>Ga0302320_10019979_pt1 | contig 13406 bp, 13 predicted proteins | sample Bog_T0_3_FD_202130 | JGI IMG/M metagenome (GOLD analysis project Ga0302320, IMG submission 202130) | Peat permafrost microbial communities from Stordalen Mire near Abisko, Sweden - Bog_T0_3 | ecosystem: Environmental > Terrestrial > Soil > Wetlands > Peat | place: Sweden: Abisko, Stordalen Mire...
GTTTCGGGTGCTCCGACAAGTTCGGGATAGAGATAATGGCCGCGATCGGCAGGAGCCTTCTCGACTTCGACCTGAATGCGGTGCGCGTTGGCAAACGCATCCTGCCGTGTTCCCGTCACCTGCCATGAGACTTTCACGTTCGGCTTGTCGGTCCGAATGCTGAATTGGTTGCCACTGATCTCGGAAGCCACAATGGCTTGCGCGAACTGGCCGATCACGGTCAACTGATAGCGGAAATCTCGATTGAGGGTCTCGAACCAATTTGGCAAAGTAACCGTAACCAGACCTGCGTCGTCGGTGGTGACGTTGCCGTCATACATGTTCTTCATGTCGGGCGACTCGACGAAGGAGTGATAGAGATATTTATTCGCCGGATCGAGCGGGTGGTCGATTTTGAACGAACCGCCGCCCTTTGAGAGAGTTCCGAGCACGTCAACATTTCCGCTTGTGGCAATCAACTGGTCGACGTTGCTGATGCGGAGATGTACCGCGGCACCGGTCACGGCGTTAACGTAGGTATGGCCGTTGTTGCCGCCGGTGAGTGTGTAGTTGTTGCAGTTCGTCATACCTCCCTGTCCGAGTTGGAGACCCATAAAGCCAGTGTTGCAGCCCGGATTTCCAATGGCCGCATAGGCATCGATCCCCGTCATAACCGCCTCGAAAACCTCGTTCGCGCCCGCTGCATCGTTCTGAACAAAGAGGGTGGGGTACAGCTGGCCGTTGTTAAGAAAAAGACCGGCAATGGCATCGTCGGCGGTACCCAGTACGCCTGCGAAATTATTCGGTCCGCCAGTGTCACCCCAGACACCCGCATACCCCGTGCCTGCTCCCTCAGCGCTGCTGCCATGTGCAACCCCGTAAACCCCGGTGTATGGACTCGCAGCAAGTACGCCTATACCACCGGACGAACTGCTCGAACCCAAAACGCCATAGTTAGTACCCGATGTGGATAGTGCATATCCTCCAACACCAATGCCGGAAATCGAGGCCGCTTCGCCCACCATACCGTAGGTAGTCCCGCTCCCGGCCCCGGCATAACCTAGAACGCCATCGGACTGTCCAACCCCTTCCACGCCGGGTACTGATGCGTTGGTGGTGGTCGAGAAAATGGTGTTGCCGGCAGACAAGGCTGTAAGCGTGCCGTTCAGAGTCTGGTTGTTGGAGAATGTGTTGGCCGTCGCTAACTGGGCAAAGGCTCCTGGAGCCTGTCCGCCGAGTTCGTTCGAATTATTTGCTGTCACATTGGTGAGCGCCGCACCGTTGCCGGAAAACGACGACGCGGTGACGGTGCCGTTCACCGTCTGATTCGCTGCGAAGGTGTTAGCCGCCGCTAAGAGCGGAACTTTGGACGTATCCAGGCTCAGCGTGGTGTTGCCGCCTAACGCCACTGAACCACCCCCCGTCAAGGCTGTGCCCGGTGAGAGCGTCAGCGAGGGATTCGTCAGCATAGCGTTGCTAACTCCGGAGGTCGCAATACTCAGTGTGCCCGAACTGGTGATCGGGCCGCCCGTCAATCCCGCGCCGCTGCCGATACTGGTCACTGTTCCCGTTCCTGGAGAAGCGCACGCCCAGGCGCTACCTGTCCACTGCAGAATCTGTTTCGATCCGCATGCGTTGGTCAGCGACAAGGTGAGTGTTCCGCTGCTGCCGCCCCCCATTAACCCGCTGCCGTTGGCGGTGATGATGCCCGTAATCCCCCCGCCGCCACTTCCTGGCGTAAACACAATGTCTAACTCGGCCGAATGACTCGTCGTCGTGCTTTCCTTGCTGTCGAAACTCGCGTTCATCGGGCTATTGCCGACGAGCGCAATGCCGTCATTGGCAGTTCCACTTAGCCACGCCTGCACTGCCGTGGTGATGTCGATCAGGATGTACTGGTTCTTATCCGCAGTCGTGAGCGGAACGCTCGCGGCAATCGTCGATCCGAGCGTCGGGGCGTTGCTGGCATCGATCGTGCTCTCCGACCAGGTGCCGTTGACATAGTCCACGTTGAAGCTGCCCGCCTTGGTCACGGCATTGACATAGAGCTTTAGCGTGGCCTTGGTGATGTCGGCGCTAGTGTAGCCAGCGGGGATCGCGGACAGATCGAACTGAATGTATGCCGTTTGCGAGGCGCTCTCGACATCCAGCAGTGTCTTAGCGCCGAAGTTGGTGGTGGGGGTGGCGGTGCTCGTGTAGGCATCCGCGCGGGGCGTCAGTTGGGCAGAGGCGCCGCTCGGCAAACAGGCCAGGCTGAGCAGAAGAATGAGCAGTTGAGACTTTAGGTTTTTCATGGCACCCTCTAAATTCCTTTCATTCACTCGTGAATCGGAACAAGCTGCCGGCGATGAAGCTGAAACCTCAATCGCCGTGAGCCGCTGTTGCGCTCGCATCTACTGCGGCCCAGCCGAATCATCCCTCACGGGAGCACTCGGAACACCTGATTGCTCTCAAGAGTTCCGCCTGGAGTCGTCACCTCAACGAACCCACTAGTCGCTCCGTTCGGTACGAGCGCTGTCAGATAAGTGTTCGAGACAACGTGGAAAGTCGCCGCCGACCCGTTGAAAGAAACGGCAGAGGTCCCAGTGAATCCCTGGCCTAGAATTTGAACGGTCTTTCCAACTTTTGCCGAAGGCGTAACGAGTCGGACGAACGGCGGTAGCCCGGCGTTTAACGAGTAGAATGTCCCGACATCATCGGTGCCACCCCATGCGCAGTCCCCATAGAAAGATCCGTCCGTATGTTGCGCGAGCGGTGTCCCTGGTGCTCGAGCCGAAGTACCATCAAAGCTGTACAGGATGCTGAGACCTCCACTGCCTAAAGGAATGGAATAGATCGCGCCAACGTTGAAGGTTCCCCCATAGGCCGTAGTCCCGTACAGAACTCCGTTCGTGCCCTGAACCAAAGCTGCGAACGGTCCTGCGCCGTCTGTATTGGGGTTGAAGTCAAAGAGATCGGTGAAAGCTCCAGCCGGGCTCATTTCGAAGACGACGCCATTGTTGTACTTGCCGCCGCCGCTGGCTGTGCCATAGAAATTGCCGTCGCTGGCCTGCATCAATGGGGCGTACGATCCATTGCCGTGGGCTCCGTCGAAGCTGTGCAGAAGGGTTATTGCGCCCGCGGGTGTGATCTTGAAGATGGCACCAAAATTAAAGTTTGCCCCTGATAGGTTTGTGCCGTAGAAGTTTCCATCACTCCCCAGGACGAGTGGCGCAACGGGCTGGCAGCCGTTGGTTCCGTCGAAGGTATAAAGAGTCTTGAACGTTCCCCCCGCCGTAACTCGGTACACGGTGCCGCAGTTTGCCGATCCCCCAAAATGTGTCGTTCCGTAGAAAGCGCCATCCGTGCCTTCGACCGGCGCTCCAAATGGTTCGGCCCCGTCACTTAGCCCGAATCCATGCAACAGCTTCAATACGCCCTTTGGGGTTACTTTAAATACAGTCCCGTAGTTAGAGGGGCCGTTCACCCCGGTGGAACCGTAGAAGTTTCCGTCGGTGCCGAGCGTGAGTCCGCCGGAAGGAGCTGCGCCTGTTAAACCATCAAAGCTGTAAAGTACGGTGACTTGCCCCGCGGGAGTGGCCTTAAAAACTGTGCCTGCCCCATCCGTTCCTCCATAGTTGGAAGTGGTGTAGAGGTTTCCATCACGACCCTGAACCATGAATCCAGGAAAATTGGGGTGCGCCGGGTCCCCAGCGTGGGTCCCGAAGTTGTACAAGAGTGCGACTTGTGCGCTGGCACCCGAAACAAGCACCAGCGAGAAAGCCAGTGCCAACAGCGGCGCCGAACATATCACCACACGACTGTTTTTCATCATGATTCTCCTTGCTAAATCTTTCGTGAAACCTTCAACCGAATCTCATTAACTGGGCTTGCGCGGCTCATTCAGATAGGCGCAAACGGCGGCACAGAACTATCATGCGGGGGCGCTTTTTTTGAATAAGCAGAAGTCTGGTCCCGCACACTGCAGTCCCGTGTGGCGTCGCCACTGCTCCACACGGGCTGACATGGACATCGTCTTCTTGTCTCCTCAAAACTTGATTTTCTGGGCCCGAAGACCTCAGTCGTCCCGTTCGAGCGGCAGATTGGCGTCACCCGGCAGGATTGGCAATGGATCGTGCCTAACGATTCGCTGTTTTTTTCGTGACCTCGTATGCTGATGAAAAAGGTGGCCATTGTCGCTGGAACACAGAGTCGATGTCGAATGTCATCCTCTTCTGGGGTGGTCGCAATTTGCCTGTCGCGACCCCCACCAGTGACCTTTCTCTGCCACCAATCCGCGCCGACGTTCAGTGTTTGGGGGACCGCCTTTTCCCGATGCTTCCGCTGGCGATGATTCCCTGGTTCCCACCCGCACTGATCACCACGGTGTCGATTTCCAAACCGCTATCCATAACGACGAAGTTTGCGGTCACCGGCGGACGTCCGTCGGTAAAGTTGATGGTGAAGGTGCCGGTGCAATCGGAATTTACTGTGTAGGTCCCCGTGGCCGGGGTGTGGGTGAAATCGGCGACAACTTCGCCGCTCACCGTGACCGTGTCGATCTGGGTGAGCCCGCCTTTGCCATCGAACTCAGTCATCGCCACGCCTACCTGTGGACCCGTCGGTCCTTGGCCTCCCAATTTGTTGCCCTGGATCGTGAATCCGTAGTTGCCGGTGATGAGTTTGTTGTTGCACGCAGCCGACTCACTCTGCGCGTATCCTGACCCCAAGGCCGCGAGCGTCAGCAGAAGCAACGCGGCCACATCTACGACTAGCTTCTTCTTCATAAACTCTCCTCATTCATATTCATTGATTTCTTGCTTTCCTCAGCTTGCCAGCTTCCTCGTGAAACAACTGCCGAAGTGTGTGTACTCTTAGCGCGAAACCTGAATCCGGTCAATTGACCCGCCGTGAACCGTCGCTGACTTGCTAAGAGAAAGTTGCCGAAGGAGTTATTGAGTTCCATGAACTGAGTTCTGGGGTAAAATCAGGGTCCTTGGGTAAAGGTTCATGGTCCCGATTGCCAGTCCCAGCCGCCGCGTTCGCACCGGACTCTTCGAAATTGACTTTGGCTCCGGCGAAGTTCATAAAGAGGGGCGGAAGGTGCCTATGCAGGAGCAGCCTTTTCGAGTTCTGGCCATCCTGCTGGAGCATCCTGGCGACGTGGTTACCCGCGAGCAGTTGCAGGCGAAGTTGTGGCCATCCGACACGTTCGTGGGATTCGATGAAGGCTTGAACACGGCCATCCGGAAACTGCGGGTGGCCTTCGGCGACTCCGCGGAGAACCCTCGATTCATCGAGACCGTCTCCCGGCGAGGCTATCGCTTCGTCGCGCCGGTTCGTGAAGTCATCGCGGTGACCCCTCAACCTTCGGATAGTGTCGTTGCTCCAGGCGCTGCCGCCGAAGTGGAGCATGACCAACCTTGGCGTATCCGACTCCTAGCTTTAGTGCTTTCGGCGGCCGTTGTGCTCGTCCTTCTTGCCGGCATCGCATACCTGATGCTCAGGCATACGTCCGCAAAGGAGGCCGTACAAAAGCGGGTCATGTTGGCGATCCTGCCTTTCCAGAATCTGAGCAATGATCCGGAGCAGGAGTACTTCAGCGACGGTTTGACGGAAGAGACCATCACCGATCTGGGCCAATTGAGCCCTGAGCACCTGGGCGTCATCGCTCGCACCTCCGCTATGGCGTACAAGCACACAGACAAGACAATCAGCCAGATCGGGCACGAACTGGGCGTCGACTACATTCTTGAAGGAAGCGTGCGCCGAGACGGTGAACGGGTCCGCATCGCCGCCCAGTTGATCCGCGTGCAAGACCAAACCCATCTCTGGGCGCAGAGCTATGATCGCGATCTCCCGGATTTTCTGAGTGTGCAGAACGAACTCGCGCAAGTGATCTCGCATCAAGTCGACTTGCGACTCGCTTCGGGAAAGATGAGGGGACCAGAGGCAACGCGTGGGCTGGATCCCGAAGCGTACGACCTCTATTTGAAGGGTTTGTATCACTGGAACATGCTCACTCCGACCGGCTTCAGCCAAGCCATCATTTATTTTCAGGAGGCGACAAAAAAGAATCCGAAGTATGCCCTGGCTTATGCCGGACTGGCGGATTGCTATGCCATGCTTCCCATGATCGGCGATTCGCCTCCTCGGCAGTCGTTCCCGGGTGCACAGGCGGCAGCGGCAAAAGCTTTGGATTTGGATGATGCACTCGCCCAAGCCCACGACTCCGACGCGCGGATCAAGTTGTTTTACGAGTGGAACTGGGCTGAATCCGAACGACAGTCCGTGCGCGCAATCGCGCTGAACGGCAACCTGGCGGGAGCGCACCTTCGCTATGCTCATCTCCTGTCAAATCTCGGTCGGCACGAGGAAGCGCTTGCCGAAGCGGAACGAGCCCGTAAGCTCGACCCGCTCTCTTTGATCACCAATGCTCTGTTTGGGATGTTCCTTTTCCAGGCGCGCCAGTACGACGCGGCTGTCGAACAGTTGCAGAAGACAATAAGAATGAACCCGCATTTTTGGGTCGGCCACCTCCACCTCGGAAAAGTCTACGAGCAGAAGGCGATGTATCAGGCAGCCATTGAAGAGTTTACAAAAGCCCGCGATCTTTCCGAGGCAAACTCGGAGACGATTGCTTCGCTAGGACACGCGTACGCGTTATCCGGCAACCAGGATGCTGCGCGAAATGTGCTTGAGGAATTGAAGCGCCAATCACAGAACGGCTACGTCCCGCCATACAACATAGCCATGATCTATGCCGGTCTCGGCGAAGAGGATCACGCTCTCGACTGGCTCGAAAAAGGGTACGAGGCTCGCGACGTGCATATGATATTTCTCAAGGTCGATCCCAAATGGGACACCTTCCGTACAAACTCCCGCTTTCGGGACTTGTTGCAGCGCATGGGATTCACCTCGGGACAGCAGTAAAGGCAAATGTCTGGAGAAAGACCTGAATCTTCGCTATCAACACGCCTCAGAAATCAGGGCAGATCTGCGACGACTGAGGCGCGACACGGATTGGGCGCAACTGCCAGCGATAGCCGCTACTGGAATCGCGGCCCTTAGACAGAAACGCGCGACAGCAGTTCTTCTTGCGGTTGTCGCGGCGCTGATTGTGTGTGTTGGCGGATATTTGTATCTCCATCGTCCGCCGCCCAAGCTTACCGGCGACTGCTCGAGCTGCACTGCCAGGCCCTGCCTCAAGGTTCCGTCAAACACTGGATCGCCGGAAGCCTTGGCATTAAGGATTCAGTCCTGGCGCGTCTGACCCAACGGGGAAAACTTCAACGGGTGGCGCGCGGAGTGTATCGAATTCCCTACTTCCCGTCGGATCGCTTGGGGCAATATCGCGAAGCGATCCTGTGGGCGCGTGCTGACAGTGGGCCGAAAAAAATAGCCTTATCCCACGAGACTGCGTTGGCGGTCTATGGCATTTCTGATGCGAATCCGTCACGCGTACAAATCACAGTGCCGAAAAGTGCCCGCCTCCGCCGCCGCCGTCCCAAGTGGGTGGAAATTCATCGTGCTGATTTGCGAGCATCGGATATCGTCAATCGCGAAGGACTTCCCGTGACCACAATCGAAAAAGCCATTTCCCAACTCTTGGAAGAAACTGGCCGTGTCGGATTGGCGCGAGGCGCTCTGAAAGATGCGCGTAAGCAAGGCTACATTAGCGCCGAGAAAGCCTCAGCGCTCACTCGCCGTCTCAATCGATACGTACACGCGAAAGCAGCACAAGAGGCGAACGTGGGGAAAGTTTAGCTCATGACCCCGAAGCAGGTTGAGCGGTTGGAGAAGACTCTTGGACGTGTGGCTCGCGAGCAGGGTCTCGATCAGGAAAGGCTTCGCCGTTGGGTCTCGTTTCTCGCACTTTGCGGCGTTCTGGAGAGCGCCGTCGAGAAAAGTGTCATCGATATCTACTACCTGAAAGGCGGAGTCGCTATGGAACTGCGCTTCGCGCGGGCGGCGCGCACTACCAAAGATTTCGATCTTGGTCTTAGAGGCAACCGCGCTGAACCTGCAGAGGTCACCCGAGGATGACCGTTCTCAACAGCACTCGCACGGCCTTCCCTTAACAGCTTGCCAGCCCTCCCAAGCAACCAGCGGTATCAGGCACAGTGCAGCAATGGGATCGGCCCAAGTTACTTTCCAGAAGGCATTCGCAACCAGACCTGCGAGGGCGATGATTGACAAGTAGCCGCAGAGCGCGGACTCCGCTGCATCAGCTCTCAGCGCCGCACTGGCGGTCACCGCGGATAGTAGGCGCTTCTGCCGTGCGAGCGCGGGCATCGCAATCGCCGCCACAAGTAATATGACGATGCCAAGATAGCTTGGCCTTACTTCACGATGTCCGAGCAACGCCAACGCGGCGACGAGCGCCGCGTACGCTGCCAAATGCGAACAGAAGGCTTCCCGCGATTCTGGCTGCAACCTTCTCTGCCCGCTCGTCACTACGTTTTGACCCAAACCGCCAGTAGACGACTACCGCGGAGAGGAGTTCTATGGCACTGTCCCCACCAAAAGCCAGCAGAGCGGGGCTGTGAGCCATCCATGCTGCCGGGAGGGATACAACAGCCTCGACGCTCATCCAGGCAATCGTGATCACTTGAATGCGACGGATTCGGTGGATCGTGGTGCCTGCGGGGATTGGCAGTACGGAGTCCATTGAGGAGCATTATGACACCGATGCATCTTGACTCTGGAATGCATTCCAGGCTTCATAATTCCTATGGTGCAAAGCCGCGGTTCCAAAACTCTCTATTCCGGTGATTTGGCGAAGCTGGCGGCCGTGAGTCCGGACACGATTCGACATTATGAAAAGATCGGCGTTCTGCCACGAGCCTCACGAACGCAGTCTGGTTACCGAGTCTATCCTGCGAGCGCGTTGGAGAGAGTTCTTGTCGTGCAACGGGCACTCCGGATTGGATTCACTCTGGCCGAGTTGGCTGAGGTTTTGAAAGCTCGTGATGCCGGGGGTGCTCCATGCCATCGCGTGTACCAACTTGCCCAGGACAAGCTCAAGGGTATCGAGACAGACATTGAGGCACTGAAGCGCACTAGGCGATATGTGAAGAAAGTTTTGTGCGACTGGGAACAGCGCATTGAGAATGCGGGTTCGGGAGAGAAATCGCACTTGCTCTATTCGCTCACTGACGCGGTAGGGAAGGCTGGCACTCCAGCAAATCAGTTTCGGAGGGAGAAATTAACATGAAAACCGTAATCGCGTTTCTGATCTTCGGCGTGCTGCCGTTGGCAGCACAAGACATGCAGTCTTGCCCCATGCACAAAGAACACATGAACGAGGCTGCGCAGCACCAGGCCGATGTGGAAAAGCACGGCGATGAGGCGATGGGATTTCCGCATAACAAAACGACCCATCATTTCCGTCTGTACTCCGATGGTGGCGCAATCGAAGTGACCGTGAACGACAGTAAGGATTCCCAGAACCTGCTGGCAATTCGGTCGCATCTGACACATATTGTCACGATGTTCTCGAATGGAGAATTCTCCATTCCAATGTTCATCCATGACCAGGTGCCGCCCGGCGTACTTGTGATGAAAGAAAAACGCGCTGAGATTTCTTACACCTTCGAAGAGTTGCCGTCGGGTGGCAGGGTGAGGATTAAGACAACGAACCCGGAAGCGCTGAAGGCGGTTCACGACTTTCTTCGTTTTCAGATCGCGGACCACCACACCGAGGACACTCTGGGGATACAAGCTAGCCGCGCGTTGACTGCGGATTCCGGCGTTTGAGAGAACGATAAGCGCTTCTATCGAAGGTGAAGTCCGCTCGTTATCAGGCCAATGGCGGCGCCGACCAGGACAAGCCACGCGGAATTCACGCGAAACCGAAGCAGTGCGATTGACGATACCACGGCTAAAGAACAGTAAGAGTGTCAACAAGCGATGCTCGCCCAAGTTCCCAAGTGACAGCAGCCATCAACGCAAGTGACGCAACATTCACACCATCAAGGAAAGCCCCGGCAGGCTTGGACTTTCGAATACGCGGCACCAGTGGACCGCTCACCGCTACTAGAAGAAACGCAGGAAGGAAGATGCCAACGGTGGAAATGACAGCACCGCGAATTCCTCCAAGAATGAAGCCAATAAAAGTAGCCGTTGTGAAAACAGGTCCTGGCGTTACTTGCCCCACCGCAACGGCATCTACAAGCTGCGCGTCGGTCAACCAGCCTCGATGAGTTACAGATCGGCACGCAGGAAGGCCAATAGCACATAGCCGCTGCCGAATACGGTCGCTCCTAGTTTCAGGAAGACCAGAAAAAGCGAAACTAGACTGAACGATGCTGTGGTCGCCAGGATGCCGCCTCCAATCGTCAGGAAAGGAAGCACCGACAAGGACACACGCGATGTTCTCGAGGCAGGCGCGCACGCCACTCCGCCGGCCAGCAGAAGCAATAGCAGCGGATGCAAACCGAGAACAAATAGCACAAGAGCGAGCACCGCCACAAATCCAAGAAACGTTGACTTTACCGCCGTTCGTCCAAGGCTCCAGAGGGCCTGAAGGACGACTGCGATGACGACGGGCTTGATTCCATAGAGGATGCCTGCCATCGCGGGGAGCCTGCCAAAACGGACGTATAGCCATCCAATACCGGCGACCATCAAGGCTGCTGGAAGAATGAAGCAGATACCAGCAATCAGCAGACCTCTCCAACCGCCACACAAATATCCAATATGAATCGCCACTTCGCTTGAACTGGGTCCAGGTATGAGATTGCTTGCGCCGATCAAATCGAGGAATTCTCGCGAGAAAGCCAATGCCGCCTGCGGACTAGCTCGTCTTCCATTATGGCGATGTGTGCCGCTGGTCCCCCGAACGCGGTCGTGCCCAACCGGAGAAAGAACAAAGCGAGCTCATCGAGAGGAACTTGTTTCTCTTGGGAAATAGATTCTGGAGATTCACGGGCTGGCTGCTCAGCCATGAGTCGCGGCCCGTCTTTCCGCTAACCACAAGTCAAGAGACCACGCGCCAGCACCCACCACCAGCAGAAAGATGAGACCCAGCAACATGCTCACATCCGTGCGGGCTTCATGCAGTGTTCCCCAAAACCCGTTCTTTGCGAAAGTGACGATTTTGGTTGAATATATGGCAACCGCGATATCAATGAGAAGTGGCACAGTTGCCAGCCGGGTAACAAGTCCTATCAACAGCAGAGAGCCACAAACAATCTCAACCACTCCTACAAACGGGGCCATGACCTGCGGCCACGGGATTCCGATTTTCACAAAGCGTCCGATTCCGAGGGAGTCGGGGAACAAGAATTTCTGTATACCTTCGGAAAGGAAAACCCAGCCCACTAGGACGCGAATCAGCATGACAGCCTTCGACGCACGGCTCTCCCAGAGTGAGTCCGCTTTTATGGGCATTGCTATCTCCTCGCTAGAATCAATAGTTTTAGCATCAAGTTAAACAGGCTAGACGTAGTCGAACAGGGTCATAAATCCAAAATCCATGTGCAGTTGTTGATGGCAGTGGAACAGTGTGAGGCCAGGATTGTCTGCCGTAAAATCTACTTCGACCTCTTGATATCCGCCCACCATCACAACATCCTTCATCACGCCAGCGGTCGGCTTGCCAGCGAGTTTGGTCAATTCGAAACTGTGACGGTGAAGGTGGATGGGGTGAATATCGTCGCTGGCATTGCGCATACGAAGACGGTAGCGCCTGCCTTGCTGCAAGCGAAATGAGGCAGGGACTACTTCTTGGGTCATCGGGTGAGCTACGCCGTTAATCGTCCATTGGTTGAAACCTGCTTCGGCGGCATTGTTCTTTGCGAAGATCATCTCGAACGTCTCGTCCGGCGAAAGTGCAGTTGCTCCGGGTTTTGCGAAAAGCAAATAATCCCAGTGAAACGGTTTCGGCGGTGTCCACACCGTCTTTGCTTTGTGTCCCGCATATTCCACGACAATACCCATACCGTGGCTCCGGTCGCCGTTGCTAAGGACGAAGATGTCGCTACCATAGAGGGTCAGAGCTTGCAGCCGTGACCGAATTTCCGCCAGCGTCAACGGCAGCATGTCGGGCGGCAGGACGAAGTTCTTGGGGTAGGCGAATCGGGCACGGTATCCAAACTCGTGCTCGACGAGGCCTGCACACAGGAGGCAGGTGTTACGGTTATTCCACCGTGCCCGTTGGGGAAGGTGAATCAAAGAGGCTTCAGATTAATCACGGTGAAGCAGTAATCGTGAAAGAAATCTTCGAACTGTCCGCGACTGGAGTTTCTCTTAAGCGGATAGCAAAGAACTTGAATGTAAGACACGTTCCCGCCCCGCGGTCGAAATCCATTCATCGAGGAACATGGTGCCCGACGGCAATTCGAGCAATGCTGAAGCGACAGCTTTATAAGGGTGATTTTGTATGGAATCGCTCCAAGTTCGTGAAAGTGCCGGGCACAAACAAACGACGCAGTAGACCGCGACCCGAGAATGAATGGAAACGCCTCTCAGTGCCAGACCTCGCGATTGTGCCCGCGGAAATGTGGAATGCTGTGCAATTCCGATTTCGGTCCTTTGTCGAAGCAGGAGAGACTGACCGCAAATGCGGATTGGTTTCCCGCTCGATAACGAGTCCATACCTGTTCAGCAACCGCCTGAAATGTGGTAAGTGCGGCAGCAACTTGATCGTATCAAGTGGTGGGAAAAAGAATCCGAAATACGTCTGTACTGGATACCTCAATCGCGTATCTGCACAAACAACCTGCGAATCGGAGCCTACGAGGTCGAGAGCCAATTGCTAAGCAATCTTCAACAAGATCTGTGGCAGCCCGACAGGATCAATTTCGCAGTGGAAGAATTAGGTCGCCAGTTGCGTTCCTCGCTCGGGAGCCTGTCCGGCGAAATGGCTCACGTGCGTCTACGCAAGGAGAAGCTTGAGCGTGAGATTCGAAATCTTACCGAGGCGATTGCTGAGAACGGTCCGTCGAAACACGTCCTCCAAGGAATTGCTGAACGGGAAAAGGAAATTTCGAGCATCCCCGATCGCCTTCTCGCTTCGGCACCAGACTCAATCGAGACACGGATCGAGGATCTGAAGCGGTTGGTCGAGGAAGGAATCGAGAACCTCGGCGACCTCCTCAGGAAGAACGCCCCTCTTGCCAAGCAGGAGTTGCACAGCCACCTGCTTGGGGTGCAAATGTATCCGACTGAAGATGGGGAGGGTTGGTGCTACCTTGCCGAGGGAACTTGGGATCTTATGGGGAATGCACCAGTTGGGCCCATGCTCGGACAGCCCGAGGACGGGCGGTGTCCGTTCCAAGACATAGGTAACAGAACGTTCCGGAGACATAGGTTACACTTTTGGCCCGAAGGGGGCGGAGAGGTGATGCCATGGAAGGAGAGTTCTGTGATGGACGAACGAATGAGGTTTGTGATCCGGCTCAAGGACGGCGAGACGATGGCTTCGCTGTGTCGGGAGTTCGGCA
>Ga0302320_10019981_pt1 | contig 13406 bp, 12 predicted proteins | sample Bog_T0_3_FD_202130 | JGI IMG/M metagenome (GOLD analysis project Ga0302320, IMG submission 202130) | Peat permafrost microbial communities from Stordalen Mire near Abisko, Sweden - Bog_T0_3 | ecosystem: Environmental > Terrestrial > Soil > Wetlands > Peat | place: Sweden: Abisko, Stordalen Mire...
CAAGTTCGATCAGGTATTTCAGCTTTTGCAGCCCATGCCCAAAGCGATACTGAAAGATCGGCATCAGCCGCTTCCCGGAAGTCTTCTCGGCCACCGCGAGCGCATCGACATCAGCCAGCGAGGCGACCAGTGGCTTTTCGCAAACCACGTGCTTGCCCGCTTTCAACACCGCTTGGATTTGCTCGAAATGGAGGAACGGCGGCGTGCAGAGATCGATCACGTCGATGTCATCACGCCGCAGCAAGTCGTCCAGCGACGAAACAACGGACGGAACCGCGTAGAGGTCCGCGACTTCCTTGCCCTTGGCCGCGTCGATTTCGCAGATGGCCAGCACCTCTGCCTGGCCTTCCAGTTTTTTCCAACCCTCGATATGCCAGCGGCCAATGCCGCCGCCGACCACGCCGACTCGTAATGCCTTGCTCATTTAGGTGGAAATCTATTTGGACACCTTGCCTTCGAGTGAGAGCGTCGCGGGATCGAAGTAGCGATTCAGATGGCCGCAGAAGCCAACGGTGGAATGCGGCTTCGGCAGGACGAGATGCTGCTGCGTGGTGCGCAGATAATCGGTGTGGCCCGCGGCCAGTTCGTCGAGGATCGCGAGAGAACGATTCGCCTCGGCCAGTGCGCCTTCGTTCACCACGCTGCGCCATTCCGCCTGCCGGTTCGCTGTGCGTTGTCCTGCCAACTCGTAGAAATTATTCAGCGCGGCCTGCCCCTCGCGATCGCCCTGCTTGAACGCCCTTTTCAATTCGAGGAAGCCCGCGACCCCCTGGTCGCGGCGACGGTAGCCATCTTCGAGACTCTGGACTTTCATCGCGGCAGCGTACATGTCCTGCGATTTCATGGTGTCATCAGCGAAGGTGACGACATTATCGCCGCGCTCAGGAAGCCCGCTGTTCTGCATCATGATGAAAAGTTCAAGATCTTTACGTGGATTGATAAGCCGATGGATCGTTCCGGGACTGAAAATGTAAGCCGCGTGCAACGGTAGCTCGACAATCGAGAAGCCGGTCGGGTCGATAATCTCGACATAGCCGCTGCCGCCGATGACAAAATACATCTCCGTGCAGCACAGGTGGAGATGGGGTGTCCCGCCGAACTGCCCATCGGGCCCGGCGGTATCGTAAACTTTGAGGCGCGTGGTAAGAGTCGCTCCGGGCATGCGGAGATTGGAGGCTGGAAGCATAGGTATTCCTGGATTTACTTTTGTTTCTGAATCGATGCGGGGGCCCTTAATCATGTGAGCGGAGGAAGGTGCGCACAAGAAATTAGCGTGATATCTTCAGATCCCGATCAAGAGCTTCCGGAGTCAATAATGGAGAAAAGACAAGGAACACAACGTGTTCTTGGCGAACGGCGCAAGAGTCTCTACGCTCGGCCTTCCCTATGGAAGACGAGAGTGAATTATTGGCGTTGCGTCGGGCCCGGCTGAATACCTGGCGTGAAATGGGCATCGACCCCTTCGGCGAGGCCTACCCCGGCACCGAGACGTGCGGGCAAGTCTTAAACAACTACGCCGACGAGCGCCCCGTGCGCGTCGCGGGCCGCCTGATCTCCAAGCGCGAGATGGGCAAGAACGTCTTCGCCCACATCCAGGACGAAAGCGGTAAGCTGCAGGTCTATGCGCAGGTGCAGGGCCTCGGCGACAAGTTCGCCTTCTGGAAGCTTCTCGACATCGGCGATTTCATCGGGGGCGAGGGGACTCTCTTCACTACCCGCACTGGCGAGAAGACAGTCCGGCTGTCCGACTTGCGGATTCTCTCAAAGTCGCTCCGGCCCATCCCGAGCCAGTGGTACGGCCTCTCCGACGTGGAGCAGCGCTACCGCCAACGGTACGTCGACCTCATCGTCAGCGAGGAGGCTCGCAAGGTGCTGCTATTGCGCAGCCGGATTGTCAGCGAAGTGCGCCGCTTTTTCGAGACGCGCGACTTCACCGAAGTCGAGACGCCGATGATGCAGACCATCGCGGGCGGCGCTGCGGCGCGCCCCTTCGTCACCAAGCACAACGCGCTCGGCCTTGATCTTTATCTGCGTATTGCGCCGGAGCTTTACTTGAAGCGTCTCCTGGTTGGCGGCTTCACCAAAGTCTTCGAGATCAACCGAAATTTTCGCAATGAAGGCATCTCCCGCCGGCATAATCCCGAGTTCACCATGCTCGAGGCCTACTGGGCCTATGCCGATTTCACCGCGATGGCGCAACTGGTGGAGGATCTCATCGGCAGCATTGCGCAAAAAGTCATGGGTACACTGCAAGTCGGAGGCCGAGCCGCCAGCGAGGACGGCACGGTTCCCGCGCTCCCGCCCATCGACCTCACCGGTCCCTGGCCGCGCAAGCCCTACCGCGCACTTATTCAAGCCGCTGCCGGCGACGACTGGTTTACGATCACGCCCGAGGCCCGGCGCGAGCGGTGCGCACAACTGGGTGTGGAAATCTCGCCGAGTATGGAAGACTTCGAAGTCAGCAACCAGGTCTTCGAAAAGCTCGTCGAAGCCAAGACGCGTAACCCTCTTTTCGTCACACACCTCCCCAAGGAACTCGTCCCGCTCGCGCGCCAGAACGCAGCCGATCCCTCCGTCGTCGATGTCTTCGAGTTGATCATCGGGGGACAGGAAATTTCTCCCGGCTATAGCGAGTTGAACAACCCGCTCGTCCAACGCCAGCGACTCGAAGGGCAGGCAGGCGAAGAACAGCATAACCTCGATGAGGATTTCCTTACCGCCCTGGAATATGGCATGCCACCCGCCGGCGGAATCGGCGTTGGCATCGACCGCCTAGTCATGACATTGACCGGCGCCGAATCGATCCGCGATGTCATTCTGTTTCCATTGCTCAAGCCGAAGGCATGAGTGGTTCGGTCGCCAACGAGAAAGAGCTTCCCCCGGGTGCAGTCGAACCGATGCCGTCCGGTATCCATAACGTCTACATCTTCGAGATTTTCAATACGGGTTCATGGAGCGTGGTCCTGGGGGCGCCGATGATGCTCTTTCTCCAGCATCTGAATGCGACAGCAACGATTATTGCCATTGCGGCGTGCCTCTCACCGATCCTGAACATTCTGCAAATGCCTGCGGCCCGGTTTGTTGAGCAGGTCGGTTATCGGCGCTTCGTTCTCGCGGGTTGGACCTCGCGCAGTTTTCTCATCATCGGCATGACAATCGTCGCCTTTTTGCCCGAATCGGTGGACAAAATGATGAAAATATATCTCATGCTCGGCTTGGGTTTAATTTACAACATCATGCGTGGCATATCCGTTTGCGGTATGCTCCCCTGGTTTACACACATTGTGCCGGAAAGCCGGCGCGGCGAATTTCTGGCCAAGGATCAGTCGGCGATCGCGTTTTCGGGTATTCTGTCCCTTTTGCTCTTCGGTTGTTTGCTTACAGGCAGTCACGCTTGGTATTCCTTTGGTATCCTTTATTCCCTCAGTTTTCTGTCGGCCCTGGCCAGCATCTATTTTTTGCGGCGGATTCCTGATGTTCCAGTGGAAAAGGTTCCCTCGAAGTTCACCGCCCGGCCTTGGAAGGAGATGTTCTTTTACCCGCCCTTTTTCAAATACCTCCGTTATAATTTCATTATCAATCTTGCGCTGGGTGCTTCGGGCGCGTTTTGGGTTCGCTACTTCCGGGCATTTTTGCATATCACCGAGGCCAACGTCCTCTTTATCGCCTGTGGTACCAACCTGGTTCTGGTCCTGGCGTTATTTCTTATTACGCCCGTGATTGACCGGACCCATAACAAGCAGGTGCTGACTCTTTCGGGAATTCTGTTTGTCATCCACTTTTCGGTCTGGGGATCCTTGGCGGCGGGCGCCTTTCCCTTTACCTGGACGGTGATCATTGTCCAGGCCATTACTTCCGGCTTTGGTGGAGCGCTTTGGAACCTGGCCAATATCCGGATGGTCATGGGCATTGTTCCGGTCATGGGGCGGCCCCACTTTCTCGCACTCTATAGTGTGGCGGCCAATGTCACCGTGGGCGTGGTACCCTTGCTTTGGGGACCGGTCATGGATCATCTCGATCAATGGCATGTCACTTGGGGATTCTGGAACTGGAACAGCTACAGTTTGCTTTACGCCACGCTGGCTTTTACGATTGTCGTTGGTTTGGGTATGTTGCAAACCCTCGATGAGCCGAAGAAAATGACCTGGGACGTTTTCATGAGCGAACTTCTCGTCAAAACTCCGAGCCGCGCGCTTTCCCGGCTTCTTGGTCGCCTGCGCGGCCCCGGCTACTAATGAATCAGTTTCTGGTCTGGCTTAGTTCGTTTCTGATTCATCTATTGGGAGCAACCTTGCGTGTCACCATGGAGGATAGTGGCTCCATCATTGATCGACCCGAGCACCCTCCCGTCATCATCGCCTTCTGGCATAACCGAACCGCACTCATGGCGTACTTTTATGAGCGTTGTTGCCGGGGGCGTACCGCCCTGACTTTTATCAGTCGCAGCCGCGATGGCCAGTTTATGACCGACGTTGCTGCTCGCTTTGGCATCAAGGCAGTTCGGGGCAGTAGCTCCAAGCATGGCACCGCCGCCGCGCTGGCCGCGATTCGAGCTTCGGATGATCCCCGCATCGATCTTGTCATCACCCCGGATGGCCCGCGCGGCCCGCGCTACCAAGTCCAGTCCGGATTGCTTCGTCTTGCCCAAGCCACGCAGCGCCCCGTTGTTGCCGTCACTTACCATCTGGCGTGGAAGTTCCAACTGAAGAGCTGGGATCGTTTTCATATTCCAATCCCTTTTTCCAAGTGCCATTTGGTGACACAGGCACCGATTTCCGTCCGGGAAAATGTCACCGAGAGCGAATTGGAAGCAATTCGTACGCGACTTACGGAAGCGCTCGGTGGTGATCAGAATTAGGTTGATCTGAAACGTTCGTAAACAATGCAAAATCACCGTCTTAGCGACAATCTGATTGTAGGCCTCTTCATAACATGCTAAGTGGATGCCAAGCATGAGGAAAAGGTTCATTTCGTATTCGTTTTATACACTCGTAACCGCGTTTATCAGCTTGAGCGAAGTTTCCTCGTCCGCGACTGCGCAGGATCGTTTTGCCGTGGTCATCGGTGAACACAGTGATCTTTTCATATTCGGCCCCAAGGGCGAAAACCTGGGCGAACTTTCTGCTCCCACTGTTGGCAAGTCGGTCACCGTTGGCGATGCCTCCTTTCAGGTCAGCTACGGGCTTGATAGCGATGGGCATTTGTCCGCGATTTTATCGCCGAGTTCCGGCGATCTGCATTTCATCCTCTTGGGGCGTAATGTTGACGCGAGCAATGGTGCCGCTGTTACCCTGACCTTCCGGACGCCCAGTCGCGTCACCATTGACCCCGGTTCTGTCGGGTCCGTCACGGTCAATTCGCATTCGGTCAAAAATCTGGAATTGCTTGAAGGTATCTTGAGACAGGAACCTTCGGTTTCTGCGCCGGTTCCCCGGACGCACACGGACATTAAACCGAGAGAGCTTCCACCTTTGGCACCGCCTCCCGCCTCGCAGGAAGTGAAGCCTGCTGCACCAGTTGGTACTAATGCTCCGCCCAAGCCAACCGCTTCCACGTCGGCTACCGTGACCAAGTACTATTGGTCCGAGCCTGTTACTCCACCCAATGGTCCTCCACCGGCGGTGGGACTCGACGAAATGAAGCTGGTCGAATTGCATGGATCGGTTTCCCTCAAGACAGCAGACGGCGTAATCAAGCCTGCGGAAGAAGGAATGGCGATCGCCTCTGGTTCCACGATCATCACGGCGGATAATGCATCGGCTGCCGTTTTTATCGGTGGCGTGAATTCGGTACGGTTGATGCCGGATTGCGAACTCACGATCACGCTGAAGTTGGAGGGGAATCTTCGCAAGACCGTCGTTGGTTTGGATCATGGAGCGGTTTTCTCTCGAATTGGCCACTTGGTCGGAGAAAAGGAAGATTTCGAGGTCAAGACTCCCGAAGGGGTGGCCATCGCCCATGGCACGGAAATCCTGACCTATCGCGGTACTCTAGCTGATCTTCATCCCAAGATGGCCTTGCAGCAGGGGTTGGCCAGGAAGCAGCTTCTGGCTTGGGATCCGTCTTCGCTAGGACAGCGGCAAATCTGCGATGTGGCGAGTCCGGTTTTAGATGTTGGGGCGACGGATGATTCTCACTTCTTCATTTACTGCGCCCGGGGCAAGGTGGAATGCACGGTGAATGGCAAGGTGGTTAAATTGGTTTCGGGGGACACCAAAAAGGTGAACCACGCTGTTTTGCCTTCCTACGAAGGTGCCGACACCGATGCCAAGAAGGCATTTCAAGCCATTCTAGAAATTCTCCAACCTTACAATTTCAAATTGAACGAGATCCTTGACGGCATCTCGAAGGGAACAGCCAATCCAGGCCAACAGGCCTTCTACAAAAACCTGATTACCGTTTCATTGGGTAATTAGCCTGCCGTTGTTATTGGCGAGGCAGCGGTAGGTTGAAACTCCTAGACTACGGCAAGATCGCGGGCAAGTAGTTGCCATTTACCGATGAAATCAATGTCCCTAACTGGCATTGCACTCGATAGAGCGGCCACGATCAAGTACATAAACTCGCCCTCATCCCACTGGTGAGCAGGGGAAACCGGAACATTTGTTTGCATATGGGAATGAGGAAGTTTTTGAAAATGGCATTTAAACGAGTAAATCCATAGATTTAGCTTTATTTGCGCAGTCAGGCTTCTAGAGTTCCGCGATGAATGCGGTATCCCCACTGGTCAAAAAGAGATACATTCTCATTCCGGTGGAAACTGTTCATGGCCAGCATCCTGAGCCCGCGCGGGCAGAGCGTTCGAGACGCCGCAGACGCATCCTTCCCGGATTTCGCCTCACGCTTGGCTTCACCATTTTTTATCTCAGCGCGATAGTGCTTCTACCCTTGGGGGCCTTGCTCCTCAAGACGGTCACACCTACGGAGGAATATCCGGGTGTTTTACAAGTGTTGGGGCACGTCATTGACATCGCCTTTGATACTCGCTCAGTCGACAGCTACCGGCTGAGCTTTGGTCTTTCCTTTGCTGCGGCGATGCTCAACGGGGTCTTCGGCCTGATTGCAGCATGGGCGCTTATCCGGTACTCCTTTCCTGGCAAGAAAATTATTGACGCGATGGTCGATATTCCCTTTGCCATGCCGACTTCGGTGGCTGGCCTCGCCCTGACTCAGGTTTTCTCAACGAAAGGCGGCTACATCGGCCAGAGCCTCCACGAATGGTTTGGTTGGAGGATTGCCTACACGCCGTGGGGAATCTTAATCGCTCTGACCTTCATCGGTTTCCCCTTTGTTGTACGCACGCTTCAGCCGGTTATCGCGGAACTGGCTGTCGAGGTGGAGGAATCGGCGGCCTGCCTCGGCGCGAACCGGTGGCAGACATATTGGCGAGTGATTTTTCCTGCCATTCACCCGGCACTTTTAACGGGCGTGATGTTGGCTTTTGGGCGCGGCGTCGGCGAATACGGCAGCATCGTTTTTATCTCCAGCATGATTCCCTACCGGACGGAGATCACCCCGCAATTGATCATCATCAAGCTGGACGAAAGCGATTACGTCGGTGCGGCGGGACTGGGCCTGGTTATGCTGCTCATGTCCTTTGCCATTGTAACCACGGTCAATGCCATTCAGTATTTCGCGGCCCATCGAAGAGGACATCGGAGATGAAACGGGCTACAACCGATCCCTTGCTGGCACGGTATCTCTGCATCGGGGCCATGCTTGCCTTCATGCTTTTCTTTTTGGTCTTTCCGGTCGCGGTGATTCTCATTGAAGCCTTTCGGAAGGGGATTGAATTTTACTTGTCGGCCCTGTCGGCACATCACAGCGTTACTGCGATTCGGATGACCCTTGTGGTTGCTTTGGCGGTCGTGCCGCTCAACACCGTCTTTGGTATCTGCGCGGCCTGGTCGATCGTCCATTTTGAATTTCGCGGCAAGGCGCTTCTGATTTCCCTGATCGAAATTCCCCTCTGGGTTTCGCCGGTTGTGGGCGGATTGGTGTTTGCTCTCGTTTTTGGCAAGCAAGGGTGGCTGGGGACCTGGCTGGAAAGCCACCAAATCCAGATTTTGTTCGCTTACCCCGGCATCGTTCTGGCTACCGCATTCGTCACGTTTCCGTTTGTCGCGCGTGGCCTGATTCCGTTGATGCTGGCGCAGGGCAGCGCCGAGGAAGAGGCCGCGCTGACGCTGGGGGCCAATGGGTGGCAGCTTTTTTGGCGAGTCACCTTTCCCAAGATCAAGTGGGGGGTGCTCTACGGTATGATCCTTTGCAATGCACGCGCGATGGGTGAATTCGGGGCCGTCTCCGTAGTGGCGGGAAGCGTCGATGATAAGATGACCATGCCGTTGCAAATCGAGCAATACTATCTGGCCCTGGGACCGGAGGGTTTGGCGAGCGCTTTTGCCCTGGCTTCGCTGTTACTGGTGCTTTCTGCTGCCACCCTGGCGATCAAGCTCGGCCTTGAATGGCGCCATCTCGCACCGCCTGCGTTTCGTCCCCATTAAAAAATCCTTATGAGTGTCGCCGTCAGCCATATTTTCAAACGCTTCGAGACTTTTCCCGCTCTGCGAGATGTCTCCCTCGAGGTGCAGACCGGTGAATTGCTGGCGCTGCTCGGTCCCAGCGGCAGTGGCAAAACCACCCTCCTGCGCGTTATTGCCGGACTTGAGAATGCTGACGCCGGGCAGGTGACCTTTGCTGGTGAGGATGTAACCCAGAAGAGCGCCTACGAGCGCCGTGCCGGCTTTGTCTTCCAAGCCTACGCGCTATTTCAGCACATGAGCGTCTTCGAGAATATCGCCTTCGGCTTGCGTGTGCTGCCGAGGAAGAAGCGCCCTGATGCCGAAGCCATCACGAGGCGAGTGACCGACCTGCTTCAGTTGATCCAGATGGAAGATTTTGGGAAACGGCTTCCTTCCCACCTCTCGGGCGGCCAACGCCAGCGTGTCGCTCTGGCTCGCGCCCTGGCCATCGAGCCGCGCGTCCTGTTGCTCGACGAGCCCTTCGGTGCGCTCGACGCCAAGGTGCGCAAGGAGTTGCGCAAGTGGCTGCGCCATTTTCACGATCGGACCCACCTCACGTCGCTCTTCGTCACGCACGACCAGGACGAGGCCTTCGAACTGGCCGACCGCGTGGTGATTTTCAATGAGGGCCGCATCCAGCAGATCGGCATCCCATCGGAGCTACGGCAAAATCCAGCTAATGATTTTGTGAGGGCGTTTTTAGAGGTCTAGCCGCCCAAGGCTGTAGGAAAAAAGTCGCTGTGCATGGGGCCTTCGGCCATCCGGATCACACAGGCACACCCGTCCTGGCCACGCTACTCGAGGGCTCAGGGAGCAGCAGGAGTGGAAGGCGTGGGCGGCAAGGCGGCAATGAGCTTCTTGACCACGGCGATATTTTCGTCAGTGGCGGGGAGCACTTTGATCACCTGGTACGGATCGCTTCCAGTATCGGTTTTGTTAATGAAAAAAATGTAGGAATCTTCAAACGTGGGAGGTATTTCCTGGAAACTCTGGCTTCGCATTGTGCTCAGGGTAACATCGATTTGATGGTCGACCGATCCCCGTAGGATTTGGGAAATCTTAACTCCAATTCCTGAATAAACGGTCCAGGGGCTTTCTGGTTGATCCTGGGAGGTTCCTGGTTCGGTTACTTCACCCACAACGATCGCATCACAACTCGCGACGATGCCTTCGGTTTTCACCGCACTGCCGCTGAACCTGACCGGTCCGGTTTGGGGAATAGCGCCTGGGGCACTCTGGGCATTCAGGGCAGCGCTGCCGCAGGCTAGGCTGAGTGCCGTCCAAAGGGTGGCTCGCCGGAGAAAGTTTCTTGTTTTCATAAGGTTTTGATTTGCGGCTCGCGCTTAGGTTGTACCGGGGAACTCCGTTGCTAAAGCAATTTCGATTCCCGATGAAAATTGAACACGATGAGAAGGCAATAGTAGCGAGGAGTCCGGCGCATGAATTGTGATTACAATATCACACGAGCGCGGGCGACGTCTTCGGTGATTTGGGCCTTGAGTGCATCAACGTCGGCGAATGTCTGCTCGTCGCGGAGCCTGACCAGGTCAGAGACCCAAAGCTTTTGGTCGTAGAGGTCGGCGTGAAAATCGAGGAGATGGACTTCGAGTGAATCGACGCCGTTGGAAGTGAAGGTGGGGCGTTGGCCCAGATTCAGCACCGCATGATATTTTTTCAGGTTACCGGCCACGCGGGCACGGGCGGCATAGACACCTCGTGGCGGGAGCATGTGCTCGACCCCGGCGAGGTTGGCGGTGGGAAAGCCGAGGAGTTGGCCCCGAGCATCACCGTGGATCACTTTGCCGCTGACCGCATAGGAGCGGCCCAGGAGACCTGCGGCATCGGCGAAGCGGCGCTGGGAAATTGCTTCACGCACGCGCGTGCTGCTGACCGGAGCGCCATCGAGCATAACAGGCTCGATGGCCTTCACTGCAAAGTTGTAAATTGAGGCAAGTTCGGCGAGGCGCGTGGCGTTGCCTTCGCGGTTCCTGCCAAAGGACCAGCTTTTGCCTATGGCAACATGGCGCAGATCGGGAAAGATGCGGGCGATTTCACTGACGAAAGCGTCCGGGGAAAGCTCGCGCAATGCCGCATCGAATTTCACAGCCACGACAGCCACGGTGCCCTGGCCGCGCAAATAGGCGACTTTTTGCTGGAGCGTGGTCAGGCGAGGTGGAGCGCGGTCGGGCGCGATAACCGAGAGCGGATGGGGTTCGAAGGTGAGCGCGACAATTTTACCTTCGAGGCTGCGTACAACAGCTTGATGGCCGAGGTGGACGCCGTCGAAGACGCCGATGGCCAGGCTGGTCACTCCCGGATGCGGGGTGAGTTGGAAAATGGGAACAGGGCCGATCAGCATGTCACAATGGGGCTGGCCGGGAATGCTTCATCAGATTATCTCCGACGCAACCGTGAGACCTCCGGAAGAGTGAGGAGCGATGGAAGTAGCGCCTGCGCATCGGTGGTCTTTTGCAACGCTTCCCAGCTCAAGGCGCGTTCAAGGGAAAAATTGCCCGATTTGAGGCGACTGAGTTGCACGAGGTGTGCGCCACAGCCAAGATCCTGCCCGATGTCGTGGCAATAGGTGCGGACGTAAAAGCCCTTGCTGCACTGGATGCGAAACTTGATGAGTGGCAGCGCCACGTCGTCGATGGCGTAGCTGCTGATGTGGACGAGGCGTGGCTCGCGCTCGACGGTCTTGCCGGCGCGCGCGAGTTTGTAGAGAGGCACGCCGCCCTGCTTCAGCGCCGAGACCATCGGCGGGATCTGGTAAAAGTCGCCGGTATATTTTTTGAAGGCGGCGTCGAGTTGCTCACGGTTAAGGAGGGGCACTGGTTTTTCTTCGAGTGTCTTGCCGTCGCCGTCCTGCGAATCGGTTGTAGCACCGAGCTTCATCGTGCCGGCGTATTCCTTGTCCTCGGCCATGAGGAGGTCCTGGATTTTGGTCGCTTTGCCGATAACCAGCATGAGCAGTCCGGTGGCGAGCGGGTCGAGCGTTCCGCAGTGCCCCACTTTCTTGAAGTGGAACCGATTGCGCACGTAATCGACTACGTCGTGCGAGGTGCACCCGGTCGGTTTGTCGATGAGGAGGACTCCGTCTGCTTCCATAATATTTATTTCTTGGGCGGGCTGGCTTTTTACGCAGGCAATTGTTTTGAGATTAACTCCAGCAGTTTGTGTTCGAGGCTGGCTGGATCGAGCTTGCTCCGCAAGCCGGCGGCGAGCCGGTGGCCGCCGCCTCCAAATTCCTGGCAAATTTGCTGCACGTTAACTTTGCCCCGCGAGCGCATGCTGCCGCGGGTGAGACCGTCGGGCAACGACTCGAGCAGGAACGCCACCTCAACGGTGCGCACAGCTTGTAAATATTCAATGAGGCCCTCGGTTTCGTCCGGGATCGCGCCGCTGCGAGCATACATTTCAGGACTGAGGCAAAACCAGGCGACGCGGTCCTGGTTGGCAAAGTGGATGGCACCGAAAACTTCGCGCATCAGCAGCAACCGCTCGACGCGAAAACTCTGATAGCAACTTTCGGCCAAATCAGTTGGATCGGCGCCCGCCGCGACCAACCGGGCTGCGACTTCAAACGTGTGGGCTGTAGTCTGGCGGTAACGGAAGTTGCCGGTGTCAGTCATCAAACCGACATAGAGATTCGCAGCGATGTCGGGCGTGAGGGGCCATGCCAGAGCGGTAATGATTTCATAGAGGACCTGCGCCGTGGCGGGCGACTCGGCGTCGATCAGGTTGATTTTTGCGTAGCCGGGGTTACTGACGTGATGATCGATGTTAACATCGGGTGAACGCTGCCATTGGTCGAAGGCAGGGCCGAGACGTTTCTGATCCGCGCAATCGACAGCGATGATCAGGCGATCCGGTTCGGGTTTGGCGGGGAGGGTCGCCTTCAGGCTTTTACTGCCGGGAAGGAATTCAAACAGAGGAGAGAGCCCGTCCGCGTTGCTCACAACTACATCACCGCCGAGGGCTTGCAGGCCAAGAGCGAGGCCAATAGAGGAACCGTAGGCATCTCCATCCGGACGGACATGAGAAATGACGAGGAACCGTTGATGCTGATCGCAGATTTTCTGAAAAGAGGCGACAAGGTCAGGATTCAGCATGGCGGGAAAACTTCAAGCAATAGGAGAGTCGGAAGTTCTTGTCGAGCACGCAGGCTCAACTTCACGAATCCTAATGAAGGACGAAGAAATAATAGCAGGCGCCCCCGATTAGTAATAGAATCACGACTGACGTGATGATGATGGGCCAGGGGCTTTTGTCCGCCGGTACTTCGGGTTTTGGCAGATTGTCATAGCTGATGGGAGATTCGCCCTTCACAAAAGAACTGTCATCCCTCACCGGGGCGCTTTGCGGGTTGCGCACGGGGAGCTTCACCGTCTGGTGCGCCATTAGTGGCACTGAGGACTCGATTTTCAACGGTTCAGCGGTGCGTCGTGTTTCAGTCAGCGGCCCCTGCAGTTTAGGGCGTTTCATTCCTGCCTCGAACTTCATCTTGACGACACCGATTTGAATCGCATCACCAGGGCGCAGTACCGTTTCGTTAATGGCTTCATTGTTCACCAGTGTGCCGTTGGATGAGTTCAGGTCGCGTAGCACAATATCTGGGCCGCTGATGATAAAAATACAATGACGACTTGAGACAGACGGATAGGGCAGACAAAGTTCGTTGCCCGCCGTGCGACCGATGTGGGTGAATTCCTGCGTCAACTCGAAGACGGCCGGAGGGAGATCGGGCCGCATGACCGTCAACTTGGGCTGGCTTTCCTGGGTGCGGGTACTGACCAGAGGCTCCGCTGTAGTCACTGGGGCGCCCGCAGGCAGCCTTGGCCCCGTGAAGCCCTCATCCGCACGACGCGCGCCCTCAAACAAGAG
>Ga0302320_10019982_pt1 | contig 13405 bp, 11 predicted proteins | sample Bog_T0_3_FD_202130 | JGI IMG/M metagenome (GOLD analysis project Ga0302320, IMG submission 202130) | Peat permafrost microbial communities from Stordalen Mire near Abisko, Sweden - Bog_T0_3 | ecosystem: Environmental > Terrestrial > Soil > Wetlands > Peat | place: Sweden: Abisko, Stordalen Mire...
CGCATAGGCCAGCAGCAACGCCACTTCGTCAGCTTGAATCGGTTTGACGGTTCCGGCGACTCCGCCGGCCGCCGCCGCAGTGCCGCCGCTGGAGCCGAACGCGCCGAACAAAACATTCGTGACCGGTCGGTTCATCGCCTTGCACATGAGCAAAGTCAGCAACGTGCCGGAGGAGCCGACGAGTGTGCCCGCGACAATCATGGCGTTGTTGTGAATCGCAAAACCATCCGCCGCGACGGCGAGGCCGGTGAAGGAATTCAGAAGCGAGATGACGACCGGCATGTCCGCACCGCCGATGGGCATGACCATCGCCACGCCGAAAAATAACGCCAGGCAGAACATCACGACGAACGCGACGACGGCGTTGTGCCCGGTGGCGTTGAATGTGAGCCAGCCGCATAAACCGAGAATCACGAGCAAAATCAGGCCGTTCAGGAAGTTCTGGCCGGGGAAGGTGTGCGGCTTTTCAAATTTTCCCTCCAGCTTCAGATACGCGATGATGCTGCCGGAAAACGAGAGCGAACCGATGAGCGTGGCAAACAGCATTGGAATCGTGATGGCCGCCGATGGTTGATTCGCCAGGATAATGCCGGTAATTTCCGGCGGATTGGCGCCCTTGATGAATTCCAGGGTGGCGACTAGCGCCGCCGCGCCGCCGCCGAGGCCGTTGAAGAGCGCGACCATCTGCGGCATCGCGGTCATCTTCACGGAATAAGCGCCAAGCGCGCCGATGACGAGCCCGACGACAATGCCGATGGCGATGAGGGTGTAATTAAACGTCCAGCCCTGCGTCCAGATGTTCCCACCGTCCGGTTTGCTCAAGACGATGAAGCCCATCAACATTCCCGCTGCCGCCACGAGGTTTCCCCGGCGCGCGGTCTTTGGCGAACTTAAAAACTTGATGCCCAGAATGAACAGGACCGAGACGCCGATTAAAATTAAAGCGATGGTTGAGCTCATGTTATTTCTTTTTCTTGAACATTTGCAGCATCCGGTCCGTGACCATGAAACCGCCAAAGACGTTGGCCGAACCGAAGACGACCGCCACAAAACCGAGGACCTGTTGCAGCACCGTGGCTGCGTCCGCCAGCACCAGAATGCCGCCGAACAAAATGATGCCGTGAATGGCGTTCGTGCCGGACATCAGCGGCGTGTGCAGCATCGAAGGCACTTTCGAGATGACTTCAAACCCCACGAAAATCGCGAGGATAAAAATAAACAGGATGTTGGTGTCCATAAAAAATCAGCTTGGTTTGGGAAGAAGTTTTTCGTTCACAATCTTGCCGCCGTGCGTGACGAGGCAGCCCTTGATGATTTCGTCGTCAAGCTTGAGGACAAAGGTCTTTTCTTTCTTGTCCCAAAATTCCTCGACAAGCGCGACGAGGTTCGCGGCGTAAACCTGGCTGGCGTGCAGCGGCGCGCGGCCAGGCAGATTGGCGATGCCGATGATTTTCACGCCGTTGCGGTCAATCACTTCATTGTATTTGACGCCCTCGACGTTGCCGCCGCTTTCGACCGCCATATCAATCACCACGCTGCCGGGCTTCATGGCATTGAGCATTTCGGCGGTGACGAGGACTGGCGCCTTGCGCCCAAACACCTGCGCGGTGGTGATGACCACGTCGGAATCGCCGCAGGTTTTGTTCATCGCCTGGCGTTGCTTTTGGATTTGTTCTTCGGTCAGCGCCTTCGCGTAGCCGTCCTTCGTCTGGCCGGTTTCGCCAATATCAATCTTCAAAAATTGCGCGCCGAGCGATTTCACCTGTTCTTCGACCACCGGCCGCGTGTCGTAGGCCGTGACTTTTGCACCGAGCCGTTTCGCCGTGGCAATCGCCTGCAAACCGGCCACCCCCACGCCGATGATGAACACTTTCGAGGGCAGAATCGTGCCCGCCGCCGTGGTCATCATGGGGAAAATTTTATTGGAATAACGCGCAGCCAGGATGACGGCTTCGTAGCCGCCAAGATTGGCCTGCGACGACAGCACGTCCATTTTCTGCGCGCGGGTCGTGCGCGGAATGAATTCCATGCTGATGGCGCTGACGCCGTGCTCGGCAAATTTTTGGACCAATTCTTTTTCGTTGAACGGATCAAGCAGACTCGCGTGGATGGCACCTTGCTTGAGCCACGCAATTTCCTCCACCGGCGGTTTGCGCAGGCGCAGCACGATGTCGCCGGAGGCAATCAACGCCTTGCGGTCGGTGGAGATCGTCGCGCCGGCTTTGGTGTAGGCTTCGTCGGGAAATCCGGCGGCAGTGCCGAGGCCGGCCTCCACTTCGACCTGCGCGCCGAGTTTGACGAACTTGGCGACACTGTCGGGCGTGAGCGGCGTTCTCGTCTCGCCCGGATGAGTTTCTTTGGGTGCGGTAATTTTCATTTCCGTGAAATCGTGGGCGCAGTGTAACACCCTCCGCAGCGTGCGACACCAGTATATTGTCTTTTGTTGTTTTTTTATTGTCCTGTTTCAGTAACAGGCCGGCGCGGTTTAAACGATTTATTATCCAATCTGACCGGCGGCATCAAGTCGTCATTGCCGGCGGATTTTTATTCCAGCCAAAAAGTTTTTTGGCCTTGATGACTTCAAAAATGGGCGGCGGGATGAGCCGGCTCAAGTCTTCGTCGCCGGAATGGATTTTGGCGAGCACCTCGCCGGAATAGATTTTCAACGCCTCGGCGTCGTAGTTGGTGATGTTGACGACGAATTTGTTTTCGACCAAGTGGGCGTAAAGATGCCGGAGGTGCGGCGCGACATCGAGATTTTCAACGGTGGTGAGTTTTCCAGTTTTCCGGTCGAGCGAGGGATAGACGAAAAGCTTCGCGCCGTTCTTGAAAAGCTGGCCGAGGGATTCCATGAGACCACCGGGCAGGTCGGTGTAAAATTTTTCGTCCATCACGTCGCGCAGGCGCACCAGCCCGATGGGCAGGCCGATGGGTTTCTGCGTGTGACGCGAGAGATAGGTGACGAGGCGGTGGTAGCGGAGAAAATTGGAGATGAGCACGGGCTTGCCGAGCGCGCCGAGCGTGTCCACGCGATCGAGAAAATCCCGGTGGTCAATGGCGTCGCCAACCTGCAACTGACGCAACGTCATTTCAAACATGGCGACGGGCGTTTCGCCTTGCAACGCGGGTTCGGTGATGAACTGATCCTGGGCGCGTTCCATCATGTCGAGCATCGGATTAGTGAGCGGGCGAAAACTGCCGCGTTCGAGCAGGACGGGTTTCTTATAAAGCAGTTCGCCAGGAATGACGGTTTCTCCATCGGCGGTGAACATCGCGGCTTCGGTAAGCCACTGCTGGACGAGTTGGAGCGCCATGAGCCGGTTGTCCAAGCCGGGAAAAGCCGGGCCGGAAAATTTGATCATGTCCACCTCTACGCGCTGGGTGTTGAGTCCGTCAAGCAGCGTGCCGATCAGCGCTTCCGGGTCGGAATGCTGGTAAAACGCGGCGTGGATGAGGTTGACGCCGATGAGGCCGACAGCTTCCTGCTGGCGGAGCGTTTCCACGTCGAGCAGCCGCACATGGATGATGATGGTGGACGCCGCTTCACGCGGACGGGTTTGAAATTTGATGCCGAGCCAGCCCTGGCCTTCATCCTGGCCCGGCTTGGCGACCTGCTTGGTTGCGACGGTGTCGGCATAAACGAAAAACGTGCATTTGTCACCGCGTGTCTTGTCGAGCCGCTGGATGAGCAGGTCATATTCCAGGTCCAGCATGGATTGCAGCCTTTTGCGGCTGACGTAGCGGTCCGCCGCGCCGTAAATCGCGTCGCTCACCGCCATGTCGTAGGCGGAAATGGTCTTGGCCACGGTGCCCGACGCCTTGCCGACGTGGAAAAACCAGCGCGCGACTTCCTGGCCGGCGCCGATCTCGGCGAACGTGCCATATTTTTTCGCGTCGAGATTGATCTGCAATGCTTTCTGGCCGGTGTTTAATTTTTCCTTGCTCATGCTTTCCTTGCCCACGTCAAAATACACAAATCATCGCCGGTGTCCAACGTCCGATGTGTTTCGACTTTCCGCACAACCTTTTTGCGCTATACTGTCACCATGTATCGAACGCAGGACTTGCATGTTAGGGAAATCGTTCCGCTGCTCCCGCCGCGCGCCATCAAGGCGCAGTCGCCGACGGGCGACGCCGCGAACGCCACCGTCGCGCGTAGCCGCGAGCGCATCATCCGCATTTTGCGGCAGGACGACCCGCGCCTGCTCGTCGTCGTCGGCCCGTGCTCGATCCACGACGAAAAATCCGCGCTGGAATATGCGAGCCGGTTGAGCAGGCTGCAAAAGGAATTTGCCGACCAGATGGAAATCGTCATGCGCGTTTATTTTGAAAAGCCGCGCACGACCATCGGCTGGAAAGGATTGATCAATGATCCGCACATGGACGGCTCGCAGGACATCGAGACCGGTTTGAAAATCGCGCGGAAACTCCTGCTCGAAATCACCGCCCTGGGTTTGCCGGCGGCCACGGAATTTCTCGACCCGATCGTGCCGCAATACATCGCGGACCTGATTTCCTGGGCGGCCATCGGCGCGCGCACGACGGAATCGCAGACGCATCGAGAAATGGCCAGCGGCCTTTCCATGCCCGTCGGTTTGAAAAATTCTACAGATGGCAGTTTGCAGGTGGCGATTGATGCCATGGGCGCGACGCGGCATCCCCACAGTTTTCTAGGCATGAACGAGGATGGCATCACCAGCATCGTCCGCACCAATGGCAATCCGGATGCACACATCGTCCTGCGCGGCGGCCGCGCGATGACGAACTACGACGCGGCGAGCATCGCGGCAGCGGAACAGAAATTGATTGCCGAAAAGCTGCCGCCGGTGCTGATGGTGGATTGCAGCCACGCGAACTCGGAAAAGAAATTCGCCAAGCAGGAAGATGTCTGGCGCAGCGTGATTCAGCAGCGCATCGCAGGCACCAAATCGCTCATCGGCATGATGGTGGAAAGCCACCTGAACGAAGGCAACCAGCCGATTCCGAAAAACCTGGCGGACTTGAAATACGGTGTGTCCATCACCGATTCGTGCATCGGCTGGGAAACCACAGAGCGGATGCTGCGCTGGGGCTATGAAGCCTTGTCCAAGGCGATGCCGGCCGCTCTTTCAGCGGCGTAAGCTCCCGTGCGCGCGAGCTTCAGTCAGCTTTAACGATGATGGCACCGTTGTTTTCGTAAGGTTTCAACCATGCGGTTGTTGAAGCGGCGTGAACGCCACGCTCCATGAAATTACGGCCACGACCATGTGTATGGGTAGTAGGGAATGCGCAGACGGTAAAACCCCTGCGGGCCGGAGGCGGGGACAAAGACGGATGGCGTTGTATTGGTGCTGGTGAAGCCGACCAGATTGGTGGTCCAGTTTGCGAGCGCCAGATTGGTGCCCCCTTCCACAAAGCCGTTCAGTCCTCCGGGCATGTTCACCACATCCAACCGGTTGCTGCCGATGAACGGGGTGATTTTGCTGATTCGGGCTGTTTGCGGGAGGAGTTTCTGAGCTTCGTCGGCAATGACCGCATGGAGTTTGGCGGTCGGGTCTTTGGGATCCCAAAAAATGTAATTGGTTCCCGGACCATTCAGGGTGCCTGGATTAAGGTCACTCAGTGCGTCTATGCTTAATCCACCGGACAGCGCGTTGGTCAAGCCATAGTAAGCTGCGTTCGTCAACACATTGTTCAGCAGCGTAAAGAAATCCGGAGTGTAGATCGTGAGCCCGGGATAATCTGCTGAGTTTCTGAAGTAGCTGATGGTGTTTGAAAACTGAACATTATAGTTGACGCATCCGGCTTGCAGGACACCCGGAATGTTGCCCGTATTGTAGGCTGGTATTTTGGAGATATCCACGGCGTTTGGCAGGATCAAGGTGCGAACCCCCTTCGCATAGAGGTTGCTGATAATCTGAAATTGATAAGTTTGTGAAACGGTGTTGTCACCGATAAATTCGTTGAGCAAGTAGGTGGGATCCTGATTGCCATCATTTACTACGTTATACGCCGCATCAAACGTATCGGCATTGCAGACCCAGACGACGAAGAGGTCATTCGTGACATCCGGTGGCGCGGTGAAACTAATCACGTCTGCGGCCGTGATTGAGCTGTTGTGGTCAAAGTAAGAATTGTTGGTGTAAATGGGTATGCCCTGCCGTTGCGCCAGCACTTCAACCCAGACCCGGCCGTTGGACCAGCGCAGGCCATAATAATTAGGGTAGCCGGGAGAAGGGTAGATCGAATCATTTGTCGCCGAAAGTCCGTCGCCAAAAACGTAGAGTGACGAGAACGCTGCCTGGGCGGAAAAAACCGCCGCCGCGAGCAGAAAGAATCCAAGTGTGAACCGCAACAAATTTTTCACGGCACCACCTTACTCCAAACGGGAATAAAGTAAAGCGGCAGGGGATTTGCTTGCTCTGGCACGTCGCCCGTGAGTAACTACGGTGCGAATTCTGTGCTGGAAACGGATGAACCGAATCTTGAACCAACGCCATCTGGGAAATCTGCTTGTCGCCTTGCTTTTGGGCATGTCGACGCGGCATTCCTGGGCGAACGGCTTCGGCCTGCCGGACCAGGATGCGTTTGCCACGGCGCGCGGCGAGGCCTTTGTCGCCACGGCGGACAATGCCTCGGCCATTTATTACAATCCGGCGGGCATCACCCAGCTCACGAACAATAATATTCGCGGCGGGCTGAACAGCGTTTATTACGAGCCGACCTACCAGCCGCCGGCCGGCCAGCCCAACAATGGCCGGACTTATTACGATTCGGCCAACTTTGCCTATCTGCCGCAGTTGTTCTACACCTACACCGCCAGCGGCGCACCGTTGAGTTTTGGCCTGGGCATTTATGCGCCTTACGGCGGCAACATGAGCTGGCCGCAGAACACCGGTTTTCGTTCGGTCGCCATCAGCGGCAACCTCAAATACATCACCATCAACCCGGTGGTGGCGGTCAAGCTGACGCCCACCCTCTCGATCGGCGGCGGCGCAATGTTTAATTATGGCGACATCAGCATGTATCAGGGTCTGAACCGCCGGGCGGTGCCGTTCACCAACTTTTTCAATTTTACCGGCGACGGCTGGAGTGTGGGCTACAATGCGGGCGTCCTCTGGCAGCCGTATGAAAAACTTTCGTTCGGAGCCACGTTTCGCAGTTCGACCAGCCTGAATTTTCAGGGCAACACGGATTTTCAATATATTGGAAACGGGTATAACAAACCCGCACAGCGGGACGCGTCGGCCATCTTTACCTTCCCGTTGACCACGGTTTTTGGCGTTTCCTACCGGCCCACGCCGAAATGGAATCTGGAATTCGACGCGAACTACACGGGCTGGAACAGTTTTGACACCGTCACCATTGAACAGTCGCCGCCGCCGGTTAAAAGACCCTTCAATCAGAACGTGACGGTAAATCTGGACTGGCAGGCGAGCTGGATGTATGAGTTTGGCGCGACCAGGTATTTTGACAATGGCTGGCACGTCAGCGGCGGCTATGTCTTCAATGAGAATTCGGTGCCGGATACCTACTACTCGCCGCTGGTCGCCGACCTGAACCGGAATTTTTTCAGCCTCGGCACCGGCTTCAGCGGGAAACGCTTCAATTTTGACCTCGCCTATCAATTGGGTTTCGCCTTCAAACGCGATGTGACCGGCAGCCAGCCTCCGGTCAACGCCATCAGCGGAACGAGTGGAGGACATCCAGCCGACGGCACCTACGGCTTCAGCAGCTCGGCCATCATCGCGACGGTGGGCATGAATTTTTAATCCGTCGAAAGCCGTTCAACCATGCCGTCCAAACCGCCAACTAAAACTGTTTGCAGGCACGGCACCGGCGGCGTAGCATCCGTCGGCTGACAAAATAAGAAGGTATCACCAGCATGATCAACATGGCTCCCTTCGCAAGCGTGGCTGACGCCCGGTCGCATTTTACCACCGTCGGCACGAACCGGATTCATTACGCCACCATCGGCAAAGGAAGTCACACCGTTGTCTTTGTTCATGGCTGGTCGTGCCACCACGGTTTCTGGCGCGAGCAGGTTCCGCTGCTGGCGGACAAGGCGCGGCTCGTTTTGGTTGATCTGCCTGGACATGGCCAGAGCGACAAGCCGCAGACGACCTATTCGATGGATTTTTTTGCCGAGGCCGTGCTGGCGGTGCTGCGCGATGCCAAAGTGGACAAAGCCACGTTCATCGGCCACAGCATGGGCGCGGCAGTTCTCTGCCGGGTTCATCATCACGCGCCGTCGAAGGTCGCCGCGCTTGTGTCCGTGGACGGTCTGCTCTGCCGGTTGCCCAGCCCGCCCGCCGAAACACGGATGCTGCTCGGGGCGTTTGCCTCGGCGCAATATCTTGACCACGCCAAAAAATTCATCAGCGACTTTTTCCCGGTTCCCGGCACCGAGGCGCTGCGCGACCGTGTGACGGCTGAAATGCTGGCCACACCGCAGCCGGTGATGTTGAGCGCGATGGCCGCGATGCTCGACTCGGAACAGCCCGACTGGATTTTGCGGAAGGTGAACGCGCCAATTCTTGTTATCAACGCCCGGAGTCCATGGTGGGCCAATGGCTATGAAGGCTATGTCCGCTCGCTTTCGCCACAGGTGGATTATCGCGTGCTGGATGGCGCGGGCCATTTTCTGATGCTCGAAAAACCGGCGGAATTCAACGCCATTTTGCTGGAAATGCTGCAAAAGTTTGATTTGGCGGCAAAATAATCACCGTTGTTTTGGCCCGAAAAATGTTTCATTCTGGCTGTGGGATGAGCCTCATGGTCAAAAGCAACGAGCACGACACCGCCGATCCGGGCCGCCAATCCGCAAGGAAGGCGGGCCGAATTCCGGCCGTCGCCCCATCTCCATCCGTTCCGGAAAACGAAGTCTCCTTTCAGACGATGGACGGCAAGGAATCGCACGCATGCCTCGCGCGCCTGACGCGCCATGCGGCTACCTTCGCGGCCGACGATTTCACGGCGACACTGCGGACTTCCGAAGTTCTGGCCAATTTCAAGATCACCACCGGCAGCGGCGTCATTTACTTTGGTCGTGCTGTTGTGAGCAATGTTCTCCATACCGGCGACTCGCTTCTGTGCGAAGCCAAGCTGGACGACCTCGGTGCAGAGACGGCTTATTTTCTGCCGTCAGCCGGCGCGGATGGCAATCTGCCGGAGGCCTACGAAACATTTTTTCAGGCGTGGCAGAATAACTACCGCATTTCGTCGGAATTCAAGGTGTTGGTTGCCGACGTTGAATCCTATCTCACTGGCGTGCGGCAGTGGCTGGAGCAACTGGAGTTCGGCCTGAAAGTCCCAGGCGACAAAGCCGCGCAGGAACGCGCCATCCTGGAAGCCGTCGCGCCGAGAATCATCGCCGCCTTCAACGGCCAGCATCAGCGGTTTGAGGAAATGATTTATGCGCTGCCGCCGGAAGCACGCGACGCGCACCAGGATTTTGTCCGGCGGCACTGGCACAAATTATTTCTGGGTTCACCCTTTGGTCATCGCACGTATCACAAGCCGATTGGCTACGCCGGCGACTACGAGATGATGAACATGATTTACCGGAACCAGCCGGAGGGCCGCTCGCTTTACGAGAAACTGATCCATCTCCTGCTGGTCAGCCAGTGGCCGGCGAAATCCGTCCGCAACCGCATCGCGCACCTGGGCGAAAACATTATCAACGAAACCGCCCGCGTCGCCCGCGCCGGCAAGACCGCGCGCATCCTGAATATCGGCTGCGGTCCGGCGAAGGAGATCCAGGATTTTCTTCAGAACACGCAGTTGAGCAATCAGGCGGATTTCATGCTCATTGATTTCAACGAGCAAACCTTGCTCCATGCCGGCCAGAAGCTGGTCGAGGCCAAGCGCCAGTTTGCCCGGCGCACGGAAATCCGCACGGAACAGGTTTCGGTGTATGAACTGTTGAAACGCACGCAGCGCCGCACCGCCGACGCGGAAAAGTTCGACCTGATTTAGTGCGCGGGGCTGTTTGATTATCTCGCGCCGGACACCTGCCGCGCCTTGATGGAACTGTGGCATGATTCGCTGTCGCCCGGCGGCCTGATGCTGGTCGCGAACATGACCGACACCAAGCCGTTCCGCCATTTCATCGAGTTCGTCCTGGACTGGCAGTTGATTTACCGCACCAGCCGGGAATTTTTGTCGCTCGTTCCCGAACACTGCCGGGAGACGACCCGCGTGATCGCGGAACCAACCTCCGTGAATTTGTTCCTGCACACCCGCAAACCGGACTGACATGCAACTCATCCCCCAGGAATTTCGCGCCGCCTATCAGGAGTATGATCGGGAAAGCACCATCCACAAAACCCAGCTGGGTTGCATCTTCGGCATCTTGATGGTGCCAGTTTTCGGCGGTTTGGACTTCTACGTTTATCCCAAACAGGCTTTTTTATTTTTCATTTTGCGATCGCTCTGTTCGGCGCTAATGGCGGGACTCTATTTCGTTCTGAAAACGCCGTTCGGGAAAAAATATTATCATTTCCAGGGGCTCGTCCTGCTATTTCTACCGTCAGCGACGATTTCGTGGATGGTCTATACGACCGAAGGCAGCGCGTCGCCCTATTACGCGGGGTTGACGCTGGTGCTGATGGTGCTCGCCGTGGTGCTGGACTGGCCGCTCTGGCAAAGTGTCGTCTCGGTTTTGCTAGTGCTGCTGCTTTACATGGCCGCCTGTCTGTTTTCTCCGAAGCCGTTTTATGGGCGTCTGTTCGCCGACAGTTTATTTTTCCTGACCTCCTCCGGCATCGCCATCATCGCCGGCACTTATTATCACAGCGGCGTGCGGGTGCGCGAATTCGTCGCCCGTAGCGAGCTGGACAAGAGCCGCGCGGCGCTCGAAACCAGCCTCCAACAGCTCAAGGAAAACGAAATGCAGCTGGTGCAGTCCGAAAAGCTCGCGTCGCTGGGCCGCATGAGCGCGGGCATCATCCATGAAATCAACAACCCGCTGAACTTCGCCACCACCGGTCTGTTCACGCTGCGCAAAAAAGCCCGGCACCTCGCGCCGGAACAGCAGGCCGACTACGCCGAGATCCTCACCGACGTCGAGGACGGCCTCAAGCGCGTGCAGACCATCGTTTCCGACCTGCGGATGTTCACGCATCCCAACACCGAGCAGCTCGACCCCGTGCCCGTGGCTGAAATCGTCACGCCAGCGCTGCGATTTTTGAGCAACGAATGGAAGGATGCCGTGCAGATTGAGCAGAAATTTGCGGCCGGCCAGACGATTTTAGTCAATAAAAACAAGCTGATTCAGGTGGTCGTCAACCTGCTGCAAAATTCGCTCGACGCGTTGAAATCAAAAAATTTTACCGATGGCGAAAAGCCGGCTATCTGGATTGAAGGCCACGTTGAAAACGGCCGCAGCCTCCTGTCCGTCCGCGACAACGGCAACGGCATTGACCCGAAACATCTGGGCAAGATATTCGACCCGTTCTACACCACCAAGGACGTGGGCGCCGGCATGGGCCTGGGCTTGAGCATCTGCTACAACATCGTGCAGGAATACGGCGGGAAAATTTCAGTTAAAACCGAGCTGGGAAAATTCTGCGAATTTACGCTCGAATTTCCCGTCAAACCCCGGCAGGCTGTGAATTGAGAGCCGGACATGGATTACACTTACGACTACAAAAAATTCGCCATCCTTTATGTGGATGACGAGGAAAAATCGCTCAAGGCATTTGAACGCGCCTTTGGCGACGATTTCCGCGTGTTCACCGCCGCGAACGCCATTGACGGCTTCCGGCTGCTTGAAAAGCATGCCGACGAGATCGGCCTGCTGCTGACCGACCAGCGGATGCCCGGCGAAAACGGCGTCTGGCTGCTCGAACGCGCTCGCCAATTGCGGCCGCGCATCCTGCGGGTGCTCGTCACGGCCTATTCGGATTTCGAGGCCGCCATCGCCGCCGTCAACAGCGGTGCGATCTACCGATACATCAGCAAGCCATGGGATCCGCCGCAGCTGGAACTCACCCTCCGGCATGGCCTGGAATTTTTCATGGTGCAGTCCGAGCGCGACCAGCTGCTCCTCGAAAAAATGTCCGTGCTGCGGAACATGATGATCGCCGACCGCATCGTGAGCCTCGGCCTGCTCGCCGCCGGCTTGAGTCATCACATCAAAAACTCGATGGTGGCCGTGAAAACCTTTCTCGACCTCGCGCCGTCCAAGATGGCCGAGGAAAAGACGAATCTCGCCGGCCTGCGCAATCCCGATTTCTGGAAGGACTACCACCAGAACGTCCAGTCGCAGATCGAAAAAATCAACAGCCTGCTTGCCGACCTGCGGACCTCGGCAGACAACAATCCCGCGACGCAGTTCGCCGATGAAGTCTTGCTGCCGGCCGCCGTCGGCGCGGCACTGGAGACGTTGAAGGAACCGTTTGCCGCGCGGAAGATTGTGATTGAAAATAAAATTCCCGGTTCGCTGCCGGCCTTGCGCGCGGACAAATCGAAGTTTTACCGGCTGTTTGAACTGTTGTTCAAGGACGAGCTGGCCATGTTGCCCGCCGGCAGCAAGATTTCCCTCACGGCGGAATTGCAGAACACCGCGGCCAGGCCGGAAATCGTCTTGCAGATCACCGACGACGGTCCCGGCCTGCCGCCGGAGGCGTTGAGCGTGATTTTTGACCCGTTCGTGGTCAGCGGCGGCGCGCCGTCGGAATATGGCATCAACCTGATGGCCTGCTTTTTCATCGTCCACCATCACGGCGGCAAGATCGAAGCCAGGAGCCTGCCCGGGCGCGGCAATGCGTTCACCCTACGCCTGCCACTCCAGCCCGAAACCGCCCCACCGTCGGCCGACGAAACCGCCTTTCTCCAAAAAGCGATGTTGAACAACGGGGTTTGGGAAAACCTGCTCGCCGGCGGCTGATGCACCCTGTTCTGCCAAGATTCGATTGACCGGAAGCCCGGGAAGTGGGATATTGATTCAACAAGGTAGCCACGGCGGCTCAAACATCATTTTACCCGACGCGTGATGAAATCCATTTTGGTTTTATCCAACCATCCTGATTTTGCTGAAACGATTCGCGCAGGTCTGGATGCCGCGCATTATCGTGTCGTTCACCGCCTGACCGTGGACGAAGCCGAACCACTCCTCACGCACGGCCTGGTCGCGGCGAGCATTCTGGACGCTGACCTGATGGACGTGGAAATCGTCTGGGCGGTGGACCGTCTCCGCCGCTACGACGCCAAATCGCCGGTCATCGTCTATACTTCCGCCAGCGAATCAATCTGGGAAGAAAAAGCCTTCCTGCACGGTGTCAATCATGTGCTGACCAAGCCTGTCAGCGCCCGGCTTTTGAATACTCTGTTGGAACGGCTCGGAAACGCGCCGTTTCATCGCGCGGTGCCCGTCCCTTCGGCACCGGCGCAAAGTTCCTTTTCCCGCGTTGCCGAATCCGCG
>Ga0302320_10019986_pt1 | contig 13401 bp, 11 predicted proteins | sample Bog_T0_3_FD_202130 | JGI IMG/M metagenome (GOLD analysis project Ga0302320, IMG submission 202130) | Peat permafrost microbial communities from Stordalen Mire near Abisko, Sweden - Bog_T0_3 | ecosystem: Environmental > Terrestrial > Soil > Wetlands > Peat | place: Sweden: Abisko, Stordalen Mire...
TCGATGCGGCCGGCGCTGGAAATGTACATGACGCCGCAGATCGGCCTGATCTGCTTTGCCATCATTCTATTGAGCTGGTTCGGCGGCGTGAGATATTTCAAGGGTATCCCCGCTGGCCTCGTCGCCATCGCGGTCGGCATGATCATCGCCTGGGGCTCCAACCTGTTCGGTCTCGGACTCGGGGGATTGAGCATCAAGGGCGTCGGCGACGCCTTTGCGAGCTTCGGCTTCTCGGTGCCGATCCCCGCGGTCAATCAGGTATTCTCGGGCTTCGAGTTCCTCGGCGTCATCCTGGTCACGGCGATTCCGTTCGGCATCTATGACCTGGTCGAGGCGATGGACAACGTCGAAAGCGCGGAAGCCGCGGGCGACGAATACCCGACCACGCGCGTCCTGACCGCCGACGGCGTCGTCAGTCTGATCGGTTGCCTGATGGGCAATCCGTTTATCAACGCGGTCTATATCGGCCATCCCGGCTGGAAGGCGATGGGTGGCCGGATCGGCTATTCGGCGGCGACCGGAATCATGGTGGTGGTGCTGGCGTGGTTCGGCATCATCTCGGTGCTGCTGGCGCTGGTGCCGGTGGTCGCGATCTCACCGATCCTGCTCTACATCGGCATGCTGATCGGCGCCCAGGCGTTCCAGACCACGCCGATCAAGCATGCTCCCGCGATCGTGCTCGCGCTGACGCCGCATCTAGCGGCGTGGGCCAAGCTGCAGATCGACACCATGCTCGGCTCGACCCTCGATGCAGCCCAGAAGGTGGGCGGCATGGCGGGTGACAAGGTCGGCGAAGTAAAGACCGCGGCGATCGCCGCGCTACCCCAGCAAGGCGTGCTCTATCACGGGCTGGAAGTCATGGGCGGCGGCTCGATCCTCGCCGGCCTGATACTTGGTGCCGTCGGGGTGTTCGTGATCGAACGCGATTTCGTCAAGGCTTCGGCGTTCGCTTTTGCCGGCGCGGTGATGACCTATTTCGGCTTCATGCACGGCGAAGCGGTCGGCATCGGCGGCGGATTCGGCGTGACGCCCGCGGTGGCGCTGGCCTATGCGGTGGTGGCTGCCGGCTTCCTCGCGGTGGGCAAGCTCGGCGTCACTACGGAATCTGTTCCGCAATTGCACGCTGCGCCTGCCGAATAATCACGGCGAACGGGACTTTATACCGGCCGTAGCCGGATGTTGGCGGACCCGGTCTTGGTGGAAGTGATCCTATCTCGCTTCCACCTTGGCCTGGCCCGCCACTTCTTTCCAGATCGCGATATCCCGCCGGATGAAACCGGCAAACGCCTCGGACGAATTGCCGACGGTCTGCATCGCCTGCTTTTCCAGCAGCGTCCGGGTTTCCGGATCTTTCAGGGCCTCCACGATTTCCGCGTTGAGTCTCGTAATGATGGCGGGCGGCGTGCCGGCCGGCGCCAGGATTCCGTGCCAGGCGATGGCGTCGAAACCGGGATAGCCGCTCTCGGAAATCGTCGGCACGTCGGGCGCCACCGGCGAGCGTTCCTTGCTGGTGACCGCCAGCGCCACCAGCATACCGGCATTCATGTGCGGCAGCGCCGTGATCGGGTCGGCGAATACCACCTGGACATGGCCCGCGAGCAGATCGGTCACCGCAAGCGCGGTGCCGCGATAGGGGATATGCGTCATCCTGATGCCGGCCTTGCTGTCGAACAGTTCGGCGACCAGGTGATTGGCTGCACCGACGCCTGTTGTGCCGAAGTTCAATTCGCCCGGTTTGCTCATGGCGAGCGCGACGAACTCCTTGACGGTCTTCACGCCCAGCGACGGGCTGACCACCATGATGTAGGGATAGGCCGTTGTCATCGTGACCGGGACGAAATCCTTCTCGGGGTCATAGGGAAGATTGCTGTAGACCGCCGGGTTGATGGAGATCGGCCCGGATTGCCCCAGCAACAGCGTGTAGCCGTCGGCTTGCGCATTCTTCACCATCTCGGTGCCGATGATCGAGCCGCCGCCGCCGCGGTTCTCGATCACGATCGGTTGCCCGATGGTCTCGCTGACGCGCTTGGCCACGATGCGCGCCACCGAGTCGGCGCCGCCGCCGGCGGCATAGGGTACGATCAGCCGGATCGGATGCGACGGATAGTCGTTAGCCCGTGCAGTTCCGGCGACCGCAATGGCGACCAATGCGACGGCCAGCGCAATGCACCTCGAACCGGTTCGCATGTTTCCGTCCCTTGAAAAGTTGATTTACCCGCGCGCTTCTGCACCATAGGGCAAATTTTCCGGCCCGGTCCAGCCAAGGCGCTCGGTTGCGCTTTTTTGCCACCCTGCGATGCTCCGGCCGATTTTTTTCAGGGGACCAAAATGTTGCACAAACCCGGCGTCACCGAGAGCCTCGCGCGCAGCCTTGTTGCGGCGCGGTGGGACGACATCCCAACGCCGGTGCGGCATCAGGCCAAGCGCTCGCTGTTGAATTTCTTTGCGGTGGCGCTGGCGGGCTGCCGCAGCGGGCCGGTCGAGATCGCGCTGCGCTCGCTCGCCGAATTCTCCGGTGGTCGGCCGGCAACCGTGATCGGGCGGACCGAGCGCATCGATGCGCTGGGCGCAGCCTTCCTCAACGCCGCCGGCGCCAATGTCCACGACTTCTGCGACACCCATCTGCGCACCGTGATCCATCCGACCGCGCCGGTCGCGCCGGCGCTGCTGGCGCTTTCCGAATTACGACGGATAAGCGGACCCGATCTCTTGCTCGCCCTGATTCTCGGCAACGAGGTTCAGGCCCGCATCGGGCTTGCGATCTCGCCGAGCCATTACAGCCGCGGCTGGCACATCACTTCCACGCTCGGCGTGTTCGGCGCCGCCGCCGGCAGCGGCAAGCTGCTGGCGCTCGATGCGCGCCAGATGGTGTGGACGCTGGGCGCGGCGGCGACGCAATCGTCGGGCCTGTGCGAGTGTCTGGGAACGCCTGCGAAAAGCCTGAGCGTCGGCAACGCCGCGCGCAACGGGCTGTGGTCGGCGCTATTGGCAGAGCGGGGCTTTGACGGCCCGCTGGAGCCGCTCGCCGGCGTGCAGGGCTTTTATCATGCGCTCAACGAGGTGCCCGATCTGTCGCTGGTCACCGACGGCTTCGGCGAAAGCTGGGAGATCATGGCGACGTCCTACAAGCCGTATCCCTGCGGCTTCGTGATTCATCCGGTGCTGGATTGCGTGCTGGACTGGCGCCGCGACCATCCGAAAACCGATGTGACGCGGGTCGTGGTGCGCGGAAACCCGCTGCTCGGCGTCCGCACCGACCGGCCCGATATTTCGACCGGGCGCGAGTCGCAGGTGAGCGTGCAGCACGCGGTCGCGGCCGCGCTGATAACCGGCAAGGCCGGACTTGAGCAATTCACCGACGCCTGCGTCGGCGATCCCAAGGTGCAGGCATTGCGCGGCAAGGTCGAAGTTGAGCGCGACGACGCCTTCTCGACCATCGCGGCTAATGTCGCGATCACCACCGCCGACGGCACGGTCCACCAACTGTCGCAGCCTGCGGCGCGCGGCAGCGACGTCAATCCCCTGGATGACGCCGCTCTCGAGGCGAAGCTGCGAACCGTCGCCGCCGGCTGGGAGGCCGGCTACGACGCGAGCCCGCTGATCGATGCGATCTGGACGCTCGACAAGCGCGCGGATGTGTCCGGGCTGGCGGCGATGGCGGTGCCGCCGGATTGAGCCAACTCATGGCCGCACCGCCGGTGCCTCGATCGGCATGCCCTTGGCGCGTGTCATCAAATAGAGTTCGAGCTCGACCAGTTCCGGCGCGCCGTAGTCGTAGGCCTGCGCGCGCACGCCGTTGATGCAGCTGCGCAGGCGGCGCTGCAGCGAGCCCAGCGACTGCCACTCCAGCCGGTACAGCGGGTAGCCGGTCGGCTGGGCCTGCGTGATGGCGGATCCGGCCAGGTGCTTGTCCCAATTGTCGTCGTGGCAATTGGTGCAGCCGAGATTGAGCTGGCCCTGTCGCAGCATGAACAAAGCGCGGCCTTTGGCGATGAAGGGATCGAGCTGCGGGTCGGCGCCGGTCTCGACCGCGAGGCCGCGCGATTGCCGCGCGACGAAAGCGGTGAGCGCGAGCAGGTCGCGACTTTCGTAAGCAAGCGGCGTCGCCTGTTGATGCCGCGTGCGGCACAGATTGACGCGCTGTTCCAGATTGACCGGCCGGCCAAGCTCCTTGTCGAAGGCGGGATAGCGGGCCGCGACGCCCTTCATGCCGGCGCCGATATCGTCATGACAATCGGCGCAAGCCTTGTCGGCTGCGCCGGTTTTGCGCTTCCATAGTGCCTCGCCATCGAGCACCCACAGCATGCCGGGATTGGCGGTATCGTCGTCCTGCATCGCTCGGGTCTCCGGCGACATGAAGCTGTAGCCGGATCGGCGCTCCGCTTGCGGAATTTCGGTCGCTGATAGCGCAGAGGCCGCGGCAACCGCTGCAACCGCCAGCACCGCTGTGGCTATCGTGCGCGCACTCACTCGACGATAATCGACGCCGAAGCGGTTTCGGAGAAACCCTTGTCGCCGATCCACTCGAATTCGAATTTGCCGCTCTCGGCCGCGACCGTGAAGAAGCTGATGAACGGATTGGCCGCGATCGCCGGGAACAGGTCGGCGCGGAAAATCTCGGCGCCGTTGTAACGGCAGGCAAAGCTGGTGATGATATCGCGCGGAATCACCTCGCCGGTCGCGGTATGGCGGTAGCCGGTCTCCATGATGTGCGACATCAGCGTCTTGATCTCGATGACGTCGCCGCGCTTGGCCCGTGCGGGAACGTTGATCAGGGCGGACGGCATCAGATCACCTCCTCGGTGCAGGCGGCCAGCGTCACCACGACATCGGCGGTGGCGGACCAGAACGAACCGTCGGACAAATGCGCGATGGCGACGACCTTCTGGCTGTCGGCCAGCCGGATGCGGGTCGAGATCTGGGCGCGGCCGGCCTGCACACCGAGATAGAAATTGCCGATATTCGGCTGCGGGTTCTTCTCGTTGAAGACGTGGATGCTCTTGACGTAATCCTCTCGGGTCATCGGGTTCGACACGCTGACGGTCATCGGCACGGTATTGCCGTTTTCCACCAGCGGCGGCACCTCGAGCTTGACCTTTCCGGCGTGCACCACGGCGGTGCCCACCACATTCCTGATGGCGGTGGCGAGTGTCGCGGGCGTCGCCTGCACCGGCCGCAGCGTCACGATCGGCACAGTGCCGAACGCGGCCGCGCTGCCCGCGAGGCCGAGGAATCGGCGGCGTGTTGAGTGTTTGTTGATGTGCATCGCTGTTTTGTAGTCCTATTCGCGTAAGCTTGCGAGAAACGCCACGATATCCTCGATCTGGTCCGCCGACAGGATCGGTTTGCCGCGCCATGCCGCGCCGACGCGAGCCAACCCGTCCACCTGATAGTACGACGGCATGATCGTTGCGGCATTGAGCCTGAAAGCATCGACCAGCCTGAGCCGCAGCTCGCCTGCCTGCCACCGGCTGCCGGCGCCGGCAAGGCTTGGCGCGAGGTCGCCCTGAAACCTGGTTTCCGGAAACGGCCCGCTATGGCACAGGATGCAGGTGCTGCTGCGCTCCAGCACCAGCGCGCGGCCGCGTGTCGCATCGCCCGGCGCACCCGTCAGCGATTCCGGAATCGCCTCACCGACGACGGCATACTTCAGCAATCCCTGCGCGTCGGCTGAGCCGGAAAGGGCGAACATGGCTGCCGCAAGCCACGCGCCGGTGATGTGGTTTGCCGAGCTAGCCAAAGGTTTCCACCGTGATGGTCTTGTACCAGGACTGCGCGTTGTCGGCTTCGCGCATGCGAACCTCCCGCGGGGCATCGAGGGGGCTGGTGCTGCCGCCTTCGACTTCGGCGAACATGTCATCCCGCGGTTGATAGACGCCGGACAGCGAGAAAGCATAGCCGGGCGCGACCGTATTGTAGCAGACGCCGGTCAGCTTCGGAATTGCCGGGGAGGTGCCCGAGATCAGCTTCGCGACCGCATCGGCGCAGGCCTTGCCCTGCGCGCTCGCCGCCGCCGCCGATTTCGGAATGCCGCCGCCGATGCAGGCATCGCCGATGACGTGAATGTCCGGCACGAGTTTCGAGGCAAACGTGCTCGCGTCGATCGGGCACCAGCCGGTCTTGTCCGCGGCGCCGGCGATGGCCGCGATGCGGCCGGCCCGCTGCGGGGGAATGACGTTGGCGACCGCTGCGGTGTAATTACCGAAATCGGTGATGACGGTGCCGGTGGCGGGATCGACCGAGGTGACCCGGCCGCCTTGCGACAGCGACACCCGCTCGATCATGCCAGGATACAGCTCCTTCCAGGCATTCTCGAACAGGCGTTGTTGCGGAAACGCGTCCTTGGCGTCGAGAATGAGAACTTTCGAGCGCGGCTTTTTCGACTTCAGATAATGCGCGATCAGGCTGGCGCGCTCGTAAGGCGCCGGCGGACAGCGGGAAGGGCTCGCAGGTACCGCAAGCACGACCAGGCCGCCATCCTCCATGGCTTCAAGCAACTTGTGCAACAGCAGGGTCTGCTCCCCCGCTTTCCAGGCATGCGGCATTTTCAGTGTGGCGGCCTCGTCATAGCCCGGCAGCGCGTCGAACCTGAGGTCGATGCCGGGCGCCAGCACCAGGCGGTCATAGCTCAGCGATGTGCCGTCGGGGAGACCGACGGCGTGCTTTTGCGGATCGACCTGCGTCGCCGCCTGCGCGATCACGCTGATGCCTTCGGCGGCAATGCGTTCATAGCCGAATTGCTGCGCCTCGATCTCGCGCAGGCCCGCGATCACCTCGTTGCTGAACGGACAGGCGGTAAAGGTCTTGACCGGTTCGATCAGCGTGACCTGCAGTTTCGGATCGATCCGCCGCAAGGCGCGTGCGCAACTGGCGCCGCCAAAGCCGCCGCCGATCACGATTACGCGCGCAGCCGATTGCGCGCGGGAAGGGCACGGGAAGGCGAGCGCCATCGTTGCCGCCGCGATGCCACGAACGACGTTTCTCCGCGTCCTCGGGCGCAGCGCGTCCATGAGTACTATCCGGTAAATGAGCGGCGGCCGCGAGGGCCGCCGCTTCATGGGTCAGGCGAAGGTGATGTTTTGATCCCGCAGCGGCACCGAGCGGATTCGTTTTCCGGTCGCCGCGAAGTAGGCGTTGAGCACAGCGGGAGCGGCGACGCAGATCGTCGGTTCGCCGACGCCGCCCCAGAACCCGCCGCTCGGCATCACGATCGATTCCACCTTCGGCATCTCGGCAATCCGCATCGAATTGTAGGTGTCGAAGTTGGACTGTTCGATGCGGCCGTCCTTGACGGTGCATCCGCCGTAGAACAGCCCGGTCAGGCCGTAGACAAAGGAGCCTGCGATCTGCCGCTCGATCTGCGCCGGATTGACGGCGTAGCCGGGATCGGTGCCGGCGACAATGCGTTGCACCTTGATCTTGTTGCCGTCGGTGACGGAAATTTCCGCTGCCGCCGCAACGTAGCTGCCGTAACCCATATGCTGGGCGATACCGCGATAGACGCCCTGCGGCGGCGGCTTGTCCCAACCGATTTTTTCCGCGACCGCGTTGAGGACGGCGAGGTTCTTCGGGTTTTTGCCCATCAGCTTGCGCCGGAACGCGAGCGGGTCCTGTCCGGCCGAAAGCGCCAGCTCATCCATGAAACATTCGAGATAAATGGCGTTGTGGTTGACATTGACGCCGCGCCAGAATCCAGGCGGAACGTGCGGGTTGCGCATGGCGTGTTCGATCAGGAGGTTCGGAACCGAATATCCGATTGCCGCATCGCCGCTCGGGTTGAGGCCGGCGAAGGTCGCAGGATCCATGCCGTTGACCAAGGCCTCCGGGCGCAGCGCGAACAGGATCGATTGTCCGGAGATGCGCATGTGCAATGCCGTCAGATTGTTGTCGGCATCGAAGGCGCCGGTCATCTTGCATTGCGTGATCGGATGGTAGTTGCCGTGCTGCATGTCTTCTTCACGCGACCACAACAGCTTGATCGGGGTGCCCGGCATCTGCTTGGCGATGGAGACAGCCTGCCGGACATAGTCGGTGCCGCCACGGCGGCCGAAGCCGCCGCCGAGCATCTGCTTGTGTACGTCGACCTTGTCGGCGGGCAGGCCTGAGACTTCCAGCGCCGCGGCGAACGCCGCTTCGCCGTTTTGCGTGCCGCACCAGACCTCGCATTTGTCCGGCGTATAGACCGCGGTGGCGTTCATCGGCTCCATGGTGGCGTGGTTCTGGTAGGGATAGTTGTAGACCGCCTCGACCTTCTTGGCGGCGCCGGCGATGGCGGTTTTGACGTCGCCGTTCTTGTTGCCGACGAACGACGGCTGCGAATTGTCGAGGCCTTCCTCCAGGAATTTGGCGATCGAGGCGCTGGTGACCTTGGCGTTGCTGCCTTCGTCCCAGACGATCGGCAGCGCCTCGAGCGCGGTCTTGGCGTGCCACCAGGTGTCGGCGACGACGGCGACGGCGCTGTCGTTGACCCTCACCACCTTCTTGACGCCCTTCATGCCCAGGATTTTGGCCTCGTCGTAGCTCTTCAGCTTGCCGCCGAACACCGGGCAATCCTTGATCGCGGCGTTGAGCATGCCCGGCAGCTTGATGTCGATGCCGTAGGTCATCTTGCCGGTGGTCTTGTCGACGGTGTCGAGCCGCTTGAGACCTTTGCCTGCGATCTTCCAGTCCTTGGGATCCTTCAGCTTGATGTCAGCAGGCGGCTCAACCTTGGCGGCGGCCTCGGCTACCTTGCCATAGCTCGTGGTACGGCCCGACGGCGTGTGGGTGATGACGCTGTTGGCCGCCGTGCATTCGCTAACCGGCACCTTCCAGTCGTTGGCCGCGGCCTGGATCAGCATCATGCGCGCGGCGGCGCCGCCCTTGCGGACATATTCGTGCGAGGTTCGGATGCCGCGGCTGCCGCCGGTCGAGAAATCGCCCCAGGCGCGCTTGCGGGCGACGCTCTGGCCGGGCGTCGGAAATTCGGTGGTGACTTTCGACCAGTCGCATTCGAGTTCTTCCGCGACCAGCTGGGCAAGCCCGGTGAGCGTGCCCTGTCCCATTTCGGAGCGGGCGATGCGGATCACGACGGTGTCGTCGGGCCGGATCACGACCCAGGCGTTGACTTCCGGCGAGCCGTCGGCGGCGCGCACCACGGTGGGGCCGCCGAAGGGGATATCGAGGCCGAGGGCGAGGCCACCGCCGACCGTGGCGGTGCCGATGACAAAGGCGCGGCGGCTGAATTTGGGCATATGGTTCATGGCTGCCTCCTCAAGCGTTCGCGGCGGCATGGATCGCCTCGCGTACCTGCTGGAAGGTACCGCAGCGGCAGATATTGGTGATGGCTTCGTCGATGTCCTGATCGGTCGGCTTCGGCTTGTCCTTGAGCAGGGCCGCCACCGCCATGATCATGCCGCTCTGGCAATAGCCGCATTGCGGCACGTCGTTGGCGATCCAGGCCTGCTGCACCTTGTGCAGGGCGCCGTTCGCTGCCAGGCCTTCGATGGTGGTGATTTGCTTGCCGGCGGCTTCGCTGACCAATACGCCGCAGGAGCGCATCGCCACGCCGTCGATATGGACGGTGCAGGCGCCGCATTGCGCAATGCCGCAACCGTATTTGGTGCCGGTCAGGCCGATATTTTCCCGAATCGCCCACAACAGCGGGGTATCCGGCTCGACATCGACATCGATTGTTTTGCCATTGATAGTGAGGTTTGCCATCGCGTTCCCCTGATTGGTCCGTTCCATCGATTGGACCTTCAGCCGATGTTGTACCGGAAACCGGAACTGTTCAAATCAAGAATCCGCGTTTGCAGCGCGGAATAATTGATTTGCCGTGGGGTGTGGGGCGGTTTCAGGCTCGCTTGCCTGCATTTTCCGGCTCGTCGTCACCGGGCTTGACCCGGTGATCCATCTTCTTCGAATAAAGCTTGGCACGTCGAATTAGGCCGCCTTGCGACCCGCCAAAAATGCGCCAAGTGCCTGTCCGGCAGTTTCTGTCAAGTCAAAGCGCAACGACACTCCGGTCGCATCTCTGCCAGTTACAAAGCCATTGAGCTTTGTTGGAAAGCCGTCAATCAGAAGGACGATAGCTGAGCCGACGCCGACGTCGGCCTTTAGATCACGTAGTCGTGCGCCGCCTTCGGAAAGGTCGTGGACAACAATGCGGTGCGAGATGCCGTGCAATTCAAGTGTTCCAGGTTGATTTATCTCTTTGCGTTCGAACACCCTGCGATTGACGTCCGCCGTCGAAGTACGAATGACGCGGACCAGGATGGAGCGAAGACTGTCGACTTTGTTTGCAATGTCGGAAGACCCGTCGCGAATTTCGGAGGCGCGACGGCTGGTCTCCACGGCCTCGGTTGACACGATTACAATTTGTGAGGCGACTTCGCGCGCGGCCAGTGACGTTTGTTCGACGGTCCGGGCAATTTCGCTTGTCACCGCACTTTGTTCCTCGACCGCCGCCGAAATAATCGATGATACAGATTCCACATTCTGGATGACCGCGCCGATTGCGCTGATGGACGCGACGGACTCTTCCGTTGCTTGTTGAATCTCGAGGATCTGCTGGGCGATTTCGGTCGTCGCCTTCGCCGTTTGTTCCGCCAAAGACTTTACTTCCGCGGCAACCACCGCAAAACCGCGGCCGGCCGGGCCTGCACGCGCGGCTTCGATCGTTGCGTTGAGCGCCAGGAGATTGGTTTGACTGGCTATTTCGCTGATAAGGTTCGTAACCGCACCAACCTTGCCGGCTGCGTTCGACAATTTTCCGATCGTCGACTGAGCTTTGCTGGAGGCTGCAACCGCTTCCACGGTAAGGGCTCTTGATGCGCTCACCTGAGACGCGATTTCGGTGATCGATTTGCTTAGCTCGCTTGATGCCGTGGCCATGATTCTCGCATTTGACAGCGCTTCCTCCGCGGCAGCCGCGACACTCGTGCTATTGGTTCCGAGTATCAAGGCGCCATCGCTCATTTGAACGGCATTCTTGGCCATGCGGTCTGTTCCGGCCGCAATCTGGCTAACTGCAGCTGTCGTTTCCCGTTCGACCGTCTCAGCCATATTATGCAAAGCTTGCACGCGCTCGCGCTGCGCATCCTCCTGAGCCAGCAGATGCACCCCCTCGAGGCGCCTTTTCTCGATCGCGGTTTCCCTGAAGATTTTGACAGCGGCTGCCATTTCGCCAATCTCGTCGCCACGTGTGGCGGCCGCGAATTCGACTGTGGTATCGCCGCTTGCCAGCCGTGTCGCATCCGCGACGAGCTCGCGGATCGGCCTGGTGATCCAGCGCACAACCAGCACGGCAACGAGCAGCATCACGAGGGCCAGGCCGCCGAGGATCAGAATATAGGCGTTCCTGATCGTGGCATTGGTGACCGCCTGCGCATCGTCCGAGGCCTTGTCGTTCACCTTCAGAATCTGGTTGGTGAGTACCGCGATCTCATCCATGGATTCGTTCAGGATCGGATCGCATTTCTCGTGCATCTGCGTCGCGGCACGGCTTTTGTCTTCCACCGTGGTGGAATTCGCCAAATCTATCGTTTCGGCGCAAGCGCCGTCCAGGGCGAGGTTTACCTTCGCCCCAATTTGTCCGATCTCGACCTGTTTCGACGGCATGGCCGCAACCGCCGTTTTTATCTGCTTGTTGAAGAACTCCCTCGAGTCCGTGATTTCCTTTGCCGCGCTCTGACTTCGGTCCACGGTCACCTCGGTGATCAGCCGATAGATCGAGCGATTGAGGTACACAAGATTCCGGTTTGCGCGCGCGATCGCCAGATTGGCCCGGCCCGGACCGTCAATCAGATCGCCATAGGTGTCATCGATGTACCGCATCTTCCCGGTGGCGAATACGGTTGCTCCCAGCGATACCAAGGCAAGCAAACTCAGGAGCAGCAGGATCTTCGGCAATATCTTGAACTGGAGCAACTTTGGCATGACTCGATACTTTCATTCCGTGATTGCCGCACAGTTTTGCGACGGGTCCGGGCGGAGGCTGGATCCTCCGCATCGATGCGGAGCCGGTTGGCTATTTGCAGTCAGGGTCGGTCGACTTCGGCGGACAATCCTCGCCACGTCCCCCGCGCGCGCCCGCGGCCGCGACGCCGAAGAGAACGAGCAGCAGAACCAGCAGTGAAACGATCTTTCGCATGGCGTCTTCCTTGATTTGATCGCGAGAGGAATTCAACCTCTTAGAGGTTGAACAACCGGCCCATTTCGAAATGCAGACCGAACAGAAAGTCGTTCCTGAGCGTCCCGTAGTAACCCGGATGGATCGTGTACTGAACGTTCGGCTGCACGGTCAGCCAGTCGCTCAGTTTCGCGCGATAGGTGACTTCGAAGGTCTGTTCATAACTGGTAATGGGGGCGCCTTGAGCGAGTTGGACCGCCTGAAGTGGCTCACCCGCATGAGCGTAGCCGGCCGCGAATCCGAACTTGTCATCGGGGCGCGAGGCGAACAGACCGGTGAAGGTCAATCCGGCATTCACCGAGCGGTCGACGTCGTTGAACCTGGCATCGGACATCCCGAAGTTGACGAAGCCGTCCAGTCCGCGCGCGCCCTCGATGGTGTAAAGACGGGTCGCGGCGCCGACGTAGCCGCCGTTGCTGCCGCGGGCCGATTGCAAGACGCCGGCGGCGTTGAATTCGTTCTGGGTCTGCATCAGGCTGGTGTACATCCAGTAGCCCGCGATGAACCTGGTGTTTGCGATCGGCGTATAGTCGACTTCGCCGATCGCCATGGCGCCATTTGCGCTACTGAGCGTGATGGAGTTGCTTAGCGGGTTGGTCGCCTGATCCGACATGCCGTTCACCACGGCCACCTTGACGTACCACTGATCGTTGATGATCTGTCTGATGCGTATCCCGAGCGAAGTGTCGGGGTAGGTCGACGGGCCGTTCAATCCCCCTGCACCCGATGCATCGAGCGCCGAGTTCCAGGAAAAGGCGCCATTGAAGAAGATAGCCATCGGCTTGGTGGTGCCGAACTCGGTTTCCAGGTCCATCACGCCGATCCTGACGTCGGTAGACTTGCCGAAAGCCTGGTCGTAGTAGAGCTGATAAAGCCGGGCCATCCTGGGTGCGAAGACATCCATGGCGCTCGGATCCTGCACCGCTCCGACGAAGTTGGCTCCCAGCGAAGGGCCATCACCGTAAAAAGCCGACGCGACAAACCTGCCTCCGGTCCAGCCGAACGCTTTCTCGGTATCGACGCTCAAAGTCGCGGCATAATTTTCCATGTAGTCGTTGCCGGTCTTCAAGCCGCCGTTGTTCTGCCAGAGTTCGCCGGTGTATTGCAGCCTGAGCTGAAACGGCGAAGGCGGGCTGTCTGGCGACAGCACCTGCGACAGCGGACGAAGTCCGACCGGCAGCAACGGATCAGATGGCGCCGGCACTAAAGCCGGCACCGGCAGATCGGCC
>Ga0302320_10019987_pt1 | contig 13401 bp, 11 predicted proteins | sample Bog_T0_3_FD_202130 | JGI IMG/M metagenome (GOLD analysis project Ga0302320, IMG submission 202130) | Peat permafrost microbial communities from Stordalen Mire near Abisko, Sweden - Bog_T0_3 | ecosystem: Environmental > Terrestrial > Soil > Wetlands > Peat | place: Sweden: Abisko, Stordalen Mire...
ACACTGGCGTGTCTGGCTAATATCCGGAGCCCTTCCAGGGCGAAGCGGACGCCCGCGAAGAATTTTGTCTCACACCCTGGCATCGGCCAATGCGAATTTGCACTCGCCAATGGCTTGGGGATTTTACAAAGTGGCCATGATTCATAATCTGAACCCGGCTCAATTCGCCGGGTTCACGCTAATAAAATGCTCTGGTGGAAATATCAGCAGTTGCGCATGGGCAACGCGAAAAGCCGGCTGGCCGTGGTTGAAAAACTGGCGGTTTCAGGCGATGACGATGCCGTGGGCCCGCTGATCTTCGCATTGAAGGACAAGGACGAGGGCGTGCGCTGCGCGGCGGCCAAAGCACTGATGCGTTTCCACGACCGGCGCGCGGTGGAGCCGCTGATCGGTATGCTGCGGGACACCGCGCCGCTGGCCCGGGCGGCGGCGGCGGAAACCCTCGGCCATCTCGGCGACCCGGTGGCGGTCAATCACCTGGTGGGTTTCTTGCGCGACCCGGACCCGATTGTGCGCACGATTGCCGCGCGCAGCCTGGATCGCCTGGGCTGGAAGCCAGGGTCGGATTCGCATCGCGTGCTGCAAATCCTGGCCATGGGCAACCTGCTGCAACTGGTGGCGCTGGGTCCCGAAGGCGTGTCGCCGTTGCTGGAACTCCTGCGGAACGGCTCGCCAAACAAGCAATTTTCCGCGGTCAAGGCGCTGGGGCAAATCAACGATCCCCGCGTGCGCCCAGCCATGGTCGAGGCGTTGCGCAAACCCAGCCCCGCCGTTCGCATCGCGGCGCTGGGCACCTTGGAACGGCTGGCCGAGCCGACGGCCTACACCGAGGTAGAAAAGCTGCTGCGCGACAATCATGCGAGCGTGCGCAGCGCGGCGGTGGAGGCGGCGACCCGCTGCGGGGGGGCGCGCGCCACGCCGGCGCTGCTCAAATGCCTGAAAGACGCATCCTGGGAGGTCCGCCAGGCGGCGGCCAATGCGCTAGGCGCCTTGGGCGAACGCTCCGCCGTTGAGGGCCTGTGCGAATTGATGGGCGACCCTGACCGCGACGTGCGTGAACGGGTCATCGCCGCCTTGGGACAAATTGCCGACCGCCGCGCGGTGGCGCCGCTGGTGCTGGCGCTGCTGGACACAGAAAGTTCGGTGCGCGCCGCGGCCGCCGCCACCCTCTCGAAACTGGAACGGCGCTGGGAGGAGAACGCAGGCATCCCGCCGCTGACCCCGAAAATCGTCCAAGCATTGAACCACCCGGATTACTGGGTGCGCCACAGCGCCGGGAAATTGCTGGAGCTGCTGAAAATTGACCCAAACCATGTGGCGGAAGCCGCCGCCGTTGCGGCGATGGCGAAACCGGTGGCCGCCGAGTTGCCGCATCCCGCGGTGAGCGTGCTGGCGGATTTGCTGTTTGACCGCGACCGCGATTTGCGGCTGGCGGCCGCCAGCGCTTTCGTGCGATTGCGCGACAAAAGCGCCGCGTCCATCCTGACGGCGGCGTTGCGCGACGCGGATTTTTTCGTGCGCGAGGCCGCCCAGACGGCTCTGGCGGGATTGTCGGCGGCCTGATTTGAAGGAATGCGCATTCAGGCCGCTTCCGCCCGCCCTGCGCCGGAGCGCCGGTCTCCCGGCCCGGCGCGCTGCTGCATGGTTTGAAGCGAGCCGGGGTCGGAGACCGGCGCAACCATTCCAAAGCCAGCCTTGGTGTGGTGCTGAACTGATTTGATTTTGCGGGACGGCGCGGGCAAGCTGGCGTTGGCAGCCCCAGCCGCCGCACCCTATCATGGCCAAACCGACCAACCATCCGACCGCGCGCCAGGTCTTGTTCGTGGATGACGAACCGGACTTTCTGCGGCTCGTGCAGGAAACCCTCGGCGCCTTGAGCGCGGGTCACTGGGACCTGCATTGCGCCGGTTCCGCGGACGCCGCGCTGGAACTGCTGAAGCAAAGGAAAATGGACCTCGCGGTGGTGGATGCCAATATGCCGCTGCTCGACGGCGTGCAGTTTCTCGGCTTGCTGGGCAAGCGCTATCCGGAACTCAAGAAAGTTTCGCTCACCAGTTTCGCGACCGAGGACAAGCGCACGGCCTGCCTCGCCGGCGGCGCGGAATTATTCATCGAAAAACCCCGCTCGGAGGAGGGCTTCAAATCGGTTTATGCCATGCTCGACGACCTCATGAACTGGGCGCCGCAGCAGGGGTTTCACGGCATGCTGCGGCGGGTCGGCCTGCAGGACGTCATCCAGATGGAATGTCTGGGCCGCAATTCCTCCGTGGTGGAAGTCTATAACGAGAGCGTGCTGGGCCGCATTTACATCGAGGAGGGCAGCATCATTCACGCCGCCGGCGGCGACTTGTCAGGCGAACGCGCCTTGCAACGGCTGCTGGCGCTGCCGGGCGGCTCGTTTGAACTGGCGCCCTTTGAACCGCCGCCGCAGAAGACCATCAGCGGTCCCTGGGAGTTCCTGCTCATGGAAGCCGCGCGCCTGCGCGACGAGCTCGCCGCCCAAAATGTTCCTGGCGAACCCGAAGTGGATCCGCACACCCTTGCCGCGCCCACCATCGCCTCGGTGCGCGTGGTTGAAACATTGATCTGCTCCGGCTTGGGCAAAGTGCTTTACGAAGCGGATTGCGCCGACGTGCCGGGCCGCGTCCTGCTCCTGAAGAAGATCGCCCGGCACGCCGCCGAACTGGCGCAGATCGCGCCGCTGGGCAGTTTTGACCGTCTGGAGCTGAAGCTGGCGGATGGCCGCGTCATTGCGCAGGCCCGGCCGGACCGCCTCGTGTTTGTGGCGGTGGCCAATACCCAACCCAAGCCATGATCAACCCCGCCCTGCAATGGCTCACCGTCCGCGCTTCGCCGCCGGGCATGCTGGCCTGCGGCATGCGGGGGCCGGACGGAAAATTTGCGTGCCACAGCGTCGAGGAAGACTGCCCGGCGGGGAAAATGGAAAAGATCCTGGGCCACTTTGACGGCTTGCGCGCGACGTTGTATGCGGACCCGCTCGCGCCCCGCTGGAGCACCTGGACTTTTGAGCGGGGACAAATCCGATTTGTGGTCCGGCCGGATGGCTGGCTGCTTGGCTTGATGGTCCGTTCTGAATCCGACGCGCAGCCCAAACTCGATCCGCTGTCCAACGAATTTCTGTCGCTGCAACTTGGGCATTGAGGGGTGGTGCGTAACGCGCGGATTAGCTTGCCCGTTGTTTGGCGCGATTTTCCAAAAAATTCCGCCGCCACTGGGCGCGGGAGGGCTTGCCGGCTCCATTGCTGCTGATGGCATCCACAAACCACCACTCGCGCGGCACCTGCCAGCCGGGCAGTTTCAGCAGCAGAAACTGCTTCAATTCATCCTTGGTGCTCGGCCGATCGGCGGCCACACAGGCCACGATGAGATCCATCCGGTCCGCAGTTCCGCTGGGCACGCCGAAAACGACGCACTCGGCCACGGACTGATGTTCCCGCAATGCCTGCTCAATGGTGGTGGGCGACACTTTGCGTCCGGCGACATTGATGTGGTCATCGGTGCGGCCGCAAAGGCAGATTTCGCCGTCTTTGATTTCGGCCAGGTCGGCGGTTTGGAACCGCCCGCCGCCAAGCGCGGGTTCCGGCACGGGCCAGTAGGTTTGGCCGGCGGCCTGGCTGCGCACGCGCAGCGCGCCGTTTTCACCGATCTCCACTCCCACATTTTTCAGGGGGCGCCCCACGGAAGATTCGTCGGTGCGCGGAGTTGAGGTGGCGTCGTAGGCGATGCCGCCGCATTGGGTGGTGCCATAGAAATTATGGATTTTCACGCCATGTTTTTCGAAGACGGCGCGCTCCAGTGAGAGCGGCAAGGGCGCGCCGGCGGAGACCGCCAGCCGCACGTTGCGCAGGATGGCGCCGGCCTTGTGCCAGGCATGCCATAGCGCCGGCACGGCAGCCACGGTGAGGTTCCAGTGCGAGTGGGTGGCGCACCGGAGGGCCACCGGCAGCGGCGAAGGAACCAGAAACAGCGGGATGCCGTGCAGCAGCAGCGGCAAGACCAGACTGGAAAACCCGTAGGAGTAGGCGGGCGAAATCACGCCCAGATTGGGCCAATCCGGGCGCAGCCCCATCGTGGCCACGATGTTGTCCGCGTCGGCGGCCAGCTGGGACTGCGTGAAGGCGACCGCGCGCGGCGCGCCCAGACTGGCGGGAGTGATTTTGAGGTGACAACACGGCGGCGGCGGCAAGCCCGACGGCGGCTGATGATGCGAGTCCAGTGGACAAACGACCGCGCCGAGGCGCCACGCGCGCAGGACCGCCAGGATGAACTCGGGGGAATTGCCCTGGGGACAGATCATCGCCGGCCTTTCCGGCTGCGGCTTTTCCGCCTCCGCCAGCAACTCCGAAAACGTCCAGCACCGTCCGGCAGCCAAATCGCGCAGGGCGATTTCATTCTTTCTTTCCCGGACTACCTTCTGCCAGCGTTCGTACAGCATCTGTTTATGCTTGTAATAAGCCATCAGCGGATTCAGTTGCAAGCGGAATTCGCGGGGAAAGCAAGAAAATCCGAAGTTCAAAATCCGAATCCGGCTTGGCGCGGGGTGGTTTTCTTATCTCGTTCGCGCGAACATGAACCGCCACAGCCACTCCGAGCGCAGCAATACCGTCCCCAGCCGGCCCTGGAATGCCGGAGAGGTCATCAGCCACTGCAAACGCCGCGCCCACGCCAGCCGGTGGGCAAAGGCGGCATCGCAGCGATGCGCGATGCGGCGCCGCGCGGCCGGCCAGTCCAGCCCGCCCCGGCTGTAATCGGCCAGCGGTTCCACCGCGAGCTCCGCCGACTCGAAGGCCAGGGACATCCCGTTGCCCGTGACTGGCGGGGTCATGGTCAGGGTGTCGCCGATGCAGCATTCCGCCCGGGCCGCCGCGCGCCGCGGCTCCAATTGCAGTCCCGCCACGGAACAAAACGACGCGGGCTCAAATTCGGCCAGGCGCAACCGTTCGCGCAGCAAGGAATCCGGATCCCCGCGCAGCCACTCTTGTCTTGATTCGGGCCGCCGGCTTTCCTCGCGCACCCGAAACAATCCGCACACGTTCACTTCGCCCTCGCCGATCCGGTTTACGCCGATATAGCCGGCTGCCGAGGCGTGCATTTCCAAATCTGCCTCCAAGGGCACCGCCCATTGGCGCGGCACATGTGCCTTGACGCCAAACCAGCGCGGAGATTTTTCCGCCGGCCCGGTGCGGCGGCCGGAAGCGTTCACGAAGCCTTCACCCGCCTCCACCGTGGTCCGGCGGGCATTCACGCGCAATTCACCGCCGGCCAGTTGAAAAGTTTCCGCCAGCAGCGCGTCGAGCTTGTGGCGCGACAGGCACAGCGCCGGCGCGGTCAGTTGACGGACGGGCGACCGGCGGGAACCGCAAACAAACATCGCGGTGCGGGTGTACACCGCTCCGGCCTGATGACAACGCGCGAGCAAGCCGAACCGCTCGAGCACCGCAGTTCCGTTGCCGCTGATGAATTCCCCGCAAACACGGTGCCGCGGATAGCCGCCGGCCTCCCAGATCGTCACGGGCACGCCGCGCCGCCGCAGGCCTATGCCCAGCGTCAGTCCGGCCAGGCCGCCGCCAATGATCGTGATGGGCTTGGCTGACATCCTGGGTCAAATCTTTCCGGAGCGCCGGCCTCCTGGCAGGGCTCGGCGATCAGTTTTGCTGGGGTCAGGCAACGGCATGGTTCACTCCTTCCGCCGCGCGATGAACAGGTGGCTGACCATGCCGGCGGGCTGCTCGGTCAGCCGCCAAGCCTGTTTATCCGGCCAGAGCGCGGAAAGTTCGGCCCCGGCGAACCCGGCGCGGATACTGACGCGGGCGTCGTGGCGCGTGACCGGGCCGCAGCCGAACGCCCACAACAGGCGACCGCACAAACGCGGCAGCCAAGCGCGTCGCGGTTCGAGCGCGATGACCGTGCGCGAGGAACCGGCGGCCAGCCGGAGCAGTTCCGTGAGCGGTTCGGTTTGGAACTGGTGGAAGAACAAATTGCTGATGATCGTTTGCGCGCCCGCAGGCTGCTCCTGGCGCAACCAGCGGGCGGCTTCGGCGGTTTCCGCCCGGGCGCGCCAGCCCAAGCGGCGAAATTCATCCCGGGCCCGCGGATCCAGCGCTTCGAGCTGATCCACCAGGATCGCTTGCGTATCCGGCCAGCGCCCATTCAGCCTTTTGGCCACGCTCAACAAAAAATGTCCATCGCCCGCGCCGAGCTCGACGATCCGCTGGCCGTCCCGGCCGGCCAAATTCTCTTGCAGCACCCGCGCCATGATTTGCGGATGCCTCATCCACGCATTAAGGCGGCGTAAATCCCGGCGCGAACGCAACGCCGAGGCATCCTGCGGCGGCAGGACATCCAGCAATTCAGGCAGCACAATGCGATTCGCGTTCATTCCACCTCCAGCAGTGCGCCGTGACAACTGAAGCCCGCGCCGAAGGAGGTCATCCACCACCAACCGCCCGGCGCCCGGTCCGCCAGCGCGGCCTGCAGCACAAACCAGACTGATGGACTGCTCATGTTGCCGTGTTCGCGCAGCACCCCGGCGCTCCAGCGCACGTCATGGCTGGACAACACGATTCTCTCGCGCATAGCTCGGAGGACGTCGCGTCCGCCCGGGTGCAGAATCCAACCGGTGATTTGTGACCGCGCCACTTGGTTGCGGGCCAGCGTGTCCTCCAGGACTGCGCCTGCGTATTCCGCCGCCAGCGAAGGCACCTCCGGCGTCAAGAGGTTGCGAAGCAGCCCGTTGTTTTGCTCGAACCGCAGCGCGTCGCGGTCCTCCGGCTTCAGGAGCGAGCCGCCGCCCTTCCACTGCACTCGCCGGCCGCCGTTCGCCGAGGCTGAGAGCACCGCTGCGGCGGCGCCATCGCCGAACAGGCACGCGCTGATCAAAACCCCCGCGTCATCGTCCAGATAAAAAGCGGCGCTGCATACCTCCACGCAGATGGACAGCACGCGCTTGCAGTGGCCGGCGGCCACCAGTGACCGGGCGGTCTGTAGATTGGGCATGGCCGCCCCGCAGCCTTGCCCCACCAAGTCGAGCGCCAGCACGTCTGGCCGCAGCCCCAGCCGCTCGCTGAGATAGCTGGTCAGGCCGGGACACAAATACCCGGTGCAGGTGCTGATGAGGACGGCGTCGATTTCGGCCGGGAGGGTCTCGGCCGACGCGAGCGCGCGCTCCGCCGCCTGCGCCGCCAGTTTAGGCGCATGTTCCAGGAACCGGGCATGCAACAGATCCGGCGTGATTTCAAAGGCTTGGTTCAAGTTATCCAGCGCCAGATGGCGCGTGACGATGCCGTTATCGCCGGTCAGCACCTTTTTCAAGATGGCCCGGGATCGCGGGGTGAATTCCTGAAAGCGGACGGAGGTTTTGAGGGTTTCCCAACACTCCTTTTGACTGTACCGGTGCGGCGGAGTGGCCGTCCCGATGCCGAGGATGAACATGAGCGGATGATAATTCGGGCGCGGCGATTGCGCCAGCTTCCAAATGTGAGCATCCAAGTGCCAACTCCCGCTCCTGCGGCGCCGCGCCTTTCTGCCCCGGCGCCTCCGGTGCAAGTCCTGTCAATGATCCGCCTTACTGAACGGGCAGGGTGATGCGCAGGGTGGTGCCCCGGCCGGGCCGCGATAAAATCCGGATATGTCCGTGATGGGTCTCAATGATGCGCCCGACGATGGCGAGACCAATGCCGGTGCCTTTGGATTTGGTGGTTGCGAGCACGGTCTTGAAGGCGCGCTGCTGCTGCTCCGGCGACATGCCGCCGCCAGTATCCTTGAAGGCCACCGCCACCTGCGCTGATTGGAGCGCCCGGGTCTTGACCGTGAGGCACCCGCCGTCGGGCATCGCTTCGGCCGCATTGAGCATGAGATTCAAAAAGGCCTGCTCCAATTGCGTGGCGTCGCCGGGCACCAACGGCAGGTTGGCCTGCAAATCGCGCACCAGCCGCACGCCCTGGTTCGCGAGCTTGTGGCGCACGAGCAGGCTTAATTCATCCACCAAGCTGTTCACATTCACCGGGGCGAACTGCGGCTCGGTGGTGCGCGCGAACGCCAGCACCTGCTCCACGATCTTGTTGAGGTGCTCGATCTTGGCCTCGATGATTTGCGCATCCTTGGCGCGGGGATCCTGCGCGTCGAATTTCAAATCCAGCGAGTGATACAGCAGCTTCATGACGGTGAGCGGGTTGCGGATTTCGTGGGCGACTTCCGCGGCCAGCAGGCCCAGCGCGGAGAGCTTTTCGTTCTGCCGCAACTGCTCCTCCACGTCCACGATGCGCTCGTAGAGCCGCGCCTTTTCAATGGCAATGGCCGACAGTTCCGCGAGCGCGCCAAGGATCTTGATTTCCTCGTTGGAAAAACTGTAGGGCCGCGCCGTATAAACGCTCAGCGCCCCGATGGCCTGGCCCGAAAAAATCAGCGGCACACTCAGCAGCGACACCAGATTTTCGCGCCGCGCGAGCTCCACGTTTTGATACCGCGTGTCGGCCTGCACATTGGCCACCTGCAACGGTTTTTTCCGGCGCACGACCACCCCGATCAGGCTTTCCTCGACCGCCAGGCGGGGCTTCTTGATATAGGCATCGCCCGCGCCATGACTGGCGCGGAGGTCCAGCCATTGGCGGGTTTCATCCAGCAGCATCAGCGAGCACATCCGGGCCCGCATCAGTTCGCAGACCTGGCGGGTGATGGCGCGCAGCGCCTCGTCGAGGTTCAGCGTGGAATTGATGATGCGGCTCACGCTGGCCAGCGATTCGAAGAGCATGACTTTCAGGCGCAGCTGTTCGTACAGCCAGGTGTTTTGGATCACCTTCGCGGCTTGGATCGCCAGTTCTTCGAGCAATTCCTGGTCGTCCGCTGAAAACGCGCCGGTCCGTTCGGAATCCACGTTGATCACCCCCCGCACTTCGCCCTGCACCTCGAGCGGCACGGCCAGTTCAGAGCGCACGTCGCGCCGCACGCTGACGTAGCGTTTGTCCTGCGTGACGTCGCTCACCAGCGCGGGTTTGCCGTGGCGCGCGACCCAGCCGGTAATGCCTTCGCCGACGCGCAGTTTCAATTTGCGGGCCGCGGAGGAAAGGTTTTGCGCCGCGTGGATTTCGAGGAATTGGGTCGTGGGGTTGATGAGCGCGAGCGAACCGGACGAGGCCCGCATGACGCGCACGGCCTCGCTCACGATGAGTTGCAGCGCTTCCTGGGAATCGAGCGTGGAATGGATGACGTTGCTGACCTGATGCAACAGGCGGAGCCGCTCGTAGCGGGCGTCCGGGGTGGAGGTTTCTTGGCTCACGGTGGGGAATGGCGAATGACTTTGAGTTTTGGCCCTCGCTCCGAAAACAGGAATGGTTCTGGCCAGTTCATCTTACGCGCCCGATCAGCCAGAGGCCGCCGGCGGCGAACAGCCAGTTCGGCAGCCAGGCCGCGAGCCAGCCGGGCAACTGGCCGTTCATGCCCAGCGCCAGGCTGACCTTTTGCAACACAAAATACGTGAAGCCGATGAAAATGCTGCCAGCCACGCCGAAGAACAGGTTCCGCCGGCCGGAGGGCGCCCCGAACGGTATGGCCATCAGCACCACCACGAAGCAGGTCCAGGGCGCGGCGAGGCGTCCGTAGAATTTGGTTTGCAACGCGTTGGCATCCTCCGGGCGCAAATCCGCCTGATTTTGCAAGAATTGCCACAACTCAGCCAGCGGAATGTCGGCGCTGCCCGAGGCGTGCAGCGTCTGCGTGTCGGCGAACTTGAGCAGCAGCTGGATTCGTTCCGGGGTTTCGTCAAATTCCGGCATGGCGAGCACCTCGGCCCGGGGCAGGCGCACCGCCTCGCTGTGCGGGCCGGGCTTTTTGCACTGGGGCTCCACTTCAAAAAAGGTCCAGACGCCGTTGGTGCGCACGGCCCGGCTGGCCCTGAGTTCGTACCACGAGCCATCCGGCAGCGTCCAAGTCACCGTTGGATTCAACATGCGGGAAGTGTGCTCGTCATACTCCGTAAACTGCCAGTTCCGGCGCGCCCGCGTGTTGATGACACTTCGCAGGCCATGCGGCTGGATTCCCGGCAGGTCCTCCGACTTGACGTGACGGTTCAGAATCCGTTGCGCCCAGCGGTTGCAGGCGGGCACGGCCACTTCATTCAGCGTGAAATAAACCCCGGTGGCCAGGAGGCCCACGGCAAAATACGGCGCGCACACCCGCCACAGGCTCACGCCGGCGGCGCGCAGCGCGGTGATCTCGTTGTGCCGCGCGTGGTGCGTGAGCGCATACAGCATCGACAGCAGCAGCAAAATGGGCAGAATGACCACCAAAAACTCCGGCAGGCTGGCCGCGCAATAGGCCGCGGTTTCGAGCCCGTCCAGTTTCCGGTCCTGGATCGTATTCAGCTCCTCCTTGAAAAAAAGTGAAATCCCCAAAACCAGAAACGCACCGAGGCAGAATGCCAGCGGCGTGATCAGCTCGCGGAGAAAGTATCGGTCATGCAACCGCATGGCGGAGGTTAAACTCCCGGCCGCCCCGTGACAAGTGACGTGTGACAGGGGTTTTCCTTGACCCTTTGTGACCAGCGACATGAAGTTCCGGCGCCAACCGATGGTCGTGTCACCGGTCACAGGTCATTCCGCCAAGTTCAGCGGAACAGCGCGGCGAGGTCGAAATTGCCAATGAGCTGCACGCCGGTGAAGAACAGAATCGCATAAATCATCCGCGTGAAACCCTGCTCGGAAAAGCGGCGGTTCAGCCAGACGCCCAGCCAGACGCCCAGCGGCACCAGCGGAAAAAACGTTGCGCTCGTCAGCAGCGTGGCCGGCGTGATCAACGCGTGCGGCGCAAACACCGGCAAATTCACCAGCGAACGCCCCACGCAGAAAAACGGCAGCTTGATCCAGTTCACCCAGGCAAAGAGCAGGACGTTGGTGCCCACGAAAATCTCCTTGGGGAGGCGCTGCAGAATCAGGAACATCGCCGCCAGCGGGCCCGCGCCGTGGGCAAACGTCGAGGTAATGCCCATGCCGACTCCGCACGGCAGGCCAATGAGATGATTCGGGGTGAACGCTCTTTCCGCCCGGAAGATCCGGTCCTGGTTGAACTGGAACGCCGCGAAGAGCACGGCAATCACACCAATGGCAAGGTTAACCTCGCGCGGCGAAAACCGGCCGATGAGCTGCACTCCGATCATGACACCGGCCACGACACCCGGCAGCAGAAACCCCAAATTCTCCGCGCGCCAACTGCGCCAGTAATGGTAAAGTGAGAAGGCGTCGCCAGCACACAACAGCGGCAGCAGGATGCCGATGGCCGTCTTGGGCCCGAAGGCGAGCACGCACAACGGCGTGACCAGCATGCCCAAACCGCCGCCAAAGCCCGCCTTGGCGACGCCGATAAACAGCACCGCGAAGCTGGCGAGCAGGAGCGAAGGCCAGTCCATGCAGGTCAATCCCCGTTGTTATGGTGCCGACGGAGGGGGTCGAACCCACACATCCTCACGGATACCAGATTTTGAGTCTGGCGCGTCTGCCAATTCCGCCACATCGGCCACCGATAAAACCAACCATATTATTATGGCAGGATCAGGGCCAACAGCAAGTTGATTTGAAATCAAACCATGACGTTGCGCTTGAGGAGCGCCAAACCGGCAAGCGAAACGCCGAGCAGCAGGGCCGTCGCGCCACCGTCCGGAACGGAAGCAAAGCTCGCGTTAACGCTGGTTGAAGTTGCTCCAAAGGCAGTAAGCTCCAGTATCTCACCCAAGGTATTGGGATCTATCGCCGGCAGAACACCCGTTGCGGTGGTGCTGACCGGCACGGTGCCAGACAAAGTAGTCAGCACGCCGCCAACCGGGAGCGTAGTGGTCGGCTGGATATTTGAAGTGTCAGAGAAGGTCTCGAACAAGTAGCTTTCCGATGCACCGCTCACAACATGACCGGTGATGTTGGCCATAATTCCGCCCGACGCGTCGGTGAAACCGCTGTCGGCGAGCCCAACCCACAGCGATCCAGCCCCGGTCGTTGTGCCTGTAATGCCAATGCTCACGGCGGGCGCAGTCGCCGAACCGAGAGCCGGCGTGATCAGACCACTGGTAATGAACAGGTTCCACACCCCTGCTGTGCCAATGTATGAGATGGCACCGGTGGCGCTTGAAGCAACCGCGGTGTAGCTACCGGCCAGACCGGTGGTACTGATGTAAAGTGTTGGTATGGCATTGGCCATGCCAGTGACTCCACCAATCGCTGCGCTCGCAATCAGACTTTTAATCATTATTTTCATTTTGTTTATTTTTTCGTTTTACCTTAGCTGCTATTCGCGCTCTTGTGTTTGGGTTCGTGCCGACTACTGTAGAAATTATGGACGGGGGATAAAACAAGCCGTCCCAGGAGGCTTTTTGAAATCCCAACATCGCCGGCTGTCAACCGATCCGATGGACATGTGTTTTCAACCGGCGAAGCCAGCCGGATTCCTTTCGACTTCCAGTTAAGGCATGTCCGCAACAACCACCCACCGGCTTCTGGCTTCATTCCATTTTTTACTTCTCACACATTACGACCTCGGCTGGATCCTCGCCATGGGGTATAACCCTACCACGCTTCAGGGAGAATTGTGATGAGTCGAGCACGTATTTGCGCCTAATGTCCGGCCCCCTTCCAGGACCAGGCGAATGCCCGCGAAAAATTCCGTCTCCCGCCCCAACGCCGGGGGACGGTTCCCGATGTTTATGTGATCAACGCTGGTCGCGGCGACCACAACCGGCTGTTTCACAATCGCGGAGACGGAATGTTCGAGGACGCAACGGAAAAGGCGGGCGTCGGCTGCACGAATTTCAGCGGCGGCTGCAGGCATGCCATCTGAAGCGACGTGAACAACGACGGATTGCTGTGCCAGTCCTTCGATCAAGACGAGCAACCCACCGACCTCACCATCGCTGCTGTCCTGACTTAACTTGTTCCGCTATCGAAACTCATGGCGGAGCAGATTTCAGGTCTGAGGAATTGGGCGAAGGGCACGTCGAGATTGGCGACTTCTGCTTGTGTCGAAAGGGTGGGCAGGAAAATGGTGGTTTGACTGGATCTTTGGAATCACAAGGCTCTTCTTTGCAGGAGCCTTTATTCAGCTAGACAGGATGGTCTCCCGCCTCAACCGCGCCGCGATCCGCAATTTCTCAGGATCACTCTTGCGGCATCGTCTCAAGTCTTCTTCCGTCCACCGCAAGCGTTTCAATTCTTCGGCCACAATCCGCTCCCCCTTGGATAGCTCAACAGCCGTTCCTCCGGACGCAGTATATGGGCTCGCACCGGGTTCAAAGGCACATAATCACACACCGTTTTTAAATACCCACTGTTCTCGCCCTCGACGACCAGCGCCTTGTACCGCCCGCTAAACACATGCCCGGGCGTTTCCTGCCGCCGGTTCAGA
>Ga0302320_10019988_pt1 | contig 13401 bp, 14 predicted proteins | sample Bog_T0_3_FD_202130 | JGI IMG/M metagenome (GOLD analysis project Ga0302320, IMG submission 202130) | Peat permafrost microbial communities from Stordalen Mire near Abisko, Sweden - Bog_T0_3 | ecosystem: Environmental > Terrestrial > Soil > Wetlands > Peat | place: Sweden: Abisko, Stordalen Mire...
CCGGGCTGCGCAAGGATGGTTCGGCGTTCCCGATGGAACTGTCGATCGGCGAAATGGCCGGTGCCGATAGTCCTTCTTTCATCGGCTTCGCGCGCGATCTGACCGAACGCGAACAGACCCGGCAGCGGCTGCTCGACCTCCAGGCCGAACTGATCCACATGTCGCGGTTCACCGCGATGGGGGAGATGGCCTCGACCCTGGCGCATGAACTCAACCAGCCGCTGACCGCGGTGGTCAGTTATCTGAACGGCGCGCGCCGGCTGCTGGTCGGGCCGGACAACGTGCAGACGCTGATGTTCCGCGACGCCATCGAGCGGGCGGCCGACCAAGGGCTGCGCGCCGGGCAGATTATCCGCCGGCTGCGCCAGTTCGTCGCCCGCGGCGAGAGCGACCGCCAGGCAGAAAGCCTGGCGAAGCTGATCGAGGACGCCTGCGCACTGGCTCTCGTCGGGGTCAAGGAAACCGGGGTCGAGGTCCGCTTCGCCATCGATCCAAGGCCGGTTTTCGTGCTGGTCGACAAGGTGCAGATCCATCAGGTGCTGCTGAACCTGGTGCGCAACGCGATCGAGGCGATGCAGGAGGCCACCCGGCGCGAACTGACCATTGCAACCGTTCGGGCGGGTGCGGACATGGTCCAGATCAGTGTCGCCGACACCGGTCCGGGCATCGACCCGGCGATCGCGTCGCAACTGTTCCAGCCTTTCGTCACCACCAAACCGCACGGCATGGGCGTCGGACTGTCGATCTCACGCACTATTGCCGAGTCGCATGGCGGACATCTGCAAGTCGAAACCAACCAGACCGGCGGCACGACATTTCGGCTGACGCTGCGCGTGATGAGCAGGGATGAACTGACCAGCGGCCCGTGAGGCCATGGCGGGCCCAGGTCGAAGCGAGCACCGCAGCAGGTCCGGTGGCGGCACATGCACGCGACGATTGAGGTGCATCAATGCGCCTGAGCCCGGTGTCGCGCAATCAGGCCGTCACTTACCTCGGATGGCGGCTCGCCAGGGTCGCAGGAGCCTGCATGCCGCATCGCACGCCACCGCTGATTTTGATCGCCGCTGACGATCAGGCGGTGTGCGAGGCGTTGCAGTTCGCGCTCCGGCTCGAAGGGCTGAGCGTGCGAACGCACCGTGACGCCGACGGTCTGCTGGCCGATGCGGGCCTGCCGGATGCGGCATGCATCATTCTGGACGACCGTAAACCGCATCTGGACGGGTTCGACCTGATCGCCCGGCTGCGCGCCCGGGCGCCCCCGGTTCCGGTCATCCTGCTGACCGGGCATGCGACGAAACGGGTCCGGTCGCGCGCCGCGAACGCCGGTGTGCAGATCGTGCTCGAAAAACCCTTGCTCGATAATGTGCTGGTCAGCAGTATCCGGACGCTGCTGGGCAATGACTGGGGGATGCCTCACTGAACCATATGCATCTGTTGCTTTGTTGTTGCTCCGGCAGACAAGGCCCGCTTACCGGCGGCCGCTAGCCCGGTTTTCGGGTTACTGTTCTGGCGCCTCCGCTCCGTTTGATTTAGGTCAATGACCCAGGGCACTCACCGGCTTTCAGTCCGTCATGGTGGAAGCCGTCCCCACACAATAATCCTTATTCGGGAGTTTCTGATGAAGATCCTAAGCGTTTCCGCGATCGCACTGGCTGCGGGCTTGCTTGCGGCGGCCCCGGCTTTCGCCCAAACAACGCCGGCTGAAAAGCAGAAGACACAGGATGGCGGTAGTCCGGCGATGACCGGCCCGGCCAGCGGCGCTTCGAAGCAGAAGACGCAGGATGGCGGCAGCCCGACAATGGTCGGACCGGCCAGCAAGGCCTATAAGCAGAAGACGCAGGACGGCGGCAGCCCGACGACGGTTGGTCCGGCCAGCAAGGCCTATAAGCAGAAGACGCAGGACGGCGGCAGCCCGACGACGGTCGGCCCGGCCAGCAAGGCCTACAAGCAGAAGACGCAAAGTCTCTCGCATGGCGAGGCCCCGGCGGGCGTCACCAAACAGAACTGATACCGCGCAGCGGTGACGCCGGCTCCGGCCGGCGCACCATGCTGACAGGAGCGTGTCGTGACCGTGGCCCGCTACGGTGTTGCGATCGTCCTCTCATTGCTGCTCACCGCGTCCGCACCCGTGGGCGCCCCGGCGGACGCACCACGGGACTCGATCGCTGCCATCGTCGCCCGGGCCATGCCGGCCGTCGTGCGGATCGTCGTGGTGCGGCCGGTGAAGCCGGAGGATAACAAAGTCGGCAACTCGGTCCCAACGGCGCTGCAGCAGATCTCCACCGCGTTCGGGTCGGGATTCATCATCGATCCCTCCGGCTTCATCGCCACCAACCGGCATGTCGTCGAGGACGCGACCGCGGTCTTCGCCGTCACGGCAGATGGCTTGCGCTATCGCGCGACCATCATCGGCATGCCGAGCCGGATGGTCGATATGGCGCTGCTGCGAATCGATGCGGGTCATGCGCTGCCGTTCATCCCGTTCGGCGACAGCGACAAGATGCGTGTCGGCGACACGGTGATCGCGATCGGCAGTCCGTTCGGCTTCGACAGCAGCGTCACCGCCGGGATCGTCAGTGCGGTCAACCGCGACATCAGGGAAAGCCCGTTCGACGACTACATCCAGACCGACGCCTCGACCAACCACGGCAACTCCGGCGGCCCGCTGCTGAACCTGGCGGGCGAAGCCATCGGCATGAACAGCATCATATTCGCACCTGCCAGCGGCTGGGTGGGCCTGACATTCGCGCTGCCGTCGAACGATCTTCATTTCGTCTTCGACCGGCTGATAAAAACCGGCGCCGTCCGGGCCGGCATGCTGCCGATCACCACCCAGCAGGTAAGCTGGATGCTGAAGCGAGCTTTCGACATCCCCGACATGCAGGGAGCGCTGGTGTCCGACATCCGCGATGACGCCGGTTCGGCGCTGGCGGGAAACATCGAGCCGGGCGATGTGATCCTGTCGTTTGACGGCCAGAAGGTGATGGACTCGCGCGACCTCGCCCGCAAGGCGGTGCAGGCGCCGATCGGCAGCGACGTGACGCTGGAAATCTACCGCGCCGGCACGACGCTGACCGCGCATGTCACGATCCAGGCCTGGCCCGAAGACAAGCCGGACGCCACCGGCCCCGGCCCAACGCGGCCGCTCGGTCTGCAACTGAGCCTCGGCACCCGGCAAAGCGGTCCGCCGGCGGTCACCGTGGCGGCGATCGATCCCGCCGGTACCGCGGTCGACAGCGGCATTCAGAAGGGCGATATCCTGGTCGAGATCCAGCAGACCAAAGTCACCGACCCGGACCAGGCGCTCCGCCTGTTCGCGGCGCAGTCCGCGACAAAGCGGTCCTTCGCGGCGGTCATGGTGGAGCGCGACAGCAAACACACCTGGATCCCGGTCGCGGTCCCCGAATAGCCCCCGATATTCGGACCATATTCGCCTGCATTGCCAACCGCCGTGCAACGAATCACCCGCCCGAGCGTCATACATACCAAAGACGATGGGGACCGCGGCATGGATTTCCCGCCGTAGGCGAACATCCTGCAGACCGAAATCACCACGGCCGCCCGGGTTGCCGAATTCATCTTCAACCAGGGCCGTGCCACCGTGGATCGTCCCGCCGACATACGCGCCTGGCTGGAAGGGCTGACCTACAAACCTGAATATCGCGAGGAAGATTGATCCGGTCTGGACATGATCGCCCGGCGATTGGAGCGAGGCTGGCATTGCTCCGGCAACCGCCAATGGTTGCGCTGAATCGCAGCCGGAACTCAGTAACGTTCGCGCTATCCGGCACGAACCCCAACAGCGCTGGCGGCAGCGCATTGCGGTCTGTCAGCCGTCCATCGGCCACCCCCGCCCAGCCTGCGATCAAGGTTCCGCTTGCCGCCGCAGGCTGATGATGTAGCCGGCCAGGTCGGCGATCTCTTCCCGGCTGAGATGCAGATCGGGCATCCGGCCGTGCTGCGTCTGCAGAAAGGCATGCAGCCCCAGTTCGGTTGTGTCTTTTGCCTCCGAAATCGCCCGGAATGTCGGCGCGCCGTTGGCTGAACCACGCTGCTGCTCCGGGCTGACGACATGGCAGTTGCTGCACCACGTCTCGGCCAGGCGCTGACCGGCCTCGGGATCCACAGCCTCCTGCGCGCGCAACGCGGGCGCGGCCACGGTCAAGGCGAGTGCCGCCAGCAGAGGAATGCCGATCGCAGCACGCGCGTTAAAAGGTCTGGCCCCGGTCATCGGCTTCTCCCGTCGCTGCGATCGCGTCCGACAGAGCACCTTCGCATCCAGACGCACATTGACGCCGATCAAGCTGCACAAGGTTTCCCAGCACATCGTCCGGTTGCGCGAGATCAATGCACGTCTCTGGCGAGCCGCTCCCAATCGGCGCATGCGAACAGGCGCCAGTCCATCCCTGACGAACCCGCCCCGAACGCCGGCTGACGTTGGCAGAGCGGAACGGCGGCCCACGGCATCGATATGACAACGGAACAGTCAACCTTCGCCGCACCGATCGTCACGCTGACGCTCAATCCCGCCGTCGATCTGAGCTGCACCGCCGAAGGCGTCACCCCCACGCACAAGATCCGGACCTTCGGTGAGCAGCTTGATCCCGGCGGCGGCGGCATCAATGTCGCCCGCGTTGTCCATATACTGGGTGCCGAGGTCCTGGCGCTGGTGATGACCGGCGGCGTGACCGGACGTCTGCTGGAAGAACTGCTCGACGAGGAGGGGGTTCGCTGGCGGCCGCTGCCGATCCATGGGCGCAACCGCATCAGCCTGAACGTGCATGACCGATTGAGCGATCTGGAATACCGCTTCGTGCCGGCGGGTCCGCAGATCGAACCGGACGAATGGCGCGCCGGTCTCGATGTGCTCGAACGGATCGAGGCGACATGGATCGTCGCCAGCGGCAGCCTCGCACCGGGTGTGCCGCCCGATTTCTATGCCCAGGCTGCCGCAATCGCCACCAGGCGCGGGCAGAAATTCGTGCTCGATACGTCGGGCGCCGCGTTGCACGCAGTCCACGGGCTTGGCCTGGAAGTATTGAAACTGAGCCTGCGGGAGCTTGAACATCTGGTCGGCCACGTCTTGCCCGACGAGGCTTCGCAGATGGAACAGGTCGCGGCATTGATCCGAGCGGGAACCGCCCGCAAGGTCGCGGTCACGCTGGGCGAGGACGGCGCGATGCTGGGAACGCGCGACGCCATCGTCCGTATGCGGGCGATCGAGGTGAAACAACGCGGCGCGGTCGGCGCCGGCGATGCATTCCTCGCCGGCCTCGTGCTGGGGCTGGAGCGTGGTCTTTCCGACCTCGAAGCGCTGGCGTTCGGCACCGCGGCCGGCGCCGCGGCCGTCGCGACCTACGGCACGGTTCGGGTCCAGCGTGCAGCGGTCGAGTCACTGTATCGCGACTGGTGCGGCAGCAAATCGGCGCCTAATGTTGTTGGCCTGTGAGTGGAAGCACGCTCGCTCAAAAGGTTCGATCCGATGAACGACATGCCTCACGACACCATCGCGGCGGCCCAGAAAGTCGCCGATACGCTCGATCAGCGCGGGCATGACCGTCAGGCCGGGATGCTGCGCGAGGCGCTGTCCAGCCACCATCCACGATCACCGTTCCTCAGCGCCCTGCGTGAAGCCTGCCAGGTCGTGCTGACCGCAATCGAAGCCATCGATCCGGTCAGCGCCATGATGGTCGAGGAGTTGCGGCTGGAAGTCGACAAGCGGTTGACGGAGGAACCTGGTACGCCAACATAGTCTCTGCGCCGATGTCGGATCGCGCGCGAAGCCGCATGAGGGGACAGGCCCATGCTGATTGCCGGCGACATCGGTGGCACCAAAACCCTTCTCGCGCTCTATGTCCCGGATACCGGGGCGCGCCAGCCGATCGCGCAGGCCGAGTTCCACAGCGCCAACTACCGCAGCCTCGATGATATCATCCGCGCGTTCGTCGCGCAGGTGCGGCGACCGGTCGAGGCGGCCTGCTTCGATGTCGCCGGCCCGGTGATCAATCGCCGCGCACACCTGACGAACCTCCCCTGGGTGCTGGACGAGGAAGCGATGCAGCAGGCGCTTGGGCTGAAGCAGGTGACGCTGCTGAACGACCTCAAGGCGGTCGCATACGCCGTCCCGCATCTGCTGCCAGAAGACGTGCACACCATCAACGAAGGGCGGGCGGAGCCGTTCGGACCAATGGCGGTGATCGCCCCCGGGACCGGGCTGGGCGAAGCCTTCCTGATCTGGGATGGCAACGAATACATTGCCTGTTCGTCGGAAGGCGGCCACGCCGATTTCGCCGCAACGGACGACACCCAGGCCGCCCTGTGGCGCCACGTCGCCAACCGTTACGGCCATGTCGCAAACGAGCGGGTCTGTTCCGGCAGCGGATTGCCGAATATCTATGATTTCCTGCGCGACCGCGACCCCGCGGCGGAGCCGCCGGCGTTTGCCGCCGCATTGGCCGAAGCGCCGGACCGCACGCCGCTGATCGTCCGGGCGGCGCTGGAGGATCCGGCCAACACGTTGTGTTCGGCAACACTGGAAATGTTCGTTTCGATCCTCGGCGCCGAGGCCGGCAACCTGGCGCTGAAGGTGCTGGCCACCGGCGGCGTTTACCTGGGCGGCGGCATTCCGCCCCGCATCCTGTCGCATCTGGACAACGGCCGGTTCATGCAGGCCTTCGTCGCCAAGGGCCGTTTCACCGACCTGCTGGCCAAAATTCCCGTCAAGGTTATCACCAATCAGGCCGCCCTGTTCGGTGCCGCCCTCTACGGGCTGAACCGGATCGGCAACACCAGGTAGCGACGCGTTCGTTTCAAAAACTTGAAAGTCCGCATCCCGCCCAGCCAGCTCGGCGTTGCGATATTCCGAGCGCCGGGCGCCTCGAACCGTTTCAAGCGATACTAAAACACGGCAGATTCTACGGCGAGTGGACGCAAAGTCTTCGGCGAGGATTCCACGTCGGCAAGCTGAGCAAAAAATACGCGGATGGGACCCGGCCGCGTAATCGCGGGCCAGGTCCCATCGGTCGCAGGCGGCATGTCAGCATGGGGGAGGATGCATGCCACACCGCCCGCAAGGGGTCAGGACTTCGACGGTTCGGCGGTTTTCGCAGGCGCCGTCGTCTTCGCATGGTGCGAACTGACCACACCATGGCCTTCAGCCTTTACGCCGGGCTTGGCAGCTTGGATCACCGCCGACGTCGCCGTCCCGGCATTTTTACCGGGGTCAGCAGCCGGCGCCGGCGTCGTCATACTGGCCGGCGCCGCGTCCTTGGCAGGGGCCGCACTGGTCTGGGCGAAGGCGCCGATCGGCAGCAACGCCAGCGTGCTGGCAACGATCAGGCTCGGAATGCGTGTCATGGGGTCGTTTTCCTGTTCACCGGGGGTTTCTTTCCGGCTGACAGGCAATTAACCACCCGATTGTGACGCATCGGCGATCCAGTCGCGGCGGAATCGTGGCAAACGATGCCAAACCGCATTAATATTCCGACATCTTCGCGCCACCCCCTGATGATGCGACACTCCGACGATAACCACGAGGAAACATCGATGCCGCTGACCGGGGTAAAGGTCCTCGACCTGACGCGCGTGCTGTCCGGACCGTTCTGCACCGCCCTGCTGGGCGATCTGGGCGCCGACATCATCAAGGTCGAAGCGCCCGAGGGCGACTCGGTCCGCAACCAGGGCGCCGTCAAGGACGGCCTGTCCTGGTATTTCGCCCAGTTCAACCGCAACAAGCGCTCACTGCGCCTCGACCTCCGCAAGCCCGACGCCAAACACATCCTCGGCCGCCTGATCGAGCGATCCGACGTCCTGGTGGAAAACTTCCGCCCCGGAGTGCTCGATCGCCTCGGCTTCGACGATGCCCGCCTCAACGCCCTCCGCCCATCCCTCGTGGTCTGCTCCATCAACGGCTTCGGCAGCACCGGCCCCTACAAGGACCGCCCCGCCTTCGATTTCATCGCCCAGGCCATGAGCGGATTCATGTCCGTCAACGGCGGCCCGGACGATCCGCCGCTGCGCTCCGGCCTGCCGATCAGCGACCTCGTCGCCGGCCTCTATGCCGCGCTCAGCATCGCCGCCACCGTGCCGCACGCCCGCGCGACGGGGCAGGGGCAGCGCGCCGAGGTCAGCCTCACCAATGGCCTCGTCAGCCTGCTCGCCTATATCGCCAGCAACATGTTCGCCACCGGCACCGCGCCCGCCCGCAGCGGCAACGACCATCCCATCGCCGCCCCGTACGGCCTGTTTCCAACCCGAGACGGCGAAATTGCTCTAGCCCCCGCCGATGACGCCTTCTTCCGCCGCCTCGCCGACGCGCTCGGCCAACCCGGCCTGAAAACCGACCCGCTCTATGCCACCCAGACCGCCCGCGTGGCCAACCGAAGCCGCATCAACGCCATCGTCGGCGGCATCTTCGCTGCCAACACCACCGCCCACTGGGTGGAACTCCTCAACGCCGCCGGCGTCCCCTGCGGCCCGGTCAACACCGTCGCCGAGGTGTTCCAGGACCCCCAGATCCTCGCCCAGGACATGATCCTCGACATCGACCACCCCGGCCACGGCATCGTCCGCATGCTCGGCTTTCCGATGAAGCTCTCAGCAACGCCCTGCCGCGTCAGGCGTTCCGCGCCCGGTCTGGGTCAGCACTCGGACGAAATTCTGACCGAACTGGGCTACGACGCCTCAAAGCGGGAGGCTTGGCGGCAAAGCGGCATGATTTGATGCAGACGTCTCTCGGCGCTATCGAGGCCGCACGCGCTCCTCACGCCCGGAATGCCGGCTGTTCAGCGCATGACCGTCAGATCCACTTCCGCCAGCGAAACACACCCAGCGGAATAAGCGTCGTCAGCACGATCAGTCCCCAGCCCCAGGCATAGCCCCACGCCCAGTCGTATTCCGGAATGTTCTTGAAGTTCATCCCATACACCCCGGCGATCAGCACCGGCGGAATCCCGACCACCGAGGCGATCGCCATCACCTTCATCACATTGTTCTGCGCGATGTTGATGAACCCCAGCGTCGCATCCAGCAGAAACTGCAGCTTGTCGTTCAGATGCGTATCGAAATCACTCACTGAAGCGATGTCCTGCCGCAACGTCATCAGCCGCGGCGCCAATCCCTTGGGCAGCCAGGCCGCCGCCGCGGCCTCCACATAGGGCACGATCCGCGCCGCCCCCACCTGGGTGTCGCGCACATGCGAAATCAGATCGCCGATATGCCCAAGCTGGCCCAGCGTGCGCCGCAACGTCGCGTCCTCACCCTTGCGTCCACCCTCCTGCCTCTCCCCCATGGCAAAAATCGTGTGCGATAGCGTATCGAGATCCGCTCGGACCTGCTCCAGCGCATCCGCCTGCCGATCCACGATCGCCTCCATCAACCCGACAAAGATGGCAGCACCGCCCTGCTGTGACGTCGCGTCGCGCTGCAGCTGCTCCACGTAACCATCGAACACCCGGTTCGCCGCGAACCGCACCGTGATCAACCGTTCCGTACACAGCACGAAACCGGCCGAGACTTCCCGCGGTCCGTCCTCGTCAAACCGGATCAGCGGCATCGTGAGATACAGCGCGCCGCCCCGCGTCGCCAACCGGCTGGAGCTCTCGATCTCGCTGACATCCGCCTCGGACGGGACCCGCAACCCTGTCGCCTGCTGCACCCGCTCAACCTCATCCTGCGTCGCCCGCAGCAGGTCGATCCACACCGCCGCCCGCAACGCGTCCGCCGAACCGGTGTCAGTCAGGCGATGCAACGACCCGGTGCCATCGGCAAACGCAGTGATCATGACGAACCCCTTGCAGCGAGACTGAACCGGCCGCCGCCAAGGCAACCAGATCAGCTTTGCTCAGGGTAGAGCATGTCCGCCGCGACAACGAAAAGCCAAAAACCCCCGCCGCGCCGGGCCGCCCGTCGGCTGGCCGCCTGACGCCACCAGTGGGCCGTTGACTGCACCCGGTCGCGTGGGATCATAACCACTGTGCGGGGCCGCTGGCCCCCGAACGGAGATGCGCGATGGAGCAAGTGTGGAAGTATCAGCTTCGGGTCTACCTGCACGACGACCTGGCGACCGTCGCGCGTCATGATCGCACCAATCCGGCGCTTCGGCCGCTGACGGAAATTCTGGAAAGGCACGACGCGACGCTTGCCAATCACCTCGCCATGTTCGAGGCCTATCTCGCGGAGGCCGAACGGGAAGGCCAGCAGGATCAGCCGCTGTACAAATGGACCAAGGCGACCGTGGAAGACCCCGAAAAGCGGGCAAAACATCAGAAAGCGTTCGAGCTTCATGTGGCGGGCGACAGGGTCTACCCGAAGGCGGCAGCCGATGCGCTGGAGGCCGAGCTGCAACCCCTGGTCGACGGCGACCTGATCACGCGTTTGTCGAGACACGACACCAACCCGACAACCAATATGCCGGTTCCCGCCGAGTATCGATCGTAGCGGCGCTGCGTCCGGCGGGCTCCCCGCCCGCCGGACCGGCGAACCTCAGTTCTTCGTCTTATCAACCAGCGCGTTCTTGCTGATCCACGGCATCATCGCCCGCAGCTTCTCACCGACCTGCTCGATCGGATGCTCCGACAGCCGCCGCCGGGTCGCCTTGAAGCTGGACTGATTCACCTTGTTCTCCAGCATCCAGTCGCGCGCGAACCGGCCCGACTGAATGTCCGCCAGTACCCGCTTCATCTCCGCCTTGGTCTCGGCAGTAATGATCCGCGGCCCGCTGACATACTCCCCATACTCGGCCGTGTTGCTGATCGAGTAGTTCATGTTGGCGATCCCGCCCTCATAGATCAGGTCGACGATCAGCTTCACTTCGTGCAGACACTCGAAATACGCCATTTCGGGCGCGTAACCGGCCTCCACCAGCGTTTCGTAGCCGCCCTTGATCAGCTCCACCAGGCCGCCGCACAGCACCACCTGCTCGCCGAACAGGTCGGTCTCGCATTCTTCCTTGAACGTCGTTTCAATGATTCCGGCCCGCCCGCCGCCGATCGCACTGGCATAGGACAGCGCCACTTCCATCGCGTTGCCCGACGGATTCTGCGCCACCGCCACCAGGCAGGGCACCCCGCCGCCGCGCTGATACTCGCTGCGCACCGTATGCCCCGGACCCTTCGGCGCGATCATGAACACATCGATGTCCGGCCGAGGGTCCAGCAAATTGAAATGCACGTTCAGCCCGTGCGCAAACGCCAGCGCCGCGCCGGCCTTCATATTCGGCCCCAGCTTCTCACGATACAGATCGCCCTGGCCCTCATCCGGCGTCAGCACCATCACCACGTCGGCCCACTTCGCCGCCTCCGCCGGGTCCAGCACCTTCAGCCCCGCGCCTTCCGCCTTGGCGATGCCGCCCGACCCCGCCCGCAGCCCGATCGCCAGCGACCGCACGCCGCTGTCCTTCAGATTGAGCGCATGGGCATGCCCCTGGCTGCCATACCCGATGATGGCGACGTTCTTCGCCTTGATCAGGTTCACGTCGGAATCGTGGTCGTAATAGACACGCATGGATGGGATCCTTTCACATTTATGCTTTTGACGAGGTTATGCCTGGCTCAGCGCCAATTATCCACAGGGACGCCGGCCCGGCCCGGTTTGATCGTGTTGCGGCCTGGAAACGCCGGCCCGTCGCCTAATGCCGTCACGGAGCTTGCCGAAGCTTGGCGACAGGTTGGCCTCGGGATCGAGAAGCGGTCCGATCCGGCCGGCCCATTCGTGCTTGATCTGGCCAGGTAATGGCCATCCGGTCTGGCGGACCGCGCGTGCGCCGCCGGGATAAACCGCTTCTGCCAGCAGTTCCCAGGTGCCGCAGACAGCGTCCTGCTGATAATTATCAAGTGCCTGCATCCGAGCCTTGGGATAGGCAGCTTGCAGGGCGGCGCGGTCCCCAAGATACCAGGCTTCCATTTCTTCGATCGCCAGGCGAAACAGCGTGAGGCGTTCGGCACCGCAGGACGCGGAGCAGTCACGCGCGTCGGCGTCGAGCACGACGACAACCGCGTCGATGTTCGGTGTTTTGATGTAACCGCGCAGCAGACGTGGCAACTGATCGAGCAGGATGCGCCGAAAAGGGTCGGACGAGGCGGTCAGGCCCGGCGGAATGCGCCCGACCCCGCGATAGGCATGGAGACGCCAGGAATGCGGTTCGCCGAATGGCCCGATTAATTTCGGCATCAGGTGCTCAAGCAGGCGACGGCCGGAACTGTCTTCCGTCAGGATTTCAATGTGCATGACTAACGCGCATCAAGATAGTCACTGTACCAAAGGCCGCCCAACGGCAAGCCCTCGGCGACCAGATTCCTGACGATCTCAAGCTCGGACACACGGCGGATAGCGGAAAATCCGTCCGGTCCCTTCTCCAGTATCCAAACCTCTTCGGGATCGAGTGCGTCCACGAAATAGGGCTGATGGGTGGTGACGAATATCTGCGGCGCATTTCGCCGTCCGGTGGCATGGGCGCGGAATTCCCGCGCCAGTGTTTCGAGCAGTTTGTGGTAGAGGCCGTTCTCGGGTTCCTCGATACAGACGAAGGGAGGCGGATCTGGGTCTTCCAGCAACAGCAAGTAGGCGAACACCTTCAGCGTGCCATCGGACATCTGCTGGGCAAAGAACGGATCGGTAAAGCCGGCGTCGTTGAAACGCAGCAGGACACGCTTGTCCTCGGTGACATGGGTATCGATCGTCTTGATGCCCGGTATCCTTTCGGCGATGCGGCGCAGAATTGAGGCGAAACGATCTTTGTGTTCGCGCTGCATGAACTGCACGACATTGCCCAAATTGTCGCCGTGAATGTTCAAATGGCGCTGCGGGCCAGCAACCGGCAGTCCGCGCGCCGCGTCGGGTGTGAAATAAGACAGGTACCACCCCTTCAGAAAGTCCCGAAAGCGGGTGATGCGAGGATGATCGCGCAAGGTTCCGAGGGTGGCGATGCCAAGCTGACGCGTGTCGGTCAGGGCCACAGGCATGCGTTCATTGGATTCCTCGCCTTCTATCTCCAACGCTTCCTCCCCGGCCCACGCCTGGCCAATGCCTCGGGACAGACGAAGGAACGGGAACGGCTGGCCATAGCGTTGCCCTTGCCGGCGTTGCCGCAGCACCTCGGACGCGACGAACGGGCGGCCGGAGTCGTCGAGATCGATCGCCAGTTCATAGGTGATCGGTCGCTGATTCTGGGCCTCACGGTAGTAGATTTCGAACCGGATCGGCTCCTGTACGCCGCGGGAACGCAACCGCTCGAAACCGCCGCGCTGCTCGCGGTCGCAGGTTGCTTCGACGCCAATGGTCAGCGAGTCCGCCAGGAAGCCGAACGCATCGAACAGCGTGCTTTTGCCGGCGCCGTTTTTGCCGATCACCACAGTTAGCGGGGTCAGCGCTCCGGCGTCCGGATAGCCGGATAGCCGTCCAAGC
>Ga0302320_10019991_pt1 | contig 13400 bp, 29 predicted proteins | sample Bog_T0_3_FD_202130 | JGI IMG/M metagenome (GOLD analysis project Ga0302320, IMG submission 202130) | Peat permafrost microbial communities from Stordalen Mire near Abisko, Sweden - Bog_T0_3 | ecosystem: Environmental > Terrestrial > Soil > Wetlands > Peat | place: Sweden: Abisko, Stordalen Mire...
TACATAGTGATACCGGCATAATAGAGATCGAGACAAATGTCGATAAATCCATGGTGTCAATTTTGATAAAAGACAATGGGGAAGGGATATCAAAGAAAGATTTAAAGAATGTGGCAAGCCCTTTCTTTACCACTAAGACAAAAGGTACAGGGCTTGGTCTTATGCTATGCAAACAGGTGGTTGGAGCTCACAAAGGATCTTTAACCATTAAAAGTGATAAGGGAAAGGGGACAACGGTCACAATAACGCTGCCCTGCCCCAAGAAAAAAGATGCCTAAAAGAATTTTAATAGTAGACGATGATTCGAGCTTATGTAATTCATTTACTATGCTTTTGCGTGGTGAGGGGTATAGCGTTGATTCGACAATGGACAGCTTAGAGGGGGAAATTCTTGTAAGACAAGATAAATATGATATATGCTTTTTCGATTATAAGATGAAAGGTTTGAATGGAAAGGATTTATTGAAAATAACAAAAAATGTAAATCCCCTATGTTCGGTGTTTATTGTTTCCGCCATGAGGGACATAGATGAGTTGTGCAAAAAGGAAATAAAGGCCGGCTTGTTAGCTGGGATTATCAGTAAGCCTTTTTCCGTAGAGGAACTATTGCAAAAAATAGCTGCTATCAATCAAGATTCACCGCACTAAACTAACCATCCGTTCGTTTTTCATTATTATACCCCGGTACAATTGATTCATTTTAGACCCCTGCCTAAAATACAACCATGAATATAACATCCAGATCGGCTTTAACTCTCATTTTTGGGCTGTCATTGTTATGCTTAGGCGCATTCGCACAGGCAGACGACAATCAAGGTGACAATCATCAGGGTGATGACCATAGTAACCAGGGAGATAATCATAGTAATCAGGGGAACCGGTATCACTATCGGGATGGCCATTGGTATGGGCAAGGGGAAGTTCTTGTTTCTGATCCCGCGATTGGTTCGGTGGTCGAAACTATCCCTCCTCAGAATACGACTGTTGTCGTTGGGAACAGCTCCTACTACTATGATAACGCAAGGTACTATAGTCGATCTCCTGATGGCACCTATATTGTTGTTGCCGCGCCACGGAACCAGTGAGCCCAGGTTCAAATTTTAGGAGCATATTAAAGGATGAAAGAAGGTACTTATGAAGGAAAAAATGCCATCAATTTATCAAAACAGACAATCAGAGCGTGAGCAGTTGTTTATTGAAGCCCATGAATATGAAATGTTGAAGGTCAAAGCTCAAGCAACTGTACCTAATTGTTGGGATGATGATGAGGAAGATTAGGTAGTTATATATTCATGAATTTTTTTAACAAAAATACCAAGGGGGTAGTAATGAGCCAACAAGCACAGAATAAAGCACAGAAGAACAAAGGGAACAAACCGTTACAAAATCCACTACCGGATATAGAAGCTAAAAATAAATCTTGTGGAAGCGGCGATACAAGTAAGCCCCAAGCTGAACAGGGCGGTTGTTGCTCACATAAAGAATCAGCAAAGGCGGTATGATTTTTCCCCCTGCCGTTGGCGATAGCTCACATTACGCGACTAAACAAAGCTATAGAAGCTGAAGGCAGGGGTCTTAAACATCTAAAGCAGGAGAACGATATGGACGGCCAAATGGATAAATTGAAGGGACGTATTAAACAAGCTGCCGGGGATCTTACTGACAACAAAAGATTAAAAGCCGAGGGTAAGGCGCAAGAGTTTCGTGGTACTATCAAGAATCAGATTGATGAAGTCGCTGATAAATTAAAAAAACAGGTATAAATTCGTAAGGTGGGTATCAATCCTAGGAGGTGAGATATGTTATATACAATTGCAGTGATATTGGTTGCGCTTTGGTTGTTAGGAATGGTTTCGTCATACACAATGGGTGGGTTTATTCATCTTCTTCTGGCCATTGCTGTTGTCGTTATAATTTTCCAGCTAATTAGTGGCAGGAAAGTGGCTTAACTTCAACAAATCTTAAGTGCTTTTAAAGGAGAGAAAATGTCAAAACATGCTCATCATCAAGCATTTGGGGTAATGAAATCGGAAGATATTCATAGGGATGTAGCTGTAAATGATAGTTCTTTACAGCTTACAGCTTATCAAATTCATCAAGAAAAAGGCGGCACTGCCTTGGATAATTGGTTTGAAGCGGAGCGAATACTAAAGAATTCCGACAAAGCTGTTTCAGGACCTATAAATGAAGGAAATCCGAATACATAAAGCATTAGGAGTATTTCATGACAAATCAAAAAGACAAAAAGATTTATGAATTAGGTGAAAAGGAAAAAGACTTCTCTAAATCTGTTTACTCTTGGTTGGGTCAATATGAAGAAGGGGATGATTTCTTATGTGGTAAGGTTTCAAGTTTTTTGCCAGAGTTCCCGGAAGAAGAATAAAGGGTGTGTTTTTATTCCGTTTGATTTTAGGATTTATTATATTCCAAACATGGATGACAACAACCCATGCTGAAATGATTCCCCATGATGTTGCTGTTAATGTCATTGTCAGCGAAGGAGCTGATCAAGGGTTAAAGGGGATGATTTGTATCGGGGAGGTTCTGCGTATTCGTGGAAGCGTCAAGGGATTTTATGGTTATCCATCGAATAGGATGAAGGTACAACCAAAATCAGTATGGGAAATGGCCGCACAAGCATGGAGGCAATCGGCGTATACCCATTACACGAAAGGGGCGGATCATTTTGAAAATGTCAGGAGTTTCGGTGAACCCTGGTGGGCTAAGTATTGTGTGAAGACCTATGAGTACAAAGACCATGTTTTTTATAAGGAAGTTCGATAATAGCCGCAACTCTCCATCAGCATTCCCTATTATACCTCGGTACAATTGATTCATTTTTGCTCCATTTTTATAATACTTTCATAAAGTTAGAAAATTTTCTTGGAATCGAGTCAAGGCAAGAGAATATTAGGGTTATCGCTATTTTTATGCAATTCATTAATGACCAGGAAGTGATTTAATTTCTGTTGGTCAAGGGAGGGGGAAATGTCGTTAATTCCTGAAGATGTGATTATTAAAGATTTATTTGAAGAGATGAAGGATGAAGACGAGAGGGCTGTTTGTGGTCAGTGTGGTTATATGGATTGCGTTTGTACTTCGAAGGGAGAGTATCAGTATAATTTTCTCGGGCCTTTGCCAACGGCGCTTAATTAGCCTTCAAGCAGAACGAAGTTTAAGGAAGGGAGGGTTGCGGGCATTTGGCATATATTAGGTAACGTCATCTATATGGGTATTAAATAAAAAGAATAAAAAAAGGAGTTTTTTATGAACGTAAATTATTCAAAAGTGTTTTTAGCAGTTATGTTGGGAATTGTACTTGCTGGCACGTCTGTACGTGCCTCTGAAACAGATGATCGCATTCAATCATCTGCTAAGGATTCGTATGTGTTTAGGACGCAACTTAAAGATGATTCAATCAATGTAAACTCTAATAATGGCAGCGTGACTTTGACGGGAACAGTAGAAAATGAATCCCATAAAGGATTAGCTCAAGAGACCGTGACAAATCTGCCTGGAGTTAAAAATGTAGATAATCAACTGGTCATCAAGGGTGATCAGCCAGCTGAGAATTCAGATGGGTGGATTGGTATGCAGGTCAAGAGTTCCTTGTTCTTCAATCGTAACGTGAGTGCTGTTAATACCGAGGTAGATGTCACCAATGGGGTTGTTACTTTAAAAGGCCCCGCAGATAGCCAGGCCCAAAAAGACCTGACAGGTGAATATGCCAAAGACATTAATGGCGTCAAGAGCGTAGATAATCAGATGACTATTGCCGAAGCCGGAAGCCAGCCGAACCAGCCGACTCAGCCCAAGGACAATAAGATCGATGACGCGTCCATCACTGCCCAGGTCAAGATGGCATTCTTAACGCATCATTCAACCAGTGCTTTCAAGACTGGTGTTTCGACAACTAACGGGGTAGTCACATTAACTGGTGATGCTACTAGCGGGGCTGCAAAAGACATGGCCGCCAAGGTAGCCGGTGATGTCAATGGTGTAACAAGTGTAGTTAACAATATGACTATCGTAAATCCTTAGTTGAGAAAGCAGGGAATATGTTTAAGAGAATCTTACAGATATTTGTGGGTGTTGCTTTAGTTATCCAACTAACAGGTTGTATTCATGACCATCATCATGATCATGATCCGGGTGTTGATGTACATGTGCATGGATAATCAGGGAGGCAAAAATGTCAAAACACACTCATCATCAAAGCAAGGAAGAACAAATCTTCAACAAGGCGCATGGTGCGACACCATTTCATTACGAGGATAGACCTTACCAAGTAAGTGGTTCAATGCAGTTGGAAGGTATTCAAACGAGAGCAGAAGCGGATGAAAGCTCTATACAGCTTCGGGCTTATCAGATCCACCAAGAAAAAGGTGGCACTGATTTAGATAATTGGCTTGAAGCAGAGCGAAGTTTTAAAAATAGCGGGCTTAAATAAAAGAGGAGAAATTTATGTCTATTGAAACATTGTTGTTATTAATATTAATTGCTTTTGTAATTATGTCTTTACCTGCTTGGCCGTACAGCAATTCATGGGGATATAGGCCTACTGGGGTTTTGACTGTTTTGTTAGTAGTCTTCCTTATCTGGGCCATCGCTGGAGGACGTCCACTTTTTAGGAGTTCAATAGTACATGATATTAGATCAGCGGGCCATGATATGTCTGATTCTATAAGGCGTGACGTTCGATAAATTTTCTCTCTAAAAATTGATGATTTTATGCTTAGCATGATTATCTAAACGAAAGAGGAAGAGTATGAACAAGAACAATTCTATAGTAGCAGTTTATCCATCGCACATAGCTGCGGAAGCGGCTATCAAGAAACTCAAAGAATCCGGTTTCGATACAAAGAAACTTTCCATTGTTGGACGCGATCATCCCACAGATGATCATGTGGTCGGTACCTATAAAGTTGGTGACCGAATGAAGGTGTGGGGTAAAACAGGCGCCCTTTGGGGTGGGCTGTGGGGACTTTTTTTAGGTTCCGCGTTCTTTTGGATTCCCGGTTTGGGGCCAATTTTGGTGGGAGGGCCGTTGGTCAGTTCGATAGTTGGGGCACTGGAAGGCGCCGCCGTTGGGGGAGGCATAAGCGCGATTGGGGTTGGTTTGTATAACATGGGTATCCCAAAGGAGAACATCTTAGAATACGAGACGGCGCTCAAGGCCGGCAAATATGTTTTGATTGTTCACGGGGTCACGGATGACACGACCCAAGCCAAAGAAATCCTCAACCGCACCAAGCCGGAGATATTGGAGCATCATCAATTAACGCCCAAGCCTCGTAAGGCAGCAGTTCGCGTTAAGAAACGCAGGTAAATGGTTTTTATTCATAGGAGAAAGGAAAACGATATATGAGGAAATTTCCATTATTTATGTTATTTGGTTTATTTTTACTGACTGCGCTAACGGGGTGTAATACGGTTCATGGTGCAGGACAAGATATATCAGATACAGGCCACAATATTTCACACGCCGCTAGTTAGAATCTGAGGCAAAAATCCAATGTGTACTGAGACAATATTGCTATTTATAGTGATTGCTATATTTGTAATGTCTATGCCTACCTGGCCGTTTAGATGAGAGTATTAATTACAATTTTACTTTTATTTGGTTTTTATTTTTTCCCCAGTTTTCTTAATGCTGAGCAAAGTTCCTGGCAGTTAAGAAAAAACCAAGGGGGGATTCCTGTCTATACTCGAAAAGTTGCAGGTTCTCCCATTCTTGAGTTTAAAGCCAATGTTATAATCGATGCACCTTTACCTAAAGTAATAGCATACTTTGAAGAGACACAGATAAGTCGTTGGTATTATCAATGTGTTCTTTCGAAATTTATTGAAAATGACGGGCCTAAGCAGGAAGTCATTTATTTAATATTGCACTTGCCTTGGCCGGTTGCCGCCAGGGATTTTGTTTTTAGTCGGACCAGATCCAAAGACGCTGCTAATGGAGTAATAAGTTATACGTTAACGGCTCTTCCTAACAGGCTTCCGCTTGTCAAGGGCATGATACGCGTGAAATCCATCGAATCGGTGTGGAGTTTTAAATCTATATCACAAAGCCAGACTGAAATGTTTTTCCAGCAACACACTGATACAGCCGGTTCTATTCCATCTTCCTTTGTCAATGCAGTTGTAGCAGACGCACCTTATTACAGTCTTAAGAATTTCAGGAAATTGTTAACAGGGAAAGATGTTGGTCATAAAAGAAGAATCTCTTAATCGGCAAGCCTATTATACCTCGGTATAATTGATAATTCTTTATGCTTTTTTAAAATACAATTATTCTTAACAATAATGTGATGGAGGGAAAGACTATGCTTACACAAATCGGGATTGCTTCAGGAGATATTTTAAATTTGGTTGATGAGAAAAAAAGGCCAGTCAGCATCAGTGAGATTGAATCCCATTTGGAAAGCGACAAGGAATTGGCGTATATGAGCATTGGTTGGCTGGTTCGGGAAGGACATGTGCATTTGATTGAAAAAGGAAATGATAAGTATGTATGTAGTTGTTAGAAAAGCGGGAGGGGAAAATGACAAAGGAGAACGGGAATATTCAAGCCGAGCTACCCGTTGAGGATAGTTCTGTACAGTCTTTGGCGCATCAAATTCATATAGGTTACGGGGGATCTGATTTAGATAATTGGCTTGAAGCGGAAGAAATTCTAAAGAATAAAAAGTCTTTCTCCCAAGAACTGGTGACGTAGGCCCAAGGAACTATCAGTTGCCTTTTCTTTCTAACTCACCTTGCCTTATTTATAGCAAGGTGAGTTGATAAAATTTTGTAACGGAGGAGAATAATGTGAAAACAGGTAAATCGAAGATTTTAGCGTTTGCTGGAAGTACACGCGTAGACTCATTTAATAAGAAGCTTGTTAAGATAGCGGCATCCGGCGCACGTGCAGCTGGGGCACAAGTGACCTGCCTTGATCTGCGTGATTTGCCCATGCCGATTTATGATGGAGACTTGGAAATTCAGCAGGGACTTTCGGATAATGTAAAAAAATTTAGGGCATTGCTGATGGGACATGATGGGCTTTTGATCTCTGCGCCTGAATATAATAGCGGGGTCAGCGGGGTTTTGAAAAACGCTATTGATTGGGCCTCGCGCCCATTACCTGGGGAGGCCCCGTTAGCTTGTTTCACTGGAAAAGTGGCGGTGCTCATGAGCGCTTCACCAGGAGTGCTAGGAGGCTTGAGGGGATTAGTCCAAGTCCGCTCCATACTTTCAAACATACAGGTGTTGGTACTTTCACAGCAAATGGCAATCCCTAAGGCTGACGAAGCCTTTAACGCGGATGGAACACTTAGGGATGTTAAACAGCAAGATGCTATTGAAGCACTCGGTAGCAGTCTTGCAGAGATTCTAATTAAACTGAAATGAAGACTTAAATTCTTTTAAAGACATCCTATAAAGAGTCAAGTATTAAGAATGAAGTAAAACAGGTTGTCAAAGAGCAGTAATGATCTTTCTTAAACTGGCATAAAGACACGCGACGGATTGTAAGATTCGCCGGATTTAAGCATGCTCAAGCAAAGATGGATTAATTTCTTGGCGACACAAATCAATGCTTGTTTGGCGGATTTACCTTGAGAGATTTTACGGTCGTAAAGAGCCTTGAATTCATCGTTGTGTTTTAAGCAAGCGACAGAGGCAATGTAAAAAGCTCTGCGGGCATAATTTGGTCCGCGACTGGAGATGATGTTATCGTGTCGTGTTTCTCCAGATTCATAGATTTTAGGGAAGAACCCGATATATCCGAAAATGCTTTTTCCGTCGGGGTAAGCACTACCATCGGAGCCAGCGATTGAGAGGAATGCGGCCAAAGTTTTAGGGCCTATGCCGGGGATGGAGAGCAGGTTGGCTCCTGGGAAGCTCAGAGCATCGTCAGGATCCTGCGGAGATAAAATATCGTCCATTCTTTTATCAAGTTGAGCGATTGAATGTTGAAGGGTTTCAACGTGAGTGAGCAAGATGTTGAGATTCAAGCCACGAGCGTCTTTGGCACGGCCAGAGTAAATTGAGTTTTGAGCGGTTTCGATAAGGGTTTTGATTTCAGCGATGTTGAAGTTGTTGCCGACGATAGATCGGACAATCTTTTCAATGTTCTTTGGTTTGGCTTCAGCCAGGTGTTTTGCGGTTGGGTAGGCTTTGAGAATAGCCAGCGATGCAACGGTAAACGGGTTTTTGATGGCCGTTTTCTGGTATTCGGGGAATAACAAGCCTAATAACGACTGAGCTTGTCGTTCAAAGTTCTGGCGATTAGTTACAAGTTGATGCCTGAGCTTGACGATTTCGCGTAGAACCTGGATGGTTTCTTCGGGGATATAGCTTGCGGCATATTTGCCTGAGCGTAATAACCCGGCAATGACGCAAGCGTCGATGTCGTCGGTCTTGGCCTTGTAACGCAGAGCCTCGCGGAATTTGTTGGTCTGGTGTGGATTAAGGACGATGACCTTAAATTTTTGTTCCGTGAGGAAGCAGTAGAGATTTTCCCACCAGATGCCGGTGGCCTCGATGCCGATGAGAAGCGTGTCGGTGGTGAGTTTGAGTTCTTTGAAGCGTTCGATGATTTGGGTGAAAGACTTTTGATCGTTGGTAAGTGTGAAGCCTTTTGTTGCCTGTTCCCCGTCGTTGTCTATAAGGACATAACGGGCGTTAGCTTTGGAGACGTCGATACCAAGATAGTTCATGGGCGTCCTTTTGTAAGTGTGGTGGTTGTTCTTTTTCAGTAGGGATGGTGTTCCTGCAGCATCTGACTAAATGTATCCTGGGATATGAATGGTAGACCGATGTCAATCAGTCCCCATAGCATCCTTAATAAACATTCCCAGTCAGAACGCAGGAAGCAACAGTCTTTTTTGAATGGTCGGCTTGCGCCGCCATAAGGAGCTGAAAGATGTCTCCCTACAGAAATATATAAGTTAATTTTAACAGAAATTCCCTCACAGGTGTATCAGGTGAGGATAATACCAGGAGAACAAAATGGAAGAGATTAAGAATGAATTGATTGTCATGTTGAATCAAGCTTTAGAGATGGAGCATGCGGCGCGAATCCAATACCTTGCTCATGCAGAACTGATCAAAGGCATCGATGCTGAACCTATCATTGCGCGGTTGAAAGAAATCGCCTCAGATGAAGCGAAACACGAGGATAAATTCCGGAATTTGATCGGGAATTATCTTTTTGGAGAGCCCTCAATGGGAATCGCCCAGACGCATAAGGCCAAAGAGACAACCCAGGTCCTTGAGGTAAATCTAAAAGACGAAAAGGCGGCGATTGATTTTTATAAAACTATTTATAAGAAAATCATCGAGAATAAAGAGAAACTTCAGTATATCTTTGAAACTCTAGAGCATGAGATCCGTCATGTGGTCATCGAAGAACAGCAGCATATAGCGGAGTTATCTATATTGCTAAGCTTGTGAAGATAAAACAACTAACCACTATAGGAGGAAAAACATGAGCAAAACAATGAACAAAGAGGCATCTGTGCATATTCTGCCGCCATTGCCCTACGCAAATAACGCGCTGGCCCCAGTAATTTCAGCCAATACGATTAGTTTTCATTACGGCAAGCATCATAAGGCATACGTTGATAACCTGAATAATCTGATCGTGGGGACTGAATTTGCCGACCTGCCGTTAGAGAAAATCATCACTGAAACAGTAGGTAAAGCGGAAAAAATAGCGATCTTTAATAATGCCGCTCAAACATGGAACCATACTTTTTATTGGAGTAGCCTGAAGCCTAAAGGTGGCGGAGAACCACCCTCGGTATTGAAGAAAAAGATCGAAGCTTCCTTTGGCACTGTGGACGCATGCAAGAAAGAATTGGCGACTGCGGCAACGACCCAGTTTGGCAGCGGATGGGCATGGCTAGTGCTGGATGGAGACAAGCTTAAGGTGGTGAAGACAAGTAATGCCGAAGTGCCTTTAACGAAGGGAATGAAGCCGTTATTGAACATTGACGTCTGGGAACACGCTTACTATCTGGATTATCAAAATCGCCGTGTGGATTACCTCAACCTTGTTATCGACAAATTGATCAATTGGGGTTTCGCGGCGGATAATCTAAAGTAATGCACAGTCGAGAAAATGTTATTTGAGCGGGTTTCCGCACCTTCCACGTTCAAAGACGTAGGTACTTTTTCGACTGCCATTACTTTGAATTTTTACATCACAACAAGTTTCGCTATTTACTATCTTTCATTAAATTATTACCAAACCAAGGAGGAATGAATATGAGTCCCAAAATCGAGAAAAAACAAACCTATAAATGTAAATCTTGTAGTGCTACATCTGAAACACCGAAAAAATGTTGCGGAACAGCAATGAAAAAGAAATAAACAGACTAATAACCAGATGAAAATCATTCAGTGCAACACTCTTGGTCATTGCGACCAACAGGGAGTGTCCGGTATGAGGACCGAGAGCAAATATGGTTGTGGTGGGACCACAACGCTGTGAAAGGGGGAAGAGATGCACATGTTGGCAAGCACCATTGAGGCTGTTGGCACAAGATTGCCAGAGCATATCGGGATCATTCCGGATGGGAATAGGAGATGGTCAGAGGTAAGAGGAATGCCCAAAGAAAAGGGATATGAACATGGCATTGATCCTGGCTTGGCCATTTTTAAATTATGTCAGCAGGCAGGCATTAAAGAGATCACTTATTACGGGTTTACTACCGATAACACTAAAAGACCGGCGGAACAAAAAAGAGCTTTTACGGAGGCTTGCATCCAGGCTGTCAAAATACTCTCAACCGAAGATGCCTCCCTGCTAGTTTTAGGTAATAGCGATTCACCGTCATTCCCTAAAGAATTATTGCCTTTTACCAAACGAACAACTTTTGGAAAAGGAGGGATCAAAGTAAATTTCTTAGTCAATTATGGTTGGGAATGGGACTTAAATTCGTTGAAAATGGCCGATCCTGCCCAAAAGAATGTTGTCAATCATATAAAGTCAGCAGAAGTTTCCAGGATTGATCTGATCATCCGCTGGGGAGGGCGAAGAAGGTTGAGCGGATTTTTGCCTGTCCAGTCGATATACGCTGATTTTTATGTGCTGGATGACTATTGGCCGGATTTCAAGCCAGACCACTTCTTCCAAGCCCTGAACTGGTACCAGGAACAAGACGTAACCTTGGGTGGTTGAGTTGAACCTTCAAGAAGTCATATACAGGGGGCTCAAATATTGTTAATCAAAACAGGTGAATATTATGAATGGATATATTAAAGGATTTAGTGTTTTGGTTTTAGGAATTTTCGTTATATCGCTTAGCTCCTGTGCTACATGCGGAACAGCATATAGAAGAGATTTATCTCACAATCCCAACTTAGCTGAAGCGAATGTGAGTTATAAGAAAGCCATACGTTGGCTGGACAAAGCCGAATGTTCTTTCTCGCCCACGACGGCGGAAGGATTTTATGCCACCGGAGAATCTTATATTTCAGATACTATTTATAAGTTAAAAGAGCAAGGGAACAATAATCACATTGATGTTTCCGATGACGTCAACTATTGCGAAAGAATAAAGAGTGAAACAGATGTTAAGATCGGCGCGGCTGACAGGGCGAAACCCTAACTACGTGCCCGATTTACCCCATTGAGGTTCTATGTATGTTCAAGGGTCTAGTGCAACATAAGAAATGGTCGGGTGAGGTGACAAAATACAGTAATGCGCTTGATCTGGAGAAAGAGGTGTTCACTTGGAAGGATCCCTGTCGCATCGCCATTTCATTGAAAAGGTCCGCCGAGTCTAGCACAAGGCGTAAGACCACGCCGTATGTCTCGGCCATGTCCATGTTAAATTTTTATATAAACCGGGCCGGTAAAAATCTGGATACCGGGCAGAAGCTGGTTTTGGAACAAGCTAAGGATGAATTGCGCAAGGCATTTGGCCGGTCAGCCAGATTACCTACAAAATAAACTGAACATCAGCGGCACTACTTGTACACGACCATGAAAAAAGGACCAATCCCAGTAATGATGGTCCCTAGGGGGAAAATCTTCTAAAATGGTCAATGTTGAATATTTTTTAGTCCCTTCCCTTTATAGTTTTTGATTCGTTTTTCTCCACTAAAAATGGCACCCTTGTCTTTATGAGACAAGTTAAGCCGCAATCCCGATCCAGACGTAAACGTTGTGCCAACTGCAGGGATCTATTTGATCCTGACCCCAGAGCCAAGGACCGGCAAAAGTATTGTTCCAAATCTTCATGTCAAGATCATCGTCAACGGCTCAATGAGAAGAATTGGCGCGAGAAGAATCCTGATTGCCTGGCCTACCAGCAAGAACAAAGCCGAGCCTGGCATAAAGCTCGCCCTGATCACAGCCGTAAAAGGCGATCCAGTGACCCAGCCTTGACCATGCGCAATCGTATTCAGACCTGTTTTCGAATGCGTGATCAGCGGTTTAGAAGCGTGTTTGACAAAAGCAAGCCGATATTGACGCAACTCATAGGCAAAATAAGAGATAAGTGCTGCTTAATTCGTGGCCAATGGCTTTGTTTACGTTTGACAAAAGCAAGTCCATTGTCAAAACCGTGGCGAGTCAGGCATACTGGGCTAAGGTTAAAACGAATAGTCAACCGATCGCCCAGAGGCCGACTGTACGACCTTTCGGGTCTCTTAAACGAGGGATTCTTATGAGCGAACAGATTACGCCTTTCTTTAATTCTATAGAAATTCAAGAAGCTGAACTTAAGGTAGCCAAACATTCTGGAACCTATGCTCAGGATCTGGAATACTTCTTTGCCATTGAATTCCTGCTAAGTTATAAAGGCAGTAAAGATACCGTCGCCTCTTATCGCCGTGAAATAGAAAAACTATTTTTATGGACCAGGACGGTTGCTAAAAGGACGATCAAAAGCCTTGGCCGCGCTGAAATCGAAGAGTTTATCGACTTTTGTAAAAATCCACCGGCATCATGGATAGGGCAAAAAGTCGCGGATAGATTTACTATGGCTGGAGGGAAGCTGGTTCCTAACCCAAAATGGCGGCCGTTTGTTAATAAAATGGGAAGTATTTATAAACTTTCAGATTCAGGTGTAAAAGCGCTATTCGGAGTTCTAAATAGTTATTTTGGTTTTTTGATCCAGCAAGAATATTTAATAGTAAATCCGGTCACGCTTATACGTCAGAAAAAAAGATTTTTACGGACGACACAGGAACTTCCCAGGATAAGGCGAATATCAAATACGGCTAAAAACTATTTGATTGCTGAAGCTGAGAAAATGGCCCAGGAGAACCCCTACGCTCACGAAAGGACACTTTTTATCATCAAGGCGCTACTTTCAATGTATCTACGCATATCTGAATTGACCGAGAATGAACGATGGAAGCCAACAATGAAGGATTTTTATAAAGATTCTGAAGGCCGG
>Ga0302320_10019992_pt1 | contig 13399 bp, 11 predicted proteins | sample Bog_T0_3_FD_202130 | JGI IMG/M metagenome (GOLD analysis project Ga0302320, IMG submission 202130) | Peat permafrost microbial communities from Stordalen Mire near Abisko, Sweden - Bog_T0_3 | ecosystem: Environmental > Terrestrial > Soil > Wetlands > Peat | place: Sweden: Abisko, Stordalen Mire...
TGGAAACATCAATGGCGACTGGACGGATGGCAAAACCAGACCCTGTTTGTAATCATATTCGTGGCCTCTCTTGGGGTAGCAGTGAAAAGGGGGTATTCATTTGTGGAAGTGCTCAGTGCGCGGTTGCATTCCGTCTTTGTGCAAGTGCTGCGCAAATGGGCGCGAGTACCAAGCTCTTGAAGTTTGGCCTGATGCCGAGAATGCGAATCAAGAACCGGGGGGGCGCGCGCGGCGTTCACGCCGCTCGCCGATTCCGTGCCCCACTCGCCTAACTTTCCATTTGAACTGCCGGGATAACACCACATTTCATTGGCGTTGCTCTCATGCGCCTTTGCCAGCCAAGCCGTGATTTGCATCCGGGCTGCCGAACCGTCACACGCGCCGAGGATGGCGACCTTTTCTTCCGGCTACTGATGTTTTCACCTGGGCTGCTCAAAGCATCATTGAACAGAAGCCGTCCATTTGCCATTGCCTTCGTCCAGATAGCGCACCCCGTTCAATTCAATGAACGACAGATATTGACTCCACGTTCCTCCGGCCAGCTTTGTTTGCGCCTCCCGCCGGCCTAATTCAACCTTGCCCACGGATGCAGCCTCGTCCCGCAGAGCTTCGCGCAACACCCTTCCATCCAAGTGTTCTTTGGTTTTGACGTCCATCAGCCACAGCAGCGTCGGCGCGATATCCACGTTGCCCGAGGGCAGCGAATCCACCACGCCGCGGCGAAAATCCGGGCCGGCCGCGGCACAGGTATTGTGCAAGTCGGTCGGGCTCAGCGTGACATGCATGCCGCAGCCGGCGGTATATTCCTTATATCCGTCATTGAAAACCTCGACGAGCGGATGCTCATCGTGCGCCACCCTTCGATTCCAGCGCAGGGAGACAATGACGTCCGGTGCCGTCGGGCCGCCCAGCTTGACTTCGGCGAAGGAAAATGTCCCCGGCAGCGCGTCGCGAGTGAAAATGACGCCGCTGAAAACTTGTTGTTGCAGGGTGGCGACGACCTGGCGGATCATTTCGGGCGATCGGCCGGTGACATAAAGCATGACCGAACCGCCATTGCCCACGACCACCACGTCGCCGTCTTTCGGCGGTTGTTCCCAAGTCGTTTGCGCGTTGATGCCCGCGGCGCGCAGCGTTTCACCCACATCGCAATTGGCGCCAATGGTGGAGAAGCCGTGATCGGAAACCACGATGATGTCGGTTTGGTTGCGCACGCCGCGACGGTCCAGCGCGCGCAGCACGGTGGCCAGCCGCTCATCGCAACTTCGAATCGCCGCCAGCGCTTCAGGGGAACCGGGCCCGTGCAGGTGTTGTGATGCATCCGGTTCACTCAACCACAGCAAGGAGTAACGCGGGAGCGGGTCGCCCCAAAAAGCCTCCGTCAAGCAGCGCGCCGCCCATTGGTCACGTTCGACGCTGGCCAAGCCCGCCTTGGGGAAGACACCCAGAAGGTTTGTCAATGAAGCTAGTCGGGACGATGGCAGACAACCCCCCGCATACCATATCGGATTCGGCGAATCATCGCCGCGCGCTTGCCGGTCATGCAACAAGGCCACTGGTTTGGCGCCCACGATGGCCGTCGTCCACTGGTGCGCGTGCAACCGCTCCGCCACCGTGGGAACGCCAACGTAGTTGCCTCCAGTCAATTCGTCGCCGCGCCGCACGGCTTTGAGTGATTGCATCGCAATCGGTCCCAACGGAGCTATTTCCGGGCGGTATTCGTTGTTAGCCGAGATGTGATTGTGTTCGGGATAAACGCCGGTGGCGAGCGCCGTGCCATTCACTTCCGTGGAGGACGGATACACCGGATGATGATTGGCAAACCACACGCCTTCCTGGCGCAGCGCGTAAAGCGTTGGCGTCAGTTCGGGCGTGACAAAATCCGGCCGCATGCCGTCCCAGACGACCAGGATGAAATACTTGGCACGACCGGCGGCGTGCGCCGCTGGCACGACCAGGAGCAGCAGCAGCCAGCAGGCAATGGAACGTAAGAAAACTTTCGACATAAACTCAAACCATTCCGTTTCCGGCCCGGATAATCAACCGTGAAAGTGTTACATTCAGGTTAAGGGGGCAAAACAACGCAGGGGTGCCGCGACTGCGGCGCCCCTGGGCTGAATTGTTGGAACCCCTTTCGGAGACCTTAGGCCATTAGTTCTTAATCAAAGGCGTGGCCGGCGCAGCAGAGCACATTCTTGACCTTGTGCCGGACGAGGTCTTTGACGGCAGTGCGGGCGGGGCCGAGGTACTTGCGAGGATCGAATTCCTTGGGGTTTTCCCAGAACACTTTACGGATGCCGGCGGTCATGGCCATGCGCAGGTCGGTGTCGATGTTGACCTTGGTGCAGCCGGTGCGGCGCGCGACTTCGATATCCGCTTCGGGCACGCCCTGGGCGTCCGGCATCTTGCCGCCGTATTTGTTGATCTCGGTGACGAGGTATTGCGGCACGCTGGACGCTCCGTGCAAGACCAGCGGATAATCGCCCATGCCGGCGTCCATCAGCGCTTTCTTGATCAGCTTGAGGCGTTCGAGATCCAGATGCTGTTCGCCCTTGAATTTATAGGCGCCGTGGCTGTTGCCGATGGCGACAGCGAGGGAATCGCAGCCGGTTTCCTTCACAAATTTGACGGATTCATCAGGATTGGTGTAGTGGCCGCTGGTGGAGTGGGCGCCGCCTTCCTCGCCTTCGTCAAACTGGGCGCCGACGAGATGGCCCAGTTCGGATTCGACCGAACAGTTGAATTTGTGGGCGTACTCGACCACTTTGCGGGTGATTTCGGCGTTCTTCTCGAACGGCTCGTGCGAGGCGTCAATCATCACGCTGGTAAATCCTTCATCGATGCACTGTTTGCACAGTTCAAAGGTGTCGCCATGGTCCAGATGGACGGCGATGGGGATGTTGGACACGCTGACGGCGGCCTCAATGAGCTTCTTGAGGTAAACCGGATTGGCGTATTGGCGCGCCCCCTTCGAGATCTGGAGGATGAGTGGGGCTTTTTCCTCTTCGCAGGCTTCGATAATGGCCTGGATGAGTTCCATGTTGTTCACGTTAAACGCGCCGAGGGCGTACTTGCCTTTGAGCGCTTTGGCGAACAGGTCTTTCGTATGTGTCAGTGGCATAAATATTTTATTTCTTGGTTTTCAGGGACGCAGCCCCCGGTGTTTTTTCCAGTAGCCTCCAATCATAGGAAATTTCCAGCGAAAGAAAACGAAAATTTATCAACCGCTTTTGCCATTTTCCAGTCGCGGGTTGCCCGGCCAGGCAGCGGGAGGAATTTTCGGGCCGTTGGCTGTCCAGACGGTTCAGGTTGTCTCCCCAGGTATTCTTGGAAAGTCCCGGACTTTCATCATGCACTCAGGCCCGGCGGCGCGCTGCGAGTTGGGACCACTCGCGGTCCGAAACTGGGACCGCACCCATTTTCCGGTTGCGGTCTCTGGCGGTTTGGCGGAGTCTTTGGTGAAGATCCCGTGGTCGCCACACCCTCAAAGGGTGCCGCGTTGCGCTGGGCGGCAGCGCTCAGGGTGTCCGGCTACAGAGAACCATGAACTTGGAACCAACCAGTCCTCCGATCCGCCCGGAGATGCCTGTTCCTGCCGCAGTGGGGCGGCGGGAAGGCGGCGGATCGTTTGCCCATTGGGTGGCCTGGCTGGTGCTGGCGATTTCACTGGCGGCCACCGCCGGAGGTTGGTGCATCGCCCGCACGCGGTTCGACGCGCCGACCAGCCGCCTGCTGCTGGAGGCGCTCGTCGCGGTGGGCGGCGGGGCGGTCAGCCTGTTGCTCTTTGCGATTGCCTTTTCCTTGAGCTCCACGCGCGCCCGCGCCGTGGCAATGGCCACGGAGATGGCCGCCGCGATCCGCGAAACCAAAGAGCGGCTCGGACACGAGCAATTCTTGCTGCGGACACTCATGGATAATCTGCCCGATCGCATTTACTTCAAAGACGCCCAAAGCCGGTTTCTGCGCAACAGCCGGGCACATTTGCAGCGATTCGGCCTGACGGATCCGCGTGAGGCAGTAGGCAAGACGGACTTTGATTTTTTTACGGAAGAACACGCGCGGGAGGCGTTTGAGGATGAGCAACGGATGATCCGGAGCGGCGAGCCGATCACCAAAGAGGAAAGGGAAACCTGGCCGGACGGCAGCGTGAGCTGGGCTTTGAGCACCAAGATGCCGCTGCGCGACGAGCAGGGAAAAATCGTCGGCACGTTCGGCATCTCTCGCGACATCACCGCCCGCAAGCAGATGGAGGAAGCGCTGCGCGCCAGCGAGGCACGTTTCCAAGTCATGGCCGCCACCATTGAAGACGTGCTGTACAGCGTGGACGGCGCGACCGGGGAATTCCAATACGTCAGCCCCGCGTTTGAACGCCTGCTCGGCTACACGCTGGCCGACGTGGCCGCCCTGGGCGGCCGGGAGAAGTTCCTCGCCCAAGTGATCGCGCGCGGCGGTTTCGCCACGCAACAGGATGCCTTTTACGCACTGCAGGCCGGCCACGCCCGGCCGACGCCGGCGCGCTGGGAAGCCTGGTGGCGCTGCAAGGGCGGTGCGGTGCGCTGCTTTGAAGATTGCTGGATTCCGCTCTACACCGGAGACAAGCTCGTGAGCACCCACGGCGTCCTGCGCGATATCACCGATCGCAAGCGCGCGGAGGAAGCAATGCGCATGGCCAAGGAAGCTGCCGAGGAAGCCAATCGTACGAAGAGCCAGTTTCTGGCCAACATGAGCCACGAGCTGCGCACGCCGCTCAATTCTGTCATCGGGTTTGCCGGCATTCTGCTCAAGAACAAGAGCGGCAGCCTCCACCCCAACGAACTAAATTTCTTGGAGCGCATTCAAGCCAACGGCAAACATCTGCTGGTGCTCATCAACGAAATCCTGGACTTGTCCAAAATCGAGGCGCGCAGAGTGGAGTTGCAACTGGCGCCGGTCGCGCTCGAGGGGTTGGTCCGGGAAACCATCGCCCAACAGGAAGGCTTGGTCCGCGACCGACCGGTCGAATTGCGGACGGACATTCCACCGCAGGTCGCCACTATCCAAACCGACGCCGACAAGCTGCGGCAAGTCATCATCAACCTCATCGGCAACGCGCTCAAATTCACCGAGCGCGGCAGTGTGACCGTGCGCGTGGTCACCGGGCCGGAGGATGCCAAGCCCGTGCGGATTGACGTGGTGGATACGGGCATCGGCATTCCCAGGGAAAAATTGGGAGTTATTTTCGACGCGTTCCAGCAGGCCGACGTGGGTACCGCCCGCAAATACGGCGGCACGGGGCTGGGACTTACAATCTCGCAAGCGCTCTGCCAGCTCATGGGTTTTCACATCGAAGTGGCCAGCGAAGTGGGCGTGGGCTCCACGTTCAGCGTGGTCCTGTGTCCGAAAGAAACCTGGCCCGCTGGCGCCGGGCCCAGCGGGCCTGCCGCAATCGCCGCCGCCGCCAGCGCGACCGCGGCCCGCCCGCCTTCCGATTTGCGCGGCAAACTCCTCCTGGTCATTGATGATGAATCCGACTCGCGAGTGTTGCTGACGCACCTGCTCGAAGAATTTGGCTGCCAGGTCATCGCTGCCAATTCCGGCGAGCAGGGGCTGCGCATGGCGCGCGAATTCCGGCCCCAGATCATTACCGTGGACTTACTCATGCCCCAAATGGATGGCGCGGCCGTAATTCGCGCGCTTAAAGCCGACCCCGAGTTGCGGAACATTCCGCTGGTGGTCGTGAGTATCGTGGCTGAGGAACGCCGGGGCAGCATTCTTGGCTCCGTGGATATATTAGAAAAGCCGGTGGCCCGCGAGGAACTGCTGGCCGCGTTGGCGCGTCTTCACTTGCCCGCCAACCCTCGAATCCTGGTCGTGGACGATGAGACCGATGGCCGCGAAATCATCCGTTCCCATCTGGCGGGCAAACCTGTGCGGTTGCAAATGGCGGCCAACGGGCGGGAGGCTTTGGCGTGTCTGGAAACAGAGACGCAGGATCTCGTGGTGCTGGACTTGATCATGCCCGTCCTGGACGGGCTTGCGTTTCTAGACCTGATTCGCGGCGACCCGCGTTTTCAGCAAATGCCGGTGCTGGTGGTCACGGCCAAGGTCTTGAGCCCGCGGGAAAAAGAACAATTGCGGCGCCAAAAACTGGAATTTGTGAAAAAGGCGGAACTCTCGGAGGACAGCTTCAAACTACTGCTCCAACGGAGCTTGCAGCAGGCCAGTTAGCATCGGCTAGCTCGTGCGAGGCACCAAATGGATTTGCGGCGCTTTGACCAGTGCCAGCACCGGTGAGCCAAGTTTTTTGGGACGGAGGTTGCAGTCTGCGTCATTGCGGCTAGCGAATGGCCGGCTTCTGTCCTTTTCCTGCTCCACTTTTCCCGCTTCCATAGCGGTGGGGAGCAGCCAATCCTGTCGGAAAAGCTTACACTATTTCAGTAGTTCGCCTCGGCAGGCACCGTTTCAGGGCAGTAACCTCGTTGTCAATTTCATGAAAAACTCCCTGCAAATGCGATCTTACTGAAGCTTGGCGGTTCATTCTCTTCCTTTTTTGGTTCAATTGGCATAAATCCAGCTTTCAGTCTTTTACAATTTTGTCTTGGCGCTTAGTTTTTTGCGCCGCATGGCTCCTCCGGAACAGTTTTTTGGTCTTGTTCTGACAGGGCCTGCTAGTTATTACGGGTTCCGGCAATGCCCACGAGACCCAGATTATTTTTGTGTTGATGAATGCGCCAGCCAATCCTAAGTACAAGATTTTGGTGGTGGATGACGATCTCGAATTGAACACCAGCTTTGCGTTGTTGCTGGAGTTCGACGGGCATGAGGTCCAAACGGCCTACACTGGTGAAGCGGCGCTGCAAAAGCTATCCCAGAGTCACTTTGACTTGATGATTTCCGAGTATTGGCTGCCCCGGATGCGGGGGGATCAACTGGCTGCGCTGGTCAAACAACGCTGGCCGAACCTGCCCATCATCATGGTCACGGCCAATTTTGAGGAGATTGAAATGGACGGCCCCCCGATTGCGGGTGTGAACTGCCTGCTGGACAAGCCGTTTACGATGGCTCAACTGCGCGCAGCGATGAACTGGGTGCTGGGCCGGCAGGAGGAAAAACCGGCCGGCGAGTCACCATCCCACTGGATGCATGGCGGTACAGGTGCGAGATCGGATGACCTGCCAGACTCGCTCACCAGCAGCGACGACTTCTGACTCAAACGCGGAAGGCCCAAAACCTTCATGCGGGCAGGTCCATTTCTGGTTCGGGTGGCAGGGTTGCGGCCAAGCCCCCGCCGATCGCGCATCCGAGCGGCTCAGGATTTCAGCTTTTAGAAACCGCGGCTGACTGGCAAACTCTGCCCATGGCAAGAATCAAAGTCGCCGTGCTGGGCACCGGTTCACTCGGCCAGCATCACGCCCGCATCTACTCCGAACTCCAAGCCGCCGGACAGGTGGAACTCACCGGCATCTTCGATGCCCACCCCGAAATCGCCCGCAAAATCGCCGAAAAACACAAGCTCCGCGTGTTCCCTTCCCTCGCCGCCGCCGCCGCCGCCAGCGACGCCTTGAACATTGCCACGCCCACGACCACCCACTTTGAAATCGCCTGGACCTTGCTGGCCCAGGGCAAACATGTCCTGGTCGAAAAGCCGATGACGGAGAATTCGGCCCAGGCCGCCGAACTGTGTGAGCTGGCGCAGCGGCATCATTGCGTCTTGCAAGTGGGCCACGTGGAGCGCTTCAATCCCGTGTTCAAATACTTGGAAACCGTGGCGACCGAGCCGAAGTTCATCGAATGCCACCGGCTCTCGCCCTTTCCCGCCCGCTCCACTGACATCGGCGTGGTGCTGGATTTGATGATTCACGATTTGGATGTCGTACTGGCCTTTGTGAAGTCGCCGGTCACCAGCGTGGATGCCGTGGGCATTCCCGTGTTGAGCCACAGCGCGGACATCGCCAATGCCCGGCTGCGGTTCGCCAATGGCTGCATTGCCAATCTCACCGTCAGCCGCATCAGTCCGGAGCGCATGCGCAAGATCCGCGTCTTCAGCGGGCCTGCCAATCCGTGCTACATTTCGCTCGATTATCGGGCGCAGGAGGGGTTCATCTATCGCATCGCCCGCGAAGGCCAGGAGGAAACCCCGTTGTTGAAAAAAATCCTTGCCGCCAAGTTGGGCGTGGGCCGGGACTCCGCCATCGTCAGCGAGTTCGCCGGCAAAAAGATCGTGCGCGAGCCCGTCCCCATTGCCAAGGACGAACCGCTCAAGCTGGAGCTGCAAAGTTTTGTGGACTGCGTCCGCCAACAGCAGACGCCCGTCGTCAGCGGCGAATCTGCCAAGCGCGCGCTCGATCTGGCCTTCGAAATCACGCGGCAGGTGCAGGGCCAGAAAACTTGATCCCGTCACTCGTTCAGCTCCATAATCTGCAACAGTGCCGTTTCGTGATATGGCCCCGGGCGATGGACCAATTCCGCGTGCGTGCCGGACTGCGTGAGCCGGCCATTCTCCAGCACCAAGATGAGATCTGCTCGGCGCAACAAACTCAGCCGGCTGGACACCACGAACGTGGTCCGCCCCGTCATCGCCTCGCGTAAGGCGGAGACGATTTCGTTCTCGGTGCGCGCATCCACCGAAGCCGTCGGATCGTCGAGGATCAGGATGGGCGGCTGAAGCAGCAGGGCGCGCGCCAGGGCCAGCCGTTGCCGCTGGCCGCCCGACAAATCCACGCCGGCTTCGCCCAGCACCGTCTCGTAGCCATGGGGCAGGGCGAGGATGAAATCGTGCGCGGCGGCAATTCGCGCCGCACGCTCGATCTGGTCCAGGGTCGCCGACGGATGCCCGAACGCGATGTTGGCCGCGACCGTGTTGGAAAACAAAAAACTCTCTTGGTACACAATGCCGATTTGCCGGCGGTAAGCGTCCAAGTCCAGGTCCCGCAAATCGTTTCCGTTCGCGAGGATTCGGCCCTCCTGCGGGTCATAAAACCGCGGAATCAGGCCGAGCAACGTGCTCTTGCCCGTGCCGGTCATACCGAAGATGCCCACCACCTGGCCCGGTTTCACCGTGAAGGAAACATCCGTAAGCGCCGCTGGCGTCGCCCCGGTCGGCGATCGGCTGGGCGCTGCCGCCGCCGCGCTGACCTCTATTGCTTCCTTCGAGGCGCGACAATCCGGAGGCTTCATGCCGTCCGCCCGCTGCGGCTGGGCGCTCCGTTCTGGCGCGTAACGGAAGGTGACGTGTTCGAACGTGAGCTGCCCGGAGAGGCGGCCTGGCTTGCGCGCGTTGGGGCGGCTTTGCACTTCGAGCGGCATGTCCAGCACTTCATAGACGCGCCGCGCCGCAGCCAGACTTTGTTGCACCGAGTTGGCGATGGTGGAGATGTTCGCCACTTGCCCGGTGAATTGCTGGAGCAACCCCGCAAAAACCACCAGCCCGCTCCCCAGCGCGATCTGGCCCTGCACGTACAGCCAACCGCCGTAGGCAAACAGGATGACCAGGCTCAACTGCGACAGCATCTGCGTGCCCGGCGTGAACACGGACAGATCCCAGAATATCCGCCGTTGCTGCGAGGATACCTGATCGTTGGCGGCTTCAAACCGCCGGACTTGGTGCGCTTCCGCCGCAAAGCCTTTGACCGTTTGCATTCCGCGCACGCTTTCGCTGAACAGCAAGATCATCTGGTCGCTCAGTTCGCGATTGCGCAGGTAACCCGGACGCAGCCGCGCAGAATAAAAGTGTGCCACGCCCCAGAGCGGCACCGACACCGACAGGCATGCCAGCGTCAGCCCGGGATGGATGCGCCACATGAAAAAGGCATAGGTCGCCAGGGTGAGAATCATGTTCAGGCCCTGCAGCAGCACGCCGTCCACGAACAACCGCGTGTTCTGGGCGTCGCCGGTCACGCGATTGAAAATCGAGTTGGACCCATGCACATCGAAGAAACTGAAGCTCAGGCGTTGCAGCTTGGCGTAGAGCTGCGCGCGCAGGGTGGGCACGATTTCGCCCTGAGTCAGCCGCGCGGTGACCATGTTATAGGCGTAGGTGAGCACTGCCCGAATCAGCGCCTGCCCCACAATCGCCAGTGCCAACACCGTCACCATCCGTAGCGCCGTCCAGTTGGCCGGCGGCTGCCACCCCAGCGGATATATTGGCAGCGGCAGCGACGGATCCAACGCCTGCCGGATCACGTCAATCACCAGCCCCAGCAGTTGCAGCCCGGCGATGCCCAGCAGCAGCAGCCACAGGCTCAAGACCATGGACCAGATGCAGTTGGCGCGGAATTGCCAGGCTAGCGCCAACAGCCGGCGCACCAGTACTCCGGTGGCATACCGCTGGTCTTCGGGATCGTTATGGCCGCTGGCGGACATCTTTCAGAACCGCGAATCATGCCGCAGAAGGGGGCGGCAATCGAATCAAAAATGGGGCTTCCCTCGGGCTGCGCCAGCCTACTCCGGTTTAATGCATTGACATCGCGTAAAAAAAACCTAATCTTGCCCGCTCTTGAATTTGCGGGAACTGCCCGAGGCAGTTTTTACCCGCCCCCGGAGAGGATGTGAGTACATTGACAGAGATTAAACTTAAAAAAGGCGAACCTGTGGACCGTGCGTTGCGGCGGCTGAAAAAGAAAGTCGATCGCGAAGGCACGCTCAAAGTCGTTCGCAGTCGTCGGCAGTACGAGAAGCCCAGCGCCGTGCGCCGTCGCAAGGAAAAAGTCGCCCGTTTCTCCGCCATGCTCGCCGCGCGCCACGCCGACGATTAATTTAAACGCATTCAAGCGTTGAACTGTGGAAGCGTGCAATGTCGCTTCCCGGTTCAACGCCTTGGTTTTTTAGCCGTTCAACGATTTAACGTCATGTATTCTCTTTCCACTTGCTGGAACTCCGCGCGCCACACCGACGGTCGCGCCATGCTGCGCGAGATCCGCGAACTCGGCTTTGAATACGCCGAGCTCAGCCACGGCATCCGTTTGAGCCTCGTGCCCGGCATTCTCGACGCCGTGAAGGCGGGCGAGATGAAAATCTCCACCCTGCACAATTTTTGCCCGTTGCCCATGGGGATTACCGGCCCCTCGCCGAACCTGTACGAATTTTCTTCGGATCGGGAGCGCGACCGGCAGCTCGCGTCCAAGCACACTTTGAACACCCTGGACTTTGCCCTGCGGGTGGAGGCGCCGCTGGTGGTGCTGCATTTCGGGAGCATGGATTTGAAGGATTACAGCGGCAAACTCAAGGAGCTGCTGGCGCGCGGCAAGCGCGGCACGCTGGAGTTCCGCAAGCTGACGATGGAGGCCAATCTCGCGCGCGAGACGAAGAAGAAGCGCTTTTACGACCATGCGCGCGAAGTGCTGCGGGGATTGGTGATCGAGGCCAACAAACGCAACCTCAGATTTGGTCTTGAAATCCGCGAAGCCGTGGAGGAGCTGCCCGTGGAATCCGACTTCCCATCCTTGCTGGAGGAGTTTCCCGGGCCCACGGTCAATTACTGGCACGACACCGGCCATGCCCAAATCAAGCAGGATCTCGGTTTCATTGAGCACGTCCAGTTTCTGGGCGAGCGGGCCAGCCGGCTGGCAGGCTTTCACCTTCACGACGTGAAATTTCCGGCGCGCGACCATTTCCCGCCCGGCGGCGGCGACATCGACTTTGCGGCGCTCAAGCCTTTTGTGAAGCCGGAGCACATCAAGGTCTTTGAACTCAGTCCGAAATTGTCGGTGGAGGCGGTCCGCACTGGCATTGCGCACTTAAAAGGGCTATGGGGCGAGGAGTGAGCGGCGGGAGTTCGCGCTCTCAGGGCAAGAGCGCCTTGAAGGAATGACCGAAGCCAGGGAGCAGGTTGGAGAGAGCGGTTTGTCCGCGTCCCGCGCGGCTGTGCAATTGATACACACCTCCGGTCAGCGCGAACACCTCGATGGTTTCGCTGTCCGGGTCAACAATCCAGGATTCTGGTTTCGGGAAGTTCAGCCGCCACTTCAGCGTAGGTCCACAGCCGTTTGGCCTTGGCCTCAGCTTGGGGGCGGGTCAACTCTGCCGTTGTCATGACAGCTAATTAGCCTTCAACCGGCAGCAAATCAAGGGAAATAGGGGAAGTGCCTAAGGAGCAATTTCCGTTTGCCGAGTTTGCTGGCAATTCGCTCGAGAATCGTAAATCGTAATTCGCAACTATTAAATGACCCCGCCCCATGACTGATGGCCCGATTGAACTGCCGATTGATGGAGTGCTGGATTTGCACACCTTCAACCCGCGCGACGTAAAGGATTTGGTGCCGGATTATCTGGCGGCCTGTCAGGCGCGCGGAATTTTGCAGGTGCGCATCATTCACGGCAAAGGCATCGGCAATTTGCGCCGCACGGTGCAGGCGATTCTAAAGAGACATCCGGCCGTGATTTCCTTTACGCTTGATCATCCGCAATACGGGGGCTGGGGTGCGACGCTGGTGGAGCTGTGCCCGCTGGCGGCTAACGCGCCGTAGTGGTACGGCCGTCCCCGCCGGCTCGCTGCCACCCCGGTCAGTATTTCAACGGGCAAAAGGAAATGGTGCGGATTTCGATGTCGCCGCCTTCACTTTGGATGCCGATGAAGCCGTCGTTCAGGGTGCATTCGGAGGTTTCATTGACGAAATAGCCGTTGATGAAGGATTCGATTTTATTGTGGATACAGATGGTTTCGGCGGTGTTCCACTCGCCGACGGGTTTTTCGCGGGAGGGGCCTTGCAGTGGGATGGGAGTGTCTTTGTCCAGGCCCTTGTGCTCTTTGGATTCCGCGCCCGCCATGAGAAACAAATCGCCTTGGTGGTCGTGTTTGCCTTGAACCTGAACACACTGCGGCCAGATCTGGTCGGGCAACTGCATGTGGACCAGGATGCCGGTGTTGTCCGCCTGGGGCGCAATTTTGAGGAATCGCCATTCCACCGTGAGAAAATAATTGCTGTAGCATTGCGTAGTGCGCAAGTAGCCGCTGGGCTTGCCGGTGCAATGGATCACGCCGTTGGTGATGGTCCAAGTTTGTAGCGGGTCGGCGCCATGGGACATGCAAAAGGTGAAACCCGTGAAATCCCGGCCGTTGAACAAGGCCACCTGGTTTTCCCGGGAGGCATGGGGCGGCGACGAGCCCACGTCGTCCTGCGCCGCGCCAGGGTTCACCCAGGCGGCGACGGCACACAACCACACGGCGATGACTTTCATGGGCGCAGGCTGAGGCCGGAGGTTTTTTTTGGCAAGCGGATTCGTGGCACCCCAATCCCGGCCCCAGAAAATATTCAAGCCACAAAATGCCCGGCGCCGCTGACGCGCCAATCGAATCGTCCTCGCAGTCGAAAGCAGGAAAAATCAAGGGCGAGAAAGAGGACGAGGTGAAAATTTTTTTACCAGTTGCGTGGGCTGGTGCCCGGCGCGCCGATGGTTCCGACAGCAGAAACGCGTGGGCGAG
>Ga0302320_10019994_pt1 | contig 13399 bp, 7 predicted proteins | sample Bog_T0_3_FD_202130 | JGI IMG/M metagenome (GOLD analysis project Ga0302320, IMG submission 202130) | Peat permafrost microbial communities from Stordalen Mire near Abisko, Sweden - Bog_T0_3 | ecosystem: Environmental > Terrestrial > Soil > Wetlands > Peat | place: Sweden: Abisko, Stordalen Mire...
GCCGCTACGCCTGCTCACGCCGGAATCTTCGGGCAGGTCCACGGCATCGTCCACGATCCCCAGCACCGGCCTATAGCCGGCGCGCAGGTGGAGCTGCGTGCGCACAGCTCTGCCGCGGTTGTTCGAGTCGTCTCCGCGGCGGACGGATCGTTCTCCATTCCCTCCGTATCGCTCGGCGACTACACCCTCTTCGTCTCCGCGCCGGGCTTTGCAACCGCCCAGCAGGACTTGACGCTGGCCTCAGACACTTCGCCCATCCTTCACTTCGAGATGCAGATCGGCACCGTGCAGCAATCCGTCACAGTTGAGCAATCGGACCGCGCCGCCAACGTCAACTCCGCAACGCCAACCACGCTTGTCGACCGTCTCGACATCGCCGAGACCCCGGGCGCGGACCGCACCAACAGCATGGCCATGATCACCGACTACGTTCCAAGCGCCTACATGACGCATGACATGCTGCATATGCGCGGAGGCCACCAGGTCAGTTGGTTGCTGGACGGCGTGGAGATCCCCAACACCAACATCGCCTCCAACCTCGCCGCGCAGATTGATCCCAAGGACATTGACTACCTCGAAGTCCAGCGCGGGAGTTACACCGCCGACATCGGCGACCGCACCTATGGTGCCTTCAACGTGGTGCCGCGGACCGGCTTTGAGCGCGACCGCGAGGCCGAACTGGTGCTCTCTACCGGCAACTTCCTGCAAACCAACGACCAGCTAAGCCTCGGCGATCATACCCAACGGTTCGCCTACTACCTAAGTCTGACGGGCGACCGCAGCGACTACGGCCTGGCTCCGCCCATCGGCAAGGTGTTGCATGATGCCACCAACGGCTACGGCGGATTTGCTTCTCTACTCTTCAACAAGACGCCCAGGGACCAGGTCCGCTATATCGCCCAGGTCCGCCACGACTTCTTCCAGATCCCCTACGACCCGGAGCCCAACGACTTCGAGAACCAGCAGTATGATTCCAGCGGCCTGCGCGACATCCAGCGGGAGACCGATGCTCTCACTGAGATCACCTGGCTGCACACCTTCAACTCCTCCACCGTGCTGCAAGCCACACCGTTCTTCCACTACAACCAGGCCGACTACAACTCCCCTCAAGGCGACGCTCCGGTTGCAACCACTGCCGACCGGACCTCCAACTATCTGGGAGGGCAGATCTCCACCACAACTCAGATCGCGCGCAACACCCTGCAAGGCGGCGTCTACTTCTTCAACCAGTGGGATAGCTATCTCTTTGGCGCCATCTTCAACGACGGCAGCGGTACACTGCCGATCTCGGAGCCCGACTCCACCAACGGCAGCACGGTCGAGGAGTACCTCACTGACAACTTCAAAGCAACCAACTGGCTCACGCTGCTCGCGGGGCTGCGCCAGACACGCTTCAAGGGGCAGTTCGTAGAGGATTACACTGCACCCCGGGTTGGTGCGGCGGTACGCATCCCGAAACTCAACTGGGTCTTCCGGGGCTTCTACGGCCGCTCCTATCAACCGCCGCCGCTGATTACCGCCTCCGGCCCGGTGCTCACCTTCGCCAACAGCAACAACACTACACTGGTCCCGCTGCACGGCGAGCGCGATGAAGAGCACCAGTTCGGCTTACAGATTCCTTTCCGCGGCTGGCTGCTGGACGCCGACACCTTCAAGAACCGAGTGAACAACTTCCTCGACCACTCCAACATCGGCGACTCCAGCATCTACTTCCCTGTCACCGTCGACGGCGCGCTGGTCCGCGCCTGGGAGCTGACGTTGCGCTCACCGCGACTATGGAAGTTGGGGGAGGCACATCTGGCCTACTCGAACCAGATTGCCGAGCAGCGTGGCAACATCACCGGCGGTCTCATCTGCATCCCCGTCGGCGACCCTGCATGCGATGCCGGCTTTGCGTATACCCCTGTAGACCACGACCAGCGCAACACGCTCAACGTTGGCTTCAACGCATCGCTTCCGTGGCACGCCTACGCTTCCACCAATGTGTACTACGGCTCCGGCTTTACCAACGGCAATCCCGACACCACCACGCCCTACCCCAACGCTTACCTGCCGGCGCACAAGAACTTTGATCTCTCCATTGGAAAGAGCTTCGGCGAGAGCTTCTCGGCGTCCGTCACCAGCACCAACGTCACGAACCATCGTGTGCTGCTGGACAACAGCCTCACCTTCGGCGGCTTCCACTACAACGATCCGCGACAGATCTACGCAGAGGTACGCTATCGTTTCAAGTATTGAGTTGTTGTCAGAAGTTGAATGCCAGCCCACCCTGCACGGCGCGTGGCACCTGCGCCAGGAACAGCGTCTGCCCGTCCGGCGCGAGTACGGGCTGGTAGCCCTGCTCCAGCAGGTTCGTCGCCTCGACCACGGCGTCCAGTCCCTTGGGCAGGAACCGTCCGCACCACAGCCGCTGGCGCAGGTAGAAGCTCATGTAGGCCTCTTCGGGCGATACGTTGTAGGCGTTCACCTGGGTTAGTGTGCGCGATGGCTGCCAGCGGTACTCGACCTTCAGGGAGGTACCGGTGCGCAGGATGCGTCCGCGCAAGGCGAGGCTGGCCGCCTGCGTGAGTTGCGGCGTTACGCCCTGCGTCAATTGCTGCAGTGTCACTCCGTCCATGGTGCCGCGCAGAGCGGTGCCGAGGTCGTACTCCGCCCACGCCGACAGTGCCGGGGTCAGCGGCTGCATCACAGAAGCGCTCATGCCGCGGCTGGAGTATCCCGCCGTTGCCGCCTGGAAGGTCCCGGTCGTGGGGTCCGCGACCACAGCGGTCTGTTGCAACACGGTGCGGCTCATCACGCCACTGCCGGCGATCGATCCGTGCGCAAACCGGTCCGCAAAGACTGTTCCCGTAATAACAGTCTGGCCCAGCCGGCGGCTGACGGACACTTCCTGGTGGAGCCCCTTGCTCTGGAGCGGACGTCCCTGCGCATCGGTCAACACCGTCAGCGACCGGTCCAGGTGGTCGAGATCATCGGCGCTCTGCAGGGCCCGGCTGGTGGCGAAGCGGTACTCCACCACAACATCGCTGCCGGGGCGCGCGGTCAGGCGCAGATAGGGCTCCGTCTCGATGCGCGTGGCCTCCAGGCGTTCCGCTGCGATCAGCGTGCCCACATCGATGAGCACCGCATCGCCCAGCGCCATCTGCTGGCTGCTGGCCAGCTGTAAGACCTGGAAGCCGGGAGCCAGGCCGTCCACCAGTTCCGGATGCGACTGGAAGCTGGAGACCAGCCGTGTGCTTCCTCCCAGCGGGGTGTGCCGTTCATAGCCAGTGCTCACGGCTACCGAGGGCGCCGCTGCGGGAGTGATGCCGCTTTGGATGTCGCCGATATCAGCGCGCAGCACCGCGCCGTCGCCGTCGCCCATGGTCCGGTCCAGCAGCAGCGTCTGATGGACGCCACCGTCGCCAAAGCCGCCATCGCCACCGGTCAGCGTGATACGGCCCTGAGAGAAGACCTGATGCGGCTGCTCCACGCTGGAGGAGACCGCACTTCCACTCTCCTGATCGACCAGGCGCAATAGGGGACGGTTGGCGGTGGAACGCAGCGCCCACTTCCAGTCGTCCACCGGCTCGTCGGCCCGGCGGCGCTGCGCGGGCAGCCAGTTCGCCGCGTCAAACATGGCGCTCATGGTCACGTTGACGATGGACTGGACGCCGGGCTGCAGATGAAGGTTGTTACGCAGCGCAGGGATGAAGAAGGCGGCGGTAGCGCGCAGTTGATAGCGTCCCGGCAGCACTGTGGGCATGATGTATCGCCCATGCTGGTCGCTCAGGGCCGTGGCGACCGTACTGGCGTCGGCGCGCAACAACTCGATCAGCGCCCCCATTTGAGGGGTGCCATGCACGTCGCGCACCGTGCCCGATATCGCAGCATCCGGCGACGCGGCAAAAGCCGGCGCCGACAGCAGCAGCATCGTCATCCAGATCAAACTCGGTACGACTCGTCTCACCGCGCTCAGACCCTCATGTGCGCGCCTACGGCTCTCCAAAATATCGGTGGGGCAACCCGCAACCCAGCCGATGCTCCCGTTGGGAGGAGAGGTCATCGCGGTCCCGTCCTGCGTGACTTTGCTCCTCATCGCCCAGCGAACAATGGCGACGTTCCCGCTACTGCACTTCCGTCTACTGCTTTTGCCGCTCGTATTGCGGCTCCCCGTGCTGCTCTGCTTTACTGCTCCGTCTTTATTGCTCCACGATGAACGGCGCACTCTGTGCAATCTGCTGTTTGGAGATGCCATCATTGACCTTGATGGTCACCTGGTAGCGGCCGGGTTCGAGGCTCGCCAGCGGCATGGTCTTCTCCAGCGTCAACTGGTCGGCGTTCGGATTCATCTTGCCTGCCGAATCCTGCACATCCAGGATCTGCTTGTTGGTCGCCAGGTCCAGAATCTGGTACTCGATGGTCGCATCGTTCTTCTTGGTGCTGTCGGAGATGCCCAGGTTGTAGACCTGCATCCAGAAGTTCAGGTTCTGGGCGCGGTGGAAGGTCACCGGCGTGGAGATAGTCGGCGGCACGCGCGGACGAAGCTTGGTATTGCCGATGACGAAGTTGCCCGTGCCCACATCTTTTGAGGGAACGCGTTCCATCTGGTCGGCCAGGATCAGCGAAGACGACGCCAGACGGTCTTCATCGAACTTGGGCACGTCCAGGCTGCGACGCCAGATGCCCACGTGGTCCGGATTGTTTACGTCCTTGATGGCGATCTCCACCTTGTAGCGGCCCGGCGGCAGCGGCAGCGCCTTCCAGTAGACGCGAACGCCGTTCTTGGTCTGCGCCAGAAGGTCGGTCGGCGTCTCAATTGCGACCGTGTCCTCAAAGGTCTGGATGACGCGATGATTGATGTTGCTGACGCGGCCGAGGATGTTCACGGTACCGGTGGAGTCGCCGTCCTTGCTGCTGTAGGTGACGTCGCCTGCGCGGATCTGCAGGGTCAGCGGCACCATGACGGTGTCGTTGGTGAGCTTGACGTAGTCCGTGCGCACATCAAAGAGGAACGGCGGGCCGTTCAGGATCTTGGAGGAGGTCAGGAACTGGTCGAGGTCGGCGAACTTCACCGGCGGAGGCGCAAAAAGTTTGGCGAATGTGTCCAGCCGGTCGAACTGCTTGCTCTGCTGCATGGAGGAGAGCGGGCCGTTGCCCAACTGCTCCAGACCACCGCCGGAGAAGCGGTCCGATTGCTTCGCCTGCCCAGTCTGCTCGTACAGCGTCTGCCCGGCGCCGGGAACGTGCTTCAGCGCGTCCTTCTCGGAGCGGTCGATGGTGGCGTGGTAGTCGCCGCACATGCAGGTGTCCACGAACTCGATGTCGATGTTGTCGCCTACCCCCTCAAGGTAACGGTAGTGCCAGGTCTCAAAGGGGAAGGTGGAGGTATTGCCGCCGCCCTCTTCCATGGGGCGCTCATAGCTGCCGCCGGAAGGGTGGGAGTCGATGCTGTCCGGCTTGCCGTAGGCGATGTAGATGTGGCCGCGGTCGGTCATCCAGCCCGGCTTACCGGCTGCGAAGTGCTCATTAGCGTAGGCGATGCGCGCATAGTGCTCATCGCGGAACTCGTTCTCGGGTGAATCCGGGTTAGGATTGCGGCGCAGCCAGAACTGCTCAATGAACTGGTCACGCTCCTCATCGTTGGCCAGGCTCTTGAACGCCTTCGCCTCCTCATCGGTGATGATCCAGCTCACGTCCTCATCCAGCCACTTCTTGTACTCGCCCTTCAACTCGGCCTTGACGTTCTTGCGTTGTTCGCGCTCCTGGCTGTCGCTCAGACGGCGCTTCAGCGGGTCGGGCTTCTCAGCCACTGGTGGGGACTTGACCACGCTGCCATTGTCCTGCACTGCCGGAATTGCTGCATCTCCGGCCGGAGCCTGAGCCAAAACAGACACTGCCGCAGAACACATCGCGACCAAAGCCATTACGGAGAAGATGCGGCGAAGTTTCATTGAGGGTCTGACTCCTGGTTCCCGGCGGTTTCCCAACAGGGATTCACAACACTGTCATTCTAGTCTTCCCCGCCACCGTATACAAGGCGGAAGAGCATCCGGTAGTGGATCAACCTAAAGAGGCACCTTTTGAGGAACGAGAATCGTTTTGTTAAGAGCTTGATGTAAAGTCGGACCACTGCCAGGCATCCTCGCTGGTATCATCGGGATGTCCTCGGAATGCGCAGCCGGCAGGCGGTGGTTCCTGGCCTGTTCATCGCGTCAGCGAGCGCGCAGGCAGTATGGAACCGTGGGCCCCGTTTTCGCGTATTGTCCATCGAACTCCGTCGTAAACCCCTCGCCGGCGATCCTCCAAGGGTCCCGCAGAAAGCTGAAATGAGCGGCAAAAAGATATTGATTCTCGTCGTCTGCGCGGTGCTGGTCGTCGGCATCATCGTCGGCACCGTTATCCACAGCCGCTCCGATGTGCCCTCGGTGACCACCGCCAAGGCCACATCCGAAGACCTCATCGCCACTGTCAGCGGGACCGGGCAGATTAAGCCCAAGACCTACGTCAACGTCGGCGCCACCTCCTTCGGCCGCATTACCCACCTCTATGTGAAAGAGGGCGACCACGTGAAGGCCGGCACCGTTCTGGCTACGGTGGAAAACGTCCAGCCGCAGGCCACCGTCTCTGCCCAACAGGCGGCCATCGGCGCGTCCAAGACCGATATCAACTCCTACGTTGCCGCGGAGAACACCGCCGTCGCCAACGTCGCTCAGGCCAAGGCCGACCTGGAGCAGAAGACCCTCGACTACGGCCGCGCCAAGGAACTCTACAACCAAAAGCTCATTGCCAAGCAGGACTTCGACGCCAAGGTCGCGGCCTATGACATGTCCGTGGCCACGCTCGATCAGCGCAAGGCCGCCGTCGCCCAGGCCAGGGCCCAGACGGAGTCCGCACGTGGCCATATGAACCAGGCCGTAGCCAGCCAGCGAGCCAATTACGATGCGCTGGACAAGACCGTCAGCCGCGCACCCTTTGACGGCCTGGTGACCAACGTGCCCGTCCGCGAGGGCGAGACCGTGGTGGTCGGCATCCAGAACGCCGAGGGCTCCACGTTGATGACCCTGGCGGACATGAGCGTCATCACCGCCGAGGTCAAGGTCGACGAGACCGACATCGTCAACATTGCACTCGGCCAGCCGGCCGATGTAACCGTAGACGCACTTCCCGGCAAGATTTTCAAAGGACACGTCACCGAGGTCGGCGACCAGGCGCTGCTGCGCACCACCGGCGTTGCCACCTCGCAGTCCACCACCGGCACCGAAGAGGCCAAGGACTTCAAGGTTGTGGTCACTCTTGACCCGCAGCAGGCCATCACCCAGGACGACCTGCGCCCCGGGCTCTCCTGCACCGCCAAGATCACCACAGCGCACAAACCGGATACGCTGACCATCCCTATACAGGCGCTGGTGCAGCGCGACCTCGGCGTCGAAGCCACGCTGTTCAAGGACCACGGCAAAGGAGCCACTACTTCGGCCGCATCGCCCGGCAAGCCCGCCGCCCTAACCCAGGGCGTCTATCTGCTGGTCAAGGATGGCGGGCGTCGCCGCGTCCGTTTTGTCCCGGTCGCCACCGGCGTCACGGGCACCACCGATATCGAGGTGACCAGCGGCCTGCGGCCGGGCGATGAGATCGTCACCGGCACCTACAAGACGCTGCGCATCCTGAAGGGCGGCACCGCGGTCAAGGTCGACAACTCCATCCCCGCCACGCCGACGGACAGCTCCAGCTAAAGGATCGTTGCCCCATCCTGGACGCGGTTTCATCGCGACAGGCTAGGGTGCCTTTCGTCAGTAGCCGCAATACCTCACCTCGGAGACACCCATGTCGCTCGACTCCCCGACCATCGACCCTCCCGCGCAGGACCGCACCGGCGCCAATGTGGACGGACCGCACCCCGGCGACGTCATCGTCACCGACAATCTGTGGAAGACCTACGAGATGGGCGACCAACTCGTCCATGCGCTGCGCGGCGTGGACATCCGCATCCGCCACAACGAGTACGTCGCCATCATGGGCCCGTCTGGCTCGGGCAAGTCCACCCTGATGAACTTGATCGGCTGCCTGGACTCGCCCTCGCAGGGCCGCTATTGGCTGAACGGGCACGACGTATCAGCGCTCAACGACGACGAGCTGGCCCGCATCCGCAATAAGGAGATCGGTTTCGTCTTCCAGACCTTCAACCTGCTGGCCCGCGCCACCGCACTGCACAACGTAGAGCTGCCGCTCATATACAACGGCACACCCCAGGCCGAGCGCATCGCCCGCGCCAAGTTCGTGCTGGAGAGCGTAAACCTGGGCGAGCGCATGAATCACAAGCCCAATGAACTCTCCGGCGGCCAGCGCCAGCGCGTGGCCATCGCCCGCGCGCTGGTGAACTCGCCCAGCATCATCCTCGCCGATGAGCCCACCGGCAACCTCGATTCCAAGACCTCGGTCGAGATCATGGCGCTGTTTGACGAGCTACACGCCCAGGGCAACACCATCGTTCTGGTCACGCATGAGCCGGACATCGCCGACTTCGCCCACCGCGTAATCAGCATCCGCGACGGCCACGTGGAGTCCGACGGCCCCAGCCGCCGCACCAAGACCATCAGCGACGAACGCTAACCCGTCAGGCAGCCGGCGCCCCACGTTTCGTTGTTGAGACGTGGGTTCGCAGGAACGGCGCCGGGCTACTCCGGTGGGAACGGCGGCAGACCATGTTGCACCCGGCTGTGCTTGACGCCGTAAGTGAAATAGATCACCATCCCGACCACCAGCCAAATCACCAGCCGTAGCCATGTCACTAGCGGCAGCGACGCCATCATCAGCACCGCAAACCCGATGCCCAGGATTGGCGTCAGCGGCATCCACGGAGCGCGGAATGGGCGCGGAATCTCCGGACTGCGCTTGCGCAGTACCCACACGCCGGCGCTCACGATGATGAACGCCAGCAGCGTACCGATGGAGCACATCTCCCCCAGGCTGGCCAGCGGAATCAGCGAAGAGAACGTCGCCACCACCAGCCCCACCGTCAGCGAAGAAATCCAGGGCGTGCGGAACTTGGGATGGATGTGAGAGAACATCTCGGGCAGCAGTCCGTCCTTGGACATGGAGTAGAACACGCGGCTCTGGCCCAGCAACATCACAATCATGGTGCTGGTCAGCCCGCCCAGCGCGCCAATCTTCACCAGCAGCGAGCCCCACTTGAAGCCGGTGGCGTCCATGCCTACGGCCAGCGAGTCCGGCACGCCCAGGAACCGGTAGTTCACCAGCCCAGTCAGCACCAGCCCCACCAGGATGTACAGTACCGTGCAGATAGCCAGCGAGCCCAGGATGCCGATGGGCATGTCCCGCTTGGGGTTCTTGGACTCCTGCGCCGCCGTAGACACGGCGTCGAACCCGATATAAGCAAAGAAGATCACCGCCGCGCCGCGCGCCACGCCCGACCAGCCAAACTGCCCAAAGTGGCCCAGGTTGGGCGGCACGAACGGATGCCAGTTCGCCCTTAGCAGCTCTGGATGCTTGATCAGCGTGAAGACGCCTACGCCGATGAACACCAGCAGCACCGCTACCTTGACCACCACGATGAAGCTGTTGAAGTTCGCCGACTCCTTGATGCCGATGACCAGCACCGCCGTCGCGAACATGATGCCGAGAAACGCCACCAGGTTGAAGACGCCGTGCTGCTGCGGCAGCGTGCTCGGGTCGACGTGCAGTTCCTTCAGCTTGCCCGCCGTCGCCCCCGCCAGCAGCTCCCAGTGGCCGTTCCACAGCACAAACGTAGAGCCCGGAACACCCGCCAGCGCCGGCGGCAACCGTAGGCCGAAATCCTGCCCCAGCGAGAGCACGTAGCCGCTCCAGCCGGAGCAAACCGTCGCCGCGCCGAAGGCGTACTCCAGTACCAGGTCCCAGCCAATGATCCAGGCGAAGATCTCGCCCAGGGTGGCGTAGCCGTAGGTGTAGGCCGAGCCTGCGACGGGAATCATCGCCGCGAACTCCGCATAGCACAGCCCGGCAAAGACGCAGCACACTGCCGCGATGATGAAGGTGAATACCACTCCCGGCCCGGAGTAGCCCGCAGCTACTACCCCCGTCAGCACAAAGATGCCTGTGCCGATGATGGCGCCAATCCCCAGCGTCACCAGGTTCACCGCGCCCAGCGAACGGCGCAGCGTGTGCTCGCCCGTCTCCGAAGCTTCGCCGAGTATCGTTTTCAGCGATTTCGTCACCATCAGATTCGACATAGTGTTTCGAGTCTCCCTTGTCCCTGATTCGTTGGTCGTTAATCCGTACTAAGTCGTCCCTGCCTCTTCCACACCGCGTAGACCGGCAGACCCAGCAGTACCAGCAGCAGTCCCGGCCATGTGTATTGAGGCTTGTACCGCAAGAGTACAACACAAATCCACGTCGCCATCACGATGTACAGCGCCGGAAGCACCGGATAACCGAATGCCTTATACGGCCGCGGCGTTTCGGGCTGGGTGCGGCGCAGGACGAACAACCCCACAATTGTTAGTACATAGAAGACCAGCACCGCGAAGATCACGTAGTCCAGCAACTGGCCGTAGCTGCCCGAGAGGCATAGTAGGCAGGTCCATGCCCACTGCAGCCAGAGCGAGTTGCGCGGCACACCGGTCTTGGCGTCGAGCTTGCCGACGGCCTTGAAGAAGAGGCCGTCGCGACTCATGGCGTAGTAGACGCGCGCGCCGGCGAGAAGCATACCGTTGACGCAGCCGAAGGTGGAGATGAGGATCGCGGCGGCCATCAGTTTCGCGCCGATATGGCCGAAAGCGACCTCCATCACAGCCGTTGCCACGCGGTCCTGTGCTGCGCCGGCGAGCCCGTTCAGAAGCACCGGACTGAGCGGTGGTGGGCACCCTGCGCCCACACACTGCTCTAAGACGATGTGCCCCATCGGAAGCACGCTGAGATAGACAAAGTTACAGGCGATATACAACAGCAGCACGACGCCTGTTCCAATCGCCAGAGAGAGCGGAAGGTTCCGCTTCGGCTCCCGGATCTCACCTGCGGTGAAGGTCACGTTATTCCACGCATCAGAACTGAAGAGCGACCCCACCTGTACGATCGCCACCACGGTCAGAGCCCCGACCAGCGCCGTCCCGCCTCCCAACCCGAAGAACGAACCGATGGTCACGGTGTGCTGAAGGCCGAGGTCTGAACCCCACCAGAAGTTATGCCAACCCGCGCCAAAGTTGTGGGAGATGGCTACCGCGTTGTGGGCCACAAAGCCTATGGCGATGACTCCGAGCAGCGCCAGCACCTTCGCGCTGGTAAAGACGTTCTGCACCGCCGCGCCGAGCTTGACGCCACGGGTGTTCAGCAGCGTCAGCAGCGTGATAATCACGATGGCCGTCAACCCCACGGTGCTCAAGCCCACGTTCCCGCTGCCAACATGCCACAGCCAGTGGGTCTGGCTCACGCTCGGGAAAAACACGCCGAGAAACTTTCCAAACGCCACGCCGACCGCGGCAATCGTCCCGGTCTGGATTACAAGGAACAGCGTCCAGCCATAGAGAAATCCCCAGATGGGACCAAGCGACTCACGCAGGTAGACATACTGCCCGCCGGCCTTCGGCATCATCGCAGCCAGTTCGCCATAGCTGAGCGCGCCGATGACGGTCATCACCGCCGTCACCAGCCATGCGGCAATCAGCAACGCAGGCGAGCCCAGCGTGCGGCTCATGTCCGCCGACACGATGAAGATGCCCGACCCGATCATCGAGCCCATCACAATGGCTGTCGCCGAGAACAACCCCATCCCCTGCACGAAGTGCGGGGTGGCGGGATCGTTGCTTTTCTGGTTGTCATTCCGCGGCGAAGCGGAGGAATCTGGAACCAGAGACTTATCTTGAGGATTCACGTTCCCCCAACCTACCCCAAAATCCGCAGAAAGTCCCGTACGACGTCTGCAACGCTTCTGCCCTCCACAAACAATCCGCCGATCACCGCCAACGAATCCGCCCCTGCATCCATCACGCTGCGGGCGTTCTCCAGTGTGATTCCGCCAATGGCCACCAGTGGCCGGCTGGTCAGCGCCCGCGCCCGTCGTACACCTTCCAGCCCCACCACCGGCTCGGCATCAGCCTTCGTCACCGTCGCAAACACCGGCCCGACGGCGACGTAGTAAGGCCCATTCGAATAGTCATCCTGAGCGACCCCGAGCGCAGTGAGGGGGAGTCGAAGAATCTGCTGTTCGGAGTGAGTCGAGACCCCAACCACACGATCCGTACCCAGCACTCTCTGCGCATCCTGCGGCGACAGGTCCCCCTGCCCCACATGCACGCCCCACCTCAGCAGCGCGGCCAGGTCCGCGCGGTCATTCATCACGAACAGGCACTCGCGCCCCGCAAATGCCGCCGCGAGCGCCGCCGCTCCCCGCAATACCTCCTGCGGCGCTCCCAGTTTGTCGCGATACTGCACCAACTCCACCCCGGCAGCCGCGAGTTCCGCCGCAAATACTGCGACCGAGATACCGCGCGCATCCAACGTTGCCCTGTCCACAATCGGATACAGCCTTGGCAACATCATTCGGCTCAGGCGTCCTTCTCCCGCTGCAGGAACCGTTCCATGAACTTGGTGTCGAAGTAGCCTGCGCGGAATTCGGGGTCGGCGAAGATGCGCTGGTGCAGCGGGATCGAGGTGTGAATTCCCTGCACCACGAACTGGCTCAGCGCGCGCTGCATCTTGTTGATGGCCTCTTCGCGGTCCTTGCCGTGGCAGATGAGCTTGGCGATGAGCGAGTCATAGAACTGCGGGACGACGCCCTCCGCATACTGTGCCGTGTCCACGCGCACGCCGTTGCCACCGGGAAGGTTGTAGACCGTGATCTTGCCCGGCGAGGGCGTGAACTTCTCCGGGTGCTCGGCGTTGATGCGGCACTCGATGGCGTGGCCGTTGATCTTCGGCACCTCGGGCACAATGTCATGCAACTTCTCGCCCGCCGCGATGCGCAACTGCGCCTTCACCAGGTCCACGCCAGTGACCATCTCGGTCACGCAGTGCTCCACCTGGATGCGCGTGTTCATCTCGATGAAGTAGATGGAGCCGTCTTCGTCCATGAGGAACTCAATGGTCCCTGCGTTCCAGTAGCCGATGTCCTTGAGCGAGCGCTTGATGACCTTGCCCATCTCCTCGCGCTGCTTGGGCGTGATCTGCAAAGACGGCGCCTCTTCGATCAGCTTCTGGTGCCGCCGCTGGATGGAGCACTCGCGCTCGCCGAGGGACATCACATTGCCATGCTCGTCGGCCAGCACCTGGAACTCGATGTGACGTGGCCGCTCGATGAACTTCTCCATGTACAGGTCGCCGTTGCCGAAGGCGTTCAGCGCCTCTGTGGTCGCCTGTTGGAAGAGCGCGGGCAGCTCGTCCTTGTTGCGGCAGATGCGCATGCCGCGTCCGCCGCCGCCGGCGACTG
>Ga0302320_10019996_pt1 | contig 13398 bp, 17 predicted proteins | sample Bog_T0_3_FD_202130 | JGI IMG/M metagenome (GOLD analysis project Ga0302320, IMG submission 202130) | Peat permafrost microbial communities from Stordalen Mire near Abisko, Sweden - Bog_T0_3 | ecosystem: Environmental > Terrestrial > Soil > Wetlands > Peat | place: Sweden: Abisko, Stordalen Mire...
CACCCGCGCGCTCTCTACTGCCTTGCGGGGGGTTCGAATCCCCCTCTCTCCGCCATCGTTTAGAATCAATAATATACGGGCACTGGTACGATAATCTGGTACGAATCGCCAACCTCTGAGTATTAACCCTCGGAGGATTCTATGGCGAACACTACTGTTCGACTCAATATTCGCTGTGCCGCAGGGTACAGTATCCCACCCAAGAAACTGATTGATCTTCCACCCGGTCAAACCTACTACCTCGTGTGGTTCGAGGGCGCTCGGAAGTGTGTCCGAAGCGTAGGCCACTTCTCTGACGCCGCCCAAGTCGCCCTCATCAACAAGCAATCTGAACTCCGCAAGGCTGCAATCAACCCTCAAACCCAAGGACAGCGGGGCACGCAGCAGTCAGATGTGACTGAGAAGCCTCTACTCGCCGACGCTGCGACCGAGTACCTCAATCGCGTCAAGAAGTCGAAGAAGCACAAGACCTTCTTGGCGTACAACCGGGCCGTGATGGATTTTCTTGCCGTGGTCGGAGACAAGCCTTCTGACGACCTGACCCGCAAGGACATCCTCAAGTTCATGGACTGGATGCGGGACAAGGACGCGGACGACCGTACCATCTACAACCGCCTTACGCATCTGAAGACCTTCTTCTCGGAATACACCCTGCCGTGGCCGATGCTCAAGACCGACAGGGTAAAGTACACCGAACCGCTCGTCCGGGCATATTCGGATGCCGACCTCAAGCGGCTGTTCGCAATCACCGATGAGGAGGAGACTGACCTCTTCCAGTTCTTCCTTGTGACGGGTGGCCGTGAGCAGGAGGTTAGTACCGCGACATGGGCTGACATCGACTTCGACTGCCACGAGTTCCTGATTCAGGACAAGCGCGACCTCGACTGGACATCGAAGGACCGCGAAGAAGGCGGGATTCCCGTTCCTGACGATTTCATCGAACGGATGGAGGCGCGGCGGCGGCGGTATCCAAACTGCCGCCTCATCTTCCCTAACACGCTCGGAAAGCCTCAAGGGCATTTTTTGCGCCAGCTTCAGGACTTGGCGAAAAGGGAAGGATTGAATTGCGGGGGCTGCGTCAACCGTAAGGGCGAAAGCTGCGCCAAGGAAGCTGTCTGCTCCAACTGGGGACTGCATCGCTTCCGTAAAACCTTCGCCACTCTGCACCACGACAACGGCGTGCCCGTCCGTACCATACAACGCTGGCTCCGTCACTCTAGTCTGGAAACTACACTTCGCTACCTTGCAGCCGGTCAGAACAAGAAGTACCGGACGATGGTCAATACAACGTTCTCAAAAATCATTGCGGCACGATGAGAAGAAGGGCGGCTCAAAGCCGCACTTCGATTTATGCTGCTTTTGTAACCCGACGTGCCGATAAGAAATCGGCCAACTCCTTGGGCTCCACGCGCCATTCCTGTCCGACCTTGAATGCACCCATTTTCCCCGCCTTGACCCAATCCCTAACCGTCTCGCCATCGAAGCCAGCGAAAGTACCGGCCTCCTTCAAGGTGAGCAGCCGTTCAAGCGACCGCAGCGTTTCAACTACTGTACTATCTCCTCTATTCATTCCTACCGTACCTTACCCTAGGCTAGGGTGCTCCCCTCTAATACGGCGTTTTGACTCGGCCACACGTCCATAACCAAGATTAGATCGACTATGAAGAAGATTTTGGACCTTCGTGCCAGCAGAAAAGGCGGTGCTCCGGTCTGGCGGGGAATTGCCTTTTTGGTCTTGTGACTTACTCCACCTGCCTTGTACCGGATGCGGAACAAGTGTCGGTTGTGGCGATGGTCTTCGCCCAATCGGCATAGGGGAACTGTACTCTACGTGCTACTCGACAAGTATGGTATGGATATATCAGCTTATGACAGAAGGTTCTCATCGAACTCGCTTCTTGGCGCTCTTGGCCTTCTTTTGGGAGATGGTCTTCTTCGGGGATACGACCTTCTTCTTGGCACCCTTGACCTTCTTTAGGGAGGCGGCTTCCTTCTTCTTATTTTTCCAGCGTTGTTTCGCACTTTCACTCATCTTCATTCGCGCATCGTCAGAACGAATGAAGGGTTTCGAAGCTCTCGCCTTACGCTCTATCTTCTTCTGTTGCTGGGCACTACTGTTGCACTCATTGGAGCAATATCTATCGTTACTATGCTGACGAAAGAAGAAGCGCGTCTCCCGTTTGCACAGTGGATTAGCACAAGTCAGTAGCCGCGACAAATCCTCGCCAAGCCATTCCAATGCATCGAGCGTGCGCTTACGCCATAACTCGTGACCACCCTTCTTGCCACGACGATAGTCCCGCATGTCCTGTTTTAGTTCTTCGAGTCGATATTTCGCAGTCTCAACATCTCCGCGTGCAATCCAGATTGACTTCAGCTTATCCCGCACAATTGCCACATGCAGCGCAAGTTCGGTTCTAGGGTTCTCGACAATCGGCGCATCCTTAAAAAACCACATCTGGAAAGGACTATATGCGTATAGCAAGACCTGCAAAGCTTCCTCTGCGCCTTCCCCCTTCATATCGTCGGGAAACCAGCCACGATAGAGACGTACAAATCTCTTCCGCAGACCTTCCCTTGCGGAGCGGTCGTGCGCGTTGACGACAGCCAGCAGAAAATCCCGGTATTCATCGACGGTCATAACTTATTCCAGTTTGGAAGCCAGATTCTGCGAGTCCTATCAAACTTGGCTCCCTCCTCAATATCCTAAGAACAGTTGGTTGGTCATACGGACAAATCTACTCGCCTATGAACACACAACGACAACAGCCCTCGCTCGATTGAAACCACAAGCGAACAAGGCTGCTTGCACGGAAGAAAGCCGGGAGGCGGAATGGACAACATAGCCAAAGCAAGAGCGGCAATGAATCAGCGAGTGGCACGATATGTCGTTGCCCACCCGGCTGAGACCTACGAACAGGTCGCCCGGACGCTTGGGGTTTCACGTTGGCGCGTCCTGACTGTCGCGGCGGGATTGGGCATCAGCCGGAAGACTGGGCCGAAGCCGAAGCCGCAAATCGTAATTCGTTAAACAACTGAAGCAGCGCGGAAGCAATCGGCCTGTTGACTGACTCCGAAAGGGCAGTCGTCAGACCGTGGGGGAAGTGTTGTCTCAAAAATCAACCCGGCACTCATAGTACGGGTGCCCGAATGACAGAAAGGATAGACAAACCCATGTTTAGCTCTGAAAACGTCATCGGCGTGTATCGCCATAACAACATGATGGAGACGCGTCCCGGCCTGCACTCAACGGTGGGCAAGCTAGTTGGAATAGTGTTTCTCTGGCCGCTAAAGGCACAGCCAACAACCGTAGAGTGGGCAGCAGCAGTGGCTTTCCTCAGCAGTGCCCCGGAGGAGGTCTACTTTGTATGCGACGTTGTTCACGGTCTCTTGATGAAGTGGGTAGCGGAGACGCAAAACCGGCTCAAGCTATCAGACGAGAAGACTATACCCGACGACGTTATCGCGGCTCAGGCCGAGCACGCACAAAGCATCCTTCGTGAAGTAGCTCATCGTAATCGGCTCCATGTTACAGCGTCTGCCACGTTGGGCGTGACCCAAACGAACAGTAACCGTTTGATGCAAATGAATCACTTCTACTCCTTGGGGAGTGAAAAGCCCAATTCACTGATTTTGGCGGCAATGAAGTTCGACCCGCAAATCGCAGCCTAGCCGGTGACGTCCCTGCTTTGACCGAAACCCCACAACTGGAGTGTGTCAGACCACCGGGGACGTATTGACTCAAAACTACCAACTAACCCGCCCGGAGCCGGAAGCCCGGAGAAGAAGGAGCAATCGTAATGGAAAAACTTAGGATTTCAATCATGGAAATGTTCAAGGCGATGAAGAACCGTCAGAACGAAAAGGGCGAGGCCTTTGCTCCGCAGACTTCAATGTTGCTCACTCACGGTGGTGGCTGGAAGGGAACCCAATCTATCTGGCCGCGTTTGGTGAGCCGGGTTGGAGCACGGAGCGGACGATTACTTACGGCAGAGGGGCGCACCGACCAATGCGGGTTGCCACTGAGTGTCTGTGGATCGGAGAACAACAACTTCAGGGAATTGCGCTAACCAAGCAGCACATGGAGGTCGCCGAGACCCGCCCTAAGTATCACCCGATACAAGGCCGCAATTTGGAGACCAACATGAAGGACAGTATGGATGCCGCCAATGCCGATTCCAAAACTCGCGCAGATTCTGCGCGAGTTCAATCCGGGTACGAGACGATGGACTCGGACGCAACTCAGGCTGCGTTCGATGAACTCAACTCAGTTCTGGACGGCCTCGCAGAGCAGGTCATCCACTCCATCGCCCAAATCACTCCGCATCTGGCCGAGATGCAATCGCTCCTCAGCCAACGAGGCAAGGCACGGAAGAAGGTGCTCAAGGCGGCTGGGTTGCCCTCATGGCCGGAATACGGTAAGGCGTATGCCGCCAAGCTGGATTGCTCGTTCAGAACGATTCAAGACCACATTACCGGCCTTCGTCGCAACGGTAAGAGCGGACCGTCGCAATCGACTAAGAACGGCCAGCAGCCGAATCACAACAAAGGAAGCAAACGCTCTAAGCCTTGGCACGCAGACGCCAAGGATTCACGCGCCTTGGCCGGAGCACAACTCGCTATCAATGACCTGATTGCAGCTTACGAGGCCGGTGCGGACTTGGCACCCGCCTACCAGCAGTACAAACGAGTCGCGGTGAGCCCAAGAAAGCTGAGTGATATTGTCGAGTCCGCTAAGCCTGAATCTGACAAAGCCAACATTGAAGCTGAGGTTAAGAAGAAGCTGGTGCCAGTAGTGGAATCGGCGGAGCAGTACATCCGTGCTCTCGAAGCGTTAGTGTATTCGGCTCCAGTCGCTCTTACCGAGGAACAGAAGAAGGCGCTGCAAAAGCCCATGGAGGGTTGGCGCAGCATCTTGCGCCACGCACGTGGAATTCACGCGGAAATGACTGGCAGAGGCATGTCGGCAGAGGTTGCACCCGATGCCCTGAAGGAGGCCGCGTAATGAAATGCCATCAGCGAATCATTAGGGAGCAGGAGGCTCTGTCGCCAGAGCCAGATGAGCATCTCAAGCGGGAGGCCGCTGCCAGCTTCGAGAACGCATTCGTACGGGAAATCACCCGCGAACAAGCGGAGACCATCATCACCCGCTACGAGTGGTTGAAAAACATGGGCTCAACCCGTTGGAGCATGGGGCTGTTCTTCCGGCACCCAACGAATGGTCAGGAGTACCTCGCGGGTGTCGCGTGTTTCGGCGACACTGGCGGCACCAACGTGTACTCCGCCATCTGCGGGGAGGAGTGGAAGCGGAGAGCCATCACATTGGTGAGAGGGGCGTGCGTAGCGTGGGCTGACCGCGTAATTCAAAAGGCCGGCAAGGTTCATACCGGAGCCGCCGCGTCCTTCCTCATCAATCGTGCGTGCCGCCTCATGGTCGAGAAGGGCTTCAACATCTTCATCGGTTACAGCGACGTCGATGCATCGGAGGTCGGAACTGTCTACCAAGCGGCGGGATGGTACTACGTGGGACGTGGCGGGAGCGACATTGCCCAGCGTCGTTCAGGCGGTCGCATCATCGGCAGCAAAATCATCGCCACCAAAATCAAAGACCGCACCGGACATCCCGACAAGCGGAGGGGAGCCACGATGAAAGACGTTGATAAGTGGGCAGAGGAGTCCCGTCAACAGGGCTACACGGTCAAGGGCTCAGGCTGGTACCGCTACAAGATTCGAAAGCGTGAAGATGGCACGGACATGACCAGAGCCGAGGTCAAGCAGCAGTTGATAGCTAAGCATGGAAAGTTCACGCCCACAACGCCGAAACATCGGTACATCCACTTCGCCGGCAGTGACAGAACGAGAAAGGCGTTGAGACGGGCATTGAAGTTGCCGGTGCTGAAGTATCCGAAGCGGAAAACCACTGAGCCATCGGAACCGCTCCAGAAAGCCGCCTGATGGCACTCAAGATACATGTCAGGCATTCACGGCTTCACTCTGGTGTTTCAATTTTGCCGTTTTTACTGGGCTTTCTATTTTGTCGCCCGAAAATCAACGTGAAAAGATGCGCTACCTGTGACTTCTATAGACGGTTGTTTCAGAAAAGGCCGTCCATGGAGAAGTTAGATGGCAAATCTCAAAAAGAATAAGTTGCAAGGTGCGATGGACGCAATACGTGAGGTCTTTTATGACGCAATCGAATGCCGGATTCGCTATTCAGGGCACTCTTATGCCGCAATCGCCGCCGAGTTGGGTTGCAGCGAACAGCTTGTTTTTCAAGTCGCGAAGCTGCGGGGCTTGGGTCGCAATAGCCAGCAGTCCAACAATCACCAAGAGGTGGACGAGGCTGGCCTCGGTGGAGAAGAGGGTTCTCATGAGTGATTACCGGCCTCCATCACCCGACGACCTCAACAAAACTCAAATGCTGATCCGCCAACTCAGGGAAGTGCGTTCTGAAATGCAGAAAATCAACGATGAGGCGGAGCGATTCAGCACCCTGCTTGAACAGTTGGGTGAAGTAATCAAAGAGCATCGGTGGGAGTTCGCAGACCTCCAATCTACTGTGCTCGATTACGAAAACGACTTGAACCGGGTTAAGAGCATCAAGCTTCCCGAGCAACCCAAAAACAAAGTAGACGGTCAGGCAACAAGCATCACATCGGAAGACCGCAAACCCGGCAAGGAGGAAGGATAGGTATGGCAATCCTCATTGACCCCAAAGGACTCTTGTGGGGTAAGCGGCTCCGCAAGCTGAGCAACAAGGCGCGGCTGTATTACCCACTCGTGCTCGGACTCACCAACTTTTACGCACGTGTCGAGGTGGATGAGCCCTGCATCCTGTCAAACTTCACTTCGTTCAAAGACACAGACCTGACGGAAGAAAACCTTTTGCTCTGGTTCAACGAGTACAGGGATGCCGGGTTGGCATTCGTGTACCAAGCCGGAACGCAGACGTGGATTCAATTTGATACCCCATTGGCGATGCGGAAGAGTTTCCCAACAGCGGAAGACAATGCAAGCCCTGCTCCACCAGACGCGGAATACGCGGCATGGCTCCAGTCGATCCACGGGGACAAGTGGGAAGACTACAACCTGACCAATTACCAGAAGGAGAGAACGTCCGAACTCAGTGCGAAACGGGCTGAGGCTGGTCGTAAGGGTGCGGCTGCGACGAACGCGAAGCGTTGGGGAGCCAACGGCGATGGTCAGCAAAATCAGCAAACGGAATTTGCCGAGTCGGCAAGTCAGCAAGGTCGTCTTGTAGTAGTTTCAGTTGCAGATGAAGGTAAAGATGGAGGTAAAGATGAAGAAGCTGAAAGCTTAACCTTTAACTTAAAGAGCAAGACTGAAAGTGGCTTAACTTATCTAAATCAATCTCAATCTGGAACGGGAACTGCAAAGACCGAGGCTCCCGTTAATGACAGTGCCAGAGCGAACATCTCCGCCCCGATTGACAAGAGGAATCCCGCCTCACCGGCAGCGCCGTCAGATGGCGGCTACGACCTAGACGACACCGCGAAGGAACTTGCCCGTGCGTTAAACAGGCTCATGCACCACAACGAGCAGTTTGACCCGTCGAAAGTTCCGGCCAACTGGGAAACGTTCTGGACGGCAGACCTCCGTAAACTGTTGGAGGTCTACCCGCCTGAAACCGTCGAAGATTTGATGGCCTACAGCCAGTCTGACTCGCAGCGTGTATACAACTGGAACTGCATAACGTTCTGCGGCAACTGTGAGCGCAACCTCAAATTCATGAAAGCCATGAAGGAGACGAGCAAATGGAAGCCGATATGGGAGCGGTACGAAGACATCGTCACGTCCGGGAACTTAGAGCCTGAAGAGGAGATAGAGTCCCCTGATGAACAGTCGAAGGGCAACATTGGAGAGGATGACGAAGACGACGAACTCGCATGAGCAACGCAATGGCGGGGTGGGGCAGGATGCGTGACTTCGTTGGTTGCGTCGGCGTAGAGACCGAGCGTCTCACGGTGCATCCGTCCTGTATTGGTGTTACAGGTACCGGCCCACACTGTTGTCTACTTCTTTCTCAGCCACTCAAAAACCGCCCACGTCGCCGCCAAATCCTCTTCGTTATATTTCAGAATCTCCGCCATCCGGGCGTTCCTCTGAGCTTCATCATTGGTCTCTATGGCAAGAATGAACTGAGCCATCGCCCAACTGCCGCCATACTCGGTTTGCGTGCGCTTGAACTTGACGTATTTCTCAACTTCTTTGAGGCTGTAGCTTGGGAGCAGTAGGACAATTGTTTTCGTCGTCACCGGCAGTAAGTCGAGTAGGTTGCGGAGCACCCGAGCCGCCACTCCATGTGGGTCACCGAATCTTTTTACGTACATGCCAATGTGGGTTCGTTCATAATGGTGCCAATGGACAAACGGGATGTCGCCATACTGGGTGAAGACCGCGTCTGCGGCATCGAGGAAAGCGTTCCAACCTTGGAGGTCACCACCAACTCCGACCCCCGCTGTAGCCCCTACAAATGCGCTTGGGCTATCTCCATACACTTGCATACCCCACAGGTACACTTTTTCGAGGTCGTCTTGACTGGGCGGCATCCCTTCCAAGTCGAACATCACGAAATTTCCATGCATTGGGAGCATGGATGGGGCGAGAACCCGCTCAATCCCGCTGGCTAGGACTTCGGCATTCTGAAGAATTGCCTCAGCATTCTTGCCCACCTTTTGCTGCTGTGTTCCCCACGGACGCTTCAAATCGCTCAGGCGCTGAACATCAAAGCTGGATACAAGCTGCTGAAAAGTTGTGATCCCGTCCGCGTGCAACTGACGTGCAAGTCCTTGGTCAACGTCCATGACAAGGGACACGTCATTGTTCGCTTCAGCTTGCGGCCAGCACCGGCCAGCGTATCCGCAACCAGCCTTGCACTTACTCCAGCCGACAGGCTCGTAGGGTTCGGCTGTCAACTGCTTCACCGCCAGCACTTCGGCCAGCTTTGCGAGTGCAGCGACCCCGCCGTCATAAGGAACATCGACCAAATCACCGGAACCTGTATGCACTTGCAAACATTTTGCAGGAGTGCCGACTGTACGTTCGAAGAGCCAGCCGTAAAGCTGAAGCTGGAGGCCAATCTCTTCATGGTGCTTTCCGTCTACTCTTCGCGAGAGTTTCGAGTCGCGGATGATGTAGTCGTTGCCGTCTAGTATGAGGAAGTCAGGACGCCCGACGATAGCGACGGAATTTGCATTGATTTTGGTTGCGTACTCAAGTTCTGCTTGGTAGATAACCGGCACGCGCTTCTGGATTGCTTCCAAGGTTCGCAAAACACGCTGGTCTCGCTCAACCTTAGAGATGTCCTCGTACGCCCCCAGCGTGGTGAGATGTTTCTGCTCATGAGCTTCGCCCAGTGTCTGGATGATTTTGTCAAAAGCACTTGGCTCAGACTCTGGAACATCATGTTCACGTAAGTAAAGGCGCAGGGAGCATGGCGTTGGGCGATACAGACTTACGATGTCCGAAGCCGTGAGCTTCATACATACCTCGCTATCTTCCCGTAAAGGTCTAGTTTAGATGGATGGTGCATCGCGGTCTACTCCGATGCCGTCCCGGCGCGGGACAGGTCAGCTTTTGGGGTTAAAAACGGCAAAACTGCCCCGTCCCGCCCTCCCTTCCGCAGAGCCCCGTGCAGCCATCGGACGACCGGGGATGGGCGGTTGGGTGGTTAAGAGGATAGGAACCCCGCTGAGGGTCTATTGACCCCCCTCCTGAGCGTCTCCTGTGATTGTGCGGACTGCCCGTTTATCCTCGTATGGGGAGAATCGGGTGACAGTACAGTGTGCAGACTATTCGCAGTGTTGGGCTTCATGCCTTGGTGACTGCGAAGGCGTAATCTCCCATGAGCATCTTGTCTCGGAATGCCTCTTTCCGAATGGCGGAATCACGGTTCACGGCCTTAACTGGTGCAAAGACGCTCCGAAGGCAATGCATATCAAGACGTTCACAGGGAAGATTCTCTGTGAAAAGCACAACAACGGGCTCAGCGAAGTCGATGCTGCGGTAAAGCAGTCGCTCGACATATTGAGAGAGGCCGCGATTTTGTTCATAGCGAGAGAGAGGATTCGCGCCAGACGATGGGTCGTCAAATCCTTCAACACGGATATGCTGCTGTTAGAACGTTGGTGTCTGAAGACGCTCATCAACTTCAATCAGCACGACGGGTTTCCAATCGACCCTGAAGTACCTGAGCCCCATAAGCCTACGAAGGAGCTAGTTGAGGTCGCATTTGGGTTGAAGAGATTTGCTGACCCCAGTGGCCTCTACCTCATTCTTAGGTCGGGAGACCAATTCACTTTAAACGAGGGCGACCTTTCAATTAGCACGATGAGCATGGGAGAGCGATTGGCGGGGGCAGAATTTAGCTTGTGGGGAGTTCCGTTCTTCTTGAATCTGCTGACTACCCCGTTCCCGATGGCTAATGCAAAACTCCTCAGGCACAACATCAGCCACTGTTTTCAAACATTCGATGACAAAAGACGCTCGGTGAAATCACACATAGTGAATTTCGCCTACCCCGGCGACTAGTTGGCGCAAACTGAGAAGTGGTTGAATGCGCACTTGCGACGGGTTGAGGAGAGCCCTAACTGCGGAAGTCAGGGCTGCTGCCTTCGGTCGTGACGAAAACACAGGGAATCCTTATTTTTGGACGCTACCAAGCGACACGTTCCTAGTCGAAGGGCAGAATTCTGCCAACCCGCGCTATGCTTGTTCTGGAGGAAGTCAGATGCTGCAATACGTGCGAATCAAAGCCGAGGCGACAATTGATAACCCGAATGCGTTGCCGCTTCACTTTGACGTAGTGATTGACGACGAAGGGAATGTAATGGGAACCGCTCCAATCTTTGGATGCGAGGGGGAAATAAGCAGGGCTGGCGGTGATTCACAACCCTTCGTCCTCTATGATTCTGGAGAGATGGATTACGGTCTGGCATTCGAGTCCCCTGACAGGTGCTATAACCTGAACCTTAGACAGGACAGAGTTTTTGTTGGAAGAATCCTGATGCTCCGGGGGGATTCTGGATTTCAGGAAAGCAGAAGAATCACTCAGGTCAAACCACTCGTACCAGCAGACGCTTCGACCCAAGCGTGATTAAGCCATCGCCGCATTGTGGTTCTGTTGCTCAGACCTTCGATACGCCTCCAACAATGTCCCGCAACGAACGCCCCAGCGTCACCCAGTATTCTTTACCTAGTCCCACGGTCACGGGGTGACGCGCAATCGCGGCAACGGTTTTCCCGACGTGGCATATTCCAATCGAATCGAAATTTGTTCCGGCAATCTGCTCCCATGCTTTGCGTTGCCTTATCCCATACATGACAATGAGTTCCGGGCGATATTCCCGTATCTGGTGGCGAATGCGCTCGACTCGCCGAGATAGAAAGCTGAGCCGGTCACGTGGTACCTGCATGTTCGGTGCCGGAACGCCAGAGAGTTCGATAACGCAGGTCTCGCCCTTCTCGCACCCCCAGTGATCCCGTTGGTATGTCCGAATGTGATCGAGGTTGGGATTCATACCCTTGTATGCCAGCAGCAGCCGAATTAACTGCCTCCAAGTTGGCTGCGTTGGTGGTTGATGCCGATGCCATTTCGTGAAGCCAAACCCGCGATGGTGTGCAGCGCAATCAATTACTGGTGTGCATCCCAACTGCTTCCATGACTCGCACCGGCCAGAGAGACTGTCTTCACCGTCCTTGCCCATGCCAGCTTCCGGCCCTATAAACCAGAACGGCGCTTCCCATCTGCCATAGCCGAAGAAGTGCTCGGTCGCGGGAGTGAGTTAAGGCTGGTTCAAAGTTGGCAATTCTTCATTCCGTGGCTCCGCTTGCACTAACTCTGCACTCTGAGGATGCTGCTCAATCCCAAGTTCTCGGACAAGTTCGCCCAGTTGATCCACGGCATGGTCGATGACAGCTTTCTTTTCGACTCCTGCAAGCAGGAATAGCGGTACGGCAATACGGTCTTTGAAATCAAAGCACCGCTTGGGGGTATCAGTGCGAAGTTTAATCAACTTATCTCGAATCTCGGCTAAGGTTATTGGGCTATACGGCGGTGGAAAGAAGTTTATCCAGATGGGTGATGAACCCGAGTGTCGCCACCGAATGTAGTCAAACCCTAGCCATGGCTGATAGCCGCCGATGCGTATATAGGTTCCTAAAGATGTCGCCTTCACCCCTCTTCGATTACAGAACTGTCGGACTTCCGCCTCACTGGCAATGTCGGAGGCAAGACCGATGTAGTCGATAATTCTGCGGGGGATTTCGAGATTTGTAAGCTCATCTCCGCGAAGGGGCAGGAATGCCTCGTTGTCCATGGTTTCGCATAGACCTTGAAGTTGAACAATGTCTCCGTGCGCCCTCGCTTCGTCTGGTGACGATGTGGCGACCAAGAGAGCGCCTAGCAGACTCTTCCATGATGTAACGGCGAGGAAGTGTCCCCCGGCTGTTCTCGCGACAGTTGTGTGCAGAACCTCATCGGTCGTGCCGAGAACCAAACCAGCCTCCTTGTTGCATCTGGACGCCACCTCATTCCAGACCAGAGAGCGTCGAGCCTCGGGTACCACGAACAGGACCGACCCCGGTGTGGAGATTGAGAGTCCCTTAAAGTAGGCAACTGGCTGATTATCGGTCAGACCGGCCCAAAACTTGTTCTCCACAACGATTTGAATATGGCTCTTGTTGTCCCAACACACAATGTCCGGTCTGGAATCGTCCGCGCCTGTTCGCTGAGTCTCAAATCGGATAATCTCGTTACATTCAATTCCACGAGCACGCAGAAACCCGGAGAAAGCACTCGAAGCCGAGGTCGAATTATTGAGGATGAAGCCCAATGCTTCGGTTGCCAGATTTTCTGGATGAGTTGAGAACTGCAAAGCAAGGTGCCCAAACACTGTGTTCATGACCGTCTCCTCTTGTTCTGTGTAGCGGCTTCAAGAAGTTCACTCATTCAACACGGATTTTGCGCTTTGGCCGAAGATCGTCATCGTCACTGCCGTCGAGCCTCATCTGCTTTGGACGGTCGAGCACCTGATAGACCTTGATGATTCGGTTGCTTTGCTTTAGCTTCCCATTCTTCTTTTCAACCTTCCAGCGAAGCCGAACCCTAAGCCTGTCGCCCTCTCCAAAGCTAACCGTGTGATCGTGAACTTTTTGCCAGAATTCCTGATCCTCAATCTTTGCAACCACAGTTCCGCCCTGTTCGAAGAAACTCCATGTGCTGGTTTCGCTAAATGCGATCTTGGAAACAATCAGTAAAGCATCTCTTTCCCCTTCAGTCGGTGTGCTTTCAGGCTCAAGTTGAAGTGGAACGGGCTCGAAATAGGCCGCTTCTTCTTTTTCGAACGCGACTTGCTCCACGTTGTCCTGACGTACCGC
>Ga0302320_10019998_pt1 | contig 13398 bp, 12 predicted proteins | sample Bog_T0_3_FD_202130 | JGI IMG/M metagenome (GOLD analysis project Ga0302320, IMG submission 202130) | Peat permafrost microbial communities from Stordalen Mire near Abisko, Sweden - Bog_T0_3 | ecosystem: Environmental > Terrestrial > Soil > Wetlands > Peat | place: Sweden: Abisko, Stordalen Mire...
TGAGCGCTACCATTGCGACCGCATAAATCACGGTAACTAGATTTACCTGTCTTCCCATCTCAGTGCCCCGGCCGTTCCAGATAATTTTTCATCTCACATTCTCATGCCCCCGGCGATGGCTACCATCCTGTCGGATCGCCTGGCTTGCCCGAGGCTCGTCATGGATTTTTATCCCTCGGGCCGGCAGGTGCAATCAGGAATCACCGGAATCCGCATGCCCGTTATGCGGAGGTTCGGCGCGAATCAAGGCCCACCAGGTGGTGAAGTCCCAGGTGATTCAAGATGGCCCCGGGAAGCCGGCCCAGATCGAGGGCACTTCATCTATTACCAGGTTCTCTAAATTACTTGAATAATTAGTAGAAGGGGACGAACCGCCATTTTGGCGTTCGGCCACTTTCTCTTTGGTCCCTGCTCCCCCCGCTCCAATTCAGGCTGAGGAGGGTGATGCACACGTACTACCGATTGGCCGAAGATCGTTGCAAAAGGCTTTTCATCCTGATTTTATCCCCGTTCATCACCTTGATCCCCGGCTAAAACAATAGATACATGTCGCCGGAGATCTCCCCTGAAGCCGGACCCGCCGCGCCGACCCACCTCGGCGATAACTGGCCGGGGATGAAGGCGATGAACGGGGATGAAGGTGATGATGGATGGGCAACGAACTTCGGCAGACCTACAGTACGGCTGGTCGGGTAGGCCGGGGCGGTTATCCGCCTCGGCCCCCCACAGATCCGGACGTGCCCGATTCGCGGCATCCGGCTCTTCGGCTTACGGGTTTGCTGCGCGATGGTTCCATGCAGAGTGGGGCGCAATGGCCTTTGGCAACGGATACCGTGCCAGCAGCTTTTGCATCGCCGTCCAGGTCATCGAAAGGCGCGCCTTCTGGGATCGGCGGCTCAGCCACTTCATCCAGATTCGCTCGACCCAGTGCCGAAAGTGTCCCAGGGCCGCCGAGTTTCCGGTGATCCCGTAATACTCGAAGTGCCCTTTCAGCTTCAGACATAGCATCCTGTGCTGTTCCTTGACCGGAGCATGCCGGTTGGCACGCACCCATTCAGCGACCTTTTTGAGGGCGCGGCTGAAGCGGCTCTTGGCCGTTTTGAGCTTGATCACCGGATACCCACTTCTGGATGTAGCCCAGTAGTGGGTGAAACCCAGCAGATCAAAACTTCCCGGACCAGAATCATCGTCCGAATGGTCGGACTTGCTCCCTGGCTTCTTGAAGTTGATCAGCCGCGTTTTCTCCGGATGCAGGGTCAGGCCGTATTTCTCGAATCGCTTCGGCAGCACTTCCATCACCCGTCTTGCGTCATCCTCGCGTTTGGGAATGTACACTCGACGCACGGGCGGGGCCTTGTAGTGGTCGCCGGACTTGGCCCGTTCAAGCAGGGACCGGAGGTTGTCCTCCAAGTGCTCTGCATATTCAAGCCCTGTCTGGCCGTCGATTCCTACGGCGGCATCCTTGCGGGTCCGCCGATAAGCCTCCTGAAGCCACTCCAGATCCAGATGATGAGCGAGCGTAGTGAAGGCCATCGCTGGGGCCTATCCCGATCATCCGGTCCACATCGTCTGGGATAACCTCAATACCCACCGCGCCGCAGTCTGGGCGGGATTCAACGAGAAGCATGGAGGGCGCTTCCATTTTCACTACACGCCCATCCACGCCTCCTGGGTGAACCAGATCGAGCTGCTGTTCGGCATCTTTTCAAGGCGGGTCCTGCGCAATGCAAACCATACGAGCACTGAGCAGCTGAAGGATCGGACCCTTGCCTGGTTTCTGGAGCGGAGCCTGGCCCCGAAGCCTTTCAAGTGGAGCTTCAAGGGGTACCATCTGCAGACCGGTGAACCGAAGAAGACACCAGGAAGGAAAGCCGATGCCGCAACGACTCGCCGCCGCAGTTGATATCGAAACAAAGATCGCCAAGATCCTGGGCCACCAGGCCGTCAAGGTGAAGCCCTACAGCCGGCATCTCCTCATCCAGATCGACGACAACGGCCAACTGGACACGATCGCCCGGTTGACCCAAATCAATCCGAAAACCTACGGCGTCTCCTTCAAGAGCCACACTGGCCGCTGGGACCCTCTCCCGGAAGAAGGCAGCTGCGACGAGATGATCACCATGTTGGTGGAGGAGTTGGGGCCGTACTTGGACCCAGCTAATTATTAAAGACATTAAGAGAACTCTGTACTAGGTCATTGAGGGCGGCGAGCAGGATCTGCTCCATATCCTCCGCATCGAAGTCAATTTCGGGTTCACTGTAAGCTGTTGATCCGCTTCGAGAAAATGGCAAACAACTTCATTGCCATCCTACGCCTAGCAGCCGCAGTAATTTGCTGGCGAAAGGCGGGCGTAATTTATGGAAAACAAATTAAGATACTGAATTTCCAATTTTTCAGTACACCAGGACACTGAACACTGGCAGACCTTTGAGCTGTTCCCGACCTTTGAGGAAGTCTAATTCGATGAACAGGGTCAAGGCCACCGGGTGGGCGCCGGTCTGGTCGATGACGCGCCGAGCCGCCCCGGCAGTTCCGCCGGTAGCCAGAACATCATCGACGATAAGCACCCGGTTCCCTTCCTTCAATGCATCCCGGTGGATGTGCAGCGAATTATCCCCATACTCGGAGGCATAGTTTGCGAAGAACGTGGGCATGGGCAGCCTCCCGGGTTTCCGGGCGGGCACAAAGCCCAGGCTCAGTTTGTGAGCCAGCGCCGCACCCATAATGAAACCCCTGGACTCTATGCCCAGCACATGGGTGGGTTGCAGGGCGAACGCCGGTTCAGCCATGGCATCGATTGCGAGCCTGAAGGCCAAGGCGTTGTCGAGAAGGGGGGTGATGTCTTTGAACAGGACGCCAACCTGGGGGAAATCTGGAACATCTCGGACGAACTGTTTGAACTCCATAGAGCCTCATTAGGAACGAATGGCGGTAGGAAAGATGAGGCATTTCCCCTCACCCATAGGCCACCATTCCAGTCTTGTCATCTGGGCCCCTGGATGGGAACGGCGAGCTGGCAAATAGAGGCGATCATCACTAAAAGCCAAGTGACGAATCAAGGGACCTAAAAAGGCGTTTCCCAGCCGGTGTAGCAGGTGATGCCCTCCTCCCGGACCCATTGGGCGTATGGTTCCAGTGCCTTCTCAGCCAGGCCCGGCATATCGGCATAGGTGCAGACACGGCCCAGTTGGCGCCACTTGGATTCGCCGAGGCGATGGTAAGGCAACAGGTTGACGACTTCCAGCCCGCACTCGCGCACGAACCTTGCCGTTGCCCGGAGATTGGCCTCGGAATCGTTCCAGCCCGGAATCACGGGAACCCGCACGACGACGAAACAGTTCAGGCTAGATGCGCCAAGGAGTTTGATGTTCTTCAATGTGAGCGCGTTGTCCGCGCCGGTCTTGGCGCGGTGGGCCACAGGATCCATGTTCTTGATGTCCACGAAGATCCAGTCAAGCATGGACGCTGCTTCCATGAAGTAGTCGGAGGGCAGGCTGGCGGTTGTCTCGACGCAGGTGTTGATGCTGAGTTCCCGGCACCGGCGCAGCAGCGGAAGCATGAAGTTCCGCTGGAAAAGCGGCTCGCCGCCCGAGAAGGTGACACCCCCGCCGCTGCCCCAGAACTGGCGGTCCCGCTGCAGGATGGCGATCAACTGATCCAAGGTGTAGTGCTTGCCGCTCAGCACCAGGCCTTCGTGGTAGCAGTGCTCAACGCATTCATAGGTGACGCAGGCTTCGCAAAGGCTGCGGTCGATGCACACCTGGCCTTCCGCCCCATAGGAGATCGCTCCGCTGAGGCAGGCCTTGGCGCAGTTCCCGCAGTGCTCACAGCGCACCTCGCGATACATGATCACGGGTTTCAAATGCTGCCCTTCTGGATTGCAGCACCACTCGCAGGCGAATGGACAGCCGCTGAGGAACACGGTGGTCCGGGTCCCGGGGCCATCCTGGACCGAGTGGGCCTGGATATCGAAGATGAGCCCAGTGGGTACTTCCTTCTCGATGGTCGGGATAGTCACCTTGTCTCCTGAAAGACCTGCATCATTTCTTGTTGAATTCCGGTACCAGGGGTTGTTCGGCTGCGGCCGTCCTGCGGTATTCGGCCTTGAGCGGCAGGGTGGTCGCCAGCAGGATGGAGACGGCAAAGGAACCCAGGGCGAACCAGATGGAATAGGTGAACTTGCCCGAGAAGTCCTTGAGCCAGCCGCCGATGAAGGAGCCCAGGAAGGGGCCGATGCCCATGACGATCATGGTCGCCAGGCCCCAGATCTTGCCCAGGGTCTTGCGGCCGTAGATGGCGCCCACATACCCCACCACGCCGCCGGGCACGATGGCCCAGTAGATGGCGAAGATGAAGCAGGCGATATAGGCGAACAGATCGCCGCTGGGACTCGCCAACAACAGGAGGCAGGCGATCGCCCCGGTGGCAGGGCCCACCATGAGCATGATCTTGCGGCCCTTGGTTTCGATGCCCACCCGCTGGACTACCTTGTCGGCGATCTTGCCCATGATGGGCATGGAGAAGATCCCCACCAGCCCGATCAGGGCATAAATATTGGTGGCCTTCTTGAGGTTGAAGCCCACGTCCTGGGTCCAGTAGCTGACCACCTGGGTCCATATGAGGAATTCGCCCATCATGCTGGTGAGGAAGGTGAGGATGGCACCCCAGATGGCATACTTGGCGAAGGCTTCGCCGGTGCTCCATTCCTGTTCCACCGCGGGCGCAGTGCCGGGAACAGCCGGGATGGCGCCGAATGGCTGCATGCCATAGTGCTCCGGAGTCTGCTTCGCCATCAGCACGGCCACCACCAGGGCGATGAAGACGATGATGCCGAGGATGGTCATCTGGTACCGCCAGGCCAGGTCCAGCCCGTGCAGGGCGTCCTTGACGGCGGGGAGGGCCAGCACAGAGGGGTCGTGGAGCTTGGCGGCCACAGCCAGGGCGAGTTCCTTGGGAGCCATGGTGGCCCCTTCCGGCATCATGGCCCGTACGGCCCCGTTCAGCTTGGCCATGCTGGCGCTGAGGGAGGGCCTGATCAGCATGGCGAGGACGAACTGGGCCATGGGGGCGCCTGCGAAGGCGAATCCCCACATGGTGGCGTAGGACTTGCCGATATACCACTTGCGCACCGAGACGGTAGATGTCACCCAGAGCATGCCGGTGGCGATGCCGCCCACCAGGCCGAAGGTGAACAGGTAGGCCAGATGGCTGTCGATCCTGGCCGTGAGCACGAAGCCCAGGCAGCCGAACACGGCGGCCACGGCATAGACGGGCTTGGTACCCCACTTGTCCAGCATCATGCCACTGAAGTAGGCGGTCAGGGCGTAGAACACCATCATGAGCGAGTAGCCCAAGGTGACTTCCGCGTTGGTCCATCCGAGGGTAATGGCCATGGGACCCTTGAGGATGGCGAATGTGGCCCGGTATCCGAACAGGCAGAACACCGCCAGCCAGGACGCGAACACGACGGACCAGCCGTAGTACTTGGCTTTGCGTTCTTCCATTGTGGTATCTCCTTTCAATGAATGGGATCTGCTTCGAGGAAGACTTCCCTGCCAGCAAACCTTCCCGGCGCCCGCGGGTTTCCGCGGAGGCCAGGAAGGTCGAGTGGGGCCATCCCGGCCCTATATATCAGTTCGCTGTGTAGTGGTCGCAAGTCACGGCCACCATGTCTGGATAGGCGAAGAATTTCGGCTCGTGGGTGGAGATCTTACAGATCCCCATCTCGATCGTGTCGGGAGTTCGCTCAAAATTCTTGCAGTTGTTGCACTTGGGCAGGAGGTTGAAGTCCTTGCACTGTTCGTCGTCGGCCTTCATCATCTCCTTGGTGCAATGGCAGATGCCCTTGGTCACGTCGACCGGGGCGAAGTTCCGGCAATCCCGGCAGGTGAGTTTGGTCGTCATGGTCAGATCCCCTCGTATTCGGTGCGGGCGATGAGTTCATCCTGGACGGGCTTGCCGATCTCTACCCAGTACTGGGTGAAGCCGGCCACGCGCACCATCAGGTCGCGGTAGTTCTGCGGGTTCTTCTGCGCGTCCTTGAGCACCTTGGTGTCCACGACGTTGAACTGGATGTGGAAACCACCCTTGCGCATGTAGGCCTGGATCAGGTCCAGGAGCTTGCGCGAGCCGGTGGGGCCCTGGATGGCGGTAGGGTGGATCTTGACGTTGAGCTGGGAATTCTGGGACATGGTGTGGTCCCAGATGGCGGCCGAGCTGAGCAGCGCGTAGACGCCGTTGCGATCGGTGCCCGGGAAGGCCGACATGGAGGCATCAGCGTAGGTGGTGCCGGCGAGACGTCCGTCGGGCGTGGCGATGGTGGCCGAGCCCATGGCGCCGTGGGTGGAGACGGAGATTTGGCAGGGATACATCTTGTGTGCGTAGAGCGATTCATAGTTACTGCAGTCCGGGCAGAAGAAGTTCTCCCACTCGAGAAGGATCTCGTCAGCGAAGAACTCGTCATTGCCGTACTTGGGCGCCTGCAGGCACATGAAGTGCATTTTGTCCCACCCGCTGGGAGCGTCTTCGCGCTTCTCCTGGTCGGACAGGGAGAACGAGTTCACTTCCTGGGCGGTCTTGAAACCGAAGTTGTCGCGCACCGCCTTCTTCAAATCGTCCAGGGTGACCGACTTGTCGGTGTAGACCAATTTCTTGATGGCGGCCAGCGAATTCACCGCGGTGATGGTGCCGACGGATTCGACGCTGAAAGTGCCATTGAAGCGGTAGCCCATCTCATCAATGAGATGGCCCTTCTCCAGGCAGTCGGGCTTGAGGAAGCTGTTGATGATCCCCATGTTGTTCTTGCGCCAGACGTCGTGCTGGATGTTGTTGGTCAGGGCGAGGATGTCCACGGCCTTCTGCCAGTACTTCTTGAACTGGGCCCAGAGTTCGTCGTAGGTCTCGAGCTTGAGGTTGTGTGGTTCGAACACCTTCTCGCTGGTCCGCCCGTCCAGGCCGTTCCACAGCACGCACTCCAGGATCTTGGGCATGGCCAGGAAATGCACGCCCACGGAAGTGGGCTGTCCGGCGCCGCCGGGGATAAAGTATTCCTTGCCATTCAGATGCAACGGCTTCCAGCAACAGGGGGAGGATTCCAGGCAGCCGCCGATGGCCCAGGCGCGGGCTTCTTCGACCGTCATGCCCTCGTCGCCATACTGCTTCATCATGAAGGTCATGCCGTTCTGGTTGTTCATGAAGGCGGGGTAGCCGACGCCGGTCTTGATGCACTCCATGCCCAGCAGCAGGAAGTCTTCAGGCAGCTTCTCGTCGTAGAGCATCGCCAGGGTGGGCTGGGGCATCTGGTTGCTGATGCCGGATTCGATCAGCAGATACTCCAGGCGATTGCAGGCGTGCTTGCCGTCCTTGGTCAGGCCGCCGATGCTGACGGTGTTGAAGGTGTTGCCGGAGAGCACACCGCCCACCACCCCCGCGGAGGCGAAACAGTCGATGGAGGAGATGGCCAGCCGGTACTGTTCCAGCAGTTCCATGACCTCGTCCTCGGAAATGCGCCCGCTGGCGATGTCCTGCTCGAAATACGGGAAGAGCACCTGGGCGATGCGCCCGGGGGACATGCCTGAGATGGCGTCTTCATTGACCGAGGCGAGATGGATGGTGAGGATCATCTGGAGGGCGTCCCGGAAGTCGCGGGGCTTGCTGGCGGAGAGCCATTCCAGGCGCTCGCCGATCTCGCTGTATTCCTTCTTCTGGACGACGTTCGTTTCCAGCCCTTCCAGGCGGCGGGCTTCCTTGGCGTAGTTGCTGATCCAGATCTTCAGGCCTTCCAGGCCAAGGATGATCGCTTCGTAATTGAACAGTCGGTTGGTGCCCTTGATGCCGTCGCCGTCGGCGCGGCCGGCCACGGCATTCTTGAGTTCCTTGGCCATGGCCAGGAGGCCGTCGATGCCGTATTCCAGGGGGTAGTAGTAGTTGATCACTTCCCGGCCCAGGGGCAGGGTGTAGCCGGAATCGAACATGCAGAGGATGTTCCGCATGAGGGCTTCCTTCACGGCGTAGTCGGGGACCATCTGCTCGTACTTGTGCCCCAGGTCGTCCACGGACTTGCCGACCCAGGTTTTGGCCAACTTGAGCAGGCCAGGCACTTCTTCGGTGCGCATGCCGAACTTGCCGGCGATGGCCACGACTTTGCCGAAGCTCTTGGTGACGTTGCCGCCGCCGGTGCCGAACTTGGAATACTGGTCAGCCGAAGCGGAGCCGCGCTTGAGGGCTTCCTGGTAGAGTTCGTCCTCCTTGGCCATGTAGTAGCCCTCTGAGAGCCAGGGCATGGGGAAGGAGCCGCGGAAGAAGGCAGCCTTGCGCATGGTCAGCAGTTCACCGGGGTAGATCACCGGGGTCAGATGGGAGAAGGCCGCCTTCACAGCCATGGCCCGGCGCACGACGGGGATTTCCGTGTCGTGCAGCATGTACTCCCGGGTGTACCAATACGGGAACTCGTTGTTGGCGGAGGAGAGGGTCTGCATGAAGATGTCTTTCAGTTTCTTCACGCGGAGATGGGGCTCGCGGTTCACCTCACGGGCGGTGAGGCCGGCCGGGGAATGGCCGCCAGACTCGAAATCCATGGAAATGCCGGATTCAACCAGCACTTCTTTCAACTTTTTGGGCATATATGCCTCCTGTGTGGGATGGGGGTTGGCCGACGCTTTTGCCGGGAACGGCAAGACTCCGGATCCCCTAAAGGAGCAAGGGCGGTGCCAAGTTTGATCACTTATTTAAATACATGGGAAAAAATAACTTACTATTAAATTCAAAAACAATATATTTCGCTCATCATTATCCTGGAAACTGTGCAACGAAAATCAATCACTATGATGCAGAAGATCAGTAGGTCAGAAATTGAAGGTTTTTTCAAAATTGAAACATAAACGAATAAATGATTATATTTATATAAAATTTCTCCAATTTTGAACCTGGCCAAGGACTGTCTAGATATGAATAGAAGCAGTGAATATACCCTTTTTTCACGTCCTTGCATTTTCTTGGTAAGCTACGCAATGCGAATATCTCCATGACCTCACCTCCATAGGCTCCCAGCCCCGGACTATGCATCGATCCCGAATGGTCCGCATGGGCTTTGGACAACCCCAAACTCATCCTCAAAACGAATGTGCTATCTGGTCAAAATGATACCTTCGGTCGTCCAGCAGGGTTTTCAGGCTGTGGTGTCGACTAACCTGTTCCCACGAAAAGCCTTCATGTTCCCTTCCAAAGTGCCCATAGGCAGCAGTGGGAAGGTAAAGTGGCCTGCAAAGATCCAGGTCCTCCAAGATCGCCGCTGGGCGCAAGTCGAACAATTTATTCACCATCCCTTCGGCCACGGATTCGGGGAGCCGACCGGTGCCATGGAAGTCCAATAGAAGGCTTATGGGTTCCTCCACCCCGATGGCATAGGCCACCTGGATGGTGCACCGTTTCGCGATGCCCGCTGCCACCAGGTGCTTGGCCACCCAGCGGACGGCATAGGCGGCAGAGCGGTCTACCTTGCTGGGATCCTTCCCACTAAAAGCTCCACCCCCATGCGGGCAGGCGCCGCCGTAACTATCCACGATGATCTTGCGGCCGGTGACCCCGGTGTCCCCTTCGGGCCCCCCAGTCACGAATCTTCCCGTGGGGTTGATCAGGATCCTTGCGGAGGCCATCTCTTCCCGGCCGAGAACCGGGACCAGGATTTCCTCCCGCACGGCTTCGTGCAGGACGGCATCGGTGACATCAGGCTCGTGCTGAGTGGAGAGCACCACCGCATGGATCGCAATGGGCTGGCCATCCTGGTAGCGCAGGGTGACCTGGCTCTTGCCATCGGGGCGGAGGAATGGAACCAGCCCGGACTTGCGGACCTCGGCCTGCCTGGCCATCAAACGGTGGGCCAAGGTCAGGGCCAGAGGCATCAACTCGGAGGTCTCGTCACAGGCATACCCGAACATCATTCCCTGGTCGCCGGCTCCCAACTTGCCCCCACCCAGTTCCACGCCTCGGAAAATGTCCTGGCTTTGGCCCTTCAGGGCCATCCGCAGTTCGTGGTGGACGGGGTCGAACCCGGAATCTGCGGTGTAGCCGATACGGGTGAGCACACTTCGGACCAAGTCTGGTATGGCAGCTTCGAGGGTGGGGATGAGGTCTGGAATGACAGCTCTGAATTCGCCAGCGACGGCGAGGAAATTCTTGGCGATCATGGTTTCGCAGGCCACCTTGGCGTGGGGATCCTGGGCCAGGAACCAATCCAGCACGGCATCTGAAATCTGGTCAGCAACTTTGTCGGGGTGACCTTCCGAAACGGATTCGGAAGTGAAGAGGAAGTCTCTGGACATATCTGGCAACTCCAAGGTTGGAACCTGGATGCCCCCGCAGGTACAAGGGACCGCCAACGATCAATCCAGATGTGATGCAAATATCTGTCCAACAAATAACTAACATGTAATTCAATATGTTGCATGCATGGCGAACCTGGAATAGCCGCCAGTGTCAATCAAAACGATGAAGGAACCGCTATGCCAGATTGATCGCCATCTTCAGGCTTCCGAATATGGTTTTAATTGCAACTTACTGATTCTATTAGCTTACCGAGGTTGGACCCAATATTGCATCACCGTGGCGCAGAGCTTGGTCGGCCCCAATCGCCGCTCCCCTGCCCCGTTCCCGGCGTTTCACCGGTGAACGGATCCAACGAAACCATCTTATGGAAGGAAAACCACCATGCTGGTCAAAGCCAAAGAACTCAGCGGGTACAAACTGGACAGCCTCGATGGAGCCATCGGCGGGGTCCAGGGATTCTACTTCGATGACAACTATTGGACGATTCGCTATCTGGTGGCCAACGCGGGCAGTTGGCTGACGGGCAGGCAGGTGTTGATCGCTCCCTATGCGCTGGTCAGCGTGCTGCCGGATGCGAAACAGATCTCCATCAACCTGAGCCGGAAACAGATCGAGGAGGGTCCATCCCTGGACAGCGACAAGCCCGTCTCGAAACAGTTCGAGAATTCCTACTGGGGGTATTACGGATGGCCGAGGTATTGGAGCGGCCCGTATATGTGGGGAGCCTATCCGACCCTCGCGCGCGATCGTACGGAATGGATTGAGGCCACTGGAGCCGATGAAGTCTGGGATCCGAATCTGCGCAGCACCGGGGAAGTGACCGGCTATCACATCCAGGCGACGGACGGAGAGATCGGCCATGTGGAAGATTTCATCATCGATGACGAGACCTGGGCAATCCGCTACCTGGTCATCGATACGAAGAACTGGTGGCCTGGGGAGAAGCTGCTGGTTTCTCCGCGATGGATCACCCGTGTGAGTTGGGCTGATCGAAAGGTCTTCGTCGACCTTTCCCGAGAGGTCATAAGACACTCGCCGAAATATTCAGAGGACGCCCTGCTGACCAGGGATTACGAAGACAGGCTGCATCGCCATTACAATCGCCGCGGCTACTGGGTCGACGAACCGGTTTCCGGCACGCATACCCGTTGAGGCGGACAGATACCCGCACTTGATTCGCACGGCTCGCCATGCCTCCCCATCAACGGGGGGCATCGATGGGCCTGGGCGGCAAGATCGCGTTGGGGTGCGGCGGGCTACTGGTGCTGCTGGCAGTGGTTTGCGGGTTCGGGATGATGGGGTCCTGCAATGCCCTGAACAGCCTGGGCCAGGCGGTCGATTCCCAGTGGGGGCAGGTGGAGAACGTGTACCAGCGCCGGGCCGACCTGGTCAGGACCGTGAAGGGTGCGGCCGCCTTCGGGAAGAGCACCTTCCTGGCCGTCACCGAGGCTCGGGCCAAGGTCGGCCAGGTCAGCACGGCCGGCAAGGCGCCGGCTTCCTCCAGTTCAGGGCTGTTGGGGTCGCGGTGGGTGATGAGATATTTCTCCAGGCTGGTGGCTGCGGTTTCATCCAGGAGCCGTCCGGCAACTGATCTCGGGGCCTTCAAGTGGACTCCCTTCCCAGGACTACTCCTGCTGCCATTCCATGTTTTCCAAGGCCGCCACCTTGTCCAAGCGGCGACGGAACCGCTCGCCGCCGCTGAACCGGGCAGCGAGGAAGGCCTGGACCAAGTCCCAGGCGAACGCTGGGCTGATCACCCGGCCCCCCAGGCAGATCACGTTCAGATCATCGTCTTCGACCCCTTGGCGGGCGGAGAACATCTCATGGATCAAGCATGCCCGCACGCCGCGCACCTTGTTGGCGGCCACGCAGGCGCCGACACCGCTGCCGCAGATGGCCACGCCGCGATCCATCCTGCCACCCGCCACCGCCCGAGCCATGGGCACGACCAAATCCGGATAGTCATCCTCCGGCACCGGCCGGCTATCGCCAAAGTCCGTGACTTTTTAGCCGGCCTCCCGCAACCGTCTGGCCAGATGCTCCTTCAGGGCGTGGCCGCCGTGGTCGGACGCCAGGCCAATGTTTCTGGGTGTTCGGGCAAGTTCGGTCATGGCTTTGATTCCCTTTGACTTTCCCCGGGACTGGCCAGGTCGGTCAGCCTTTGGCTGAGAGGAACCGGGTTTTTCGGCAGGAAACGATCGAGCAAGGCGATGATGAACGCGTTGCGCTCCTCGCGGGGCCTGCCTTGCATTTTGGTGATGGTCATGGGCAACCTTTCCTGGAATTTTCACTCAATTCAGGCCAGCTTTCACCTTCGCCGTGGTAACAGATGCAGTTCGAGTTCAGGCATATCCTCAAATAAGCCGCTGCGCAAAAACAGCCTGAAAATTCCAAGTTGTTTTTGCGCGGCTGCTTCACATCACTTCTTCGAAATCATCCTTGCCGGCTCCACAGGATGGACAGCTCCAGTCGGCTGGTAGGTTTTCGAAAGGGACATTGCCGTTCTCGGCCGGGTCATAGATGTAGTCACAAACCACGCACCGGAATTTCTTGACCATGCCACTTCCTCCTCACTCTATTTGGGGTAGTTGATGATGATATTGACCCGGCGGTTTTCCCGCGCGCCCTCTGCGCTGGTGTTGTAGGCGTAGCGCCAGTTGTCGCCCCAGCCTGAGGCGGTCAGGCGCGAGCGGTCGATGCCGAAGTGGACCACCAGGTAGTCAACCACCTTCACCGCGCGGCGCTTGGAGATTTCCATGGCCAGCTTGGGGGTCGCCTGTAGATTGCCGGTGTGGCCTTCCACCCAGGCGGTGGCGGTCGGGTTGGCTTTCAGGAAATCCGCCACCTTGCTGAGCTGCCCATCATATTCCGGCTTGACCTCGTCCTTGTTGCGGTCGAAATCGATGTACAGCGCCATGGTCATCCGGGCCGGAGCCACGGTGAGCCCGGCCACGTCGGTCACGCAGGCGATGACCGCATCGGTGCGGCGGTTCTGGCGCTTCCCTGCATCCGTGCTATTGTCCGCGATGGGCCGGCTGTCGCCGTAGCCCACGGCCGACAGGCGGGGCGGATCG
>Ga0302320_10020000_pt1 | contig 13397 bp, 12 predicted proteins | sample Bog_T0_3_FD_202130 | JGI IMG/M metagenome (GOLD analysis project Ga0302320, IMG submission 202130) | Peat permafrost microbial communities from Stordalen Mire near Abisko, Sweden - Bog_T0_3 | ecosystem: Environmental > Terrestrial > Soil > Wetlands > Peat | place: Sweden: Abisko, Stordalen Mire...
TCGGGATAGATCGGCTTGCCGACTCGAATGCTCAGTGGATGAAAGCCCTGAAAGCCTTTGCCCCGCGGCCAGCAATCGTGGAAGCCATACTCGGCCACCGGGACGATGGGAACGTTGAGATGCTGCGCCAGAATCGCCGCGCCCTTCTTGAATTTCTTCGGCGGACCTTCAATCGAGCGCTCGCCTTCGGGATACATGACAAGAATTTTTCCGGAGCGCAAACCGTAGGCTCCGGCACGCATGGCCGGCACCAGGTTCGAATCCGGATCGACCGGAATCAGGTGCAGGAAATGGGCAAACTTGCGCATGGGACCGCTGCCGAAAATCTCCGTAGTTCCCACGTAGAAGACATTGTGAAAAGCCTTCCACGGGAGCGCGGCGGTCAGAATCGGCGCGTCCAGATAGCTGGAGTGGTTGGGGCACATCACGTAGGGCCCATCGGGCAGATTTTCCATGCCCTGCACGCGCAGCTTGAACAGAACGCGCGAAGCCCACTGCACACCCTTGCCGCAGAGCCACCACAGGAAGCTCACGAACTTGCGCTCATGGGTAATGGCGAGCGCGGCCGGGTCTGTAGTCTCACCTTCAAACACCGTGCCCCACCCCGGCGCCTGGGTGGCGGACTTGCCCATATTCAGGCGTACCAGTTCCACCAGTTCCCGAACCGTATAGACTTCGCTGGCGGCGGAGTCTTCGACCTCGGCGCCGAGGCGATGGGCCAGATCGGTAAGCAGCTCGACGCGCTCCATGGAATCGAGTCCAAGATCCAGTTCGAGATTATCGTCGGGGTGAATCTCGTTGTGATGCTGCTTGCCGGCAGCTTCGGCGATGACCGCCATGGCGCGCTGTACGTCCGGCGTCGCGAGCCAGATGCGATCGTCATCGGAGAACACGCGTTCTTTGGGCGTGATGTCTTCGGCCTTGCCGCTGGCATAGAGTGCCAGTAGCCTCTTCTCGATCTCCTGGCGGCGCAGTTTGCGCGTGGTGGTGCGCGGAAGATCGTCCTGCCAGATGTCGTACGAGAGAATTCGCTTGGTCGCCGGCAGGGTTGCCGAGATGCCTTCCACGTCGTAGCGAATGACTTCGCGGATGTTGACGATCTTGTGCTCGCGCAGCACCTCGAAGTTGGGCACGATGACGCCGTGCAGCCGCTCGCTCAGAGGCTCGCCCGGCTTGCGGTTCTCCAGGCCCAGCACGCAGAGTTCCTTGATCCATGGCGAACGCAGGTAGTAGCTTTCGATTTCTTCGGGATAGATATTCTTGCCGGAGCTGAGAACGATCACGTCCTTGGCGCGCCCGGTGATGAAGTAATTGCCTTTGTCGTCCGTATAGGCCAGGTCGCCTGTGTAAAGCCAGCCGTCTCTCAGAACTTCCGCGGTGGCCTGCGGGCGGTTGTAATAACCCTTCATCATGGTCGGGCCGGCGAGCGCGATCTCACCCACCAGGTGTCCATTTTCGTCCACCTTGGTATCGACCAGACGGGCTTGCAATCCCGGCAGTGGACGGCCAATGGAGCCGATTACGTTGTCATCCGGGGGCGTGCAGAAGCAGCCGCTGGTGGTCTCGGTCATGCCGAAGGCCTGCAGCATCTGGAAGCCAAGAGCCTGGATGTCGCGGCCGATCTGCGCATCGAAGCGCGAGCCCCCGGTGACAAAGAAGCGTATGTCGGGCCCGAGCTGGGCGTGAACCTTCTTGAAGAATACCTTGCCGAGATTGAAGCCCAGCTTCTGCGACAGGGTGCTGAGCTTGAGCAGCACTCGGAAGACTTTCTCCGCCAGCCGGCCCTTCTTGGAGACTTCTCCGAAAATGCGTTCGTGGATGAGATAGAAGAACTGCGGGACGCAGCAGAAGATGGTGATGCCGCGCTCGCGCAGGGCAAGCGTCAATTCCGATGTGTTCAGCGAATCGAGGAAGACCACCGTGCCGCCATTGCCGAGCGGCAGGTAGATATTGACCAACTGCGCCAGCACGTGGAACAGGGGCAACACTCCGAGCAATCCATCTCCCGGACCGATACGAATGAACTTGCGGACGCACTCCAGCTCGGCCGTGAGATTGCCATCGGTGAGCATCACGCCCTTGGGGTCGCTGGTGGTTCCGGAGGTGTAGATGATGGCCGAGACATCCTCCGGCTTGACCTCGACTGGAACAAAGCCGGGTTGCGCTGCCATCACCATGTCCTGCATGAACGGCAGGCCGTCGCGCGGTGCGTCGATCGTCGCCAGTTGAACCGTTCGGGTGGCCGCGGCCTGGCTGGCCACAGCGAAGCAGCGCTCGTCCACAAACAGCAGGGTGGCGCCGCAGTCATCGAGCAACTTCCCGACCTGGGACGCGGTGAACGCCGTATCCAGGGGAACCGCAGTGTTGCCGCTGGCGATGATTCCCAGGTACGTCGCAACCCAGTTCGGACTATTGAAAGCGAGGATGGCGCAGCGTGTGCCTCCCGCCACTCCGGCGCCGATGCCGGAGCGGACCAGCCACTCTCCCACGCCGTCCGAGCAACGGCGAAGCTGCTGATACGTAAAACTCTCGATGGTGTGGCCATCTGCGGCGGTGGTGACGCTGAACAAAGGCGAGGGCGGCGTGGAGGCTCCGGGCTGCCGCTGAATTCCCACTGCGGCTGCCGTCGGCCAGCGCTCCACGGACTCCAGGAAGCAACTGTAGAACATATGGTTTCTCGGCTAAAGAATACAGGCCGGAAAGCGCCTGCGACAGAGTTTACCGCACCACTGCGGCAAGCTTCCTTGATCCGCCTCCGTGCGACTTCTACAGAGAACACCAGGCGCGGCGGGAAGAACTCCCCGGAAGCGCGAATCAGGAACCGAGCGCGCCGCAGCGTGCAGCAGCAAATCGTATCACGGGCAAACGCCACCGCGAAGTGTCATGTCCTGCATGAATCTAAGAGGTGCGCTCAAGATAAGTGGCGTTCGTGGCCAATCGTTAAACAAAAGTAATGGCAATGTACGTTATTTCATGGAATATCTTCGCATCGGCGATAGAATCAATTTCCGGATGGGTTCCTCAGAACGCGTCCCAGTCAGGGTGCCTCTGCTTGGTAAATTAAGCCCGGGGATGGCATCATACTGCTGCACCTATATTTCACAGGAGATCTTTTTCCATGAAGCGTTTCTCGATTATTTTGGTTGCTCTGGCGATGATGATGTCTACGGCTGCGTTTGCGGAAGATGGCGCGGCTCTTTACAAGACGAAGTGCGCGGGTTGCCATGGCGCGGCGGGCGAAGGCAAGAGCGGCCCTGCTATCAAGGGCAAGGCCAACGTTGGTGATGTGCTTGCAAACGGCGGCAAGAAGGGCATTCACGCGAAGCCCTTCAGCACGACTCCGGACCAGAACAAGGCGATTGCTGACTTCTTGAAGTAGTTTTCAGACTGCGGAGAAACCAGCCGGTGCCTGCGGGCATCGGCTTCGTTTTCTCCGGCGTGAGCAGGCCCCGCTGTGGCGAAGTCAATTTTGCAGTTCCAACCGCTCCATGCCATTGAACTATTGATCTGAAGCTGTCTCCGTGGTATAAATCCTCGCTCCCCGAAAATGGTAAAAGTTGATCGGTGAACGGGGAGCGGAGCGCCTCGCAAGCAGCCTCCTGCAACACCCAACGCGGCCAAGCCTCAGCATTCCTTGAAGTGGAAGCGCGTTTCGGGTTCGGTTGTTGTGCCCGGAATCGTTCCCTGTGCGGCTCTGCCGCACAGGCTGATTTCGCGCACGGCCATTTGAATGGGTAGTATTAACCCGTAACGAGTTTGAACTCGGAGGAATCGTATGAATCTGTGGCTCTCGCGGAGCCTCAATTTCCTGGGCCGTATGAGCGGGCTTTCTGTGCTCCGCCGCGGTGTCTCACTGCTGGCCCTCACCCTTTTCACTTCCATCGCGGCATTGGCCGAGCCTGGGGGCGGCGAAGCTGCACTCAAGCTTCCCGACTTGAGCAGCGTCAGCTTCTTCAATAACGCCATCAACGGTCACAACCTGTTGTTGATCGGCATCCTCTTCTGCATCTTCGGACTGTTGTTTGGACTGGCGATCTACACCCACCTGAAGAACCTGCCGGTCCATCGTTCGATGCTCGAAATCTCCGAGCTGATTTACGAAACCTGCAAGACCTACCTGATCACCCAGGGCAAGTTCATCCTGATTCTGTGGGCGTTTATCGCCGTGATCATCGCCGCCTACTTTGGCTGGCTGGCCCCGGTTCCGGACAAGCCGGTTGCGGTCACTCTGCCAATCATTCTTGGCTTCAGCCTGGTCGGCATCGCCGGCAGCTACGGCGTGGCCTGGTTCGGCATTCGGGTCAACACCTTTGCCAATTCGCGCACCGCCTTTGCCGGCCTGCGCGGCAAGCCCTACCCCGTCTCTGACATTCCCCTCAAGGCCGGCATGAGCATCGGCATGATGCTGATCAGCGTCGAGTTGCTGATCATGCTCTGCATTCTGCTGTTCATCCCCGGCGACTATGCGGGTCCGTGCTTCATCGGCTTCGCCATCGGCGAATCGCTGGGCGCGGCCGCGTTGCGCATCGCCGGCGGCATCTTCACCAAGATCGCCGACATCGGTGCCGATCTGATGAAGATCGTTTTCAAGATCAAGGAAGATGATGCCCGCAACCCTGGCGTGATCGCCGATTGCACGGGCGACAACGCAGGCGACTCGGTTGGCCCCTCGGCAGACGGATTTGAAACCTACGGCGTCACCGGCGTTGCCCTCATCACCTTCATCCTGCTCGGCGTGCACGACGCCAACGTACAGGTACAGTTGCTGGTCTGGATCTTCGTCATGCGCGTCATGATGCTGGTGGCCAGCGCCGCTTCCTACTTCCTGAACCATGCCATAGCCAAGGCAAAGTACGCCGACAGCGACACCATGAACTTCGAAGCGCCACTGACTTCGCTGGTGTGGCTCACCTCGGTGGTGTCCATCGGCTTGACCTATGTCGCCAGCTACCTGATGATTCCCACCCTCGGCGGCGATTCGACCCTGTGGTGGAAACTGGCTTCGATCATCAGTTGCGGAACCCTGGCGGGCGCGGTCATTCCGGAGCTGGTCAAGGTCTTTACCTCCACCTCCAGTTCGCACGTTCAGGAAGTTGTCACCGCTTCGCAGGAGGGCGGCGCCTCGCTGAACATCCTCTCCGGTTTCGTGGCGGGCAACTTCTCCGCCTACTGGCTGGGTCTGGCCATGGTCGGTCTGATGTCGGTCGCCTACTTCATCAGCTTGCATGGACTCGCCGCGCTGATGCTGGTTCCGGCGGTCTTCTCCTTCGGCCTCGTGGCGTTCGGCTTCCTCGGCATGGGGCCGGTGACGATCGCTGTCGATTCCTACGGTCCGGTCACCGACAATGCACAGTCGGTCTACGAACTCTCGCTGATCGAGCAGGTTCCCAACATCACGGCTGAACTCAAGAAGGACTTCGGCATCGATGTAAACTTCGATCGCGCCAAGGACCTGCTGGAGGAAAACGACGGCGCGGGCAACACCTTCAAGGCAACCGCCAAGCCGGTGTTGATCGGCACCGCCGTGGTCGGCGCTACCACGATGATCTTCTCGATCATCATGGGGCTCACTGGCGGACTTACCCACGACGTTGACAAACTGTCCCTGCTATACGCTCCGTTCGTCCTCGGACTCATCACCGGCGGCGCCATGATCTACTGGTTCACCGGCGCTGCGACCCAGGCGGTCTCCACCGGCGCCTACCGCGCGGTGGAGTTCATCAAGGACAACATCAAGCTGGAGGGCGTGGAAAAAGCCAGCGTCGAAGACTCCAAGAAGGTGGTTGAAATCTGCACCCAGTACGCGCAGAAGGGCATGTTCAACATTTTCCTTGCCGTCTTCTTCGCGACCCTTGCCTTCGCGTTCATCGAGCCGTTCTACTTCATCGGATACTTGTTCTCCATTGCGATCTTCGGCTTGTACCAGGCCATCTTCATGGCCGATGCCGGCGGCGCATGGGACAACGCCAAGAAGATCGTGGAGACCGAGATGAAGGCCAAGGGCACTCCGCTGCACGACGCCTGCGTGGTGGGCGACACGGTGGGCGACCCGTTCAAGGACACCTCTTCGGTGGCCATGAACCCGGTCATCAAGTTCACCACCTTGTTCGGATTGCTGGCCGTGCCGTTGGGAGTGACTCTGACATTGAAGAGCGAACTGCTGACCCACGGACTGGCACTTGCCTTCTTCCTGGTGTCGGTCACCTTCGTGTGGCGCAGCTTCTACAGAATGCGCATCACCAAGGCAATCGACTAACCCTCAGCCTGCTGGAATCGGAAGCGCCACCCTGCTTGGGGTGGCGCTTTTGTTTTGCTCGCAACGGCCGCGGGTGCGCGCGGCGTGGTTCAGCGGCGTACCACGGGTAACGCTAGCGCTGCCGGCCGCTGGCGCTCGGCTGGCGCTGCGCCTCCTGCTATTCTGTTGCCATGGACCCAGTCGCGCTGACCAGGCAATTGATCGATATAGAATCCGTCACCGGACAGGAATCAGCCGTAGCCACTTTTCTCGGCGGCTATCTGGAACAACTCGGCTACGTCGTCGAGCGCATGCCGGTCGAGGCACGGCGTTTCAATCTCTACGCGCGCCCGGCGAATGTGGATCAACCGGCGCTGGTCTTCTCCACCCACATGGACACGGTTCCGCCCTTCCTGCCGTCGTGCGAGGATGCCGATAACATCTACGGACGCGGCGCCTGTGACGCCAAGGGAATCATTGCGGCCCAGGTTGCGGCCTGCGAGCAGCTTCGCGCCAGCGGAAGATCCGTTGGGCTGCTATTTGTCGTCGGCGAGGAGCGCGACTCCCAGGGAGCGGCCGTCGCCAACCGGAACCCGCGCGGCTCGCGATTCCTGGTGAACGGCGAGCCTACCGACAACCGCATCGCGCTGGCTTCCAAAGGTGCGCTGCGCGTGGAGGTGACCACCCGCGGGCGCATGGCGCACTCGGCCTATCCGGAGCTGGGCGAGTCGGCGATTGAGAAGCTGCTGGACGCGCTGCAAGCCTTGCGCGCCATGAAACTGCCGCACAATCCTGAGATCGGCCCCAGTACGGTCAACATCGGCATCATCGAAGGCGGACGGGCAACCAACGTCATCGCGGATTACGCCAAGGCACAACTGCTTTACCGGCTGGTCGGCCCATCGGAGGAACTTCGCGGATCCATCGTTTCCGCCGTGGGCTCACTGGCCAGGGTGGAGTTCGTACTCGACATCCCCTACATGCGATTCGTCACTGTCCCCGGCATCGCCACCATGACCGCGTCGTTCACGACCGACATTCCGCAGCTTGCGGCCTGGGGACGGCCCGTGCTGCTGGGTCCGGGCTCCATCCTGGCGGCGCACACGGACCGCGAGTATCTCGCCAAAGCCGAGTTGGCCGAGGCCATCGAATTGTACGTGAAGATCGCAACGTTCCTGCTGAGTTGAGCCGCCCGGCGCGTCCTTATTCGTCGCGCAACTGTCCCGTGAGATAGGCGTTGTAGGACGACAGGTCGAGCAAGCCGTGCCCGCTCAGGTTGAAGAGGATGACTTTCTTGCGTCCTTCCTCGCGCGCCTGCACTGCCTCATCCACCACCGCGCGAATCGCGTGCGCCGACTCCGGCGCGGGCACCAGCCCCTCGGTCCGTGCAAACAGCACCGCGGCTTCGAAGACCGGGGTCTGCGGATAAGCCGCAGCCTCGAACAGTCCGAGCTTGTAGGCGTGGCTCACCGCCGGCGACATGCCGTGGTACCGCAATCCGCCGGCGTGAATCGATGGCGGCATGAAGTCGTGACCCAGCGTGTACATGTTCATCAGCGGCGTCATGCCCGCGGTGTCGCCAAAATCGTAGCGCAGCTCGCCCTTGGTCAGCGACGGACACGACATGGGCTCCACGGCAAGAAAACGATACCGCTTGCCTTCCTTGATCTTCTTGCGCATGAAAGGAAACGAGAGGCCCGCGAAGTTGCTGCCGCCGCCCGCGCAGCCAATCACCACATCCGGTTCTTCTCCAGCCTGCTCCATCTGCTGGATTGCTTCCTCGCCAATCACCGTCTGGTGCAGGCAAACGTGGTTCAGCACGCTGCCCAGCGAATACTTGGTGCCCGGATGCGTGACCGTGTGTTCCACCGCCTCGCTGATGGCGATCCCGAGGCTGCCCGCGCACTGCGGATCTTCCGCCAGCCGTTTGCGTCCGAACTCCGTCTGCTCGCTCGGGCTGGCGTACACCGTGGCGCCATAGGTCTGCATCAGCAGGCGGCGATACGGCTTCTGGTCGTAACTCACGCGAACCATCCACACCGTGCACTCCAGCCCGAAGAGCTGGCAGGCCAGCGCCAGCGATGTGCCCCATTGTCCCGCGCCGGTTTCCGTGGCCAGGCAGCGGGTTCCCGCGATCTTGTTGTAATACGCCTGGGGCACCGCGGTGTTCGGCTTGTGGCTGCCCACCGGACTGGAACCCTCATACTTGTAGTAGATATGCGCCGGTGTGTTCAGCGCCTTCTCCAGCCGGACTGCGCGCAGCAGCGGCGTCGGCCTCCACAAGGCATACACGTCGCGTACTTCCTCGGGAATTTCAATCCAGCGCTCCCCGCTCATTTCCTGCGCCACCAGGTTCTCGGGAAAAATCGCGAGCATGTCTTCCGGCGAGATCGGCTGATGCGTACCCGGATGCAGCGGCGGCGCCATTGGCTCGGGGAAATCCGACGTCAGGTTGTACCAGTGAGTAGGGATCGAGGATTGCGGCAATACGAAACGAGTCTGCATGGTGAGCTGCACCGTCCCATGTTGAATTGGAAAGATCGAGAATAATTGACCATCTCCGTCAGGTCAACGATTCATACGCGCACCGGCCGGTCTTCTCGAGCCGCCATGCATCGCTTGCCTGCTTCGCGCTACACTGTTCGGCATGAGCACGAGCCAGCCCAACGCCCTCGTCAACGCTTCCTCCGCCTATCTCCGATCCGCCATGAACCAGCCCACCCAGTGGCATCAGTGGGGGGCGGAGGCGTTTGCCCTCGCCAAGGCCGAGGACAAGCCCATCCTGCTCGACATTGGCGCAGTGTGGTGCCACTGGTGTCACGTCATGGACCGCGAGTCCTACGAATCCGCGGGCATCGCGGCGATTCTCAACGCGCACTTCATTCCCGTGAAGGTGGACCGCGATGAACGGCCCGACGTGGACGCCCGCTACCAGGCGGCGGTGGCGGCCATCAGCGGGCAGGGCGGATGGCCGCTCACGGTGTTCCTCACGCCGGACGGCAAACCGTTTTTCGGCGGCACCTACTTCCCTCCGCAGGATGCCTACGGACGCCCCAGCTTCGAGCGCATTCTGCTGGCAATTGCCGAGGCTTTCCGCGAACGCCGCGCCGAGGTGGAAACCGAAAGCGACGGACTGATGCACGCCCTGGCGCACTCCGAGGGAATGCTCGGACACAGCGGCGAGTTCTCGCCCAGGATTGTGCAACAGATGGTGCAGGCGGCCCTCGGCGCGTTTGACCGCGAAAACGGCGGCTTCAGTCATGCGCCAAAATTTCCTCATCCGCCCGTCATGGATCTGCTGATTGACTGGTACGCGCGCACCGGCGAAGAGCAGGTGGAAAAGGTGATCACCACCACCCTGGAAAAGATGGCGCGCGGCGGAGTCTATGACCAGCTTGCCGGAGGCTTTCATCGTTACTCGGTCGATGAACGCTGGTGCGTGCCGCACTTTGAGAAGATGGCGTACGACAACTCCGAGTTGCTGAAGAACTATGTGCATGCCTGGCAGGCCACCGCCAATCCGCTCTTCCGCGACGTGGCGCGCGACATTCTGCGCTGGCTGCGCGAATGGCTCAGCGACCGCGAGCGCGGCGGCTACTACGGTTCGCAGGATGCAGACATCGATCTTGACGATGATGGCAACTTTTTCACCTGGACGCTCGAAGATGCGCGCGCCGTGTTGAGTCCGGACGAACTCGCGGTGGCCGCCGCGCATTACGACATCAGCGAGCGCGGCGAGATGGCGCACGACCCTGCGCAAAACGTGCTCTGGATCAGCCAGTCCGCGGAGCAGGTTGCCGGCGCCCAGCGGCGCACGCTCGACGCAACCCTGGAGTTGCTGGCGACGGCGAAGCAGAAGCTGTATGCCGCGCGCCTGTTGCGGCCGATGCCGTTCATCGACCGGACCCTGTACACCAATTGGAACGCGCTCTGCATCTCCGCCGTCTTGCAGGCCGCGCGCGCGCTGGGCGAGGATGCCGAGCAACAGTTTGCACTGCGCTCGCTCGACCGCCTGCTCGCCGAGGCGTGGCAGCCCGAACGCGGATTGCTGCACGTGATCGCCTATGCCGGAGACGGCGCAAGCACGCGGCCCGGCGGGGTGCTGGACGACTATGCCTTCACCGTGCTGGCCTGCCTCGATGCTTACGAGGCGTGCGGCGATCTGCGCTACTTCGCCAACGCGAAGGAGATCGCCGCGCGCATGATCTCCGGCTTTTACGATGAGACCGGCGGCGGCTTCTTCGATCTCGACAGCGCGTCGCTCGCCGAGGCCGTTGGGGCCTTGAGCGCGCGGCGCAAGCCTTTTCAGGATTCGCCAACACCGGCGGGCGATCCCGCTGCCGCACTGGCCTTGCTGCGTCTGCATGCGTTCAGCGGTGAGGCGCGCCTGCACTCGCTCGCCGAGGACACGCTGGAAGTCTTCGCCGGAGTTGCCGAACAATTCGGCATCTATGCCTGCACCTACGCGCTGGCCGCGGTGTGGCTGGCGCGCGCCCACACGCTGGTGGTGGTGATCGGCAAAGGCCCGGAGGCGGAAGAATTGTACGCGGAAGCGCTGGCTCCCTTCGCGCTGAACAAAATCGTGCTTCGCGTCAACGATGCAGCCAGTCTGCAAACCAAGCTTCCGCCCACGCTGGCCGAAACCATCTCGTCGGTTCCCGGATTGCACGAAGGCCGCGCCGTTGCCATGCTCTGCAGCGGCTTCACCTGCCAGCCTCCCATGCGCACCACGAGTGAGTTGCGGGATGCACTGCGAAACGCCATCACCAAAGGCATCTGATCGCAACGGAGGAAGTCATGATGGCAATGCGCTGCGTGGTGCGCTTGAGCTTCTTCTCCCATGCGGAGCCTTCAACCGGGCTCTTCCCCGCCCTGAACCATCTCTTCATGCCCGTAGCGGAGGGCGCAACGGGCGCGGAGTACTTCGAGCTCAACGCGATCCCGCCGGAAGTAATCGCAACCATTGCCGGCTGGATTGCATCTCTTGATTCGACCGGCAGCGCCGCTACGCGCTAGAGTGAGTACATGTCCACAACTGCGAAAAACCTGAAGAAGACCGTGGCAGTTAAGAAAGCGGCGAAAAAGACTTCCACCAAGACAGCGGCCCAGGCCTCGGTCAAAACCTCAAGCCCCAAGACCGTAACTCCCAAAGCCAAGAGCAATGGCTTTCATCCCGGAACCTACATTGTGCCGCGTGGACATGTGAGCGTCGCAGTGCCGACCTTCTGGAGTTTGCGCCAGACCAACGACGATATACAGGTGGAGTCGGAGGCCAGCGAGACGACCGTGGTGGTGACCGCGTACCAGCGCAACGAAGGCGTGAAATCGCTGGACGCGCGCGACTACCTGAAACACTTTCTCGATACCGCGCCGGTGGCCGGACGCTTGCAGACCGGCGACAGCAGCAAGCAGCGGGCCAGCGCGCGCTTCCGCGACGAGGAAGGCGATAACTGGTTTGTGCGCTTCATCTCCAACGGACAAACCCTGTTGCTGGCGACCTGCCACTCCAACCGCCCACTGACCTCGCGCGAAGGCAAGACCGGAGTCGCGGTGCTGGATTCCATTCAGTTAAAGGCGAGGGGATGACCCTGCGCCACGGCAGCATCGAATCGTTTTTTCTGACAGGGGATGCCGGAAAGCTCGAAGCGCTGCTGAACCTTGGCACTCCCGATGCGGCCTATGCGTGCGTGGTCTGCCATCCCCATCCGCTCTACGGCGGCACCATGCACAACAAGGTCGTCTTCCACGCCATGAAGGCGCTGAACGCTTTTGGCTTCCCGGTGCTGCGCTTTAATTTCCGCGGCGTGGGGACGAGCGCGGGAGCGCACGACAACGGTCGCGGAGAAATCGCCGATGTGCGAGTCGCACTCGACTACCTGGCCGGGCGATTCTCCGCGCCCATCCTGTTTGCGGGCTTTTCCTTCGGCGCGGCCATCGGGTTGCGTGCGGCGGTGCCGCATCCCCAGGTGGAGGCGCTCATCGCGCTGGGCCTTCCCGTCAATGCAGAGGGACGCGAATACACCTACGCACTGCTCGGCGAGAGCGCGCAGCCCAAGCTACTGCTCAGCGGCGGACGCGATGAGTTTGCCACTCAGTCGCAACTGGAACAGATCTTCGCCGAGGCAGCCGAACCCAAGCGCTTGGTGATCATTCCCGAAGCCGACCACTTTTTCACCGGACACCTGGACGAGATGCGCGACGCGCTGAGCCTCTGGGTGCGCGAAGTGGTAGGGACAGTTCCTCCATCGTGAGTAGATGCACATACGCTGGTGGCTCACATCAGCCCGCGGCGTTGGTTAATGACGGAGTAGCGCTTCGATGTCACGGTTGCCGCGTATGACGTGCAGGATCAGAACATCTTCGCCTTCGACGCGGTAGATGATGACATACTCCCCAACGGGAAAACTGCGCAGGACGGCGCGCAGGTCTTCATCGCGGCGGCGTCCAAGATGGGGATGGGTGGCAAGAAGAAAAAACCGCTGGTGATGGAATCGATCACGCGGTCGGCAATGTCGACGCTGCAGCTTTCCCTGGCAACGAAATACCAAATGCCGTCCAGTTCGGTTTCAGCCTCCGGTGCAAGACGATGCGCCATTACCGGTCCGTGGACTGCTCTGCAGCGAGCCGGCTCCGTCCACGCTGTTTCACTTCTTCGGCAAGGTCGCGCATGGATTGCTGCGTGATGATGCGGCCTTCACCTCGGGCAAGGGATGCGTCCGCCGCATCGGCTGCGGCAAGAATTTCCGCGCGGGTGCGCTCGCGCTCTTCCCACAAGGCAAGGGCTTCCTGCACCGCATCTTCTTCGCGGTTGAGCCGCCCGCTTTGAATCGCCTGACGGACGAATGCCTTCTGGTCCGGTGTGAGTTGCAGTTCCATCCCATTCAGGGTACGGAAAAACTGGGCTTCCGACAAGCTGCAAGTTGGACTCCTGCGCGACACAAGCAGAGCGCCGCTGCCTGGCGGTTCTTCCGCCCGCGGTTGGCGCGCATGCAGGCGTGCTAGCCAAGCCCGTTAGAAAAACTCCCCGACGCCCTCTTCGAGTACATGCACGCGATCCGCGATGCCGAGACGGAGCGCGGCGGAGAGCAGGCGTTTCACCGGCTCATCGACGGGTTCCTGCGAAAGTTTGAAGGTTCCAAAATGCATGGGGATCATGCACCGG
>Ga0302320_10020002_pt1 | contig 13396 bp, 9 predicted proteins | sample Bog_T0_3_FD_202130 | JGI IMG/M metagenome (GOLD analysis project Ga0302320, IMG submission 202130) | Peat permafrost microbial communities from Stordalen Mire near Abisko, Sweden - Bog_T0_3 | ecosystem: Environmental > Terrestrial > Soil > Wetlands > Peat | place: Sweden: Abisko, Stordalen Mire...
CGGGAAAGGGGGGCGGCCGATCGACTTCATCGCGCACATGGACGTGGTCACCGCCAATCGAGCCGACTGGCAGCGCGACCCGTATCAGCTGACCGAGGAGGCAGGCTTCTTCTTCGGGCGCGGGACCGCCGATGTGAAACAGGAAGTGGCGTTGCTCACCGAAACGTTTCTTTCGATGAAGGCCAAGGGCTTTGTGCCGAATCGCGATCTCATCATCGCGTTCAGCGGGGATGAGGAGACCGCACAGGCGACCGCGAGAGACCTGGTGACGGCTCACCGCGATCTGGTCGACGCGGAGTATGCGTTGAACGGCGACGGCGGCGGCGGCGTGCTCGACGAGGTCACCGGCAAGCCGGAGCTTTTCTACGTGCAAGGCGCGGAAAAAAGTTCGGAATCCTATGTGCTCAAGACGCGCAATGCGGGCGGCCACAGTTCCATGCCGCGTGCGGACAACGCGATCTACGAGCTTGCCGATGCGCTCAAGGCCGTGCAGCGCGAGCAGTTCCCCGTGCAGTGGAACGACTGGACGCTCGGGGATTTCAAGGCCGCGGGCGCCGTCACCGCAGGCCCGACGGGCGAGGCGATGAAGCGATTCGCCGCGGATCCTCATGATGCCGCCGCGGCTGCCGAGATCTCGCGGAATCCGGCCTTCGTCGGCCGGCTCCGCACGACCTGCGTCGCGACCATGCTGTCCGGGGGTCATGCGGAGAATGCCCTGCCCCAATCGGCGACCGCGACCGTCAATTGCCGGATCTTCCCCGGCACTTCGGCCGCCGACGTGCAGGCTGCCTTGCAGAAGGCCGTCGGCCCCAAGGTCGAAGTCGCCCAGGAATATGAGGCGCTCATCTCCGAGGCCTCGCCCATGCGCAAGGATGTCATGGACGCGGTGGCTCATGCCGTCGGCGTGGCCGATCCGGGAGCGCGGGTCGTGCCAACCCAGGCCTCCTATGCCACCGACGGCGCCGTCTATCGTAACGCGGGCATACCGACCTACGGCGCCGGGGGTGTCTTCATCAAGGATAGCGAGGAGTTTTCCCACGGCCTCGATGAGCGCATCCGCGTGGACGAGTTCTACAAGGCGTTGACCTACTGGTCGGTGCTCATCCGGAGTTTGGCCGGCGGAGCGTCCAAATAGGGATCTACGGCTGCCGATGCACCGGATCGATCCAGTAAACTTCCTCGACCCGCTCGGCGGCATCGATGTTGAGGTTGACCACGATTGATTCGTTGTCGCTGCGGACCAGCACGCATTCGAGCGGCGTGTCCGCGAGCGCGTTGATTTCTTGATGTGGAACATAGGGCGGCACGAAAATGAAATCCCCCGCCTGCGCTTGCGCCGTGAATTCCAGACGTTCGCCCCAGCGCATGCGCGCCGCGCCGCGCACGACGTAGATGACGCTTTCCAGGGCGCCATGATGGTGCGCGCCGGTCTTGGCGTTGGGGTGAATGAGCACCGTGCCGGCCCACAATTTCTGCGAGCCGACGCGGCGAAAATCGATGGCCGCCGCGCGCAGCATGCCGGGCGTCTGCGCGGTGTTCGAATCCAGCCGATCGCTCGTGATGACGCGTACGCCTTCGGTACGCCAGTCGCGCGGCGGTTTCGTCATCGCGTCGCGGCCCTAGAAAGAGTAACCGATCGAGGCCACCAGAGCCTGCGGTCCGAAATGGATGCGCGAGTAGCGCAGCACGCCGTCGGTGTCGGCGACCAGATCCGTATTCACGCGCGATATCGAGTACGACATATGCGCGTGCCAACGCTCCGCGATCCGGTAGCTCAGTCCGGCCGTGGCCGCGGGCCCGACCGACGCCGTCAATGAGATCCTCGTCGGGCCGCCGCTCGCGGCGTTTCCGGCTGCGGTGGAGTCGCGGTCGTAGAAGTTGGTGTAATTGACGCCCACGCCGATGAACGGCCGAAGCGGCGAATTCTGATCCAGGAATTTATATTCGAGCAGCAAAGTCGGAGACAGCCATCGCGCGCTCGAAATCACCTGGCCGGAATATGGTACGGAGCCGAGGGATGCAGGACCCACGCCTTTGATCTTCGAGAGCGGGGGATACCCCAGGGCCAATTCGACCTGCAGGTTGGCCGGCAGCTGCCGCACGTACCCCAGGTAGAGCGTCTCGAGATTCTCGGCCTTCAGGTTCACGCCCGGCGGCACATATGGACCCGAGATATCGTCGGCGTTGGTGTGATAGAACACTGTATACGAGCCGATTCGGAGCGAGTTCGGCGGCTCGTCGGCGAAAGCCGAACTGCAAGCCATCGTCAACGCAAAGGCGGCGGTGCCCATCTGCAGCGTGCTCATTCTGGTGTTTTTCATGCCCGATCCTATTTGAAGTTCTCGAAGAAGCCGCGGGCCGCCGCCGCACAGAACGGCGCCACCGCCCCGTGATATCCCTCCACGACCAACTCTTCCGCGGCCGTGAGCGACAGACCACCGCCGGCCGCTGTCTGGTAATACGCCAGCAGCTGCGCCTCGCTTGCTTGAAATCCGGCCTGCAATTCCCCGAAGGCACCGGCGGGCGTGCCGTTGATGTCAAGCACCGTGATCAAGCCGGCCGGCAAGGCGCTCCAGTACGCGGCCATGGTGCCGGTGTTCACGGAGAAGAACACCGTCGGGTCCTGATCTCCGCCGCACAGCAGGGTCGGCGCTTCAGGGGCCCAGCCGCTGCGCATGTCGTTCACATAGAAATCCTGGCGCAGCCCGAACGCCGGCTTGGCCGCCGCTCGAGGGACGCCCGCCTTGGGCGGGGGAGTGGCGCCGTCCGGATTCGAAACCGCATCCGATACATAGGCCACGCGGTAGTTGTTGTTGATGAGGTACGGTGTGCCGAATCCCAAATCGAAAATCGGCGTCTCTGCGCTCAGGGGCAACGCCGGGGTCGGCGGCACCGCAAGCAGCGCCGTGAGTCCCGGCACCACCGGCGTCGAGCTGTCGAACAAGGCCGTCTCCGGCAGCAGGCCTTCCTCGAAGATCGTATCGATGGGCGTGTCGCTCGGAAGCAATGTTTCGGCGCCCGCAAAGCTCGACGAGAACACCGGGTTATCGCTGAGGTCGACGTTGCCGTATGCGTGCTGATAACTCGAGACCAACAGCGGGGCGAATTCGGTGGAACCGATATCGACGCCGCCGAAGAAAATGAGATCCCCGAACGCTTCGAGCGCATACGGTCCCGACATCGGCGCCGCGGCCGTCACTTTCTGGCCCGCCGCCTGCATCGCGCGCAAGGTCGCCATGGCGACGTGGCCGCCCTCGGAGTAGCCGGTGAGGAACAGCTGTCCGTTGTCGCTCGTGGCCGAAGCGAGCGTATTCGGCAATGCCGTGCGGGCTGCCGCCAGCATGTCCATCATTTCGCCGGACTGCTGGGCGGCGTTTAGAAAGGGATGATACCCCAAGGTGGAAATATCGTAGCCCGCGTAATTCGGTGCCACCACGATGAAGCCCTGCGCCGCGAACATGGCCGCGATGAGCACGCCTTCGGTGTTCGTCGTGTCGGTGATGTCGGCCAGATTCAGCGCTTTGTCGGGATTCGTGCCGTGCGCATATTCGACGATCGGCCGGGGGCCGGAGCAGGTGCCCGCCGCACCGGTGGGCACCATGAGCGCGCCCGAGGACTCGGTGGTTTCGCCCGCGCCGCCGACCGTCCAAAACGTCACATGGTAAAAATCCACGCCGCATACGGGGGCGCCCGTGAGCTGCAAGAGTTGAGCGCCGGTCGCGGTGGCGGAGAGCTGCGATTGAAACGTCGCCGCGTTCACCGAGGCGATACGGAAGGGCGGATTTGCGGCAAGAGAGCCGTGGGCGGTCGAGGTGGTATCGACCGTGCCGGTCTGTGAGCTCGTGCCGCCGCACGCTGCCAAAACCGCCGCCCCCAGCGCGATCGCCGATGCTCTGAAAAGCTTGAACATGCCCGTCCTCCATGCTGCCGCAAAAGCGCAACAACCCATCAACGCTTGCGATCAGTGTGTTTTGTTTTGTGGGGATTACCAGCCCAATGGCGGCGATTCTACGCTACTCGCGCAAAAAAGATCTACGACCGAGAACGGCACTCCGGTGTCACGCAGACGTTGCGGTCGCGCCACTGGGGCGGTTTGCCAGCCAGGCGTGCACCTGGCTGACAATCGCAAGCGCGATCGCCTCCGGCGTCACCGCGCCGATGTCGATGCCCACAGGTCCGCGCAGGCGCGCTCGCAGCCCGTCGGATAGAAAGCCGAGCTCGCCGGCAATTCTGCGCCGTCGCGCTTCGGGCCCGAGCAGACCCACATAGGCCGGAACGGCGGCGGCGCTCAGCACCTTCAGGTACTCGACGTCGGACGCCAGATGATGGCTCATCACCACCACCGCGTGACATCGCTCGAGATCGACGGCATCCGACAGCGCATGCGCATCGCTGCGGACGACGTGTGCACCCGGAAATTTTTGCGGGTCGGCGTACGCGGGACGATGGTCGACGACGGTGACGCGCCAACCCATGGCCCGCGCCGCGGCGACCACGGGTTGAGCATCCGGTCCGCCTCCGCAGATCAGCAGGTGCGGCGGCGGCGCGAGAAACTGCACGAACGCACGCATGCGATTCGGGCCGCGCGTACTGACCACTTCCCGCGAGCAAGCCTCGAGCAACGACGTTTGTGCCGCCGCCGCCAAGAGCGGCGGCAGCGATTCGGGGCTGTAGGTACCGAGCGCAATCTCGCTCGATTCGTGGACGGAGACCAGACAAGCGGGTGTTCCGGTCGCGGTGATGCGGCCCGCGGCGCTCAAGGCGAGAGCCGTGGAACCGCCGGCCATCGCCGGCTCGATCAGCACCCGCATGGCGCCCTCACATCCCGCACCGATGCCGAACAGGATGTCGTCAGGGCCGCGCATGTCGTACTCGACGGCGCGCGTCTCGCCGCGGTCAATGACCTGCTTCGCATGCAGCTTCAAATCCGCCTCGAGGCATCCGCCGCTGAGCAGTCCAAAGTAGCTGCCGTCGGCCATGATGTACATGCGGGCACCGGGCTTTCGGTAGGTCGAGCCGGCCGTGGCCACCACCGTGGCGAGCGCGCATTCGGAAGCTGTCTTGGGGACACGCTCGAGCAGCATTTCCAGACTGGTATCGAGCCGCACCGCGCCGTCATCCAGCGATTTGAAGGAGTTCACTCTTTTGCGGTCCGACCGGCGGTATGTCCTACATCGTACTGTGCTGCGCATATCGGTGAGCCGCCGGGGTTATCAAACATACTGGGGCCTGGTTTTCTAGAATAGAACGATTATGTCGCATTGCCCGAGGATGGCCCATAGGATCGAGCTGCGGAGCGCACCCTAAGTGAGCACGAGCGGGCGACTCGCCGGGTTGCTGCGTCGGCGCTCCGTGCTGCTTGCCGTCGGTCTGGCGCCTCTCGCCGCCTCCCTGATCCTTTACATGGTTGCTCATCGTGGTTGGCAGGATCAAGTCCGGGCGCTCGAGCGTCAGAATCTGTCGCTGCAACTGAAGCAGCTGGCGGCCAACATCAAACGCGAGTCCGACGATCTGCAGGCTGCGGCACGCACGCTGGCGGAATCCGATGGTGCAATCGATCAAGTTCAGGAAGCGGCGGGCTCGGCCGCGCGATTCGACCCGAAAGGCACGTCGCGACTCGACATCGGTGCTCTGGTCATCGCGACCGTCGCGCAAATTGTTCGGGTGAGCGGCACGGTGACCAACGGCCAGTTCAACGAGCGCGCGCCCGATCCGGCGCTGCTCAAATTTCTGGGCACCGCCGCCGCGCTTTCCAGCGGCGGCGTCGATTTCGCCCATGATCAATTGATTGCCGCACGCCCGATCACTGCGCGGGGCTCCTCGACGATTCTCGGCTGGTTGGCGGTTGCCCGAAGCGTGTCGCCGGAAATGCTGGCTCGCATCCAAGAGTCGGTCGGCGGGACCGTCATTGCGCGGCCGATCGCGCAATTCCCGCCTGCGCAGGTGCCGGCCGATGTTCGAGGCTGGCTTGCCTCGACTTCCGCCGATCGATCGGGCGTCAGCACCCGCGGTTCGGGCGATGGCTCGGGATATGCGGTGTTCCGCGATGAGTCGGGCAGGGCTTCCTGGGTGTTTCGGCTGATACCGGAGCCGCGCATGGCCACTGTGCCGCCGATCACGACGGACGCCCCTCCCGAAGCGGGGATCGGGGGACTTCCGGTTGCGCTCGCGGGATTCATCGCGCTTCTTGCGGCAGTCGTCGCCGCCTGCGTGATCATCGCCTCGAGGCGGTATCTTCTGCATCGGCGGTCGGTGGATTCGCGCTACAAGGCCATCATCGATCAGACCAACGACGGCATTGTCATCGTCGACGCCGTCGGTCATCGAGTGCAGTACTGCAATCCCGCCTTCCTCGCCCGCATCGGATATACGCTGGCCGAAGCGGGGGCGCTCACCCTGTCCGATATCTTTGTCGACGCCGATTCGACACCCGAGAGCGTGCTCGCGCGTTTGAAGCAGGTCGATTCCCAGATGGCGCTCAATCTGCAGATGCGCGGCAAGAGCGGAGCGCTGATCGACGTCGAGGTGAGGTGCAATCAACTCGACGCCGACGGCCGCGATGGCCTGGCCTATGTCACGCACGACGTGTCGGTTCGCCGCAAGGCCGAGCAGCAGCTCATCGACAATCAGCAGCGCCTGGACAAGATGGCGCATCACGATCAATTGACCGGTCTGCCAAACCGCCATTATCTTGCGACGTTCCTGCCCGAGGCCATCGCCGTCGCCAAGGCGACCAACAGCATGTTGGGCGTGGTGTTTCTCGATCTGGATCGTTTCAAGCACATCAATGACACGCGCGGCCACGAAACAGGGGACAAGCTGCTGCAGGAGGTGGCCCGGAGACTGCGCGGTTGCGTGCGCGATTCCGACGTGGTGATCAGGATGGGCGGCGATGAGTTCGTGGTGGTGTTTCGAAGCGTGAGCTCCTATGACGAGGTGACGCTCGGCGCGACCCGCGTCATCGAGAGCCTCAACAAGCCCATCATCATCGACCAGCATCCGCTGCAGACGACGGGCAGCGTGGGGGTGAGCTTGTTTCCGCGCGACGGCGCCGACATGGGCGAACTGCTCAAGCATTCGGACACGGCCATGTATCAGGCAAAGGACCGCGGCCGCAACAACGTGCAGATGTTCAGCCAGATCATGAACCGCAAGTTGAAGCATCGCGTCGCCATGGAGGCGTCGCTGCGCGATGCGCTGCGGCTCAAGCAGCTGGACGTGCATTACCAGCCGTTCGTCAACCTGCTCACCCGCAAGGTGGTGGGTCTCGAAGCCCTCATCCGGTGGCGGCATCCGGTCCACGGCATGATACCGGCCGATCAATTCATTCCGGTCGCCGAGGAGACCGGATTGATCGTGCCCATGGGCAACTTCGTCCTGCATCGGACTCTGCAGACCATGAGCGCGTGGCAGCGAGCCGGGGTGAAGCTCGTGCCGGTGTCCCTCAACGTGGCGCCGGCGCAGCTGCAACGCGGTGAACTGCAGTCGACCATATCGACGCTGCTGAAAACCCACGGTTTGAAACCTGAAATGCTGCAGCTCGAAATGACCGAGCGTGCAGTCTTCGATTCGAGCCAGGCAAAGGCCGGCGAAAACCGCCAGGATACGATGGTGCGGCTGCGCGATCTCGGCATCAAGATTGCCATCGACGATTTCGGCACCGGCTATTCGAGCTTGAGCTATCTGAAGAACTGGCGGGTGGATGCCTTGAAGATAGACCGCAGCTTCGTGCGCGACCTGGTAACCGACTCGAGCGATCTGGCGATCGTCAGTGCGATCATCGCGATCGCGCGGCACCTGCACATCCAGGTGATCGCGGAGGGTATCGAGGGATACCAGCAGGCTGAAATTCTGCGCAAATTGGGCTGCACCATCGGTCAGGGATTTCTCTTTGCGCGCCCTATGCCTGCCGATCAGTGTCTGGCCATGCTCGGCAACGGCGCTCAAGGCGTCGGCGAGGAAGAGGACATGTTGGCGGTGTTCGCGTCGGGCCGTGCATAGGCGGCCGCGTGCTAGAGTGCGCGCATCATGCAGCGAACCGATACGCGCAGGTTGACCTCGGGCGAACTGCTCGACGCGAATCGGCAATACTATGACTCGCTCTGGTCCGGCGCCCGCCTCGTGGAGCCGGATCGCTTCAACACCTGGCCGCTGATCCAATCGCTGTCGGCGGCGGGCGGAGCGCGCCTCGAGGTCGCACCCGGTCTTCGGCCGCGCCTGCCGCTCGAGCACACGCAGTTCGTCGACATCAGCGCACCGGCGGTCCACACGCTGCGCGCGCGCGGCGCCTGTGCGACCCTGGGATTGGTCACTTCATTGCCTTTCGCGGATGCCGCGTTCGATCTGGTGTGCGCTCTGGATATCGTCGAGCATGTCGAGGACGACGATGCCGCACTCGATGAATTGTCGCGCGTGGCGAAACCCGGGGCGGCCGTTCTCATCTCGGTGCCCCTGCACCCGCATCGCTGGACCGCGTTCGACGACTTTGTCGGCCATCGGCGGCGATATGAGCCCGAGCGGCTGACGGCGATTCTCGCGAGCCACGATCTCGGCGTCGAGCGCAGCGCGGTCTTCGGCATGCAGCCGCGCTCCTCCCGCCTGCTCGATCTCGGCATGTGGTATCTCACGCATCAGCGGGAGCGCGCTTTGTGGTGGTACAACCGGGTGTTCATGCCCCTCGGTTTGCGATTTCAGAAACCGCTGAGCTTCGGATCCGGGCTGATCGATACCGCGCATGTCGACGAGGTGCTGATGGTGTGCCGCAAGCGCGCTGATTGAACATGGCTTCTCATGTCAGCAAATGCTGACACGCATTCCCACGCTTTTCCGGCCCGCGCGCGCCGCGACTTGACGAAGAATATGTCGAGCAAGATCACAGGTGCGCGAAACTCCTCATGCCGCTGCCACGTCATGCGTCCAATGGTGCAGTCAGATTCCTAGGACGCTACGTCCGGCGGCGCTTCTTCAGTCATTTCATCGTGCTGACGGCAGTGCTCGCCGCCGTCGGCTGCAACGTGGGCTCGCAATACGCGGTGAAGAATCTCGTCGATGTGCTCGGCATACATCAGCCGCCGTCGGCCGTGATCTGGGGCGCAGTCGCCATCCTGCTCGGACTCGTTGCCAGCGACAATCTGCTTTGGAGAGTCGCCGGGTGGATGTCCACGCATGCATTCGTCGCCGTCGGGGGCGATATCAGGCTCGAATTGTTCGATCATCTGTCCGGGCAGGGCACGCGTTACTTCGTCGAGCGGTTTCCCGGTGCGCTTGCCGGGCGGATCACCGCGGCGGCCAATGCTGCGTGGCTGATCGAAAATTCCCTCACCTGGACGACGATCCCGCCGGGGATCGCGGTGGTGGCGAGCATCCTGGTGCTCGGCACGATCAACTGGCATCTGACCGCGGTTTTGCTGGTCGTCGTGATCGTCCTGGGCGCGATCATCGCGCGCTGGGCGGCTCAGGGCCGCGAACTGCACCAGAATTTCGCCGGCCAGGCCGCACACGTGAGCGGCGACATCACCGATGTCGTGAGCAACATCAGCCTGGTACGGGCGTTCGGCGCGGCGCGGCGCGAGCAGGAACGGCTGAGCTCGAAAATTCAGGAGGAGATGCAGGCGCAGAGGCTGAGCCTGCGCTCGCTGGAGCGGTTGCGCCAATTTCACGCGGTCACGGTGTTCTTCGTCACCGCCGGCGTGCTGGTCTGGTCCGTGGAACTCTGGAGGCGCGGGCAGATCTCGACCGGCGAGGTGGTTCTCACCACCACACTTGGCTTCACCGTGCTGCACGCATCGCGGGATTTTGCCATGGCGATGGTCGACATGGTGCAGCAATTCGCCAAGCTCGGCGAAGCGGTGCAGGTCCTCGGCCTGCCTCATGAAATGCAGGATGCGCCGGATTCCCAGCCGCTCAAAGTGACTGCGGGCGCCGTCGCGTTCCAGGGCGTCAGCTTCAGCTACCCCAGCGGCCAGGCCGTGCTGCAGAACTTCACCCTGACGGTGCCCGGCGGGCAAAAGGTGGGGCTCGTGGGGCGCTCGGGAGCGGGGAAGTCGACCATCGTCGCATTGCTGCAGAGGCTCTACGATCCCGACGCCGGCGAAGTGTCGATCGACGGCCAGGTCATTGCGCACGTGACCCAGGAGAGCCTGCGCGGCGCCATCGCCGTCGTTCATCAGGACATTTCCTTGTTTCATCGATCGCTGCTCGAGAATCTGCGATACGGGCGGCCGGAGGCGAGCGACGAGGAGGTTTACCGCGCCGTCGAAGCAGCCCGTTGCACGGAATTCATCGAGCGTTTGCCGGAGGGTTACGACACGCTGGTCGGAGAGCGGGGCATGAAGCTATCCGGCGGACAACGGCAGCGACTGGCCATTGCGCGCGCCTTCTTGATGGATGCGCCGATCGTGCTCCTCGACGAGGCCACCTCGGCGCTCGATACGGAATCCGAGCAGTCGATTCAGGAGGCGCTCGCCCGCCTTTTCCGTGGACGAACGGTGATCGCCATCGCGCATCGTCTCTCCACACTCGACTCATTCGACCGCATCGTGGTGCTGGAGCGGGGCCATATCATCGAGGACGGTCCGCCGCGGCGTCTGCTGCAAACCAAGGGAGGCGTCTACAGCCGGATGTACGGGCGCCAGATTCGGGTCGGAGCGGAGCCGGTCCCGTGAGCACGCGTGCGCGGCACCGGGTCAAACTCATCGCCAGCGCGTTGGCCGCCGCCGTGTCGGGGATCGGCGCCGCGACGTTTGCAATGGCGCAGGTCGTCGCGCCCTCCGAAGCGGCTCACGCCGCGCTGCCGCCCTGCATCCCCGCGCCGCCGGCGGTGAAACCACACGCTGTGCACCGGCGCAAACGGGCGGAGCCGCCGCAGGCTCCTGATCGGCAAACCATCCCACAGGCGCAGGAACCCCCCAAGGGGCCCGATGGATTGGTCGACGCGCGTGTCGGTGAGACCGCGGCGCCGCTCGCCTCGATCCTCGGAAAAAATGTTCAGAGTTCGAAGGGCGAGGACCTCGGCCGGGTGGTCGACGTGCTCGCCGACGCGAATGGGCGCGTCAAAGCCGCGATCATCGATTTCGGGGGGTTTCTCGGTGTCGGGACGCGGCGCATCGCGATCGACTGGCCCTCGCTGCACTTCGATCCCAGCGACCGCGAGAAGCCGATGACTCTGAGCGTGAGCCGAGAGAAGCTCCAGTCGGTCCCGGAATACAAGGACTCCAACAAACCGAAACTCCTGATGCCGCCATCGGGTGCTGCGCCGCCTGATGCCGCAGACAACAGCAATTCAAAGAAGTGAGCGGGAAGGGGAGCTCGCGCGGGCCGGCGGCCCCGGGAAACCATCGACTCACGAGACGTTGAACTTCGCGGCCGGCCGCGGGCTCGACTGGTTCAACCTCTTCGTCGCAAATATTCAGACCGGGTTCGGGCCGTTCATCGCGGTGTATCTCAGCGGACAAGGCTGGACGCAGACCGCGATCGGGCTGGCACTTTCGATCGGCACGGTCAGTTCGATGGCGAGCCAGGTGCCCGCCGGCGCTTTTGTCGATGCCATCGACAACAAGACACGGGTCGCCGCGTTCAGCGTGGCGGTGTTTACGGCAAGTGCGCTGATGTTCGCCGTCCATCCGATTCCGCTGTTCGTCTACCTGGCCGAAGTCCTCCACGGCGTGTCGAGTTGCACGCTCGGTCCGGCGATCGCGGCCATGAGCCTGGCACTCGCCGGCCGCTTCGGGATGGCACCGCGCCTCGGGCGCAATGCGCGCTACGCGGCGGTCGGCAACGGGCTCGGCGCCGCCCTGATGGGCGCGTGCGGTCAATACGTCTCCGAGCGGGCGGTCTTCTATTTGACCGCCGCGTTCACTCTGCCGGCGTTGATCGCGCTGCTGCCGCTGCGGCGTGTGGCCGCGGCCGGCGGCGCGAATCCGAAATCTTCGGCCGCGCAGAAGGGCCGGCGTGCCTGGGGCGTGTTGGCGGACCGCCGATTGCTGGTATTTTGTGGGTGCGCAATGCTGTTCACCTTCGGCAACGCGCCATTGCTCATGTTGATCAGCGGCACGCTGTCGTCGACCGGCAGCAATCCGAGCCTGCTTATCGGCATCTGCATCGTGTTGCCGCAGATCATCGTGGCAGTGTCCTCGCCGGCCGTTGGCCGGGTCGCCGACCGGCATGGGCGGCGCCTGGTACTGATCATCGGATTTCTCATGCTGCCGGTGCGCGCGCTCGTGTTTGCAAGCACCTCCAATCAAGTGCTCGTCATCGCTGTGCAGGTGCTCGACGGCATCGCCGCCGCCGGATTCGGCATCCTGGTGCCGCTGATCGTCAGCGACGTCGCGGGCCACTCGAAGCATTTCAACCTGTCGCTCGGCGCAGTCGGCTTTGCCATCGGCATCGGCAGCACCGTCAGCACGTCGGCGGCCGGCTGGGCTGCGGATCATTTCGGAATGCGCACGGCATTCCTCCTCCTGGCTGGCGTGGGAACCGCGGCAGTGCTGCTGGCGTCGTTCGCGATGCCCGAGACCAAGCCTCTGCGGGACGACAGCGCCACGAAATCTAGTAGCGCACGACGACCACGACGTCGCCCTCGCGACGCGTGACCGTGGCCGAAAGGTTCTTGTGGTCGCGGCGCAGCAGCACATCGACGGAGCCGCTGCTCAGGCGCAGGTTGCGCAGGTGCACGTGATCGAGGAAGCTCGGCAGCGTAGGCCGATAGAACTTCACTTCGCCCGTGCGGTCGAGGAGCTCGAGGCCGAGAGAGGCCTGCAGCAGGCACAGCGGCGCCGCGCTCGCCCAGGCCTGCGGTGAGCAGGCGACGGGATACTGTGTCGGTGCATTTCGCTGCAGGCGAGCGAAGCCGCAATACAGCTCGGGCAGGCGCCGCAAGTCCATGTAGCTGGCCGCATCGAAAAGCGCCTGGAAAATCTGCGAAGCCGTCGCCTGCTGGCCGTAACGCGCGAGACCCATCGCGATCAGGCTGTTGTCGTGGGGCCAAACCGAGCCGTTGTGGTACGACATTGGATTGTAGCGGACTTCAGTGGAGGCGACGGTGCGAACTCCCCATCCGCTGAACATCGTCGGCGAGAGCAGGGTGTGCGCGAGGCGTTCCGCGCGGTCCGCCGAAGCGATGCCGGTAAACAAAACCTGGCCGGCGTTCGATGACACGACCCGGCACTGCCTTTTGGCTCCATCCAACGCGAGCGCATAGGTCGACAAATCGTCGCACCAGAAGCGGGCTTCGAAATTCCGGCGCAACGCCTCAGCCTGGGAGGCAAGGGCTGCGGCGCGCTCGCCGAAGCCGAGCGCCTTCGCCAGCAATGCCGCGTGCCGCTTCGCGCCGTAGACGTAGGCCTGCACCTCGCACAGAGCGATCGGACCCTCCGCCAGCCGGCCGTCGTGGTGGAAT
>Ga0302320_10020003_pt1 | contig 13396 bp, 13 predicted proteins | sample Bog_T0_3_FD_202130 | JGI IMG/M metagenome (GOLD analysis project Ga0302320, IMG submission 202130) | Peat permafrost microbial communities from Stordalen Mire near Abisko, Sweden - Bog_T0_3 | ecosystem: Environmental > Terrestrial > Soil > Wetlands > Peat | place: Sweden: Abisko, Stordalen Mire...
CGTTGGTGCATTTTTTATCTAAAAAATAAATAAAATCCTTTTATTCTAGGGGTCATAATTTCTTTGATCCTCATAGAGCTATTCCAATGGTACATAGCAGATGCCATTGCTTCATTTATTATCTCTCTCATGATATCTGGGAGTATTATCCCCCTCATTAAATCTTCCGCTGAGATTTTACTTCAAAGCTATCCAAAAAAATACAAGAATAAAATCGTTAAATTACTTGCCAATGTATATACTATTTCAAAAAAATGAATAATTAAAGATCAATTTTTAGATCAATAAAATCCCTGATATTGTGGCATGCAAAGATATCAACATATGGGCCTATACTAGCAATTATTTAGTCTGCACAATCTGCATCATAACTAAAAATGGAATCAATCAGGAGGCCCTCACCAAAAAAGTTCGAAATGAAATGAAAAAGATTTCGCAAATAAAGCACACAACGATCCAAATTCAATCGGAAACCTAATCCCGCACATTCTGAAATTAAAAACATCTTTCGAAAAAAATTTTCAAACTTAAACTTAGAAGAATTTAACGTAAAAATTTCATTAAATGGATGATAAATCAAACAAAATCCTCAACCCTCCACCTCACAAACCAATCAATCTCCTCCAAAGCCCTTCTCTCTTCACCTCTTTCCTGACCCCTCCGACCTCTCCCAATGACCTTCATAAATTCCGAGCATTATATCCAATTCCCAACCTCCCTCAATTTGAAACCCCTTTGACAGTCAAACGGTTTGTAGATTCAAGTGTCCAAAAAAAAACCGAATCAAATCACACATCACCCATTAATCAAAATTCAAGCTACAATATGGGCCTTGCTGCGTTTTGTTCTCCCAAAGAGAAATCTGCACAATTCTTAATGGAAAACTTCAATGGATCACCCAAAAGAAGTTACCAAAATTACAATGAATCCCCTAGAATTGTCAAAAAAGAAACGTGCAATTGTCGTAAGTCACAATGTTTGAAATTGTATTGCGAATGTTTTTCGGCAGGAGAAGTTTGTGGAACTTCATGTGCATGCTCAAATTGCAAAAACAACAAAAGCTTTCAAACGCAAAGAAATGAGACGATTGAGGCAATTTTGGTGAGACAACCTGATGCGTTCAATTCGAAATTCGAAAGGAAAGGATCTAAAAAGGAAACAAAACATAAAAAAGGGTGCAATTGTCGGAAATCCAATTGCTTGAAGAAATATTGTGAATGCTTAAGTGAAGGAATAGGTTGTTCTGCTAGTTGCAAATGTGTCGATTGCAAGAACATAGGTCCGAAAACAGAGGGTAAGGAAGAAATTGAGAAAACCATAAAAAAAAGGAAACTAAACCCGGAAGAACAAAGAGAAGAAAAGACTGTGATGAAGAAGAATATTAGGCTTTCCTTTGAATGAAAATCTGGGTGTATATAATTATCAATAATAGATATGTTTTAATTCAATTAAGTCTTATTATTTGGACTTTGATAAACCGCACCATTCATAAATTCTTAAAAATGGGTTAACATTCTTTTTTATTCAAAGTACATCAGGTTCTATCAAAATACATAAAAAAATAAATAAATTAAAATGAGCAAAAAAACAAATGAGGTATTACTTTCGTTTTGGTTGCTCCAGTTCATTAATTTTTTAAAAAACCACCATTTCGAAATTCAAACCGACTGATTTTAAATAATTTTAGATATTTTTAAAATGGCACTGGTAAAAAGCGATGGAATAATTTCTCTAATTCTTTAAAGTTTAAGCTCATACGATTTTCCTTAAGGTGCTAAAGGTATTTATCTAATTCCTGCTTCATCAATTCCTGGAAATATTTATCTCTAAAACTACCACTGCCTAATCTTTCTTTCTTTTTCAAAAAAAAGAAAATTTGACATAAATTAAACTTAAAAAACTATTTTTTAAAAAAGAAAAAAGAGTTGTTTGGGCCTTAATTTTATAATCCCAACAATGTTTTAAAAATAGGGTTTATATTCAAATTAATAAATAAATCTCCTCCAAGTTTCAGCAAAAATTATAATCAAAATGTTTAGCACATAAATAAAGATTCAGAAACAACGCCATACACTTCGTTCTATCTGTATAAGTTTTTGTGCTAGAAAAAAATTGCTGACAATGACATAGTGGCGAACATGTTTCCCCTGCACGCAAAGCAGAATTTCTTTTTCTTAACTGAAGTCCTGAACAATTTTCAATAATTAGAAGTATTATCAAAAAATAAATGAAAGGTTTCATATTTTTTCTTTGAAGAAGATGGAAAAAAAGAGAAATTTATACAAAAAATAGTAGGTGTTTTAAAAGTTATTCGTTTCTTTTTTTTTCGGTTTTTTTTTTTTGCAATTGCTTTAGTAATGTGATTTTTAATTAAAAAAAATGAATTTCATATTTGAATTTGCAATTATCAAATTTGATTTCTCGAAATTGGGATTTTCTAAAAACTTTAGAAAAAATGATAGATAATTTTTTTTAACATTTTAACAAAAAAAGCTATCAAAATACATAAAAAAAATAATTAAATTTAAAATGAGCAAAAAAACAAATGAGGCACTGTTTTACGGTGGATGCCATTGCAAAGCGGTGGAGTTTCAAGTGATATCTCCTAGTGACCTTGTTGTTTGGAAATGCAACTGTTCGATCTGCATAATGAAACAAAATCATCACTTTATCGTCCCCAAGCAAAAATTCACTCTCATCAAAGGACAAGACAAATTAACCCTCTACACATTCAACACCAAAGTGGCTCAACATTATTTTTGTAAAATTTGTGGAGTGCAATCCTTTTATTATCCCCGAAGCAACCCCGATGGTGTGGCCATTACGTACAATTGTATTACAAACAAGGAATCATGCACTTCTTTGAAAATCGAAGGATTTGATGGGGAGAATTGGGAGACTACTATAAAGAAAGTGGATATCAATAAATTTTCCCGTTTATAAAACATTTTCTCATTTATTTTTAAAACTATAAAGAAGAACCTTTATAAATTATCTTCCACAGCATACTGCACTGCCTTCACCATCATCATAATTCGCGATTTTTGAAAGGTAAAGATCCTCTTCCTTCCATTCCAAAGCTATTGAATCGAATATTTTAACCTTCTTCTCATTTAACATACAATACAAAGGGAACCCTGTATAATTCTTCGCTCCTTGTCTGTCATGATGCCACGATTTCAACACCTTATGTTTTTGTTCCAAAATGAATTTCTCTTTGCCGATGTCAAAGAAATAAAAATATCCATCATTTTCCTTCATCATCCCATTAATCAATAGCAAATTCTGGTCCGAAATCTGGAAAACCAAACTGCTGATTGCCGGAAGAACTGAAAACCCATTGGTTGCATAAGGCACGGTGCTCCATTTGTCTTCAGAAATTACATATTTATGGATGGTTTGTTCTTTGGCATAACTGTCGAATAAATATATAATTTCATCCCCGATGCTTATGACTCCCGGCTCCGTCACCTGGCAAATATCCTTCACCATTTCTGCGATTTCAGTCCATTTGTTGTCACTTACATGGTATCTGTAGCATTTCTTTGTAAAATGATTATCTACCACCCCCCCAAGAACATAAATGTAGGGGTTCACATACACAAGACTGTGGAAACTTCTGGGTTCTGGCAAAGGTTTAACGAATTTGTCTCTTTCCCGTTCTTCTATGTCGATTCGGTAACCCTTATGTCGATTCAAATCCAATGCCAACACATTGTCAGTGGGTGCAACTGCTTTTGAGAAGTTTTCTATTGTTGGATCGAACAAACGCTCACCACCTATGAAATAAACTTTGCCACTGGGCAATACGATTGAATGATCAGCATAGAACATATATTTCCGCTTGAGGTAGAACACTGAAAAACAATAGAACTCATTGGAACGAGGCAAAAATACATATATTTTGTTGTCGTTGAAGGGGTAATAATGAAGCAAGAAGGTGTTTTGGAACTTTGTCGGGCTCTGACCCATGAGAGAAAGATGATTTATTGGTGTTTTTGAGGATTTTTGGTGGTTTTTAAAATTGGTTTGATTGTTTTCGCGATGAGTGAAATAAAAAGAGGTCGGCAAAAACGATATTTTAATAAAAAAATTAGAAATTTTTCTAAAATTCTTTAATAAAAAAAATAGATTTTTGTAAATTTTGGTTTGAATGTAAAAATATAAAAAATTGACTAATAAACAAAAATAATGTATGTTTTTTTTTGTTTGCAAAAAATATTCAAATAATTGATTTATTTTTATCTTTTTTCCGACAAAGACACCAAAAAACTTTTTGAATTTTTCTGCAACACGTGATAAATTTTTCCTTTACTTTAAAATAAGAAGATTTTGCAATGATTTCTACTTCCTTTTGTCCGAACATTTTGAGTTTTATTTTGTTTATCAAATACGAATTGTCAAGAGTATATTTGCTAGTATCTTTCACCAGAACCACTTTCTCCATTTTTCTTAAATATTCACTATTATGAGAAGGTTCCTTCGAATTCAGTTCATATTCTATACATAAATGATTCAAGAAAAGATCAAAAATTCTTAAATCCAGATCATTTTCCTCGCAGTCCTTTTTTAAAAATATTATGTTTTCTCCACCACATTTGAAAACGTTGCTCATATAATATCCAACTTTTTTCCTTACATCCTTTAAGTTTTCCTTTGATAATCGATCTTTTTTACTCCCTATCAAAATAAAGGGTAACTCCCAAAGGCAATTATATGAATTTTCTCCACTTTTTGAATCAAAGAGACCTTTGACCCATGAATGGAAGTTAAACAAAGTCTTGAGATTTGTGCAATCAAAAAAAAATAAGGCTCCTTTGAATTCGTTCATCTGATGCTTGAAATAAAGATTCACTCCTTGTCGTTGCGATTTATCACCTGTCAACTCCCAAAACTCAAAGAGAAAGGTATCTGAAAATTTGGCCTCCTTCTGCTTAGATAAAATTTCATAGGAGATCCCTTTTTTTAGCACAAAAACTTCACAACCCACTGTTTTTCTAGCTTTTGTGTTGGTTAGAGGGTCACAATAGGAGGAAAGAAAGGCAGTTTTACCAGAAAGATGGTCTCCGAAAACAAGGATTTTAATTTTTTTAAATCCTTTAAATGTAGAACTCATTTGTGATTCACTGGTGCTTTCTGAATCGTCCATTTGAGGAATATTTCCTTATTAAAAATATGAAAATTGTGTTTATAAATAAATAAAAACATTTAAAATCATTTTTATTTTTTCAAAAAAAAATTTTTATTTAGGAATTGGAATTTTTGTTTTGATTTTTATTAAAAATTTATCAAAATAAAATAGAAATTTTTTTTTTAATTTCGTTTGATCAGATTAGTTGTATTTTGATGAGGATTAAAATTAATTAATAGTCTAAATTTTGAATTCCTAAAGAAAAATAAATTTGGATGTCATAATTTAAAAAAAACAGCTCCAAGCTAAATATGACTTTGCGAACTTAATTAAAAATACAAATATTTAAAACCAATAAAGTGCCTCCAAATTTTTTTTTCAAATATCCTCAAAGAAATGAACACGAACATTGACTTCAACCTAATGAATTCCAAGCGTGAGAAATTCAGAGTCGAAATCAGAAAATCCCTCCAAGCCAAGGATCTGGAAGACAGGCGTTTTCGGGTAATCAAAAAATCTAGCATTGAAAACAAAGAAAACATGATATACAACATCTTCACTCATAAAGAGGTAACCCAAATAACATTTTCTATTTATTTTCTAACGTTTCTAGATCACAAACCCTGTAGAAATTTTCCAACACATTGATGCAAATCATAAAAAAGGAGACCATGACCAATTGTTGCAAAGTCTCATTGCCTTAAACCATTTCATTAATCAACAGGATGAGTCCTTCAGGAAAAAGTTTTTCTTGAACCAAATGCCCAAAAAATTGGCCCAGATTATCACTGAAAAAAATCACGACAAAAAAATCTCAAAGGAAATCAGTTCGATCTTCATCAAAATAACAGGAATTTGGACAACAGAGGAGATGCAACCGTATCAAAAAGAGATTATTTTAATGTTTAACTATATGTTGACTGTTGACTGTGTTGAGGGTGAAAGTGTGGATATCCTGATAAATGTTTAAAACTTTGTTATTCGTAAAAATAAAATTTTGTTTTAGATTATTAATGGAGTTTCCAATTTATGTTATGATTCACCTGAATTTGTTTTAAGAGTGTTGGAGACCGCCACCCTTTTGGAAAATATCATTATTTGCTATAAAAATTACGACAACCAAAAAATCAATAAAAGCATCATCAGATTGTTCTTTAACATGATTGAAAACATTAAAAATCCAAATGAAATTGAACCCAACCAGGTTTTATAATATGCAATTGGAATATTTTTTATTATAAATGATAATTTAGGTGCAAAATCTTTTCGAACTTTGTGAATGTCTCTTTGATGGTTTCAATCTACCTGGAGAAGATCAAAAGACCACCAAACAAGCAATTTTAATAGCTCAAGCTTTGGAATCTCTCACTGTCACTTTCGATCCATTACTAATTTATGATATCATTGGAGAGGATGCCTCGTTTTACCTTGAACTGTTTGACATCATCGACTTAAGCGACAAGAGTCAACAGAATTTCCTATGCCCTCTTCTGAATTTTATCTGTAACCTTATTGGATTACCGCAGGTAGACCCTGTATTTTTCCTCCAGCATGGTCTTTTAGAAACAATTCAATTGATATTTGAAGACGAGTCTACAGATAAAGTGAAAAGCATTGCTTTGGAAATCATAGGAAACATCCCTTTTGAAAGCAATGTGTCATCGAATTATGAAGCTGAAGTCTTTGGGTTTTTAAAGAACAATTTCATCGATATTATTCGGGGGCCCGTTTGTGAAGTAAATTTCATATAATAGTGGTAATTTTATTGATTTTTTAGACCAAAAAACAATTGATCAAAACCTTGAATGTTATTTTCAAGACCTGTGATCCCACTGATAAAGAAATTTTGAACTACTTAAACGATAAGGACATTATTCATAGGATTATGGAATGTCTCGAGATTGAAGAGATTAAAATAAAGATAAACACATTAGAACTGATCGAAAGCATTTTGGTGATTGGTGTCAATGAAATGGCTCGATTAAACTTGACTGCTAATCCATTCGCTATGACAATTTCGCAAGATTCCTCCTTTAAAACACTAGAAGCTTTGCAACAAAATTTGAATCAACATATCTCTGAAATGACCCAGATGGTTTTTGACTCATATTTTGATAACATTTAATTTTTGAATTGTTTTATAAAAAGAACTTATAAAAAAAAAATTCATATTTTAAGAAATTTAGAAAAAAATCGAGAAAAATTAATTAAAAAAATTTTTTTTTTAAACACTGTCAAAATGACCAAAAATTCAAAGGAAAATTTTAAAAATTATATTTTTTGAAAAAAAAAAAAAATCACAATTGACACAACTTCAAAATAAAAAAAATGAAATCATTAAAGTTTATTTTTTCTGCAATTTTTCATATTTCTTCCCCACAATGTCCACCAAATCTTTTATTTTATTGAAATGTCTCACATCCTTTCTTGTCCCTTCTTCTCTTTTCTTGTTTTTGTTAAAATCAATTTGTCTCACATTTTTTTGAGGGATGGGCTCCGAATTTTCGGCTTTCAAGAAATTCAAACTGCCACTGAAATTTGTAAAATTGACTGATTTCTTCGTTTCGTTTATGGAAAGAACGGAATTTTCTCTTTTCATAGGTTTCAAATTGAAAATTTGTGAGTTTTTCGCTTCATTATTTGGTGAATCGTTCATATTAAGAAAATTGGTACAGCTGACATCCTTGATGTTTTTCGACTCCATCATATTTTCATCATTATTATGTTTTAATAAATCCATGTTTTTTAATAGATTTTGAGCGAAAATATAATTTTCTTCAGATGTTTCTTTGGAATTATTAGGTGTGGTGCTAATGGTGGCCGGTTTTTCGACATTGATATATTCTTTTTTGACATTTTTCTTCAAAAAAGACACCTTTTCTTTCAATTCATAGAATATGTAAACGACCTTGTTCTGAGGACAGTTATAGGCTGAAAAAATATCATTTATCATGTAGTTTTCAGACAAACTTGTGGGATTTACACTTTTGGGATTTTGGATATTAACGTTTTTGAGCCATTTGGATTCATCAGGGTAATAATCTATGTGGTAACTTTGGGAACATGATGCAAGCCATTTGTGAGTGAGATGTTCATTTATGTTGCGGAGGAAATTATTTGGGGAAACCCTGAAAAAAGGAAAAAATTAAATTTTTTTTTAAATTTGAGGAAAAAAAAACAGAAAAAAAAATTTGAAATTTTTCAAAAATTTAAATATAAAAAATCAAACTCAAAATTAATAGTTTAATAATTTTACTTTAATTCTAATCTGGGAAAATTCTCTAATTTCATCATTATTTGATGAGTCTCGGTGGAATGAGGTAACAAACGCAAAAGCACCTTTTCAGGTTCTGAACTATTTTAAGAAGATATCAGAAGTTGTAAGAAAAAAAAATTTTACTTTGCATTTTTTCTAGTTTTTGATGTTTTTTTTGCAGAAGTTTTCGATTTGGTCTTTTTTATCTTTGCCTTCAACAATTTTTGAGTGTTTTTTTTCTGGTTCTGTCTTTGCTTCTTTCCATTTTGGGGTGAGTTTTTGGGCTCATACTTCTAAAAAGCTTTTAAAAAATTATCTATTTTTTTGCTAAAAACCATGCTAATTTCTGTTAAATTTTGTATATTATAATAAATTCTGCAAGTTTCTTGAAAAGTTTGAGGATCCTTCAAAATTTTTTCCTCTAAAAGCTTAATATTCTCCATCAGGAAGCAGTCCTTGTTCCTGACTTTTGAATTGGGGGTGTTTAGGATCATGCATCCCAATGCTTGTGTCAATTCTCTTAAAAATAAGTTTAAAGCTTCGTTAATTGCATCGCTTTCACTTGAACTCTAATTAAAATAAAGGGGAAATAACATATATGAATTGAAAAAAACAAAAAAATACCTTAAAACATTCTGTTTGAAGGTCTGGGAAAGATTGGAAAGCTATACATTGTTTTTTGAGTGTTTCAAGTATATCGTGAGCAGTATTCAGTTTTTTTATTTCAAAATTAAGAGATTCTAAATGTTGGTGAGCCGGGTTTGTTTGCATGGTGTGGAGGGCACTTGAGTCGGACATGTTTTTTTAATTTTGTTAAGGTTAATAGATTAAGTAATAAAAAAAAAATTATGTTCATATTTTAGTATACGGATATATATTGTTTTTCTTTATTGTGAATTTCTTTGTTTTTTTATGTTTTTTTTTGCTTTTGCTTGTTCTTTTTTGTTTTGGTTTTAAATTTTAATTTAATTAGCGGAAAATTTATAACTATTTTAAGATTTTTGTTAATTCCTCCCCAAAACCAAATTGCAAAAGAACAAAAATGCTTGAGTGACTCTGAATTATACTAAAACATGACCATCCTTCTGGATCCTTTTACAAATCACCATTTTATATGAATATTAAAAAAAAATTACAGAAAATGCATTGTAAATGCAACAAATTTCGTATAATGTATTAAAAAATGCAATTGTCATAAATAAAATCTATAAAATCTAAGCAAATATTGTTATAGAGAATCTATTTAAACGTTTAGAATAAAAAAAAACATTTTTTTCTTCATTTAAGTCCCCTCTCACTTGAATTCAAATTTAATAATTTTTAGAAGTTTTATTGAAATTTTTGTTTTTATATTTTTTGTTTTTTCCAAAATACAAAATACAAATCATAAAAAGATCTTTTTAATTAAAAAAGAAAAACTAAGAAAAAAATTTCCAAAAATTAATCAACATTCGATGTCAGACGATTGTATTCTTTGTTATGAGCCTGTGCTCATCTATTCGATCGGCAAATGCAACCATAACCCAATCTGTCATTTGTGTTCTATCAAGAACCGCAATATTTTGAAAAACAAATGTTGTCCAATTTGCAAAGTAAACTACTTTGAGAAAATAAATAATTTTGTTTTAGGAAGAACTTAAAGAAGTCATCCTCTCCAAAGTATTGAAACCCTTCAATGAAATTCAAAACGAAGCACTCACCAAATATACCATTGTAAAATTTTTAAAAATCTTAAAAAAAAACAAAAAAATTGTTTTAAAAGGAAGGAATTTATTATACCGAGAACTCTATCAAGGAAGAACTTGATAAAATTAACAAACTGCAATGTTGGATCCCAAACTGTAGCGACAGTCAAGTCTTCAACACCATAGCGTTCCTAAAAAAACATTTGAAGGACAGGCACCAAAGATTTCTATGGTTTTTTTATTTTATTAAAAACAAATTCTTATAAAAAAAAGTGACATTTGTTATGAAAACAAAACTGCGATTTTAAAAGAACAAAAAATTTATTCAGTGAACTCTTTACAAAAACATCTGGCTAATGGGGATCATGATGATGATGGAAATCTGATATTTTTTCATCCATTTTGCCATGTTTTCATTTTTTTACTTATTTTTTTTTTATATTTTTTTTATTTTTTTTTAGTTCTGCGATAAATATTTCTATAATGAAGACATTTTCATTAAACATCTAAAAGAAGGTCACATTGCCTGTGATTTGTGTGGTCAAGATTATAAATTCGTTTATTATAATAGTTACAAAAATTTGGAGATACATTACAAATACTCACATTATTTATGTCAAGACGCTAATTGCTTGGCTTCAGGATTCATGGCTTTCAAGACTTTGGCTGAATATGAACTTCATAATGTTAGCATTTTATAATTTAATAAGTCAATACGTTTTTTAGGTGAAAGTTCATACTGGAGAAGTGAAATTAAGCAAACAACAGCAAAAAATGATGAAGTTTAAAAAAAAATAGAAGTATTTTAAATTTTTTTATTTTTAGCACGTTTACTTTGCAAACTATCACAGGCTTCGTTTATGACGATAACAAACCGAAAGGCAAAGAAGGTAAAAAATTGTTAAAATGACCTCTAAATAATAAATTTTCAGAGAAAACTATTTTCAACGACAATGAAGGTTATGATTTCGAGGAACAAGTATTATCACTTTAAAAAAAAGAAGAAAATAATCATAAAACTAATAGTTCCTTTCTCAAAAAAGAACAAAACTTAAGGCTTTAAGTGAAAAAGACACTCAAACTGATATGATGCTTGATATCCGTGACTTTTATCAAAATTCAGTAAGTTTAGATGACACAGACGATGAAGAAATAAAACAAGATAACGATCATTATATGCCTGCCTCTCAAAAAGGCAAAAAAGTGAAAGGTGGCAACTATAAAACAACAGTATATCTCCCAAAAGAAGATATTTATTTTGAGAACATCAAATTAATCAAATATAGGTCATTAAAAAATATGTAATAATTTTTTTTTCTCAGTTTATTAAATTTATTTTGGATGAAAAAAATTGGAAGCTCCGCAAAATCGTTCGAAGATAAAATTTCCAGAATAATCGACCAAGAGAAATTCAATAATTTCTGGGCTTGGCGAAAGGAATATACCACGGGAAAAATAACTGCCGAAGAATTTTTTAGGAAATTAAAAGAGATTTTTGGGAAAAAATCCGTTTTCTATTATAAAATTTTTATTTTTATTGATTTTTCTTAGATTTTTAAGTATTTTCCATACTTTATTGCAACCATTCAAAATGAAGAAACACAAAAGGAATTAGATGCTGTTTTATTAACTGAAATCAGGAAATTACCCAAGCAAAAGGAAAATCTGTTAACGAAAAGTCTCAAATATTCTGATCTTGTCAATAATTTCGTTAAGCTTGTGGAGGATAATATAATGAGTCGAATAAAAAATAATATGATAGGACTCAAAAACAGAAAATTTATGGATAAGTCAAGAATATTCCAATTGATTGAAATTATCAGAAGGGTGAAGACCAATGAAATGGTGAAATTCAAGTTTTTAACGAATTTCGGAGTTTCTTTGAAAAATTTTGACGCCATAACAAAAAAAATTCTATTCGTTAATTTAGAGGAAATCCCTGCTATCTTGGAAACTTTCCCAAATGAAGATCTTCTGCCTTTGTTTTTGTATTTGACATTTTGTTGTGATCTTTTGGCTGGGAAAAAAATTCATAAAGGTTCAGAAAAAAAATGAATAATTATATTGTGTTTTAAATAGAAAAAAATCAAATTTCAAGCAATATACTAAAAGATTTCTTAAAGAAAAATCTGGAAGAATTGAAAAATTATCTTCCGAAAGATCAAGAAAGCTCATCATCTGATGAAGAAATACCAAGCAAAAAAACTGCTGTATTTAATAATTTTAATTTTTTAAATGGCTTAATTTATCATTTTAAAATCAAAAAGAACAAAAAACAACAAAGCACTAGTAATAATAAAAAAGACATGAAACCGCCTGTTGAAGAAATAAAGGCGACTGAAGAAAACCAAAGTTTTGACACTCAATGCAAATTCGAATTTCCAGTTTTTGTGCCACCTCAAATCCAACCACCGCAACCATCAAAACATTTTAATAATAATAATGATAAAAACGCAAATAAAAACCAAAATAAAGTGAAAAAAATAGATTCCATGAATGCTTGGGAAAAGCAAAACCAAAACCCTTTTATCTATTTTTCTACTGAGAACAAAGTGAGCAAAAAGGCTTTGAATGAAGAATTTCCATCTCTTGGGGGTGAAAATAAAGGTGAACTTTTTATATTATGAGTTTTGTTTGAAAAGCAAAATTTTAGGAGGAGGTGAAGGTGGAGGAAATGACTTTTTCATGAATGATAAGAAAGAATTTGATGATGAGGAAGAGGATGATAGAAAAAATGATATTATTGGTAAAAAGGGGAAAGGAAAAAATAAAAAACTTATATATTCGGGGGGTTTCTATTGATGAGAGGAGAAAATCAAATTAAGAGCGAAAACTATTTAACATTGAAGGAAATCATTTAAGAACTTTAAGGAAATTTAAAAAAGAATAAAAAAACAAAGAGTTAAAAACGTTTATTTTATATTCATTTAAAATGGGAAAAATTCGGAAAAACTTTTGGGAAATTTACTTTCGAAAACAAAATTTATGATTCGTTGAGATAAACACACTTTTCAAAATCGGATTCTAGTAAAAAAAAAATTATGATTCCAAATCCAAATTTATCAATTCAGGATTTTGTAAAATTCCAAATGGACCAACGGACATATTAAATTTTAAAATTCTTAATTTTACTTTTTAAAAAATGGACCCAAAATTTTAAAACTTATTTATCAAATTTTTGTCATCTTTGTTATACAACAGTTTCAGATTACAGAATTAAATTCAAAAATTTTAATTTTAAATTTGTTATAAAACTGGACAGTAAACTTTACAAAACGAAATTTTGAATATAGTTTTAAATTAAAAATTTTAAAAAAATAGTCC
>Ga0302320_10020006_pt1 | contig 13395 bp, 18 predicted proteins | sample Bog_T0_3_FD_202130 | JGI IMG/M metagenome (GOLD analysis project Ga0302320, IMG submission 202130) | Peat permafrost microbial communities from Stordalen Mire near Abisko, Sweden - Bog_T0_3 | ecosystem: Environmental > Terrestrial > Soil > Wetlands > Peat | place: Sweden: Abisko, Stordalen Mire...
TGATTAGAGGAAGCATTAAATTACCTTTATTTAAGGATCCTGGAAAAATAAAAAATAAATTTTAGAGAAATCATGAAATTTAAGTAATTTAATTGAAAAAAAAAAGAAGATTTTTTTAGTATTGAATTTTATGTTGAAATTTTCAAACAATGTTTTATTTTGAAAAAAATAATTTTAAATGCAAAATTTGAAACTCTGCATGCAAAGTCTCAAATTTTGCATGAAATAAAAAATTCCAATTGAATTACTAAAAAAGTTATAAAAAAAAATTATAAATATTTAATTATTTATTTTTTTTAAACTTCTCGAATAAAATGTCAAAGAAAAATCTAAATGACCAATCAATGAATAAAAAAGAAAAGGATGCAGATGGATTATACGTTGTTGAAAATGAAGACGAAATCGAGAAAGAATTGGAGGCTGCCAACAATTTAAAAAAAATGGAGATGAACGTTCGTTACATTTATACCGAATCTTCAAAATATTTACTTTTCAAGTAGTTGAAAAACTTGAAAAATGAAGTCGAAAGGAAAAAAAGAGAGATGGTCCAGAATAAATTAGTTCAAATTGAAACCGAAAAGAAAAAAATGGCATCAAGATTAGAGTAATTTTTAAGATAATTCCTTCTTTTTGAAAATTTATTAAAAAAAGAGAATTGCTATTGCAACCAAAAGACGATGATCGTGATTTAAAATTAAAAATCATACAAAAGAAGAAAAACATTGAGAAAATCCTTGAAGATCAAATAGAAAAAGATGAAGAGATAAGATTAGTAAAAAAGGAGCATGAAATTGAGCGTTTGGTGCTCAAAAAACTTGAATTGGAAAAACTCCAAGAACGAAAAAAAGAGATAAGCAACCAATTTAAAAAAAAGTTCCATTTTCGAAAATATCCTTTATCTTGACTTTTTATAAAGTAATTTAGAACTGGAGATCATAAATGAAGAAAAAACTGTTCGAGATATGAATGCAGCGAAAATATTGGAGAATGCTTTAAATACAGGAGGGGTGAATATTATGTTTTTTTTGAAGATATTTTATGTTTAAGTTAGCTTTTAGAAGAAGCAATTAAAAAAGGAGCCCTAACTGACAAAGAGATGGCGATGTTATCGGAAGCATATTTAGATAAAAATGTAGCAAATGAAAAGCAGAAGGAGTTGATTTTGGAGCAAGTCCAAGCGTTTAAAAAGAGAGAATTGAAGCAAAAACAATTGGATAATCAGGAAAAAATCAAAAAATTAAATGAAATGCGTTTTGATATTATGGAAAAAAAGGAAGAAATTCTCAAACAAAAGGCGGTGCATAGTGAATTTATGAAAAAAGGGTATATTTTTTTGCTTTATCATAAAATTTGATTGATTGTTTATCTCTTCTTTATTTAGAGTGCCTTTTCTCTCTGAAATTGAGCTCGGAAATGCGCCACCTAAGGAATTAATTGCTAAAAATTTCAAAATTGATTATGAACAATATAGAGAAACAATGGATATGAGTGAGTTTTTTAAAAACGGCAAGGAATATTTAGAGATGACAAGAAAAAAAATTGAAGATTTAAAAACCAATGTTTGTTATTTACTTTTCAAAATAAAAGCAATAAACTACAAAATATAAAATTTTATTAAAGCTGGAAAAAACCGAATATAAGTCAGATTATGAACTTCTTTATATGGAGGAACTTCAAAATTTCATAGCAAATGTTAAAATTATAATGAAATAATGATTTTTAATTAAATTATAAGGCAAATCCAAAAAGTTTGCATATAGCCAGACAAATGGTTTTTTTGATTTTTGAATTAGCATCAAAGGAAATTACAAAAGATGAAGAGACGTTAAAAGTATTGTTCCCAAAATAATAAATTGACTTTAGAAAAATCATTTAATATAAAGGTTTTACGGAATCAAAATGAATATCTTATGACAAAAAAACAGAAACTGCATAAAAAAATGGAAGCTATGGTGGATGTCAATGCTATGGAGGAATTAGCTAATGATTTTGTGGTGAAAATAGGAAACCAACTTGTAAGAGAAGCAGCTGCTGAAACTGCTAGCCTAAACCTTTTTGCGAAGACCACTGCTTTGGATATAATTTTCAAAGCATTGTCACAAGAAAGGGAAGCGGGTGACCCTCAAGATCTTTATCAGATTTTTTTTTCATTGAGAGACGCTAATTTTCAAAAGGTTTTTATTATTAATATATGCAAAATTTAATTAGATAAATGAAAAATAAAAGCGAAAAGATAAATCAGTAAAATTCAATTTTGTTGATAAAACCTCAATCAAAGATAAAGTTTCCTTTATAATTAATAATTTGATCAGGTAAAAAAATGTGATTCAGGCAAAAAGGAAAAAAAAGAAAAAGCAAACTCAAGCTGATATAAACAATAAAGCAGATAAAAACCAAGATAGAATTCCTGAGGATGAGATTCTCAACCCAGCAGTGTTGAAATACAATAAAAGTGTCAATCCAGACCAAGAAACAGAAACAAATCAAGGTTTGTCCTATATTTATTTACATAATATATATATATAATATATCTTTTATAATTTAGGATCTCGAACACTCCAAGAGAAAGAAATTGCATATTGGACAAAAATAAATTGCGATCCAAAAAAGTTCATTGAGCCTGTGAAGGTAAAATGTGGAGTGTCATGTCTATCATTGAATCATACAGGAAAATTGTTGCTTTTGGGAATAACAAGTGGTGGCATCCTGTTATATGATATGAGTTTTTCATTCAAAGAGCCTATTTTGTTGTCAATTGATTTATTAAATCTGACATTTGGAAATTCATATTTAGATTCTGTGTGCTGGAGTTTAGACGGATCCTCACAAATTTTGGCTTTATATAATACAGGAGTTGTCAATAGTTTCTTGAATATAGGAGCTCCACAAAATTATGAAAAGTTAAGACGAATTAAAAAAGATTCTAACCCTTTCGTAGAAGAAATTATGCTTTATTTTAAACACTCATGTTTTCTTTGTTTTAGGAAACCAATTTATTCAAAAAACCATTAAGTTTGTATAATGAAAATCAGATGGATTGGAAGTTTTTTTCTAGGGAAAAATTCAAGTATACAAATGAAAAAGAAAGTTTGAGAATCACATGTGTTCATTTTTTTCCAACGTTTACTTTGACAGGTTTTTGTAATAGTATTCTCCTTGGGGCTCAAAGTATGATAATATATGGAATTTTTCAAATATATATTTATTTACAAAAATAAACAAATTAGATGGTGTTATTTTGAAGTTCAATAATAATAAATCAGCTGAAGGAGAATATCAGATATCAATTAAATTTAATCAAGGATTCAATAAAATTATCTCAGAAGAGTTAAGCAATTTATATTTTTTTCATTTTTAAAGAAATGACCCCATTTTCTAAATTCCACAGAAATCAACCATTCCCAAAAAACATTAACCCCATCAAAATCTCAAAAAGTTCTATTCAAGAAGGACCTGAACATGTATTTCGTGAATTCTTTGTTGGACATCAGTGATTAGAAATTTAATCTAAAATGTTAATTTATGAATCTTTAGAGACCCAATCGTTTTCATAGCTCCTATCAGCAATATGAAAAATATTATCTCAGTTGATGAAGCTGGCCTAATATTAGTATGGAATTATTCAAACGAAACATATTACTCAAAATTTCAAGCATTTAGCCCAATAGCAAAACTAAAGTAAAAATATTTGAAAAAAAAATAGAAATAATAAAAATTGAAAAAAATAAGGGTGAACTCAAATTCAATTGGCTATCAAGAAACAGGCCAAAAAATTATTATTTATCCCTCCAAAACCAAAAGATTATCCTCTCAAGACTCCAAGAGATATTATCATGAGTTGATGGATATAAAGGATTTGAAGAACAAAACAATGAAGAAGACAATTTTGGAAAACAACACCATAGTAAATATAAAATATTGATATTGTTTTTCATCATCATAATTTGGTAGGAATTATTGATTTCATCAAATGGAATGCCAGACAAAAATGAAGTTTATACATTTGATCAATATCTCGTTGATGAAGAAGAGAAAAAAGTGTTGCAGATTTTTCAACAAGATTATAAAGGAATTCAGAAAAATGGGGCCATTAAATCTGTAAAAGGGAGTTTTAACAATAAATTCATTTATTTGCAAAACTTGGTGGAACATAAGAATGATTCTAGTAAATTTTACATTAATAAAAATGACAATATTTATTTTTAGACGCCACAATTGTTAATTTCATCGGTATTACTTTAGAGGATTTAAAGATAAAAAACCTTAAGATTCAATTGGAAATAAATAAAAAAATCACGGAACCATACGAATTTGTTGTAATTATGACAATAAAATTAAAAATCATTAATTTATAGATTATAGATGAGTTTCAACCCTTGTTTATTTCTTATCTCGTCATTTTACTTGGAACGTCAATTGAGATTTATAGTTTATCGACAGGTTTTGATGTTTTTATCAAAATAAATAAATTTGAAATAATTAAATAAAAAAGGATCTAAAGTAAAAATCATCAAGGAACCTCTAGACAACATTATGAAAACAACAAAGCTTTTAGCTTTTGACTATTTGCAAGTGTTTGAATATAAATTCATTTTGTTAGCAAGCAAAGTGAATTGTGGAGTTTGGAGAATTGACTTACAGGATTCTAATGACAGGAAAGTTATGGATGAAATGTTGAACGAGAAAAATAATTATTCAAAATTATTTTTAGCTTGAATTTAAGCTTATTTTTATTTACTGTAAAATCTCTATATTTTCTTTTTTTTTTAAATTTTTTTTTCATCATTTCGATAAAAATTAAAAACATTTTGAAAATCTTTTTGAATCGCTAAAAATTTGCAGAATTAAATGAGTTTTTTTCTCGAGAAAAAAATCGAAGAAAATTTGTTTTTATCAATATAAACTAATCTTCAAACCAGATTTAGATGCAAATATTTATATTTTATGTAGATTTACAATTAAAAACTTCGGAGTAAATAATAAAAAAATATAAAAATTTGAAAATTTTCATAATAAATAATATAATTCAGAATTTGAATATTTATAAATTTTTAAGATGAAATCGAAATTTTTAAAAAATTTTATATAGAAAAAGTCAAACCCAATAAAAAAAAATTCCTTTTGAAATAAGTTTTTTTTCATATTTTTTTAAATCAATTAACATTATCGATGAAAGCTTTTCCAAATAAATCCTTGACCTTTCCATATAAATTAAAAATCACAACAGTTTGCAAGCAATGATAAGTTGATCTCGCCCAATAACCACTAAAAATTAATTTTTTATACCCTTCTTCCCTCAACACCGTTTTTGCACATTCTAAAAATCCATTATATTTTGGATATTGTTGGGTGACAATCTTTGTATTAACCACATCAAAAGGATTCGAAATGGCCAAAGAAGTCAATGTACTTAATAACATCGCCGTAATTTGATCATTATAAGTGATTTTTGATTTAAACATCTGATTAGATTTGTCAGTTCCCTGCACAATTTCAGAAAGTTTGTAGAAAAAATAGTCGTGATACAGAAAAATATGAAATAAGAATCCTGTATTAAATCGAACCAATGAATCTCTTATCAAGCTCGGAAGAAAGCTTTTTCGCATTTTCATTATATAATCTGAAATTTGCAATGATGTGCCACTAATTTGAAGAGTTTGCTTCTTAACTTCAAAAGCTAATCTCAACGGACTTGCCACCATTTCCCCAAAAGTCAAAGCAATCAAACTTTTGCTGAAATCATGCCAATTTTTTGTTCTATCATTCCCCTCCAGATGCATCATGATTATTTTTGCCACCGTGAATGTTGTTGCGATTCCGATGACATTTGATATATATCCTTGCGTGATCCCTTTGTAGAGTGCTAGAAAAATAAAATGATATTTATATTTGATTTTTTTTTCTTTACGTTTTTCTGCAACTTTATTTTTTATGAAATATGCAACATCTTCATATTGATGCCTGGCTTGGATTCTTGTCTTGATGGTATTCAAGGGATAAAGAGCCAAAAGCAAATTGGTATCGATAAATAAGGTTGTAAAAAGATCGAGATTCCGTGAAATGTTGAATTTCCAAAATGAATAATTAAAAATTGATGATTGTGCCAAGTCTTTTTTCTCTTTTTCCAATTTCTTCACTTCCTCGATATATTTCCTCAAATCTGAATCCATTTCCTTGCGGATTCTATCATTTTCAGTTGATTGGTTGTTCATAATGAAAGATTTTTTTACGATATTTTGCATTTTTAAACTTTTTTCCATGTGATCTTTTTTGATTTTGTTTAGAATTTCATCATCTAGAGGATTTTCATCGGGGATGCCAAACATTTGTGAAAAATCCTTCTTTTTTGTTTTTGAATCCTTTTTTAATCAATAAAAATAATTTGAGATTTTAAAAACTGCGGATTTTATTTTTTTTAGCAAAAATTATCATTCAAGAACATTTTCCAAAATAAAAATAATTTATAAAAATTAACGATGAATGCATCCAATCTCCAAGAATCCAGAGTGATCGCTCGTCCCTTTACTCAATCAGGACACCTTCAACCAAATTCACCAGTTGTCGATCCTTCTCTCAGTTTTTCCAACGCAAATCTCAGAAATACCAACTATGGTTATCAAAACCAGCCTCAAAATAATTTTTCGCCATCCCAAAATAATTTTGTTCAAGGTTCTGGCAATTATGCTCAGGGTAATTTCGCTGCCCCACAAAACCCATCATTTAATCAAAACCCAGGTTTTTATGATCCAAAATTTATGGGAGTAAATTGGGAAACTGCTCAAACTCAAAATAGTGAAGTAAAAATCGCACGATCTTGTTGGCTGGGGTACCATCGAAACAATTATCATCCTTCAATGACACAATATAGAATAAGTTATGATGAATTCAATGAAATGATAGACAAAATTGAGGAAGTTTCTTCATCATTCAAATGGATTCAAACAATTTATATTTTGATGGTTTTGTTTGCAATGTTATCAATTATTCTTTTTGTGATTGGACTGTTTATTGAACCAGGAGAATCGGTTACTGATCCGACTGCATTTGATGATCTTGATAATGCAAGTACCGGGTTAATTGTGTCTGGATTGTTGATATTTTTCATTGGCGGTGGAGTCTTTGCATTAATGATTGTAACCACTTTGAAGAGATATGAGTTTAATATTAGAAAAATGTTGCAAGGTGTGAATCAACACATATATTATTCCAGAAATATTCAATGGTTAACAACAGCGTATTGCCAACATATTGAGATTAAATGCCTGCCAGTCACAGCGCAACAATATTATTTGATGTTACAACAGACGAACCAATTGAAAATCGGCAAAGAATATTTGGAAATAATAAAGAAAGGAGAAAAAAAATAAATAATTATTTTTAAAGCAGAAAATTTTGTTTGAGGTGGAACATTCGAAATATTTTATTTTTTTTCATTTTTCAACTAAATTTATATTAATATTTTTTTATTTGTACATTGATTTTCCAAATTTTTCTTTTGAAATCAAAAACATTTAAAAATTTTATAAATTTTAGGAAATCCAAAGATAAATCAAAAGACGAAATATTTCAAATCAAAATGTCTTCTTTCCTCTACTTTTTGATATTTTCTTCTTTTTCCTTGCTGATCTCAGCCAAGTTCCTTCATCACCATGCTCCCAATCTGGCAGATTCTCTTTACAATGAAAGACCACTCATTGGCGTTTTCGCTCAACCATCTGATTTTTCAAAGCAATACCCAACAAATAATTATTCCTACATTGCATCATCCTACATCAAATTCATCGAATCAGCTGGTGCCAGAGCAGTTCCAATCCCATATGACTTACCCAGAGATCAAATGAAATATTTATTTAATAGTTTGAATGGTTTGATTTTTCCAGGGGGCAGTGCGTTATTATGGGATGATGATACAACTCATACTGCTCTGAGTAATATGACTTTAGCAGGACAATATTTGATTGAATTAGCTGTGGAAGCGAATAAAAATGGAGATTATTTTCCTGTCTGGGGAACTTGTCTCGGATATGAATTAATGATGATAGCCATATCAAATGATAAGGATGTTTTGGACCGACTTAACTCTTCCAATCACGTTTTGAAATTAGAATATGTGAGTGATGAAAGCAGAATTTTTAAAACATTAGATCCGACTCTCAAAAATTATAGTGAAACTGTTGAAACCTTATACTTTAATCATCATTATGGCATCACTCCTGAAAATTTCTTAAATAACTTTATCCTGACTGAAGAATTTTTTATTTCTTCCATTTCACACACTGATAATGGAACGGCCTTTGTGGCATCAATTGAATCAAAAAAATATCCATTTTATGGAATTCAATTCCATCCAGAGAAAAGCCCTTTCGAATGGAAAAAAGATGTGTATGCGAGTCATACTTTGGAGGCCGTGGAAATTTCACAACATTTAGGAGATTTCTTGATTGATGAAGCAAGGAAAAATTTCCACAAGTTTGAATCAGAAACAATTGCAGACACTTACACAATTTACAACTATGATCCAGTGAAAGTATCAGAAAGCTTTATGGAATGTTATTTCTTCCCAAAACCCGTTTAATTAATTGAATGAAAAAAAAATTGCAAAATGTTTTCATTTAAAATTAAAATATTTTAATTTTTAATTTGACAATTAATGACTAAAAAAAAAATCATATAAAAAATTAAAATGACAACTATTTTTTTTTCGGAAGAACAATATCATTACAATACGGAATGAATTTTAAAATATCGCTTTTTGAAATTTTATGGATAATGTCGCCCTCTTTTGTGGATTTTTGTCCTTTTTTTCCTTTTTTTGGTTGTTGGAATTTTTGTTCCAAACCTTTCGATTCAATCCCTTCCTTCTGAATCTTGCTCGGAGAAGCAAGCATTTTTTCATCTCTTCCTTTCGAAGTTGTTGGTTGACCACTTCCTGTGGTAATGCCTTTGATAATATCTGGATCAGCTGGGATAAAATGATTTCCTCTTTTTTTATGATTTTCCAATTCCCTCATTTTTTCACAGATTTCATGCCAATTTAAGAAATAATGTCTCAAAATGGAATATTGTTGGACTGAATTCACCTTATATTGTTTGATATGATCCTCAATTTTTTGTTCTTCATCGGGATCCAAAATCAATTTATTTCCATGATTAATTGATTCCCCCTTTTCATTTTCATGTTCATTGTCATTTTCATTTTCTTCGTCTTCGCTTTTCTCTTTCAATGGACGAGCACTGTTTTTAAGAGAAGATAAGGCAGGTTTTTTTTCTGTTTTCTTAAGATAATTTTTTGATATGAAATTTTTGAAATTTTGTGTCTCTTCTTCATTTTGGTTCTGAAGAATTAGGTTCTCATTAGTCTGCCGATTGTTCAGACGAGTAAAAATGTCAGCCAATCTGGGGTCTTTCGATAAATCCTCATATTCTTGGGCTTCTTCTGCGAAGGATTTTGAAGTTTGAGTGTCCATAAAAGAATTTTTTTTTATACTCAAAATTTCATTAATATTTCAAATTATACATTCCTCCTTTTAAATTTATTTCGTTCTATGAACATTACAAAGTTTGGATTTAAATAAAACGAATTATTTGAAAAAAAATATAATTTCAGATTGAATCCTCCTTTTAAATTTATTTCGTTCGATGCAACTCGCAAACAATCCAGCTTCAAAGAAAAAAAAAGATTTGTCATTATTAGGGTCACTCGCAATATCTAGCATTATCACAATTATCCTCACTGCTAACTTTACAAAAGGTGTTGATCTTAAATGCGTTGATCTTCTCTATTGGGCAAACTGGTATCTCTACTACAGTATTTTCACGTTAATTACGGCGGTCATGTGGTTCTTCATAGTGAAGTTTAGCAATTATGACGAAGGGAATGAAAATGGCAAATGTGTGGCAACTTCTACGACAGTTTATCTTGTGGAAGTTTAAGGACTTACGTCTTGGTGATATTAATTTTGTTCATCGTAGCCTTATATTTACAGGCATGTGTCACTCTTATTGCATGTGGAATTGCCTTTTGGGCTTATTACAAGATAACAAGAAGTGAAAACGATGACAGAGAACTCAGACAGGTTTTGCACGGATAATGAATTTTTATTTAGTTAGCAAAAAATAAATTTAAGGGAAATCGATTTTAGGACATTAAAATTTTTTTATGAGAATATTTTCTTTTTACGTGTATTTTTGTCTCATAATATCCTAATATTTTTGGGTCTTTTTTGTTACATAAAAGAATTTTCTTTTTGTCGTTAAAATATTGCAATGATTCCTTCAAAAGTCATTAATTTCCATAATTTAAAAAAAATTTATTAAAATTAAAAAATTTGATTTCGAGCATTCATATTTTATTCTGAAAACCAATAATTTATTCCTAAAACAAATATCCTTCTTCATTAAATCTCTTTCATGCTTCCACAATCAACTTTAGTAAGCGATTTTTCTTTCCTAATTTATAAAAATATTATTTGTCATTAGTCAATGTTATTCCGAATTAAATCCTTGACATATTTTGCAAAAAGAACTTTTGCCTCAATCGATCCTTATTATGTTCTAGGGGTTGATCGTCGAATGGAATATGATGAAATCAAGAAGCATTATTATAAGTTGGCTTCCCAATATCATCCTGATAAAAACCCTTCACCAGTTTCAACCATTTTTTTATATACTAAAAATTTATTCCTAAGGATGCAAAAAAACTATTCATAGCAATAAAGGAAGCTTTCGAAATTATAAAAGGTCAAAAAGGCAAAGCTGTCAAAATTGAGGACTCTATGAAAAACAGCAGAGACCCCAATTTTCAATCAGTTCGGCCTAATCCTGATCAATATAGGGAAGATTTTAAAGAGGAATATCAGGATAAAGAGTCTGGAGAAAAAATGGATTATAAAGAGAATTTCCATAAAACACCAGATTCGGAAGAATACTCAAAATTGAAAAAATCTTTTAAGGAAATGGAAATGATGAGGAATATCAAATTTAATCCTGATAATGTTGACATTCCTGATCCTTCAAGTTTTTTTGAATTTTTTTTCGTTTTTGTAATAAACTTCTTAAGAAAGATTTGATTTGAAGAGTCAAAGCTTATTAAAGAGAAGGTTTTCTGAAGGTAATCCCATCAAATTCGTTGTTATTATGGCCTCAGTATTTTTAGTCATAGTATTTTATGGGTAACATTTTGTTGTATATTATGGTTTTTACTTTTTTTTAAAAAGCTTAAAATTTCTCAATAAAAACAAAGAAATCAAATATCAAAATCAATTATACAATTTGTTGAATAAGAAGGAATATGACCATTTTACAGAAACTATTCCTGAAGGGGAAAAAAACCAAAATATTGCTATGAATCTCAAAAAAGAACAGGAATTTAAAGAATTTGAAAAAAAAGTCGCTGACTCTTCAAAGCATTACGAATATATTCGTGACCAACATTTGCCAAAATTTATTCCTTTTGTGAATTTGGCAGATTTAGAACATCCGAACGATGAAAAACAATAATTTAAATTTTCATAAATTCATCTCTTCATTTAAACAACAGAATTTATATAATAATTCACATGCATCATTGCCGGTTCCTTGAAATTTTTCCTAATCTCAATATAATTGTTGTTATCTTGAGGAAATTCCTTAACGATCGGTTTCTTTGTTTCTGGTATAGTATTAGTGAATTGATTGGTCATTGTAGAAATTTGCAGCGAATTCTCAACAGGGTTGATATCGGCAAGATTTCCTGGTATTTCGACTGATGGTGGCATTGGGGAAAATGGACTACTAAAATCCATTTCCTCAGATGGAGAAGGGTCGCCGATTTTCGCCAGAAATGATGAATGCAGTCTCGATGGAGAGACAAAACTGAAGAAAATGAAAATCAGGGTAATGAATAATATTTGGGTCTTCATTTTGAATAAAATTAAAAATACAATATTTTTTTTTTATAAAATTGGTTTGTTTTCTTTATTTTTTTCCGAATTAAATTTAGGGAGGGGGGTTTATTTCATTATCATTTTTTTTATTTTAGAAAATAAGAAGGTTTCCCATTCTTTTATAGTCAAATTATTCATTTAAAATTAATGGTTGTTTGGAAATTGCTTGCTCATAATCCATGGTTGAGAATCTTGGTCATAGGGATTAGCTGGAAACTTAAAGCTGAACCCTCGAACTATATCTTCTTTCATACTTTTCGATCCCTTTCTTCCCGGAATAAGGACCCCTAACTCCGTATTAGAGACCATCAGTTGCGAACGATTTTTCTCATATTTTCCCCAAGCCGCAGCAGTAAAATTATGACTCCCATAATAAATAATGGTATCATCATCTATGACCATATCTTTTTTTGTCACGATACCAACTTTTAAATGAGGTAAAATGCCATGATGATAATTATAATCCTCTGGTCCTTCGAATTTATGAAAGACACTTTTGATAAAATTGGTTTTGTCATAATTTTTCTCACTCAAGAGCAAAGGATGTGCAAATTCTGCCCCAGCATAACTTTCCTCCAACACATATTTCTTAGTTGGATAGATCACCTTGACATTTTTAGATAGATCTTTATAAATTTCCGCGTTTTTTTCCTTTTCTTCAGGAAAATTCGGTAGGAAACCATAACAGACATCACTCAAAAAACCTGTATCTATCATGCCTAAACTGCTGGTTTGATAAGTCAAGAAGTATTCTTCGTTTTTCTGATATATTTCAGGCTCAATTGTCTTGATAATTTTCCGAATTTTGGCTAACCCATATTTGGAATCTTTGTGTCGACCTGGAAAGGAGGGAATCAAAATGATGTCAATGTTCTCAAATAGAAAATCATCTAAATCAATTTGCAGAAAAGGTTTCTGATCAATTTTTTTGGGGATTATATCGTTTAAATACCCAGCCAATGTTTCCTTGAATTCCGCATTATAAGCAAATTCTTCTTTCTTTTCTTCGGTTTCAGGCTGTTTTTGAGTTTCCTTCAAAATCGTCTTTTTCTTGTAAAAATCCTGATACCATAAACAATTCGACCATATCGACCAATCCAAAGTCGTCAAATTCCCACTGCTAACCACCACACGGAGAAATTCAGGGAATTTCAATAGCCACAATTTCGGATGAAAACAACTATAAAACACTCCTTGGAAAGATTTGCTCGGTTGGATGACAGTCAAGCCTTCAATTTCCCCAAAATTCTCAATAATTGGTTGATAAGTTGTCTCTTTTTGATAATCATTGGCAACAACCAAATGAACTTTGGCTTTAATCAAAGGAGTTAATAGTTCAGAGTCAAAACCAAAGGTGGTCAAAAACGCGGCTTGCAAAGTTCTTTTAGGTGCCTCGTTTGGAATCAAGGAACGGGTCTTGAGAATATCCTCAAAAAGCATCTCTCTAAATGAAACCATGTTATCTTTCATC
>Ga0302320_10020007_pt1 | contig 13394 bp, 12 predicted proteins | sample Bog_T0_3_FD_202130 | JGI IMG/M metagenome (GOLD analysis project Ga0302320, IMG submission 202130) | Peat permafrost microbial communities from Stordalen Mire near Abisko, Sweden - Bog_T0_3 | ecosystem: Environmental > Terrestrial > Soil > Wetlands > Peat | place: Sweden: Abisko, Stordalen Mire...
TCGAAAATGTCCAGCGCCATATAGCCATGGAGCATTCCGATTCCCATCAGGCCGCCTCGCGCGCCATGGGCGAGGTGACCAGCGCCGTCATCGCCACCTCGCTCGTACTCATTGCCGTATTCGTTCCCGTCTCCTTCTTTCCTGGAACCACCGGCATTCTCTACCGCCAGTTCTCGCTTACCATCGCCTTCTCCATTGCTATATCCGCCTTCAACGCGCTCACGCTGTCGCCGGCTCTCTCGGCGCTCTTTCTTCGCGGAGAAGAACAACGCCCCCATCAGTTGGACTTTCTCCACATCCGCTCTGTGTCACGCGTCTTTGCCGCTTTCGTTCATGGGGCAGACAGTTCCATCAGTTGGCTGTCGCGCACCTACGCGAGCCTCATTCATTCCGCGCTCAAGCTGCGCTATCTCCTGCTGCTCGTCTTTTTCGCCGGTCTTGCAACGACGGTTTGGATGTACAACCACGTCCCCACCGGCTTCATCCCTCAGGAAGACCAGGGTTACCTCATCGCCATCGTCGAAGCCCCGCCCGGCTCCTCGGCTGCCTATACCTCCAACCTCGCTGACCGCGGCTCGGCCATCATCGCCAGTAATCCTCACATCGGCGGACTGTTCTCTGTCATGGGCTTCAGCTTCTCCGGCAGCTCGGCAAACTCCGGCCTCATGTTCATCGCCACCAAGTCGGCAGACGCGAAAGTCAAGGGCGGTTCCGCCGCTGATATCGTTGCCGACCTTTCACCCAAGCTGCAGGGGCTGATGCTCGCGCCCAACGGAGGCCTGGTCGCCATCTTCCAGCCACCGGCGGTGCAGGGCGTTGGCAGCTTCGGCGGTTTTGCGTTTGTGCTTCAGGACCAGGGCAGCAATACTCTAGGAGACCTCGACCGCGTCGCTCACCAGATCGTCGGCGCAAGCCGCGGAAGCAAGGAGCTCACCGGTCTGCTCACGACCTTCTCCGCCAACGATCCCCAGGAGTTGGTCACCATCGACCGCCAGAAGGCCAAGATGCTCGGCATCTCCCTCGCGCAGATCTCTTCTACCATGAACGTGCTCATGGGCTCGGAGTACGTCAACGACTTCGACTACAACAATCGCACCTATCGCGTCTTCGTCCAGGCCGATCAGCCCTTCCGCATGAAGGCCGGCGACATGCACAGCTACTACGTCCGCTCCGACTCCGGCCAGATGGTGCCGCTCGACAACCTGGTCACGGTCACCGAGAGCGCGGGCCCTCCGGTCATCGGACACCACAACCTCTTCCGCTCTGTAGAAATCGACGGCTCCGCCGCGCCCGGATACAGTTCCAGCCAGGGGCTGGCGGCGATGGAGGCGCTGGCGAAAAAAATCATGATGCCCGGCATGGGTTTTGAGTGGACCGGCCTCACCCTCGATGAAATTGAATCCGGCGGCAAGGCGCTCACCATCTTCGCCCTCGGACTTTTGGTCGTCTATCTAACGCTCTCAGCCCAATACGAAAGCTTCGCGCTCCCATTCATTATTTTGCTCGCCGTTCCCATGGCAGTGCTCGGCGCGCTGGGACTGGTCTGGCTGCGCGGCTTCGCGAATGATGTTTATTGCCAGATTGGCCTGGTCATGCTCATCGGCCTATCGGCCAAGAACGCCATTCTCATCGTCGAGTTCGCCGAGCAATTGCGCCGCAAAGGACGTTCCATCTCTGAAGCCGCCATTGAAGCCGCCGAGCTGCGCCTTCGTCCCATCCTCATGACCTCGTTCGCCTTCATCCTCGGCGTGCTGCCGCTGGTCTTCGCCACCGGCGCCGGCTCGAACGGCCGCAGGTCGGTAGGAACCACAATCGTCGGCGGCATGTTGCTGTCCACGGTGCTGAATCTGGTCTTCATTCCAGTGCTGTATGTGATCCTCAGTCGCCTGCTCAAGCGCCAAGTCAAACTTGACCCAGTCCCGCACGAAGCTTAAAGCGAATGACGATAAGTTAAGAACCTGGGTGCCCCATCCATTTCACGGCAACATCGTGAAATGGGTGGGAGAGCACAACACTCAATCATCCACTCTCAACTCAGCAGCAATTCAATCTCATCCAGCTCACTGCTGATTCCGATGCGCAATCACATAATCCTTGATCCGCTCGTAAACATCCGCCGTAACGATCCCCTGATCTAACAATTCTGTCTTCGTCCGGTAAGGCCTGTAGCGCACAATCCGCGCCGCCCAGATCCGCGTCAACCCCGGAACCTTCGTCAGCTCATCCAGGCTCGCATGATTGATGTCCACCCTCGCCGCTGCCGCTGGAGCTTTCGCGGAGGTCACCGGCACGCCGCGCGAATCCCTGTCCTGCGCGCTCCCGCAAACACAACAGATCATCAGCACGGTCGCCAGCAGCGCATCTCTCATCTGCATCGTCACCGCTCCATTCTCCTCTGCCGCTGCGCATTTGACAACAAATGCCCTTCTCGCTTAGATTTTATTCAGATGCAGAACCGCCTCCATCACGGCCACTACCATCATCATGGAGTATCCATGTCGGCGGACTGCCATGGCCTGAGGTAAACGGCCAGAGAGATCGAAAGATTCACACCAGCCCGCCGGCACAGAAGCCAGCGGGCTTTTTAGTGTCACAAATTTCAACAAGCCAGCAGAACAGAAACAGAAAAGCAGGACTATAGCATTTTCGGAATTGGTGTAGACCGAAGGCACGATGCTAAGTGGCTTTTTCCTCAAGAAAAAGCCACCTCCAAATGCTGTTAAAAAGTCTACATGAATTCCGAAAATGCTCTAGAAAACAGGAACTGGAAGAACATGAGCAACCAACCGACAATCGATCCCAATATTGATTTCGCCAAGATGGACGGCCTCGTCCCCGGAATCGTGCAGGACGCGCGCACCGGAGAGGTGCTGATGGTGGGTTTTCTCAACCCCATCAGCTACGCCAAGACGCTGGAAAGCGGATTTGTAACCTTCTGGAGCCGCACCCGCCAGAAGCTGTGGATGAAGGGCGAGACCAGCGGCAACCGACTGCGCGTGGTTTCTGCCGCAACCGACTGCGACAACGACACGCTGCTGTTCCGCGTTGAAGTCGAAGGCGACGGCCTCGTCTGCCACGAAGGCACCGTAAGCTGCTTCACAAAACCAATTGCAATCGCAGTGCAGACAGGAGCCGCTCGTGGCTGAAAAATCGAATTTCCCTAAACTTCGTCTCGGCATCCCCAAGGGTAGCCTTCAAGACGCCACCATCGCCCTCTTCAAACGCGCCGGTTGGAATATCTACGCCGACGGCCGCTCGTACTTCCCTTCGATCGACGACTCCGAGATCGAGTGCATGTTGATCCGCGCCCAGGAGATGGCACGCTACGTCGATCACGGCGTCCTCGATGCCGGCCTCACGGGCATTGACTGGGTCGTCGAGAGCGGCCTCGACCTCACCAGCGTCACCACGCTGACCTATGCCAAGACCAGCCGCCGCAAGGTGCGTTGGGTGCTCGCCGTTCCCGAGGGCAGCGGCTTTGAAAAGGCCGAAGACCTCGAAGGCAAGATCATTGCCACCGAACTCGTCGAAGTCACCAAGCGCTACTTTGCAGGAAAGAAGGTCAACGTCAAGGTCGAGTTCAGTTGGGGCGCAACGGAAGTCAAGCCCCCCATGCTTGCCGACGCCATCGTCGAAGTCACTGAGACCGGCAGCTCGCTCAAGGCCAACCACCTCAAAATCATCGACACCCTCATGGAGAGCGAAACCCACCTCATCGCCGGCAAGTCCGCGCTCGCCGACCCGTGGAAGAAGCAGAAGATCGATCAAATCGCGCTCATGCTCCGCGGCGCAATCGACGCGCAGTCGCAAGTCGGACTCATGCTCAACGTCAAGCGCGACGATCTCGATGCCGTGCTCGCCGTGCTCCCCGCTCTCAACTCGCCAACAGTCTCCGAGTTGAAAGACTCCGAATGGGTCGCGGTCAACACCATCGTCGATGAGCGCGTAGCCCGCGACGTAATCCCGCGCTTGAAAGCCGCGCACGCATCAGGCATCGTCGAGTATCCGCTCAATAAGGTTGTGTTGTAGTGTATTGGCCACAGAATCGCTAACGCGGCATCATTGCCGCTGACTCGCTGACTTGCTAACCCCGCGAAGCAGGGACTGACTTGCTGCTTTGTTCCTAACCACCGCCGTGAGGACCGATGCAACTCATCCGCACCAAAGGCCGAGGCGCACAGGTCGCCGAGCAAACCCTGGCCGCACTCGAGCGCCGCAGCGGCACATCGCTCGACGCTGTGCTGCCCGCCGTCCGCCGCATCGTCGCCGATGTGCGCAAGCGCGGCGACCGCGCCCTCTTCCGCTACGCCGAGCAATTCGACGGCCTCGCCACCCCCGACGCCGTCCGCATCTCAAAAGAAGAAATGTCCTCCGCCTGGGAGACACTCAGCCCCGCACTCCGCGACGCACTCACCACCTCGACGAAACAAATACGCGCCTTCGCCCAGCGTCAGCTACCGCGCTCCTGGAACTCGACTCCCATTAAAGGCCTGACAACTGGCCAGCTCGTCCGCCCGCTCAACTCCGTCGGCTGCTATGTCCCCAGCGGCCGTCACCCGCTTCCATCCACGCTGCTGATGACTGCAATACCCGCGCAAGTCGCGGGCGTCGAACGCATCGTCGCGGTCTCACCCAAACCTGCGCCGGAGACGCTCGCCGCCGCGCATCTCCTCGGCATGACCGAGTTCTATCGCCTCGGCGGAGCGCACGCCGTTGCCGCGCTCGCTTACGGAACAGCTACCATCACTCGCGTCGACAAGATCGTCGGCCCCGGCAATCTCTACGTCACCGCCGCCAAGCGTCTCGTCGCCTTCGACTGCGCCATCGACATGCTCGCCGGCCCTACCGAGATTGTCGTAACCAGCGAGAAGGGAACCGCGCCTGACATTGCCAGCGACCTCGTAGCGCAGGCCGAGCACGATCCTGAAGCGCTCGCCATCTTCGTCACCACCCGCGCCGACCTCGCCAAAGAAGTTATCGCCGAAACAAGACTCCGCAGCCGCGACAACTCCGTAGCCCGTCAGGCCATCAACCGCAACGGCCTCGTCATCGTCGCCGCAACAATCGAAGAAGCCCGCGCCATCACCAACCGTCTCGCGCCCGAACACCTCACCGTTGACTCCGCCATCGATCTTGATTGGATCAAGAACGCCGGTTCCGTTTTCATCGGCCGCTGGTCCCCGCAGCCCATGGGCGATTACATCTCCGGCCCCAATCACACTCTGCCCACCGGCGGCACCGCGCGCGTGCGCGGCGGCCTGAGCGTCAACGACTTCATCAAGCTCATCACCGTGCAGCAGTACGATCAAAAAGCGCTCAGCACCCTCGGACCGAAAGCGATGCTGCTCGCCGAAGCCGAAGGCCTCACCGGCCACGCCGAAGCCATCCACACCCGCCTCAAGAGGAGGTCCCATGGCTGAAGAGGCAAAAGTAGCGCTGGCCCCACCGCAGGTGGTTCCCCGCGCCCGCGTCCGCAAAATGAAGGAGTATCACCCTCCCCTCGGCAGCCGTGACTCCCTGCGCCTCGACTTCAACGAGAACACATTCGCCTGCTCCCCGAAAGTTCGCGAAGCACTCGCGCAAATCTCCACCGGCGCTCTAACCCGCTATCCCGAGCGCGAACCCGTCGAGGCTCTCGTCGCAGCCAAGCTCAACCTCCGCGCAGATCAGGTTGCCCTGACCAACGGCGTCGATGAAGCCATTCACGTTCTCTTCGAAGCTTTCCTCGAATCCGGCGACGAGCTGCTGCTGCCCGTGCCCACCTACACCATGTACGAGGTCTACGTCTCCTCCACAGACGCAACCGCAGTAACCGTGCAAGCGGCGGACGACTTGAAGTTTCCCTTCGAGAAATTACTCGCCGCAATCACACCGCGCACGAAAATCATCGCCGTCGCCAACCCCAACAGTCCCTCCGGCTCCGCAGCCACGCGCGAGCAGTTACTCGAACTCGCCCGCCGCGCACCGCAAGCGGTTCTCTTAGTCGACGAAGCCTACTACCACTTTCACGGTGAAACCGTAATGAACCTCATCGGTCAGGTACCAAACCTGATGGTCGCGCGCACGTTCTCCAAAGCCTACGGCCTCGCCGGCCTGCGCCTCGGCCTGCTCGCCGGGCCAGTCGAGTTGATGCAGTGGGTCCGCCGCGTCCTCTCGCCCTACAGCGTCAACCTGCTCGCCCTGGCCTGCCTGCCGGCAGCACTCGATGACACCGCATATCTTGACTGGTACGTCGGCGAGGTCCTTGCCGCGCGCTCAGAATTTGAATCCGCACTGGACGCACTCAACATTCGCCGCTGGCCCAGCAGCGCCAACTTTATCCTCTCAGACATCGGCCCGCGCCACGCCGAGTTCGTCCGCCTCATGCGCGACCAGGGCGTCCTCGTCCGCGACCGCTCCAACGACCCCGGCTGCGATGGCCGCGTCCGCATCACCATCGGCACCCGCGAACAAATGCGCAGCGCCGCCGAAGCACTAAACAAGACAATGGCCGCACTACGTGCCGGAGACAAAATCTAATGGCAACCAAAATAAGCAAGAAATCTATGGGTGCCCCCGGTCCCTCGCACTTGGGGACCGGGGATAAGTCCCTCCCTCCCCGCAAATCCGTCATCGTTCGCAACACTACGGAAACGAAGATCGACCTCGACCTCACCATCGAAGGCCAGGGCCGTTACAAGATCTCCACCGGCATTCGCTTCTTCGATCACATGCTTGAGCTCTTCACGCGCCACGGCGCATTCGACCTCGACCTCAAGTGCGACGGCGACCTGGATGTTGACCAGCACCACACCGTCGAAGACGTAGGCATCGCCCTCGGCGAAGCATTCGACCGCGCCCTCGGCGACAAGCGCGGCATCTTGCGCGCCGGCTACTTCATCATGCCCATGGACGAGACCCTCGCCATTGCCGCAGTAGACCTTAGCGGCCGCGCCGCCTTCGCCGTCGACACCAAGGTCCGCACCCGCCTCGTCGGCGACCTGCAAACCGAACTGGTAACAGATTTCTTTGAGGGCTTCGCCCGCGGAGCGCGCGCCAACGTCCACGTAAAAACCATGTACGGACGCTCCAATCACCACAAGATCGAAGCCATCTTCAAAGCCTTCGCCCGCGCCCTCCGCGTAGCCTGCTCCCGCGACAAGCAGCTAGGCGAAATGCTGCCCTCGACTAAGGGACTTCTCTGATGCGCGTAACAGTCATCGATTACAAAGCCGGCAATCTAACCTCGGTCCTCAAGGCCCTCCGCCATCTTGGCGCTGAGCCCGAAGTCACTGACGGCGAACTCTCGCTCGTAGATTCCGCCGAGCGCATCGTTCTCCCCGGCGTAGGCCACTTCAATGCAACCGACCGCCTCGATTCCACCGGCCTCACCTCCGCAATCCGCGAAGCCATCGCGCGCGGCGTACCGTTTCTCGGCATCTGCGTTGGAATGCAATGGCTCTACGCTGGCTCAAGCGAAGCCCCCGGCCAGCCCGGTCTCGGCTACTTCTCCGAGCAATGCGAACGCTTCCCCGAGGCCCAGGAAAAAGTCCCGCACGTTGGCTGGAACTCGTTAGAAGTCCGCAGCGGCTCACGCCTTCTCGCAGGCGTCGAGCCCGGCGAGTTCGTCTACTTCACCCACTCCTACAAAGGCCCCGTCACAACCCACACCGCCGCAGTATCGCAATACATCGTCCCCTTCTCCGCAGCTGTCGAGCGCGACAACGTAGTGGGCGTCCAGTTCCACCCTGAAAAATCCGGAGCTACCGGTTTGAAGATTCTTAATAACTTCCTCAACTGGTCATCGAAAGGAACTTCATGCTGACTAAGCGCATCATCGCTTGCCTCGACGTTCACGATGGCCGCGTAGTCAAGGGCGTGCAGTTCGTCGATCTCGTCGATGCCGGTGACCCCGCCACGCAAGCTGCGCGCCACGCCCGCGAAGGCGCAGACGAAATCGTTCTGTTAGACATCACAGCCACGCACGAGGGCCGCAAGACGCTGCTCGACACAGTCCGCCGGACCGCTCTTGAATTATTCGTTCCCTTCTGCGTAGGCGGCGGCATCCGCTCCGCGCGCGATGCCGAACAAGTCTTCGAGGCAGGCGCCGACAAGGTCAGCATCAACTCCGCGGCCCTCGCTGATCCGATGCTGATTGACGCCATCGGCCGCAGCTTCGGCGCGCAAGCCGTGGTGGTCGCCATCGACGCCCGCCGCAATCCTGAAGCCGCGGACCCCGTTCGCAACGCGCAGGTCTTCGTCAGCGGGGGCCGCAAGCCCGCTGGCCGTTGCGTGGTTGAGTGGGCGCGCGAGGCCGAGGCCCGCGGCGCAGGAGAGATCCTGCTCACCTCCATGGACTCCGACGGAATGAGAAATGGTTTTGACTGCGAACTCACCGCAGCCGTTAGTGAAGCAGTCAGCATTCCCGTCATCGCCTCCGGCGGCGCAGGCACTGTAGCTCATTTCGCCGAAGTCTTCGCAGGCGGCAAAGCCGATGCGGCCCTCGCGGCCAGCATCTTTCACTTCGGCGTATCGAGCGCACGTTCGCTCAAAGAAGAGCTCGCACTCGCGGGCATACCCGTGAGGCTTCCATGCTGATTCCTTCCATAGATTTATTAGGCGGCCGCATCGTCCAGCTCGTGCAGGGTGAAAAGCTCCGTCTTGCATTCGACGACTTCGAATACTGGATCGAGAAATTTTCCAAGTTTCCCCTCGTTCAGCTGATAGACCTCGACGCCGCCATGCGCCAGGGTGACAACTCAGCCCTGGTCGAGCATTTCGCCAAGCGTCTTCCTGTTCAGGTCGGCGGCGGAATTCACTCTATCGAGCGAGCGCGGCACGTTCTCAACGCAGGCGCAAAGCGCGTTATTATAGGCTCCGCGCTCTTCTCTGACTCCGGCACCGTCAACACTGATTTCGCCGTCAAACTAGCCGACGCTGTCGGCACAGAGCGCGTGGTCGCCGGCATAGACACCAAGAGCGGCCGCATCGCCGTCAAAGGCTGGAAGGCCGAAGTCGCCCTCACGCCCGACGATGCCATTCCGCAGCTCGAACCGCACGTCGCAGCATTCCTCTACACCCACGTAGATGGCGAAGGCATGATGCAGGGCTTCCCCATCGAAACCGCCGCCCGTCTTCGCAAACTAACGCAGAAGCAGCTCATCGTCGCAGGCGGCATTCGTAGCCAGCAGGAGATCGACTCGCTCGACGCTCTCGGCGCAGACGCGGTCGTCGGCATGGCTGTCTATACCAACGCGCTCGTTGTGTAAGTGACGCGCAAGAGTTCCAAGCTGGCATCGCTTTGTCTTTGGGCCATTTTGAAGGGTACGAGCTTCAGCTCGTACATTTATCATCCAAACATTCGCGGGCTTTAGCCGCTGAGGGCATTCTCTTTTCAACCTGACTCAGTTTCCATCTACTTTATGAAAGCAGGAGGCCGGGAAAAATAAATGCTACGAGTTGGATATCCCGCAACATTGCTGCCAGAACTGCTCCACGATCTTCCGAATGAAGTCGAACTCGTTCCAATTTCGGACGACCTTGATCATGAAGTAAAGATCGACGTGTGGATTCCCGATCCTTATTCGAATCGCGCCATGCGTTCCTGGCCGCATCTGCACGGTGTCAAGCTGGTCCTTTGCATGTTGGCGGGTACGGAATGGATTCCTGCCGTAGTCGGCCCCCACGTCACCATCTGCAACGCGCACGGCGCGCACAACACGGGAACCGCGGAGTGGGCAGTCGCGGCGATCCTGTCCATGCTCAAATACATTCCGCTCTACCTCGACATCCAGCACACCGGCATCTGGAAGCGCCGCTTTGAAGCCAGCAAACTATACGCCGACGTGAACGCCGACCCGCGCCCGCTCTATCCCCCGGTGCTTCTTGAGGAACTGACCGGGAAAACAGTGCTCATCGTCGGCTACGGTGCAATCGGAAAAGAGATCGAGCGCATGCTCACGCCATTCCGCGTCAACATGATTCGCATCGCGCGCACTGCTCGCGTTGAGCCACAAGTCCACTCCGTCAGTGAACTTGATGCGCTCATCCCACAAGCCGATGTAATCGTACTGATCCTACCCTATACAGCGGATTCGCACGGCCTTATCGGTGGCCATCAGTTTGCTCTTATGCGTCAGGGAGCGTTGTTGGTCAATGCCGCGCGCGGCTCCATCGTCGATACAGATGCATTGGTTACCGCTCTACAAGCAGGCAGGATTCGCGCCGCTCTCGATGTAACCGATCCCGAGCCGCTGCCTGAAGGCCATCCGCTGTGGGGCTGCCCCAATCTGCTCATCACACCGCACATCGCCGCATCCAGCCCGCAGTTCGCGCCCAACGCCCTTCGCGTAGCCGCAGCCGAACTACGCCGCTATATCAACGGCGAACCGCTTCACAACGTCGTTCAAGCCGCAATCTGATCACGCATTGACAATGGGTGCCCCATGTCTCGATTTTGAGACATGGGATGCAGCCCGCTCCCAATCGCGCAGTCCCAGAACAGCAAGCAGCACAAGTCCGGCGTAGAGCAGCGCTGTAGCCTGCAAGTCCTTGTAAAGGTATTCACCAATATAAATTGAGTCCACAACAATCCACAGCCACCAGTTCGCAATATGCTTCCGCGCTCCCCACCAGCTTGCCACCAGGCTATAACTTGTGAGCGCCGCATCAAGGTGCGGCAGTGCAGCGCCCATGCGCACCATCAGCCAGCCCAGAAACACCGAGCCCACTGCCCCCGCCGCCAATCCCAGCATCCATCCGCGCGCATTGAGCGGCTCCACGCGCACTTCGCCGTCCTCCCGCAGGCCGCGCCACCAGTGCCACCATCCATAGAGCGTGAAGCCAATGAAAAAAATCTGCAACATCGTATCGGAGTACAAACGCGCACGAAAAAAGATCACCAGATACAGCACGTCCGCCAGCAGAATGATCGGCCAGCAAATCATCAGCCTCTTTGTCGTTAGCCAAATTCCGATCACGGTCACCACCATGCCAAAGATCTCAAGCACATGCGCGGCGAAATAATTCAGTATGGATTCGATCATGGCGCGACCTTGCCTTGGCGCATCCCAGTGCGACACCTTTGCCGAATCGCATCCAGTAACACGCGCCCCTCCGAGCCAAGAAACCACCGCGCGTGCTTCACCATCCAGCCGTAATAAGCCATCCGCGCCTTCTCTTTCGAGTGCAGAATGCCCAGAAAATAATCCGCCTCAGACAATGCAAACTCCACATGGCACAGCGCCGTCATCGGTGCCAGCGTCGCAGCTTCCGCGGCAGACAGCGGGCGCACCGATTCGTATCCATCCAGCAGAGCGTGCAGATGGTCGAGATGCACTGGAACTACTTCAGGGTGGTTTCGATTCCTACCCAGCGCAATCCACTCCACAATGTTTCGTTCAATCGCGTGAGCAAGATCGTGCACGGCGCAAGTCCGATCGGAAAGCCCGAAGTCAATCATCGCGGCAACCTTGGCTTCGTCGCCCCCATCGCTCCACAGCAAATTCGAAGCGTGCAGATCGTTGTGCGTCCACCACGACGGCAGCTCCGGCAACAGCGGCAATAATTCCGCGTGAAACGCCGCCAGCAATTCAATCGCATCCTTCGTGCAGTTCGCTGCGGCTTCGCTCGCCGCCAGCGCAGGCCTCGCCGCAAAATATCGCTTTGCCTCTTCCAGCGGATCGTCGCTCGCAAAGATCGTAAAGCTCGCAACCAGCGGATGCGGCTTGCGTCGCGGCGCGTCAAATCCCTCCGCGGCGCGATGCAACCGTGCCAGCGCTACACCCGCCGAGTGCGCGTGAGCCACGCTCTGAAACGGAGTCCACGACAACGCGTCTTCATAGATATCGATACAATCCGGCGCTTCATGCACTTCATAAGTCGAGTCTCCAATTGCAATCGACGTCTCCCCCTTAATAGACGTAAACACTCGCGGAACCAATGCTCCATGCGTCCGCAGATACTCCATGAAGCGATGCTCTTCACGCAGCCCTTCGCAATCTCTCACCGCGCGATGATGCCGCTTGATAAAAGCCTTTCCACTCGTCGTGCGCACCACGCTGGCTGCCGAAAACGGCCGCGGGCTCATTGACAGTATCTCCACCGGCTTGCCGAGATCCGGAAACCGGCTCAGCAGCACACGCACTTCAGCAAGCGTCAGCGGCTGCCAATCAGGCTCCACTCGCTCTTCGCCCATTCCATGCGTCTTGTGCGCTACGCCCATCATCGCCTCAGCAGCCATCTCAGCCACCAATTCAAAAACTGTAATGCGCCGAGAGCCGCACTGTCGTCGGCGCGCCCAGCCAAAGGAATGTATCGCCGCCATTTGCTCCCGTATCGGACCAGTAGCGCTTGTCGGCAACATTATTCGCATAGATGCGGAACGTCATGTGCCCCTGCTCGCCGCCCGGTGTATAGCGCATGCCCAGGTTGAACAGATTCACGGAAGGCACACTCACCGCATCATCGCGCGTAGCCTCCTTGCCGCTTGAATAGTTCCAGCCCGGCATGAGATGCAGCCCGCGAATACGTGGCACCGATATGTCAGCGAACGCAGTCATATGCAGATGCGGCACGTTAATCACCTGCTTGTTGTCGTAAGCCAGCGTGCCTGTGTTACTTGAAATCGCCCTCAGCGCCTCCGCCGAAGCTGAGAGCCGCAGCCAGCTTGAAGCCTTGCCCTGCGCGCTTAACTCCGCGCCTTTGTGCGCCTCGCGGCCTTCTTGCTCAAAGCATTCATCCCCGACATTGCCCAATGGGCAAAATCTGTCCGGCCCGGCAAGCGTCCTGGGATAAAAGAACGGAGCATGCATGAGGAAGATTGCGCCAGTGATCAGAATGCGCTGCCCCGGCTCATACTTCGCGCCAATCTCCGCCTGCCGCGTGAAGAACGGAGCTAGGATTTGGCTAGGGTTATCCGTCCAGAACGGTCCCTGTGGCCCGAGCGAAAGAACCACGCCGTAGTTGCTGTAAAGCGTAAGGCTGGCTGTTGGATTAAAGGTGACTGCATATTGCGGCAGCCATACATTTTTATTCGTGAATGATGGCAAGCAATTGGGCGGTGTTTGAAACACCGTGGCGGAGACCTGGATAAAGCCGGAGCACGATGCGAAGGCTGAGTAGTTGTGATCGCGCAGGGAGTCGAGCCGCCCTCCCGCTATCAACTGAATGCGTCCAGGCAGATGAATTCGATCCTGCACAAGCGCCGCCGTCTGGTGGCTATCAACCCACAGCCTGCGCGGCCCCGCGGTCTCGACAGGGCTTTCGATCGGAAGCGCAGGAATCGGCTGATAAATATTCGCCGAGCCAATGTAGGTGTATACAGCGCCGTCCTGCACAATGCCATCGGCTGAATAAGGATTGGCAAGCGTATAAAATCCCGGCTGCTGCACGCTGCGCAGAAAGGCCTCAACGCC
>Ga0302320_10020010_pt1 | contig 13392 bp, 9 predicted proteins | sample Bog_T0_3_FD_202130 | JGI IMG/M metagenome (GOLD analysis project Ga0302320, IMG submission 202130) | Peat permafrost microbial communities from Stordalen Mire near Abisko, Sweden - Bog_T0_3 | ecosystem: Environmental > Terrestrial > Soil > Wetlands > Peat | place: Sweden: Abisko, Stordalen Mire...
AGACCGGTGCCGGCAACCCCGCCTCCCGCGCCGATTACGCCTATGGACTGACCCAATGGTACGAGCAACATGGCGTGGACGGCTTCACCGCCGTTTCCCGGGCCGGCCCTGCATGGATTCCGCGGCTCCTCGCATGGCACGATCCCGTCACCCGCTCCCTCCTTGTCCACGCCCTTGGCGTCGTCCTTCTCATCCTCGCCGGTGCCCGCCATTGCTGGACCCTTGGCAGCCGCAACCAGGACCTCGGCCAGGTCGAGTGGAGCACCGAGTGGCTCTTCACCTTGCCTGCCTCCACGCGCAACCTCTTCGGCGCGCAGATACTCGGCCACGCCTTCGTTGATCCCTTCGCATGGATCGGCACCATCCCCCTTCTCCTCGTTACCTACCTTTCCACCGGCTACGGCTGGGCCTTCGCCCTTCCCGCCGCCCTCTGCAATTCCATCTACCTCAGCCTCATCATGGCTGCCTTCCGCGTTGTCAGCGAAACCGCCCTCCGCAAAAGCCTCGCCCCGGCCCGCCTGAAGAATTTCCAGGCCCTTTTTACCCTCGTGGGCATCGTCCTGCTCTTCCTCCTCTTCGCTCTCGCACGCAGCCAGGAAGTCACCCAGTGGGTCATCCGGCTCGCCTCCCTCGGCTCCCCGTTCCTCATCTGGAACCCGTTTTCCCTCCCGGCCATCGCCTTCTCGATGCCCGTGGCGGCGTTAGCCGCCGCGGAGCTCCTCTCCGCTGCCGTCATCGTCCTGGGTTCCGTCGCCTTCTGCTCGTGGCTCGTCCGCGATGGCCTCATCTCCGCCCCGGCCGTTTACAATGGGAAACGCGGCCGCGCCACGATCGGCGATTTCCTTCCCGCCGGCATTATTGGCAAGGATCTGCGTCTCCTCCTCCGTGATCGCAATTTCTTCGTCCAGACCCTCGTCGCCCCCGCGTTGATCGTTTGTTTCCAGATCATTTTCAACGTCGGCATGGCCCAGTCCATCGGGTCGGATTTCCAGCACGCCGCCACCTTCGCCTTCGCCGTCGGCGCCTATGTGATGATCTCCACCGGGCTCAACGTCCTCGCCGTTGAGGGTAACGCCCTTTGGATGCTCTACGGCCTCCCGGTGAGCATCCCGGCCATCATGTTTCGCAAGACGATGCTCTGGTCTCTCCTCGGCCTTTGCTACGCCGCCATCGTCCTCCTCTTCTGCGCATACCATATCGCCGTCTTCCGCAACGAGGATCTCTCCTATACCACCGTCGCCCTCGCCGGCGTGGTCATCTATTCCTTCATCGCCTCCGGCATCGGCATGCTCGCCACGGATCCGCTCGAGGTTGAGGTCAAGCGCCGCATACGCCCCGGCATGATCTACCTCTACATGATCCTGGCCAGCCTCTACGGCTACGCCCTTTATGCCCCCTCCACGTGGGCTCGCCTCGGGCAGATCGTCCTCTCCTCGCTCCTCGCCTACGCCCTTTGGCAGAAAGTCCGCGACCGTTCCCCGTTCCTGCTCGATGCCGTCTCGATGCCGCCGCCGCGCGTCTCCCTGGCCGATGGCCTCATGGCCGCCCTCGGTTTCTTTGTCCTCCAGGGGGTCATCGCCATTTTCCTTCTCCGCAGCGATGTCCACTTCGGAAAGGCCGTAGTCATCTCCTTCTCCGGCGCGGGGGCTCTCGTGGTGGCGTTCACACTCTTCATGTTCTGGCGCTCCCATGTCGTCGGCGTCCTGGATGCCATCGGCCTCGCCGGCCCTCGCGATGGCCGCCGCTTCCGCTCAGCCGCCATTGGTGTCGTCTTTGGCGTCGCCGCCGCCCTCGTCGCCTTCGCATATCTCTCTTTCCTTCGCCAATTTCCCTACCTGGAGGACGTCAGCGAACGCGCCCAAGAGCTCGCGTCCGTTCGCGGCGTTTGGCTTGCCATCTTGTCCGTCGCCGCCGCTCCGCTTTTCGAGGAATTCATCTTTCGCGGCCTCGTCTTCCGTGGGATGCGCCGTTCCCTCCCTGCCGCGTGGTCCATAGCCGGCAGCGCTGCCGTATTCGCCATCTGCCATCCGCCCATCTCCGTCATCCCCGTATTTGTAATGGCCGTCCTCGCCGCCCTTGGCTTTGAGCTGACTGGCTGGATCGTCACCCCAATCTGCGTCCATATGACCTACAACGGCCTGCTCCTCCTCTCCGGCCTCCTCCCAAAAGGCGTCCACCCATAGTCTTCCCCTCACTTGAACCTACACTTCAACTTACACTTGAACCCTCCTTCCCCGGCCCCCGCCCCCGTGGTCCGCTCTCCCCACCTGCACCTACTCTTTCACATTCACTTGAACCCCTTCTTCTCTCGCCGCCCGGCGAGCCCACTTGAACCTCTCCGCCTGCCGTCTTCTCATTCCCGCAAAGGTGTAGGTTCAAGTTAAAGTGTAAGTCCAAGCATCCTCCTCCCTTCCATGAAACCGCCCCCATGGATATTCCTCCTCCCCCTCCTGGCCGCCTCCCTCCTCCGCGCCCAGGACGATCTCCCTCATCATTCCCCAGGCGAATCCCTCGATTTCGAGCCGAAGCTCATGCTCGATGGTCCCCATGCCCTCCCGCTCGATGCGTCGCCCACCCCGAGTCCTGCCGACCGCGTCGCCCAATGCCAGGCCTCCCTCCTCCGCGCCCAGCAGCGCGCAGCCGCCGGCAATGAACTCTTCGAGGACGGCATCCTCGCCAAAGTCGAAGTCGAAGCCCGCCTCCTGCGTGTGGTCCAGGCGCGTAGCGAACTCGCCGGCGCCCTTTTCGACGCCGCCGCGGTCAACGCCGATGCCGTAAAATCCGCCTTCGCCGCCCACCACGCGTCTCAGCCCGACCTTGACGCCGCCAACGCCGCCCTTAATACAGCCAAATCCGCCGCCGCCGCCGCTTCCGCCGCGTGGGAAAAAGCTCAGCTCGACGCCGCAACCCTGGACCTCCAGCGCAAGCGCAAGCTCTACTCCGAGGGTGTCGGCTCCCGCCGCGAACTCCAGATGGCCGAGGACCGCGTAGCCCTCCTAAGCGGAACCCTGCCTCGCTAACCCCTCCGATCACGTCCGCCACCAGTCACCACCGTTTCCCTCTGTATTTCTCTGCGCCTCCGCGCCCTCTGCGTTAAAATTCCCCGCCGTTCAGGTCAGCTTCGCGTAAACCCCGATCAACCGGTACCGGCACCGGTAGGCCGACCGGTAATCGCTCGCAAATCCATGCTCCGTTCGAATCTCCACATGGCCCGCGCCGCCGCCTTCATACACCAGCACCGATCCCACCGGTGCCCGGTACGGGTCATAAATCGGTAACCGCACAAATCCATACCGGCTAGTCAGCTCCCCTCCCGCCTGGCATGCATAATTCGTGGAGGGATAGCCTCCCACTGCTCCCGCCTGTAGAAGAGCCTGCTTCACAAACCGCCAGCACCGCAGCGTCGAGTGCGGAAATGCATTGGCGTCCGCAATCCTGGCTGCTTTTAGTAAATGCGGATCAATTCGGTTATCGTGCTTTGCACGAGGCGGTTGCATCGCAAACGTAACCGCGCCTGAAGACGACCCGTACGCCAGTGAATCTGCTCCCCAAGGCGAATAGTAAAACTGCGCTGAACCGGTTTTTGGGAGGACCAGAATGGACCCCGCTGCGATGAGGAGAAACAAAAGTCGCCGAAACATGCCTTCCGAAAAGCCTGCCCCATGCCATCCCCTGCGCGGTGACTATGTAGGGGACCCGGAAGCCCTTCTTTTTCAGTCCTGCTCCGCGCTAAAATCAAAAATCTAAAATCCCCTCCAGCCCGCGCCTCCCAACCGATTTAGTTAACGATGACTCGCTCGTCACTCCCCGCCGCCAATTCTGCGCAGCGGGGTCGCCGGAACTTTCGGTCCCGGATCACCCCACCCACCAATCAAAGGAGTAGTACCATGCTAGACAAGATGATCGTCCTGGCCGATCTCGGCCGCGTCAAAGCCTTCCGCGTCACCCACGACCCGCTGGCCCCAAAACCCCAGATCCAACCCATCTACGACTGCGAATTCATCGAGGCGCACACCCGCATCAGCGATAGCGTCACCGACCAGGCCGGCAGCTTTGGAAATGGCGGCAACCCTGGCGCTTCCGTCGGCGAGAACCACAATCTCCGTGGCGAAACCGAGCGCCGCCTCATCCGGACCGTTGCCGCAAAGATCTCCGAGCTCGTTCACGGCGAGCACTGCTGGTACCTCGCCGCCGGCGAAGAAATCAACGGCCGCATCATCGTCCACCTTACGCCCGAAGCCCGCGCCAACCTCCGCAAAAACATCCCCGCAGACCTGGTCAAGACCCCCAAGCAGGAGCTCCTCGACCATTTCTCCGCCGTCACCGTCTAGCAGCCTATCGAACTAAAGTCGTTTTTTCCCGCAGAGGCATAGCGTAGCAAAGCCACAACCAAACGGGAAAATGCCCGCAGAGACGCGGATGCGCGGAGGAAGAATAAATGTATGCGGCGCGCCCCGTAGATTTATTCTTCCTCGGCGCCACCGCGTTAAAGTCCCCCTCGGTCAGTCGGAACTCGCGCTCCCTCTCATCCTGTCAATCCTGTACATCCCGTCCAAAAGTTCCCCGCCTGGTCTCTCTCTCCGATCTGCGCCGCAAACCTCGAAAGCTTTCGGACGCCGCATAGATTTTTCCCTCCTCCGCGTCCCTGCGCCACTGCGGGATAACTCTCCCCCCCGAAAATCCGTGTCCATCTGCGTCCATCCGTGGTTCAATACCACCCCTTCACCCCCTTTTTACCCATGACCAAGTCACAAATCCTCGACCGCATCATCAACCCCGGCATCGTCGCCATCATCCGCGCGGACTCCTCAGAGCAATTGATGGACGCAGCCACCGCCCTCTACGAAGGCGGCGTCACCGGCATGGAAGTCACCATGACCACTCCCAACGCCCTCCAGGTCATCACCGATGTCTCAAAGAAGTTCGGTGACAAAGTCCTCATCGGCGTCGGCAGCGTCCTCGATCCCGAGACTGCCCGCCTTGCCATCCTCGCCGGTGCTGAGTTCGTCGTCACACCGGTCACCCGCCCGGATGTCATCCGGATGTGCAACCGGTACGCGAAGCCCATCGCCAGCGGCGCCTACACTCCCACGGAATGTCTTACCGCCCACGAGTCTGGGTCCGATTTCGTCAAACTCTTCCCGGCAGACCAGGTCGGTCCCACCTATATTAAGAACATTCTCGCTCCCATGCCCATGCTTCGCATCATCCCCACGGGCGGTGTTACCATCGATACCGCCGCCAGCTTCATCGATGCTGGCTGCGTCGCCCTTGCCGCCGGCTCCAGCCTCGTCAGCAAGGATTGCCTCAAGAATCGCGACTGGAAGAAACTTTCCGCCACCGCCGCCGCATTTGTCGCCGCCGTACGCACGGCGCGCAAGTTATGAGCCGCCGCCGCCCGCGCAGGCAGGGTCCCTCCAGTGGCCAGCCCGATCCCTCCCGCAACCGGCCCGCCCGTTCCGGCCCGGGCCAGCCCCAGCGGCCCCGCCGCCAGTCCACGCAACCGCCTCAGCAACAGCGACCTGCCGCGCAATCCCAAGGCAAAGCCCGCCGCCAGCCGGCCGCCGGCGCCCCGGGCTCCCTCCGCGAGCGCATCCTCAAGCTCCTCGCCGGTCCCAATTACCAGCCCCTGGATAAAGTCGAGCTCACCCGCGAGCTCGGCCTTTCCAGCGACGACCGCGCCCAGCTTCGCGCAGTCCTCCGCACCCTCGTCCAGGAAGGCGTCGTCGCGCTCATCCGGAAGGATCGCTACGTCCTGCCGGAGGAGGCCAACCTTTGCACCGGCATCCTCCGCGTATCGCGCGGCGGCAATGCCCGCCTCGATTGCGGCGTCGAGCCCCACATCTTTGTCTCCTCGGAGAACGCCGGCATCGCCATGAATGGCGACCGCGTCGTCGCCCGCATCATCCACGAGGGCCGCCAGCAGCGCCCCGATCCACAGGGGCGCCGTTCCGCGCAGGTCATCCGCATCCTCGAGCGTGCCAATACCACCATCGTCGGCACCCTCCAGACTTCGAAGCGTTTCTTCTACGTCGTCCCGGACGATTCGCGCCTCGTCCACAATATCTACGTCCTCCCGGACCGCGATAATCCGCCGCGCACCCCCGCCATCGGGGATAAAGTCGTCGTCCGCCTTGAGGAATGGCTCTCTCCCGAGAACAATCCCGAGGGCCGCATCATCGAGGTCCTCGGCCCCGCCGACGCTCCCGGCGTGGACATGCTCTCGATCATTCGGCGCAACAATCTCCCGACCGAATTTCCCGAGGCCGTCCTCGCCGAGGCCGACCGCGTCCCGGAGACCGTCGATCCCCGCGACGCCGCCGCCCGCGAGGATTTGCGCGGCGATCTCATCATCACCATCGATCCCGATGACGCACGCGATTTCGATGACGCAATCAACGTCGAGCGCCACCCCGGCGGCTGGCGTCTCGGTGTCCATATCGCAGATGTTTCCCATTACGTCCGCACCGGCGGCACGCTCGATCGCGAGGCGCTTTCACGCGGCAATTCCGTTTACCTCGCGGACCGCGTGATCCCGATGCTCCCGGAGCGGCTCAGCAATGGCGTTTGCAGCCTCAAACCCTTGGTGGATCGGCTCACTTTCTCCGCGTTCATCGATTTCACTTCAGCCGGCAAAATCAAGCACGTCCGCTTCGCCCGCACCGTCATCCGCAGCAAGGCGCGTCTGACATACAAGCAGGCTTTCGCCATCCTCTCGGGAAAGCCTGTGGATCCCGTCCCGTCCCGCGTTCCGGACAAGACCGACATCATCGCCCCGGAAGTCATTGACCAATTGCATACCGCATGGGAGCTCGCATCGCTGCTCCGCAAGAACCGTTTCCAGGCCGGCTCCCTCGATCTTGATTTCCCCGAGGTCAAGGTCTGGCTGGATGAACAGGGTCATCCAGTCCGCCTCGAGAAAGTCGAGAACGACATCTCCCATCAACTCGTCGAGGAATTCATGCTCGCCGCGAACGAGGTCGTTGCGCGCGAAATCAAAAATCGTCTCCTCCCCTCCATCTACCGCGTCCATGACGATCCCGACGCCGACCGGCTCAAGGAGTTCCGCGAGCTCGCCCTCAGCTACAGCCTTCAGGCTGGCGATCTCACCAACCGCGCCGAGGTCCAGCGCCTCCTCGCAAAAATTCGCGGCCTCCCCGAGGAGTACGCCCTCAAGCTCGCATTCCTCAAGAGCCTCAAGCGCGCCGCGTATGAGACGGAGTCCAAGGGGCATTACGGCCTCGCCAAGACCAATTACACCCATTTCACCAGCCCCATTCGCCGCTATGCGGATCTCGTCGTCCACCGCGTCCTCGCGCAGATTGCCTCCGAGCAGATTCCCGGCGGCAAAGTTACGCGCGTTCGTCCCGCCACAAAGGAACTCCCTGCCGTCGCCGAGCACATCTCCGCCACCGAGCGTGTCGCCTCAGATGCCGAGAAGGAATCGGTCAAACTCAAGAAACTCGAGTACTTCCAGGCCCAGCTCAGATCCCGCCGCCCCGAGACATTCGAGGCCGTCATCATCGATATCAAGAGCTTCGGCCTCATCGTGGAGCTCCCCGCCGTCATCCTCACCGGCGTCATCCATGTCTCATCCCTCCAGGACGATTTCTATCTCTTCGACCCCGCCCGCCTCCGCTTCGTCGGACGCCGCAAACGCAAGACCTACAGCATCGGCGGCCATCTGAAAGTAACCGTCGACCGCGTCAACGCCCACAAGCAGCAGGTAGACTTCATCCCCGTTGAATAAGCAGCCCCCAATTCACCCTGGCTCCCCCCTCGCGCGCCAGCGTGTACTTGAACATGAACATGAACTTGAACATGAACCCCTTCTGCTCTGGCTCCCTCCCTCGCGCGCCAGCGTGTCCTTGAACATACTTGAACTTGAACCCTCCCGTCCCACCCCTCATACCCCCCATAACTCCCATCTGTCCTATAACTCCTATTCTCTTTTTCCTACAGCAACCCGCGCCCAGCATTCACCAATTCCCGATTATCGCTCTTCCCCACAAAATATACGTTGGACACCGTGGAAATCTTTTGCAATCTTCCCCGGCTCTCAGTGAACTTTCAAGATCACACGGGCTACAAGGGAATTATGGAAAATGTTATCGCTTCAAAAGAGGTGCAGGTCGAACGCAAGCACCTCAGCATTGAGTTTCGGGAAAATGAGCGGGGTCGGTTCCTGCGCATAACCGAGACTGCACACGGCCATCGCAACGCGGTGATCATTCCAAGCACGGGACTCGCTGATTTCACATCGGCGCTCGCCGCCGTGCTCAACCTGGCCAACAAAGCCACCTCGGCAACACCGGCCCCGACACCCACCACGGCATAAACGCCCGGTGCCGCCAGCCCGCCATTTCGTCCCAGGCGCGGCAGCCCCCGCTTTCTCCTTTCCCCTTTCCCTTTAGCCTCCACCCTTAAAATGCACATGCCAACCAAAACCACCCGCCTCCCTGCCTCCCGGCGCGCCCCTGTCTCGACCAACGGCGCCTCCAAGTCCCACTCCAAGGCTCCCGCCCCCAAATCCGCCAAGGCCATTCCCGTCAAAAAATCCACTCCCGCGAAGAACAAGCACGTATACCTCTTCGGCAACTCCAAGGCCGATGGCGACGGCTCCATGAAACCGCTTCTCGGCGGCAAGGGCGCGAACCTCGCCGAGATGACCCGCATCGGTCTCCCCGTGCCTCCCGGCTTCACCATCACCACGGAAGTCTGCACTTATTATTACGCCAACAAGCGCACCTATCCCGCCAATCTCAAGGAGCAGACCGAGGCCGGCGTCCGCAACATGGAGAAGATCATGGGCACCAGGTTCGGCGACACTGCCGCCATGCCGCTCCTCGTCGCCGTCCGTTCCGGCGCGCGCGATTCCATGCCCGGCATGATGGACACCATCCTCAACCTCGGCCTCAATGACCAGAGCGTCGTCGCCCTCGCGAAGGCTACCGGCAACGAGCGTTTCGCATGGGATTGTTACCGCCGCTTCATCCAGATGTACGGCGATGTCGTCATGGGCGTCCAGAAGGCTCCGCACGAGGATCACGAACCTTTCGAGACCGTGATCCATGAACTAAAGCACGAGCTCTATCACGACGATATCGAGGACACCAAGCTCACCGTGGCCGATCTCAAGCAGCTCGTCTCCCGCTTCAAGGCCCTCGTCAAGGAGCGCACCGGCAAACAATTTCCCAACGACCCATGGAAGCAGCTCGAGGGCGCCGTCGGCGCCGTCTTCGGCTCGTGGATGAACGATCGCGCCATCGTTTACCGCCGCAAGTACGGCATCCCCGCCGAGTGGGGTACCGCCGTCAATGTCCAGGCCATGGTCTTCGGCAATACAGGCACCAATTCCGGCTCCGGCGTCGCCTTCACTCGCGACCCCGCCACCGGTGAGAAATGTTTCTACGGCGAGTTCCTCATCAACGCCCAGGGCGAAGATGTCGTCGCCGGTGTCCGCACCCCTGAGCCCGTCGCCGATCTCAAGAAGCATCTGCCCCCCGCCCTCATCGAGCTCGAGCGCATCCGCCAGGTCCTCGAATCCCATTTCAAGGATGTCCAGGACTTCGAGTTCACCATCCAGGATGGCAAGGTCTTCATGCTCCAGACTCGCAATGGCAAGCGCACCGGCGTCGCCGCCGTCCGTTTCGCCGTCGAGATGGTCCAGGAGAAACTCATCGACTGGAAGACCGCCATCAACCGCGTCCCGGCAGATCAGCTCGAGCAGGTTCTCGCCCCCGTCTTTGATCGCACCGCGCTCAAGGCCGCAAAATCCATCGCCCACGGCCTTCCCGCCGGTCCCGGCGCAGCTACCGGTCGCGTCTACTTCAATGCCGACCGCGCCGCCGCTGCTGCCGCAAAAGGCGAGCGCGTCCTGCTCGTCCGCATCGAGACCTCACCCGAGGATCTCCGCGGCATGATCGCCGCCGAGGGAATCCTCACCGCCCGCGGAGGCGTCTCCTCCCACGCCGCTCTCGTTGCCCGCCAGATGGGCAAAGTCTGCGTCTGCGGCGCCGCCGGCATCGCCGTCGATTACAAGGCCAAGACCATGACCGCCGGTGGCCAGACCTTCCGCGAAGGCGAGGACTTCCTCTCCATCGATGGCACCGCCGGCCTCGTTTATGCAGGCGAGGTAAAGACTGCCCCGTCCGAAGTCATCCAGGGCCTCCTCACCAATAACGCTGCCGCAAAGAAGAGCCGCACCTACAAGAACTTCGTCCAGCTCATGGACTGGTGTTCGAAGGTCACCCGCCTCAGCGTCCGCACCAATGCCGATACCCCTGAGCAGGTCGCCAATGCCGTCGCCTTCGGCGCGAGCGGCGTCGGCCTCACCCGCACCGAGCACATGTTCTTCGAGGGCGACCGCATCGATGCCGTCCGCGAGATGATCCTCGCCCGCGACCTCGAGTCCCGCCAGAAGGCCGTCAACAAGCTCCTCCCGTATCAGCGCCAGGACTTCATCGGCATCTTCAAGGCTCTCAAGGGCCTCCCCGCCACCATCCGCTTCCTGGATCCCCCTCTCCACGAGTTCCTCCCGCACGACGAGGCCGCCCAGCGCGATCTCGCCGTTAAGCTCGGCACCTCCCTTGAGGCCGTCGCCAAGCGCGTCCACGAGCTCCACGAGTTCAATCCCATGCTCGGCCATCGTGGCTGCCGCCTCGGCATTTCCTTCCCGGAAATCACCGAGATGCAGGCCCGCGCCATCTTCGAGGCCGCTGCCGAGGTCCAGAAAAAAGGCATCAAGGTCAACCCGGAGGTCATGATCCCGCTCGTCGGCTTCAAGAAGGAACTCGACCTCCAGGTCGAAATCGTCCATCGTGTCGCCAAGGAAGTGCAAGCGGCCAAAAAAGTGAAAATCAGCTACCTCGTCGGCACCATGATCGAAGTGCCCCGCGGAGCCATCACCGCCGATGAGATTGCCAAGACCGCCGAGTTCTTCTCCTTCGGCACCAACGATCTCACCCAGACCACCCTCGGCATGAGCCGCGACGATTCCGGCTCCTTCCTGCCCCACTACCAGGAACTCGAGATCCTCAAGAGTAACCCCTTCGCCACCATCGACCAGTCCGGCGTCGGCGCCCTCATGGAGATCGCCGTCGAGCGCGGCCGCAAAACCCGCCCGAACATCAAGCTCGGCATCTGCGGCGAGCACGGGGGCGACCCGGCTTCCGTCAAATTCTGCCACAAGCTTGGCCTCAATTACGTCAGTTGCTCGCCCTTCCGCGTCCCGGTAGCCCGCCTGGCCGCCGCGCAAGCCGCGCTCGCCTGACCAAACACTGAACCCGCCCATGCGCGAAAAGCCGGGGGACCGAAAGGGCCCCCGGCTTTTCTGCGTTCGCTCTGCTCCCCTCATAGGTCCCATAAGCCCTATAGGCCCTACTCTACCTGCCTCCCTGTGGACACAATACCTGTTCCCATGCTAAATATTCCCCCATGAAACAGCGCATCCGCGACCTGCTTCGTGCGGTCCCGTTTCAAAGCTTCGTCATCCTTATGGCCGATGGACGCGAATATCGCGTCGATCATCCCGACTTCGTCCTCGCTGCCGCTAGCGATGTCCCCCAAATCACGATCGAAGAACCCAACGGAACAATCCATTTCCTCTCGGCATTGCTCGTCACCAGCATTGAATTGATTGGCCCGGTGCCAAACCCCGCATAACTGTGCCAGCGGTTCAATAGGGCGGTCCCATTGCTCCCATTCCCTTCGGTGTCCCATCCTCTCGCCCCCCTAACGGGGCTGAAGGCCACTGATGTGCCAGCCCGGGCTGTAGCGAGCCTTGCGAGCGCAGGCCCGGGTATCCCCGTATCGGAATCAGCAAGGCCTGTAAGGCCGCGACCCGTGTCATCCCGCCTCGTTATGTCCCTTCCGTCCCTATTGTCCTTTTCTCCGGTCCTCAACTCCAACGAGCCGGCACCCTCCCCCCTCGTCCTAACGGGCTGAAGGCCCGTCCGCGCAAAGCACAGGCATTCATGCCTGTGTTCGCAACCCAACCCGAAAGCGGCCTGTAAGGTCGCCCGCGAACGTCAACAACTTATCTTCGCCAAATGCCGCGTTCTTCTACTCCTCCTCAAACAGCGTCCTCACTCTCCCGCCTTGCCCCGGCGTAGCCCAGCGAAAACGGGGCCTTACCTTCCGGGAGCGTTAGCGTAGGAGGCTCATGGCTGACCTGGGGACAGGACGGACCGGAAGCCAATGGCGGGGCCGTTGCCGTCCGGGGAGTTGTAGTTCCGAAAGGCGCAACGCACGGTGCTGGCGTAGTAGCTCCAGAAGCCGCCGCGGAGCGCGCGGGAGGAGCCCGAAGTCGGCCCTGTCGGATTAGTCGTAGTGGGTTGACCATAGGGTGTTCCATACCAATCCCAACACCACTCTTCGACATTCCCAGCCATGTCGTACAGACCATAACCGTTGGCCGGAAATGTTCCGATAGGAGTCGTGCTCCCGCTGGTTGTCCCAAGCGTGTCAAGCGCGTTATATCCATACGGTCCCAAATCGTAATTATACCCGCCGGTGTCGCCGTAGTAGTTCGCCAGCGTTTCATCGATGGTGTCGCCCCACGGAAACCGTTGCCTGCTCAGCCCTCCTCGCGCCGCCTTCTCCCACTCCGCCTCCGTCGGCAGCCGGTAGCCTCCCGCCGCCATGTTCATATACACCGTGCCGGAATCTCCCGTCTGATACACGGTCGTAAACCCCGCGTCCGTGTAATACACCGGCGTCAACCCAGCCTGCTGCGAGCGCGCATTGCACCACTTCACACAGTCCCACCAATTCACATCATACACCGGATTGCGCGCCCCATCGCCGCCCCCGACATCGAGATCGGTATAGCCGTTGCCCTTCGCCCAATAATAGACCGAATGCCACTGCCCCAGGCTCACCAGATTCGCGTCCATGTAAAATGCCGACACGGTCACCGTGATTGGGGCCGCGTCGGTGATGTCCGTGTCTGAACCGGAACCGACTACGTTTCCCATTGTGAACGACCCCGCCGGAATCAGCACCATCCCAGCCGGAGCCGCGGCAATCGCGGTCGCGGGAATGGGTGTGGCCAGGGAAGTGACTGGAATATTGCTCAATCCCGAACCATCCCCATGAATGACGCCAGTCAGGTACGTATCGGTCTGCGTGGACCCGTCGCCGATGCGGATGATGTCGGATTCTCCCGCGACTCCCGGGCTGCCGATGTCGATATTGTTTGCGCCGGTGGTCAGATTAAGGCCGGCTTTCTCTCCCACCGCAATGTTGGCGGAGCCGTTATTCTGCTCGAGCGCCGACCAGCCGATGGCGGTGTTGTCGGCGCCATCCACGTTGAAGAGAAGCGCCCCGGTGCCGACGGCCGTGTTATCTGCCCCATTGCCGCTGCCGTCGCTGTCGTTATTTTTGAGCGCA
>Ga0302320_10020011_pt1 | contig 13392 bp, 9 predicted proteins | sample Bog_T0_3_FD_202130 | JGI IMG/M metagenome (GOLD analysis project Ga0302320, IMG submission 202130) | Peat permafrost microbial communities from Stordalen Mire near Abisko, Sweden - Bog_T0_3 | ecosystem: Environmental > Terrestrial > Soil > Wetlands > Peat | place: Sweden: Abisko, Stordalen Mire...
TCGTCGAAAACAAGACCGAATGGACGGGCACGGAGATTGTTTTTGAAATCTTCGGCAGCGGCGATCAGACGGAAGTTCGATTCACTCACGTGGGCCTGGTGCCCGCGTCAGAGTGTTTCAAAGGCTGTTCCAGTGGATGGGGTTTTTATGTGAACGGCAGTTTGCGGAACCTGATTACGACGGGAACGGGGCGGCCCAACGCAAGAGAAACGGAGAGTCTGCAGGCTGCGTGAAAGAGTGAAATCGCAGCCTACTTACGAGCCGATGGGTCGCCGGTGGCCGGAGGGGCGTGGTCCTCTTTTGCGGGCGGGCCGAGAAGTTCGGTTAACAGTGGCTTCAGCGCGTCAGCCCAGACCTGATAGCCCTGAAGCGTTGGATGGAGTTTGTCGTTGGCGTTCATCATGCCTTCGTGGAGCTTGCCTGCGGGATCGGCCAGCTGAGTGTTGACGTTCAGGTAGCGAACTCGGCGGCCATCGGCCATTGCGGCAAGGTTGCCATTGATGCGGTCGATTTCCGGCACGACCGCCATGTTGTCGTTACGGGGGAAGATGCCTGTCACAATGATCACGGCATTCGGTGCCTTCGCCTGCATCGTGTGAACGACTGCTTTGAGGCCTCTTGTGATTTCCTCAACGGCCGCGTCGATGCCGGTGGGCGGTATCGCGTTGCCGACGTTGTTGGTGCCGGCCAGCAACACAATTACCTTAGGATTGACGCCATCGAGTTCGCCGTTTTCGAGACGCCAGAGGATGTGCTCGACGCGGTCGGCGCCCCAGCCGAAATCGCCGGCGTTCCAGCCGAAGAAGTTCTTCGTCCAGTTTTCGAGGAACTGGGGATAGTCGGTGGCGCCCCAGCGGCGGGTGATGGAGTCGCCTTCGAAGTAGACGTCGATGCCGCCTTGTTTGGCTTTGGCTAACAGCTGCTCATGGGCAGTGCGCGAGTTTTGATCGGCACGGGGGACCGGTTGGTCGGCCTGGGCCCAGAGGAGTGAGGTGAAGGCTCCGAATGCGCAGGCGAGGAGCAGGAAGCGTGCGGATACACGGAGGCGTCGATAGGCGGATCGTCGAGTTGCACTCGACCCCACAGGCTGAAGCCTGTGCCACCTTCCGGCCCTCGGGATACGTATTACCCCGGTGAGGAAAAGCGTCGGCACGAGTGTCCGCGCCACCATTATTGGGCTCTCTTGAGGAATTTGTCGGCCCAGGGGAGGAAGTACTTCCAATTGGGCGCGTCGGTGTGTCCTCCATCGTGCTGCCGCCATGCAAGCTGGCCATCGAGAATGCCTGTGTTTACCGGCGGCATCGTCGCGACGTGATAGTCCTCTCTGACTCCGAGATCCCTCGCGCCGAGCAGGCGGAAGACCGGCTGCGCGGCGACCGCGGCCATGTAGCTGCCCTGGTGGTCAAGCCACTTGGCGTCGCCCTTTTCCGGCACGCCGTAGCTTACGAAAGTCAGGCGGGGCGCACAGAGCGCAATGAGTTCGTGGGCGTCGACCGGGATGTCGCCCGGGGTCTTCGCGCCAAAGGTTGCGTCGGACGCGCCGTACTTCAGGAAGTTGCCGGCCATCCAGTGATACTCGCCGGTGCCGGTGAGGTTCTCGACGGCTTCGCCCCAGTTGCGGCGATGGAGCTTGGCTCCGCCTTCACCGGACGATCCGATCAGGACTACGGCGAAGCGCGTGTCGAAAGCCATCGTGATGAGCGCGGCCTTGCCGTAGCGCGAGACGCCTTCGATGCCGACCTGTTTCGCGTTCACGTTCTTTTCCGTTTCGAGATAGTCGAGTGCGCGGGAAGCGCCCCAACCCCAGGCGCGGAGCGCGCCCCAATCGTCGGGCTTGCGGGGCTGGCCTTTATTGGTGAGGCCGATTACGCCCTTGGTGAGACCTGCGCCGTTATCGGCCTGGATGCTGCCGGGGTTGATGCTGGCCATGCCCCAGCCATCGGCGATGAGTTGTTCGAGCGCGGGGACGTCAGCGGGCGGAGCGGCGGGTCCTCGACCTGCGAGTGCTGCGCCACCTCGACCGGAAGCTCCGAGTCCCAGTCCGGGGCCGCGGCCCGATCCACCTCGGCCGGCGAGTCCGGGAAACACGGGGGCGGGGAAGGCGACTTCGGGAATGGTGCGACCGCCGAACATCATCATGACCGGCACGGGACCTTTGGCGTCTGTGGGGACTACGAGGGTCAGTTGAATGTCGACCTTAATATCGGGGAACGCCGAATTATCCACGTGCCCGGTCAGTTGCTTGCCGATAACGGGATGTCCGGCCACCTGAGCTTCGGCCGTCTTTGTGACTTCCCATGTCACTTTGGGGGCGTTTTTCGGAATGCGGCCGACCACTTCGCGCTCGAAGTCTTCCACGATTTCGGGGCGGCGCTGATTGATCCATATGGCGGCGGACGTGACTTTCTTGCCGTTCTTCAAGGTAAGAACATCGGGAAGGTCGGGGTAAGGATTCGCTTTGGCGACATCGTAATTGGCATGGTTGGGGTCGCTTTCGTTGCCGCTGGGGCCGGGGCGGAGAGCCTTGATGCCGAGTTGGTCCATCATGTTCTGGCGATCTTCGGCAGCGGTCCAGTTTTTGGTGTCGATGGGGGTTTGCGCGGGGAGGCCGACCACAAGGGCGGCGCAAAGGAGGCATGGTAGAAAACGGGGGGATGCCAGTTTGTTCATATCCAGACATTAGATCATGCTTCGTGGGGTTTGTTGTAACGGATCTGTTTGATGAGCAGTGCTGCGATGGGACCGGTGGCGCCCCCGGCTCGAATCCATTCCGGATGCGATAACATTCTTACAAGCACAAGTCGGGGAACTATCGTCTTCGGCGGACGAGGGAGAACACACAAATTGCTTCAGTCACTTTTCGTCGCAGAATCGCTCAAGCACTCCGGTCGGCGCGCCCGAAGTCGCGTGCCCGAGGTCGTGCTTTTCCTGTTGGCTGCCGGCCTCGCAGTCCCCTGTGAAGCCGATATCATGTATGTGAGCAACACTGTCGGCAACACGATCGAGTCGTTCACCGCGGGAGGTGTTGGCTCGGTCTTTGCCAACACGGGCCTGAGTAAGCCCTTCGGCCTTGCTTTTGACAGCGCAGGTAACCTCTACGGCGTCAACAACAGTGGTAACTCGATTGAAGAGTTCACTCCGGGCGGGGTGGGTTCGGTCTTCGCCAGCGGGGGATTTGACAATCCCCTGGGGATGGCCTTTGACAGCGCGGGCGACCTCTATGTGGCAAATCTCAACATCAATACGATTCAGGAGTTCACTCCCGGCGGTGCAGGGTCGGTGTTTGCCAACACCGGCATGAATCGCCCGTATGGGATTGCCTTTGACAGCGCGGGCAACCTCTACGTCGCGAACGCCGGCGACAATACGATCGAGAAGTTCACGCCGGGGGGCGCAGGCTCGGTTTTTGCCAGCGGCCTGAATGGTCCCATCTGCCTGGCCTTTGACAGTGCGGGCAACCTCTTTGTGGTAGACAACGGCGATGACACCATCGAGAAGATCGCTCCGGGCGGCGTTGAGTCGCTCTTCGCCAGCACCGGCCTGAACGGAGCCCGGGGCCTGGCCTTCGACAGCGCGGGCAATCTCTACGTGGCGAACACTGGTGATAATACGATTGAGGAGTTCACGCCGGGGGGCGTTGGTTCCGTCTTCGCCAGCACCGGCCTGAACAGCCCGCACTTCATCGCGTTTACCAATGACGCCGGGAGTCCGCTACTCCTGCCGAATCAGACTCCCGAGCCATCCACGTGGACTCTGTTCGCGCTCGGAGGCACATCGCTGCTGGTCGCAAAATGGCGAAGAATCGACGCCGGTTGCTGACGCGACGGGACACGCTTTGACGTGGCCCGCCGGGATTAGATAATCAGGCCCCAGTGGACGACCAGGAAGAGGCACGCTACGTTGAGCAACAGGAAAAACGTGGTGAGCGGAACGGTGATGAGATGTGTAAAACGTCCGGCGGCGATGAAGACGGGGAAGGCGATCATCGAGTAGCGCATGCTGCTTTGCATGATGGGATCGGTATGCTTCAGCAGGAAGAACGCGATCACGGCCCAGCAGAATAGCGCCAGTTCGCGGCGCAGGAAGAAACTACCGGCGAGTACGAGGAGTGTGGCGACGAGACTGGCGCCGAGTACCCATCCGGGCTCGGCATGGAACTGCCGGAAGCCGTCGATCAGCGTAATCCACGGCATGGAGACGGTTGTGTGCCAGTCCTGTCGATAGACCTCCGTGGAAGCGGGGAAGCCGGACCGGTGCAGCCATAGCTGGTAGAGCGGATACGCGAATGCCGGCAGGAGCGCGGGCGCGGATCTGTAGTTGCGGTTGGTTCGCCAGGCGCACAGCAGGAGCGGAATCGCGACAAGGCAGCCCGTCGCTTTTGTGAGTCCCGCGAGGAGACCTAAGAAGCCGGCGAGCCACCACTGGTTGCGACGCCCGAACCAGATGCTCCAGACCATGAGAGCGAGCAACAGGGCTTCGGCATATCCCGCGAACAGGATGAAGCCGGTGGGCCAGAGGGCGAAAAGCAGGAGGCCGCGCAGCGCCGCGGTTTTCCGGGATTCGTCGTCTGCGAGTTCCTGCAGGCCCCAAAACACAAAGAATGCGGCGACGGTGGAGATCAGCAGACCGCAAAGGATAGTGGGCGCGAAGGGCAGCAGCGCGTGAAGCGTTCGCATCAGAATCGGATAGAGCGGGTAGAAGACGGTGGCTTTGGCGCGATCATAGCCGGCGGTGGCGATGTGGTCGTACCAGAGCGCGTCGTAGCGTTGCCAGGGCCCGAGGAGGAGGTAGCGCCAACCGTCGGCGGGAGTGTAGAGGGTCCATGTGGCGTTGGTGGTGGCGAGGGCAGCGTCGTGATCGAGCGGAATCCGTATGAAGAATGCGGCGAGTAGGGAGTAGACGATGCGGAGAACGAGGGTGAGGGCCAGCGCGCGGTGGACGAAGGCCGATCGGCGGGCGGAGGGCATTGTCCTCAGTATAAGGAAGGTGGCGGATTGGGATTGAGTGCAGATTGGTTCACATGTGCGTTTGAGTCGGCGCGAGGCGCGCGTGCCAGTGCCTCTGCATTCCTCGGTAGCACCCGGAACGTTGAAGAATATTCTCAGGCAGGCTCAGATTACCGTTGACGAATTTGTTTCACGCCTGGGCTGAGAGTCATTTTTCCGGGGTCTTGGCCAACTGCTGTTTGGTCCAGTTACGGTCGGGGTCCAGAGACAGGGATTTTACCAGCGCCTCGTGCGCTTTCGCGTTCTGGTTTTCTTTGCGCAGTGCGATACCGAGCCACAGATATGCCTCCGCCGATTTGGGGTCGAGCGCGATGGCGCGCTGGAAATCCTTAATCGCATTTTCGGGGCCGCCGCCGAAGTTGTTCGGCAAGTAGTAGTAACCCACTCCGTGAGCGAGAAAGGCCTGGGCGGATTTGGGGTCCATGGCGACGGCCTTATCGAGCGCTTCCTTCGCCTTCTTGCCATAGACCAGAATGCCGGCGAGGGGGTTGGCTGGAATGATCTGGCCGCAGAGAGTGCCCAGAATCCGGTAATATTCGGCGTTGTTACCGTTAATTGAGATAGCCTTATCGGCGAGCGAGACGCCGGCCTCGGCAAAGCGTTTGGAGCCGCCCTTATCGCCCGCCTCCATGGCGACTTCGGCGGCATAAGACCAGGCGATGGCGCCGCGATACCATGCTTCCGCGTCGTTGGGCTTCTTCTCGGCGGCTGCCTGAAGGGCGTTGGCACGCGCTTCGAGTACAGGACGATTCTGATGGTCGCGCAGGGCGATCAGGTCATCGGCGGCTGCCAATGATGCCGCACACAACAGTGGCAACACCAACATTGCCGGTAGGGTTCGCATATTCAATTATTGATTAAGCCCTTATCTACAGTTCGGCCACTTTGCGCTGGACCACCAGATAGTACACGCCGATCAACGCCAGCACAAGACCATTTACAGCTAAGACGATTGGGGCAGTGAACAGGGGTACAAGCCATCCGGTGGAGAGTTCGCCGAAGGGCATGCCGCCGCGGAAAGCCATCATGTAAACGCTCATGACGCGGCCGCGCATATCGTTGGGCGTGATCAGCTGAACGAGCGACGAAACCATTGCAAACACGCACATCAGGAGGGCGCCCGAAATAAACAACATCACGCAACTCAATAAGATGGAGGGGGATTGGGCGAATCCGGCAATCGCCACACCGAGCGCGACCAGGGCGGCCAGAGCAACACGGCCTTTGTTCCTGATGTCGCCCATCCATGCAACCGCGAGTGCCCCGATGATGGAGCCGCAGCCCGAAGCCACCAGGAACATCGTGTAGGTGTCGATACCGCGCGCAAAGACGATTTTCGCGAACACCGATAGCAGCGGGATCATTGGGAACGCCAGGAACGTCATGCAGAACGCCAGCAGAATCAGCGGCACCATGGCCACGTGCGTACCTATGAATCGGAAGCCCTGCTTCATGCTGGTGAGCACGGATTCGCCCGTGCGTGGCGGGCTGAAGTTGACGTGCAGGCTGAGCAGCGAGACGATTACAGCCAGAAACGAGGCCGCATTCAGACCGAAGCACCATTGCGGGCCCCCGAATTTCATCGCCAATCCGCCGATCACCGGGCCGATGACACGGGCCAGATTAAACTGTATCGAGTTCAGCGCGATTGCGTTCGGCACGTCTTCCTTAGTCACAAGACTGGGCACGAGAGCGGAATAGGCCGGTCCGCCGAACGACTGCGCCGTGCCGACGACGAAGGAAAGAAAGAAGATGATGTATACGCCGTTGCCGCGCAAATGACCGGTTGCATAGAGAATCGCCATCAGGGCGGCGGAGATCATCTGAACCACCTGCGAACCGATCAGAATGAAGCGCCGGTCGATGCGATCGGCCAGCACACCGCCGACGAGCGAAAAGAGGAAGATCGGAATATCTCCCAGAAACGCGTCGATCAGCACCATTCGGGGCGATTTCGTAATTTCGAGCACCAGCCAGTTCTGCGCGATTTCCTGCATCCACGTTCCGATGCTGGACGTGCAGGCGCCCATCCAGAGGATGCGGAAATCGCGGTAGTGGAAGGCCTTGAAAACGCGCTTGAGCAAGATGGATGTCCCGATTGCGGCGACGGCGAACGACGGCAGCGCCGCTTCTACGGCAGGGGCGCGGGACGCTTGATCAGGTGAACGAGATTGCCGTCGGCGTCATTGAAGAACGCCAGGCGGTTGCCCTGAGTTTCAAAGGGTTCGCCGATCATGGTCACACCTTTCTCCCGAAGATGAGCCACGCCGGCGTCGAAATCGTCGATAGCGATGGCGAGGTGGCGGAAGCCCGCGTCCTTATTGTTGGCCAGAACCTGGGGCGCCTGCAGCGAGTTGGCGGCCGGGATGATTTCGATCATGGCGCCGTTCGCGGCGCGCACGAAGTAGTTGCCCGCATAGGCATAGTTAATGTGGAAGCCGAGATGATCGGCGTACCACTGCGCAAGTTTCTCCGGATTGGGTGAGGCGATGGCGAGGTGTTCGATTCCCTGGAACATAAACGTTGATTGTAGCGCGGAGGGTGGGAGTGGGTTGTTCGGGTGAGATGCGAAGGGTGCTTAGACCACCTGCGAGCCGATCAGAATGAAACGCCGGTCGACACGATCCGGTTTTCAACCGGCTTGCCAACGAAAGCGCCTGATCGGCCACTGCCCCCAATCGCTTAAGCGCCCGGGCCAAAACGGTCGATGGCCGGGGCATTCGGGACGCCTGTAGGAGGGGCCGTTACTTCGCGCAGCGAGCGTCATCTGGCTCATCTTTCCCTGATGTTTTTTGCCTGTATTTTTCTGCTCGAAAACATACGTTTTCTAAGGCGGAAACGCTAACTTTGAGGGATAATAAAAGTATCCCCTACAGGGCCATGAGGAACAATCCAAAATGTTGAAATCACTAGACCTTACCGGCAAGGTAGCTGTCGTGATCGGCGGTACTTCCGGGATCGGCAAGGTCATGGCGATCGGACTCGCCGAAGCGGGCGCGGACGTAGTGGCGTTTTCGCGCCGGGCGGAGGCTGCCGAACCGGTTGCGGCCGAGATCGAAAAGCAGGGGCGCCGGAGCCTGCGTCTGGCGGGCGACGTTTCCGACCGGGCTTCGCTCGAAGCGGCCCGCGATGCGATTCTCAAAGAGTTTGGCCACATCGACATCATGATCAATTCGGCCGGGCGCATCAAGCGCACGCCGGTACTCGATCTTCCCGAAGAAGAATGGGCGTCGATCATCGACACCAATCTCACTGGCACATTGCGTGCGGCCCAGGTTTTTGCGCCCCCGATGCTGGCGCAGGGCTGGGGAAGGATTGTGAACATTGCGTCGCTGAATTCGTTTGTGGCGTTGTTCGAAGTGGCGGCGTATGCGGCGAGTAAATCCGGCGTTGCGGGATTAACGCGGGCACTGGCCGTGGAGTGGGGTTCGCGTGGCGTAAATGTGAACGCCATCGCGCCGGGCGTATTTCGGACGGCGCTCAATCAGCAACTGCTCGATGGCACCGAACGCGGGCGCGAACTGAAAATGCGCACGCCGCTGAAGCGCTTCGGCAATGTGGAGGAACTTGCGGGCGCGGCGGTGTTCTTGTCGTCCGAAGCGGCCAGTTTTGTGAACGGCGAGGTTCTAGTTGTCGATGGCGGTTTCCTTGCCAGCGGAGTAAATCAGTAACCCCTAATCTCATGCAACCATTTCCCCATGAAGACTTCCTGCTGGAAACGGAAGTCGCCAAACGTCTTTATTACGAGGTCGCGAAAGATCTTCCGATCATCGATTATCATTGCCATCTTTCGCCGGAACTGATCGCGACCAACCATCGGTTCCGTTCGATCACGGAAATCTGGCTCGAAGGCGATCATTACAAGTGGCGCGCGATGCGGGCTAACGGAGTGGATGAACGCTTCTGCACAGGCGACGCTTCCGACTGGGAGAAATTCGAAGCCTGGGCGCGCACCGTGCCGGAGACTCTCTGCAATCCGCTCTATCACTGGACGGCGATGGAACTGAAACGTCCGTTCGGAGTGACCACGCCGCTTTCGGGTTCGACCGCGAGAGCGGTTTTCGACGAGTGCAATCGGCAATTGCGCGACGAAGACCTGACGACGCAATCGATCCTGCGGAAGTTTCGCGTAGCCGTTGTGTGCACAACGGACGATCCGGCGGATGCGCTCGAAGCGCACGCTCAGCTTGCCGCGCGCACGAATCCCGATACCTGTGTCTATCCGACATGGCGGCCGGATAAGGCGTTCGCCGTTGCCGACGTTCCCGCGTGGAATGCCTGGATCGACCGTCTGGAGAAGACCGCGAAGACGACTGTTTCGAATTGGCCCGGCTTGCTTGCCGCGCTCGAATCGCGTCACACTGCGTTTCACGAACTGGGTTGCCGGGCATCCGATCACGGCCTGGACCGCATGGAAGCCGAGCCGTTCACCGATGCCGGGTGTTCGGCGTGCTTCGACAAATTAAGAGCGGGGAAATCGGTGGAGCCGGCCGAGGCTGCGATGTTCCGCTCCGCATTGTTGTATCGTCTGGCGCTGCTCGATCATGCGCGCGGCTGGGCGCAGCAGTTTCACCTGGGCGCGCTGCGGAACACGAATACCCGGCTGCGGCGTTTACTGGGACCCGATACGGGTTTCGACTCGATCGGCGATTTCGATCAGGCTCGTCCGCTGGCGCGTTTCCTCGATAGCCTGGATGAGACGAATCAGCTGGCGAAGACAATTATTTATAACGTGAACCCGGCGGACAATCCGGTGTTCGCGACACTCATTGGCAACTATCAGGATGGCAGCGTGGCGGGCAAGATGCAGTGGGGTTCGGCATGGTGGTTCCTCGATCAGCTGGATGGCATGGAAGCTCAGATGCGGATGTTGTCGACGATGGGACTTCTTTCGAAGCTGGTGGGAATGGTAACGGATTCGCGAAGTTTCCTTTCCTATCCGCGACACGATTACTTCCGGCGTCTGCTCTGTCGCATGATGGGGGAAGACGTTCGACGCGGTTTGCTGCCGAACGATACGGGACTACTGGGGAAACTGGTGGGCGACATTTCGTTCCGGAACGCGCGGGATTACTTCGGATTCCGCTTAGGCAAGACGGCGGAGTAAGAGCGGCATTCTTTGTTGGCACATCGCCGAGGGCGACTGGACCCCCGGCGATAGCCGGGGTCTCCCGAGGGCCACACGCTGCAGCGGTACTCCTTTCAGCAACCAAGGCGTTACCTGCACCTGCACCAACGGGTATCCTCATGGGTCGGCGTTGGAGCGGCGCCATGCCGCTCCGCTTTCAGTGAAAAACGACAAAAAGGCCCGGGATCTTCACGATCCCGGGCCTTTTTCCTAACCGGCTGAAAGCTGACAGCCGATCGCTGAAAGCTCTACTAGAAGAACAACTTCAGGTTCGCCTGAATCAATCGGGGCGAGCCGAAGCTGGTGATCTGGCCGAACGTCGCGCTGGTCAGTCCGGTTGCCGGATTACCCCAGTTAGCGTGATTCATGATGTTGAAGAAGTCCGAGCGGAACTCCATCTTAAAGCGCTCGGAAATGCGGAACCGCCGGGTAGCCGACATATCCCACTGGATCGTTCCCGGTCCGTGGAGTATGTCGCGCGCCGCGTCGCCAAACTGGCCGAGCGGTACACAGTATATGCTTCCGACATAGGCGGCCGTGGTACAGCCGCCGGCGAAGGCCGCCGTGTTGAACCAGTTGTTGAGACCACCGCCGACGTTGAGGGATGTTCCCGAAACGATGTTCGGACGATCCGCGCTTTCGCCCGTGAGCGAAACGTCTGAGCCGGTTGTGACTGTCAGCGGCTGGCCCGTGTAGAGGCTGATGAGCGGAGCGATCTGCCAGCCGCCGGTGATGGCGGCAACAGCTCCGTGCATCAGGCCGGCGCCCGTTGTTGCGACCATCGAAGTGTTGAACGTATGACGGCGATCATAGTTGCAATCGGCCTTTTCGCCGGCGCGGTTGTTGGGGTTCTGGTAATCGTTGCCCGCCAGTTCGCCGCCGAAGTCGTAGGTGCTGATGCAATGCGACCACGTGTAGTTCACCAGCATGCTGAAGTGCTGCGAGAAGCGATGATCCGCTTTCAGGAGCAAACCGTTGTAGCTGGAAGTCACGCCGTCGTCGGTCTGAATGATGGTGCTGTAGTATGCGCCCTGCGTCGGATTGAGAAGGGTAAGAGGACGCCGCGCCTGTTCGTTCGCTGTGGTGGCCCCGGCGGCGTAAACCGGCGAGTTGATGTCGTTGGCGCCCAGAATGTGGTTGGTTCGGTTGCCGATGTAGGTAGCCGTGGCCAGCCAGTTCTTTGCAAACTGCTTCTGGTAGCTCAGGTTCCACTGCATCATATAGGTATCGTGAACGTTCGGCGGTACCGTTACGTACGCTCCGGAGCTGGGGAATAACGTCGCGCCCGGGAAGGGGTCGCCCGGGACACCGGTCGGTGACACGTAACCGTTCCAGGGATTCGAAAAAGGCGCCGTGGCGAGAAGGTTGCTCTGGCCATTGATCTGAGAGGCATACGGCGGGTTCGTGGTCCAGCGTTCCGGGTAGAACAACTCGGTGGAATCGTGCATCAGGCCAAACGCGGCCCGAATGGTCTGAGTTCCCTTGCCCGTGGGATCCCACACGAGTCCGAGACGTGGGGAACTGGCAAGCAGATGCGTATTGGAGAACCTGCAGCCGTTCGGCTGGTCTTTGCCGAACAGCAGTCCGGCTGGCGCCTGCGGATACTGCGCGCTGTGGATGCCGGCAATGTAGTCGGCCAGATTGAACTGATTGCCGCGGCACTGTTTGTCGCTGGCGGGCATATCCGGTTCCCAGCGGATGCCGGCGTTAATCGTCAGATGGGCTGCGGCGCGCCAGCTATCCTGGACGTACATGCCGATGACGGTCTGGCGGAGGTAGTCCGACAGTGCGTTGCCCTGATTCCATGCGGACAGGTGACCCATTTCCAGGTCGGCCAGGTTGTCGCCGGAATAGCCGGTTGTGCTGCCGCCGCTGAATGTCCACTGACCGTTGGACTGCTGGTTGGCGGTCTCGTTGAACTGTTCCCTGCGTCCGTCGAAACCGTAGGAGATCTGGTGTTTACCCAGCGTAAACTGGAAGTCGTCCGACAACTGGAAGTTGTTGACGTTGAAGTAACCCGGAGCGCAGGTTCCGCAGGCGACGTTGAAGTAATTGCCGACGGTGATCTGAATGTAGTTATCCGGCATGTTGTCGTTGAGCTTCATGCCGAGCGCCTGAGGTCCGAAGAGATTCGGCGCGGAGCCGCGATTGTCGGCGCGACGGTCGAACGTGATGTGAAACGAGTTTACCTGAGTAGGGCTGAACGTGTAAGTATCACCCAGCGTCAGGGTGTTCGTTTCATCGCGGTTGCCGGGATTGGGACCCGTGGTCAGCGCGTTCTTGCCGTCGAAGAAGGCCTCGGCGGTGTAGTTGTAAATGTAGTACCTGACGAACATCTGGTTCTTTTCACTCTTGTTGTAATCTACGCGGCCGACATACTGCCAGTCCGGATTGTTCGCCGGTTGTCCGTAGAGGTACAGCCCGCAGGTATCGGTGGAAACGGGAATATAGCTGCTGAGCAACTTCATCCCCGCGGGATCCATGCGGGACTGCGGAACGATGTTGCCTGCGAATGTGGTTTTTCCCGTTGGATCGGCCGGATCCTTCAGAGCGTTGGCCTTCGATTGACATCCGCCGGCCGATGTGGTGGCGTCTTCAATGGAGAAGTTGCCCGCCAATGTGAGCGCCGTAGGAGTGTGTGCCGTGGTATCCGAAGGATTGCTGCGCTGAGTGGTCTTCTGATAGCCGCCGAAAAAGAAGAGCTTGTTCTTGATGATCTTGCCGCCCGCCGTGCCGCCGAACTGATTGCGCTTGAGTGAGTCGCGCTGCGACTGCAGCACGGAACCCGCCAGCGTGGTGAGGCCTTTGGGACGCGCGTTGAGTTCGTAGTTGCGGAGGAATTCGAACAGATCGCCGTGGAAGGAGTCGGTGCCGGACTTCGTTACCACGTTGACCACGCCGCCCGGATGGAGGCCGAACTGGGCCTGGAGAGCGTTGGTCTGCACGCTGAATTCCTGCACGGCATCCGGGAAGGGAATCGGCAGGTTCACGTTGCTGAACGAGTCGTTGTTATCGCCGCCGTCGAGCAGGTAGTTCACGCCGTTCGCCTGGCCGCCCGCCACCGAGAAGGTGCCGGAGCCGTTCGAACCCTGAATGTTCTTGCTGCCCGTGAGATCGCCCGCGGGAGCGGAAGTGCCGCCGCCGGTGAGGGTCAGCAACTGAGTCAGGTTGCGGCCGTTCAGGGGCAATTCCGTGATCTTGGCTTCGTCCATGACCTGCGCGATCGCGCTGTCCTTGGTTTCCACCATCGCCGCGTTG
>Ga0302320_10020012_pt1 | contig 13391 bp, 13 predicted proteins | sample Bog_T0_3_FD_202130 | JGI IMG/M metagenome (GOLD analysis project Ga0302320, IMG submission 202130) | Peat permafrost microbial communities from Stordalen Mire near Abisko, Sweden - Bog_T0_3 | ecosystem: Environmental > Terrestrial > Soil > Wetlands > Peat | place: Sweden: Abisko, Stordalen Mire...
CGGACCGCATCGCGCGCAACGGCGACGTCGCCAACAAAATCGGCACCTACGCGGTCGCCGTCCTGGCCCACGAGAACGGCGTGCCGTTCTATGTCGCCGCTCCCGTCTCGACGCTCGACCTCACGCTGTCTTCCGGCGACCGCATCCCCATCGAGCAACGGCCCGCCCAGGAAGTCATCGAAATTTTCGGCACGGCCGTAGCCCCGCCCGGCACGTCCGTCGAAAATCCCGCTTTTGACGTAACACCCGCACGCTACGTCACTGCGATCATTACAGAGATGGGCATCGCGCGGCCGCCGTTTGCAACGTCGTTGCCCGCGCTGCTCTCACCCGCAAAGGAATCCAAATGAAGAATACGCTCCTGATCCTGTTCCTGCTGGCTGCCGCGGCGGCCTCTCTCTCGGCCGGCCCACTCTCCGGCCGGCGCGTCCCCAGCTTCGCCCTGCCCGACGCCAACGCCACCTACCACGACATCCTCGACTATCGCGGCAAGGTCGTCCTGATCGAAGTCATGCAGACCACCTGCGCGCATTGCCAGAGCATGGTGCCGCAGCTCGAAAAGGTCCAGGAAAAATACGGCGACCGGGTCTCCATTCTGACCATCGTCGTGCCCCCGGACACCATCGATAAGGTCAAGGATTTTACTATCCGCTTCCGCATCCGCTATCCCATCCTGTTCGATTGCGGACAGGCCTCGGCGGTGCTCATGAAGGCCACGCCGGAGCATCCCCAGGTCGCCTTCCCGCACTTTTTCCTGATAGATCGCAAAGGCATCATCCGCGAGGATTTCGGCTGGGAGACGGATGAGGTGGCGCTCACCGGCAACGGCCTCTTCGACGGCCTCGATAAGCTCCTGGCCGCAGCTCCGGCACCCGCCAAAGCACCGACGAAAGCACCCACGAAAGCGCCTGCGAAAGCGCCCGCGGCACCCACCGGGAAGTAGCGCGCCTCTGAAACAGCGAAGCCCGTAGCCGCCCGCTTGCTCTTCCGCGCACCGCGCCTCGCCGGCCAGCGTCCATTCATCGCTTGCACCGGAAGAAGCGCAGGCCGGCGCGGCTCTTAGTATAGAATCAACCGAGGCCCGCAAGCCGCGATGCAAACCCAGGCTGACACGACGCTCGCGCCGCCGCACTCCGCGGCTCCGCCACTACGTCGCCCGCTGATCCGCGTGAAGGACCTCGCCTGGCTGATCTACCTCTACCCGGTCCGCTGGCTGACCCTGATTCTGCCGCTGCGCTTGCTTTACGCCGTCGGGGACGTCGCCGCCGTGTGCGCCTCGGGCTGTCTCCGCCGGCCCCGCCAGGCGCTGCTGGAGCGGCTCGCGCCGGCCTTCGACACGACCCCCGCCGACCCTCGTCTGCGCGCCATTGCCGATCAGTTTTTTCGCAACGCCATCCTGCGCTTCCTCGACGATCTCCTGATGGAGCGGCTCTTCCGCCAGCCGCGTCTGCCGAAAGTCGAGCTGGTGCACCTCGATAACCTGACCCAGGCGCTTTCCGCCGGCCGGGGCGCGCTGCTGGTCGGCAACCACTGGTATGCCGGCCGCATGGCGAAACGTTACCTCGCCACGATTGGTTTCCCTATTCTGGCGATTGGGAACCATGCGCCGGAGGATCGACACGCCGGGTGGCTTGGTAAGCGCTTTTTGCAGAAACGCTATATGGCTTTTCTGGGCCGGACCGTGGGCGACTTTATCTCCACGCGCGATCCGGACTGCAGCCTGAAGATGCTCGCCCGGTTGCGCTCCGGCGGGCTGGTCCGTTGCCTCGTGGACACGCCTCAGTCGCAAGCGCTGGTCGAAAGCTCATTTCTCGGACAGAAGACAGTCCTGCCTGCCGGATTCCTGCACGTGGCCCAGCTGGCCGGCTGCCCGCTGGTTCCGCTGCACTGCCTGGGCCATTCGCGCCACCTGACAGTTGTGTTCGGAAAGCCGCTGCTGCTCCAAAGCGCGCCGGACCAGAAGAGTTTTGCCGAACGCAACCTGGCGGAGCTGCATCGCATCCTGGAGCAGCAGATCAAAGACCACCCTGCGGAATGGGATGGTTGGATCCGTTGGTAAGCTTGATTCGTTGAACGCTATGTCCACACCCGACCATGTCTTGCACCGCTTGCGGCTTCTGGCCGATAGCTCCCTCAATCTGAATCTGACCGCCGGGGAACTGGCTTCCCTCACCCGGTTGGATGAGGTGGCAGGCTTCGATTCCCTGTCCGTCCTCCAATTCCTAGCCGCCGTCGAGCGTGAGTTTGGCCTGACCTTCGAAAGGGCTCAGTTGCGCGCCGCGTTCCTGGCCGACCTGCCGGGATTGGCCGCCTATATCGAGGCGCATTGCGGTAAGGCATGTTGAAGGAACTGTTCGACTCCGTCGCTAGCCGCCAACCCGAGGCTCTGGCGCTGATCGATGGCCCGGTACGCCTCTCCTACGCCGACCTCCTGGTGCGCAGCGGCCGGTTTGCCCGCTACCTGGTAGAGCAGGCGGGCGTGCGGCGTGGTGATTACATCGCCGTCTGCCTGCCAAATTGTTGGGAATATGTCGCCGGCTTCTTCGCCGCCGCGGGCATCGGCGCAGTCTGGGTCCCGATCCATCCGCAGTGGCGTAACCGCGAACTCGCCTGGCTGGCCGGCCGGCTGCCGTTGCGCGCGCTGATTACCAACAGCCTCCTCGAACAGGCCTGGAGCGAGGCCGCCGTCCTCCCTCCCGCGGTCGTGCGGATCGACGATCCCGCCTTCCAGAACGCGCTCCTCGCGCCAGCCGCGCCGCTGGCCGCATCACCCTCCGCACCGGACGAACTGGCGGTTTGTTTGACCACCTCCGGCACGACCGGTCGGCCGCGCGTGGTTCTGAGAACTCACGCCATCGTGCTCAGCTCGGCGCTGAACATCTCCGCGGCGCTCGGCGTGCAGCCTGGAGATCGTGTCCTCAGCGCCGTGCCGTTTCACCACGGGGGCGGCCTGGTCGGCTGCATGCTGGTGTCGCTGCTGTCGGGCGCGACGGCGGTGGTCCTGCCGGCGTTCCATCCGGCGGCCGCCGAAGCCGCGGTGGCCGAGGAGCGCATCCAGATCATGATGGGCTCTCCCTTCATGTACTCGATGCTGCTCGAGAGCAACGCTACCCGCGCCTCATTTGCGTCCGTTCAATCCACCTACTCGTTCGGCGCGCCGATGGCGCCGGAGACCATGCGCCGCCTGGATGAGCGTTTGGGCTTGCGCGTGCGCCAGGCTTACGGGACGACGGAAACCGGGATCATTTCGATCCAGTCCTCCGGCACGCCCTTTCAGCCGGGCCTCGTCGGCCATCCCCTGGCCTCGACGGTGGTCCATATTCTGGATGAAAGCGGCCATCGTCTGGGACCTGGATGCCCGGGAGAAGTCGCGGTGGGAGGGCCGGGCGTTGTGGCTGGATACTTTGACGAGCCCGAGCTCAATCGGGAACTCTTTCGCGACGGATTCTTTCGCCCCGGCGACCTGGGCTGGCTGGATGAATCCGGCGCGCTGATCCTGTGCGGCCGCTCCAAATTGGTCATCAACGTGGGCGGCGTCAAGGTAGACCCGGGCGAAGTTGAGAATGTCCTGCTGGAATTGCCCGCCGTGCGTGATTGCACGGTCTATGGCCTCAGCGCCGCGCCGCAAGGCGAAATCGTGGCCGCCAACATCGCGGTCCGGCCTGGCTGCGAGCTCTCCCGCCAAGCCGTTGTAGCTCACTGCCGGCTGCGATTGGCTGAGTTCAAGATCCCGCGCCGGATCGAGTTTGTCGACGCCATCCCAGTCGACATCACAGGTAAAAAGCCTAAGCCCTGGGCCGCCCCGCCCAATCCATCCCACCCGGCCTAGCCGCCCGCTGTGTCTGCCGCCAGCCGCGCCAGGAATTCCAGATCCACGTTCCCGCCCGTCAGGATCACGCCCACGCGCCTGATCCCCGCCGGCAGCTTGCCGTGGAGCAGCGCCGCCACGCCCGCCGCTCCGCTGGGCTCAACCAGAATCTTCATTCTCGTCAGCAGAAACCGCATCGCCGCCACGATCTCGGCATCGCTCACCAGCAGCACGTCCTCCACCAGGCTTTGAATGATCGGAAAGGTTTCGACTCCCGGCCGCGTCGTCCGCAACCCGTCCGCGATCGTCTCCGGCGGCGCGATTTCCACCCGGTAGCCCGCCCGCCGGCTCAGCCAGTAATCGTTCGCCGCCTCCGGTTCGACCCCGAACAGGCGGATCGCCGGATTGATTGCCTTGGCCATCACGGCGCACCCCGCCAGCAGCCCGCCTCCGCCCAGGCTCACCACCAGCGCGTCCAGCCCGTCAACCTCCTCCAGCAACTCCAGCGCACAAGTCCCCTGCCCGGCGATGATCCACCGATGATCGAACGGTGGCACCAGCGTCGCCCCGCTTTCCGCGCTGATTTTCGCTCCAATCTCTTCGCGGCTCTCCCGCTGCCGGTCGTATTGAACGATCGTGGCCCCCTGCGCGCGCGTCGCTTCCAGCTTCGACCGCGGCGCGTCCGTCGGCATCACCAGCGTCGCCCGCATGTCCAGGCTGCGCGCCGCAATCGCCACCGCCTGCGCGTGGTTGCCCGAGGAGTACGCCACCACGCCCCGCCCCCGCTCCGCCTCCGGGATCGAGTACAGGAAGTTCGTTGCGCCCCGGATTTTGAAAGCCCCACCGCGCTGGAAATTCTCCGCCTTCAAATGCGCCTCGACGCCCGTCAGCGCATTCAACGAGCGCGACCGCAGCACCGGCGTCCGCCGCGCCACCGCGCTTATGCGGATCGCCGCTTGCCGGATCTCGTCGGCCTGCACGCAGAACATGATTCGATTTATCCTTCCGCAACCGCTACCGGCCCGCGCGTGTTACTGAGCCGCGACTGTGAAGGAGCGGTCCCCACGCCGTTCCACAACCGCCGCCGTTCCACGACTACAAGGAGCGGTCCCCACGCTGCTCCACTCATTCAATGGACTTCCAACGCCCGACGCTAATAACCCAACCGCTTGTCGGTCACATTCAGCAGCGCTTGCCCGGCTGCAAAACGCCGGTAATTCTCTAAGAACAGCTCCATCGCCTCGTCCAGCCACGTCGCCGTTCGGTCGGCCGTGTGCGGCGACAGCAGCACGTTATCCATGCTCCAGAACGGATGCTCCGGCTCCAGCGGCTCGCGGTCGAACACGTCCAGCACCGCGCCACGAATTGCCCCCGCGCGCAATGCGCTCACCAGCGCTTGCTCCTCGACCACCGGCCCGCGCCCCAGATTGATCAGCACCGCGTTGGGCTTCATCGCCGCGATCGCTTGTTCCCCGATCAGGCCCCGCGTCTCCGCGGTCAGCGGCGCCGCCGCCAGCACATAATCCGACGCCGCCATCAGCTCCCTCAGCTCCGCGACCCCGTAAACCCGATCCACCAGCGCATCCTCTGCCGCCCGATCCGCGTGCCGCCGCAGCACGTGAATTCGCATCCCGAACGCCTTCGCCCGCTCCGCCGCCACCCGCCCGATTGACCCGTAGCCCACAATCCCCAGCACCCGCCCGTGCAGCTCTTCCACCTCGAACGGCTCCCACAGCGCCCGCGACTGCTGGCTCTTCATGCGCCCGATCCGCTTGGCGAAATGCAGCATGCCGGCGATCGCAAACTCGCCCAGGCTGCGCGCGAACACGCCTCGCGAATTGGTCAGCGGCACCGCGCTCTCCACCAGTTCCGGGAATAGCATCCCCTCCAGTCCGGCCCACATCGAGTGCACCCACTCCACCCGCTTGAGCCGCGGCCACAGCGCCTGTAGCACCTCGCGATAACTGCCCGCCATGAGCACCACCTGCGCCTCGTCCACACCAGCGGAGAAAGCCTGCTCCGTTTCGCCTGCCAGAATGTGCGTCTCCGTGGGCAGATGGTCGAGCAGCGCGAGGTGCCGGGCGGCGGGATTGCCGAGAACAAGTAAAGTGGGAGCGCGCATGGGAAATTGATCCGGAAACTTCTCAGCATAGCGCCTGTGTTGCACCTCCGCCGCTGCAGCCGTCCCCCAGCCGCATCCGGTGGCGCCCCGCATGGAACCGCCGCATAGTACCGGATCGGCTTGCAGGATGCGCGCTTGAAGAGGACACTGGGGACGTGGAAGAGTTTTGCACCTGCGGGACCAGGTTGGTGCCCGATGCGCTGTTCTGCCATCGCTGCGGCCGTCCGCTGAGGCCGCTCCTCAAGGAGGAGGAGCCGGCGGAGGAGGAGCAACCGGCGGAGCCGGAGCCTGTCGCCAGCGCGCCGGACCGCGTCCTGCTCAACGTCTCGGGCGCGCCCGAAGCCGTGCCGGTCGAAATGCGCAACCGGATTGCCGTGCGCAGCGCGCTGGTCGCCGCGGCCCTGAGCCAATTGCTGCTGAACCTGCTGCCCGTGCTGAGCTTCATTCCGGTGCTCGGGGGCTCGTTGGTCTTGTTGGGATTCTTTGCCCTGATCCTGGGCGGAGGCTGGTACGCGTCGTTCCTGTTTCAACGCCGCAGCGGCGAGCCCGCCAGCCTGCGCAGCGGCGCCCGGCTGGGCTGGATCTGCGGTATCTTCTCCTTCGTCATCTGCACCATCTTCTTTTCCTTAAGCGCCCTGGCGCTGGTCAACTCCAGCTCCGCCCTGGAAGCCAACCGCAAAAACGCCGCCGCACTGGGCCTGCCCGCCGACGTGATGGATCAGATGATGTCGGTCATCCGCAACCCCTTTGCCCTGGTCTTGCTGCTGTTTTTCCTGTTCTTCTTGCTGACCGCGATGAGCTCCCTCGGCGGCCTGCTCCACGGCTACTCGGCTCGCCGCCGCGCGCGCTAGCCGCTTCCCATCCTCCCGCCACGCTTCGTCACGCCGCCCCGCGTTCGGGCTTGTGCCGGCCGATGAACCCGATGCATACTGGAAGCCTTCGTGCCGTGGGTGCAGAGCGCCCGCGTGCGCCGCGCTCGGCCCGAAATGAGGAGAAGAAGAAGATGACTGCCTTTTGTACCAATTGCGGAGCGCCCCTGGCCGAAGGGGCTGGTTTCTGTATCAAATGCGGAGCGCCCCGGCCAGGTGCGGCCCCGGCGCCGCCTCCGCCGCAGGCTTATGCCCCCGTCCCACCGCCTTACACACCCCCTCCGCCGCCGGCTTATACGCCGCCGCCGCCTTACACGGCCCCGCCGGCCTACGGAGCTCCAGCGCCCGCTCCCAAGTCCGGTGGTTCGGCGCTGAAGATCGTGCTCATCGTCCTGGTGGTCATCTTCGTCCTGGGCGCCGCGGGCGTCATCAGCGTCGCCTATATGGCCTACCGCGTGAAGAACAGAATCACTGAGGAAGCCAACCGGCGCGGCGTGGACCTGTCGGCATTCAGCAATTCGGCCGCCTACCAGGGCCGGATGCCCGATCCCTGCTCGCTGCTGACGAAAGAGGAAGCCTCGGAGATCGCCGGCCTCACCATCGAGCGCACCGAGGAGCACGGCCGTACCTGCGACTACTACGCCCAGCCTGTGTCTCCGGCTCAGCAGCAGGAACGCATGCGCAAGGCGCTGGAAGAAATCCAGACCCGCTCGAAGCAGCATGCCGCCGATGCCGCCACGCAGGCCGGCGACGCCGCCGCGGCCGCACGCGCGTCCGGCGTCGAAAACCTGACCAAGAACCTCGTGGCCGGCGCCAACCCCGGCTCCGGTCCGTACTTCTCGATCCAGGTCAATCAGAACGGGCGGGCGCAAATCGCCGGCATGAAGATCGCCTTGGGCGCCGTCTCGCCCGGCATGAGGACCGTGGAACCGATCTCTGGCATCGGCGACGACGCCGTTATGGGCCCGATGGATTCCATGCTCGTGTTCACCAAAAACGGCCTCGGCGTGCAGATCGATCTGCGCCAGATGCCGCAGGGCCGCGACCACGCCATCGCCATGGCGCAGCGCATCCTGCCGCGGCTGTAAACGACGCGCGGGAGCCGCTGCCATCGTTGCGCATCAAATCGCTAATACCGCGGCCGCTGCGCGCCCCCGCGCGCGCCGTCTTCTTTCCGCTCTACCGCGCCGCCATACGGCTGCGCTGCTGGTGCCTCGATCGTCTCGAAAAACACGATCTCGGCGACGGTCTGACGCTGCCTCCGGCCATGCTGCGCTTCCATGTGGACGAGAGCCCCAGCGCGCGCCTGTTCCTCGATTCCGGTAGAAAACTGTCGCGCGATATCCAGGCTGCGCTGACCTCCATCGGCCGGCCGTTCGCGGGCTTCGACGCCGTGCTCGACTTCGGCTGTGGATGCGGCCGGACGCTGATCTGGCTGGCGCGCGAGCATCCGGGCCAGGCGTTGTACGGCACCGACGTCGATGCGCCGGCCATCGATTGGTGCCGGCTGCATCTGGCCTTGGCGGGCTTCGCCGTCAACCCGCCCCTGCCTCCGACGCTCTATCCCGACGGCATGTTCGACCTGATCCTGGCGATCTCCGTCTTCACGCACCTCGATGAAGAGCCGCAGTTGCGCTGGCTCGCGGAACTGCAGCGGATCCTGCGGCCGGGCGGCGTGCTGCTCCTGAGCCTGCACGGCGCGCCTAGCTGGACGGCGTTGCCGCGCGAAGATCTGGAGACGTTACGCCAGCGCGGCTTCCTGTTTAGAACATCGGCCAAACTGCGGGGCATCGTGCCCGGCTGGTACCACACCGCGTATCATAGCCGCGATTACGCCGAACGCACGTTCGCGCGCTACTTCAGCGTGCTCTCTTACCGCGAGGCCGGCCTGGGCTTCCAGGACCTGGTGGCCCTGGAGCGGCCGCCATCGTCTTAGGATCGGTATTGAGGTTCAAGAATTATGGAAAAGCGCAAACTGGGCAACAGCGACTTGATGATTACACCCGTGGGCGTCGGCTCCTGGGCGATCGGCGGAGGAGGCTGGGCCTTCGCCTGGGGACCGCAGGACGACGACCAATCCGTCGCCGCCATCCGCGCCGCGCTCGATGCCGGTTGGAACTGGATCGACACCGCCGCGGTGTACGGCCTCGGCCACTCCGAGGAGATCGTGGCGCGGGCCGTCGCGGGACTCTCGCCCAAGCCCTACATCTTCACCAAGTGCGAGCGCTGCTGGGACGCGAGCGGCCGGATTCAGGGACGGCTCAAGCGCGACTCGATCCGCCAGGAGTGCGAGGGCAGCCTGCGGCGGTTGAATGTCGACGTTATCGACCTCTACCAGATCCACTGGCCCGAGCCCGACGAGGATCTGGAAGAAGGCTGGGAGACGCTGCAGCGGCTGAAGGCGGAAGGCAAAATCCGTTGGGCCGGCGTTTCCAATTTCAACCTCGCGCAGTTGCGGCGCATCCACTCGATCGCCGCGCCGGCCACGCTCCAGCCGCCGTATTCGATCATCTCGCCGGAGATCGAGAGCGAGCTGCTGCCGTATTGCCAGGCGAACCGGATCGGCGTTCTCGTCTACAGCCCGATGAAGTCCGGCCTGCTGACCGGCAAGATGACGCGCGAGCGCATCGCGGCCATGCCGGAGGACGACTTCCGCAAGCGCGTGGCGCAGTTCCAGGAGCCGAAGCTGACTCGCAATCTCGAGCTGGCCGAACGGCTGCGCGCCATCGGCGCACCGCACGGCCGCACGCCGGGCGAAGTGGCGATCGCCTGGACGCTGCGCCACCCGGCGGTGACGGCGGCCATCGTGGGCCTGAGGTCGGCGGAGCAACTCGAAGGCGTACGTGGCGCGGGCGAGTTCCGGTTGAGCGCGGCGGAAGTCGAGGAGATTTCGAAGTTCATGGCGCAGAATCCGGCCTAGCGGCTGGGCGCGGAGAAAACGCTTCCAAGCCGCGACCAAAGGCAGCGATCCTGGTGTAGTTACGAGCCGCCACTGAAAGAAGCGGTCCGCCGCATAGTAATGTATTCATAGCGACAGGCTGTTAGCGGCTGGAGGAGTTTTAGCGTGATCGTCAATTCTCTCAAGTGTCTTTTCGTCCTGACGGCGGTGCTGGCCGCGGGTCAGGATGCGGGTGGTCCGAAGCAGATTCCGTTGTGGCCCCAAGCGGCGCCCGGAGAAAAGGGCGACATCGGCGTGGAGGCGGACACCACGAAGCCGAACGGCGATCTGGTAGCCGGCCGGCGCGTGATCCGGCTGGGCAACGTGAGCGTGCCGACACTGGCGGTTTATCAGCCCGACCAAGCCAAAAAGACGGGCGCGGCGGTGGTGGTTTTCCCCGGCGGCGGCTACACCATCCTGGCCATGGACCTGGAAGGCACCGAGGTCTGCGAGTGGCTGAATTCAATCGGCGTGACGGGCGTGCTGGTGAAGTACCGCGTGCCGGCGCGCAAAGGCATGCCCCGTTACGCCGCGCCGCTGCAGGACGCGCAGCGCGCGCTCGGCCTGGTGCGGACGCACGCCGCCGAGTGGGGCATCGATCCGCACCGCGTGGGCGTGCTCGGCTTCTCGGCGGGCGCGCACCTGAGCGCGGCCCTGAGCAACAATTACGAATCCAGGGTCTACCCGGCGCTGGACGCGGCCGACCAGGCCAATTGCCGGCCCGACTTCGCCGTGCTGGTCTATCCGGGCGGGCTGACCCAGCGCGAAACGGCCGACAAGCTCGGGCCCGAGGTGACACCCTCGGCCAAGACGCCGCCGACGTTCCTAGTGCAAGCGGAGGACGATCCCGTGCGCGTTGAAAACAGCCTGCTGTACTTCCAAGCGCTCAAGACCGCCAAAGTGCCGGCCGAGATGCACCTCTACGCCAAAGGCGGCCATGGCTATGGATTGCGCGCGACAGAGAACCCGGTGACTCGCTGGCCGGCACTGGTCGAGGCCTGGATGCGCGGGTTGGGCGTTCTGCCCGCAGCGCACTAGCCGCCATCTCTCACGCAGGATCTGTCTCCAATTACTGTATCGCTGCTTGTGTCTGGAGCCAGCATCGACAGGCGGAGCGTAGCGAAGCCGTACCCCGGCCTCGTCCGCCCCACCTTTGTCGTGGATCGGGTTTGATTTCGCGGGCCAGGCAGATGGTAAACGGGCGCTATCCGCGCCAACGGGAATAGCCCCAGCCTCCGCCACCAATCAGAAACAGCACTACAAGAACAATCAAAATCGTCATCATTTCTTTATTTTTCCTTCTATCCAATGCAGTGCAGATAGGTGGCCAAAGATGAATGCATGCCAAACAAGATAGAATCCCCAAGCTCCCGCGAGCGATGACGTGCACTTCCTGCCACCCAGCAAGCAAGAAGTGCTGACTGCGCCGTCTTCCATCCCAACGCGGAGCAACCGCTCCACAACCTCGGCCACTGGTTGCACAACGACGAGTTGGCACGGGTGGCGATACTCGGTTGCGCAGCCGGATGGCGCTGGCTCCTAAAGGGCAACGGTAAGGGGTTACTGCGGTGGTCCTTTAGAATCGGCAGCGTGCAGACGAAAACCAGTAAGGTGTTCATGCCTGTCCGGTTGAGCAGCTTTCTAATCGACACAAGCACTCACTAATCAACCAGTCAAATTCGTTCCGACCCGTAGTCGATTTCAATGCCGGCGGCGCGATTGCGGACCATCCAACGGCCCCGGCGACGGCTGCTGAAAATTGACAAACCCGCTACTAGTAGCGGCCCTCGTCTGCAAGTTATTGATTATAAACAGCCAATTAGAGCACCCCCGCTACACCGTAGCGGCTTGTCCGCGGCCGGACCCGGAATTGCCCATGCCGACCAGCGCGTCCGAGCCTCAATCGGACAGGCATGAAGGGCTTACTGGTTTGTCCCTGCTGGGTGCTTGATCTGCGGCTGCAAAACGGGCGCGTTCGCGCCCACGGCAGGCCGCTGGGCAATGACGTCGGAATCGGCGCAGCTGGCGACGGGGAACTGGGTTTGAGGAGCAGTTGTGCTCCGACGGCATGTCCGCTTCGGCGCTCCGAGTTCGCTCCGTAGAGACTGCGGATTGGGATCCACGAGCGATCGCATGGGTGACATGCGATTATGCAACGGTGGCCAGTCCATTCTTCTCGACCAGCGATAGGAGCTTGAGCGAGGCCCCGGAAGGCCGCTTTTCGCCGCGCTCCCACTTGCTGACCAGGCTGCTCGTCACGTTCAGGTAGTTGGCGAAAACGGTTTGGCTGACGTTTTCTCGCTCCCGGATCGCCTTGATCTCTTCAGGCTTCAATGGCCGGATCGGCGTAAGGCAGGCATCGTCGAAACGGCGCATCGTCTGTTTGTCGATAGCCCCAACATCGTGCAGGTCCGTCATCATTTCATGGATTGCCGCCATGGCATCGCTCTTGTACTTCTTGCTCATTCGCCTTTCACCTCCACAAAGTCGCCTCTCTTCAACAACTCCGCGAGATGCTTCTCCGGCAAGGCCAGGATAGGCTTCGCGGCATCCTTGAACTCTTCTACCTCACGGTTATCGATGTTCGCCCGCTGGCTTTTCGAGAATCCATACATGAAGAACGCCTTGGCACCGCGACGGAACAGGATGATGGTCCGGTAGCCTTTCGATCTGCCCTCTCCTGGCCGGGCGATCCGTTGCTTGATGACCTCACCGCCAAGGTCCGCGTCGATCTGCCCGTTTTCGGCCCGGGCAACAGCCTCCCGCAAGGCCGCATCTCCAATTCCTTCCCTCCGGGCAAAGCGTTGAAACCACCTGGATTTGAAGATCCGCCCAGTTCGCCTTGTTTTATTCTATAGCACTAGGTGCCATAGTTCAAGACCTTTGCGCCCGTGAGCATTGAGCGCTTCTCTCTTGCCAGTAGAGGCACGCAAAAGGGATGGGCTCCCCCATTCCCGGTTAAGACGCAGCGGTGGCCGGGAGCGAAAATGGGAATTCCCTGTTAGATTCGCGGGCTCAGGAAGTACAATGTGGAGCAACCATGTTTACTGCTACCACCGACCTGATTCTCCCCAGCACGACCACCGGATCGTTTCCCCGCCCGCGCTGGTTCGACGTCAGCATGTGGGGCCGGCCGCTCGACACCTGCATGCTCGACGTTCGCTTCCGCGAGAAGTTTCAGGACGCGATGACGGTGTTGATCAACGATCAGGAGCGCGCTGGGCTCGACATATTGACCCACGGCGATCTGCACGTCGACGAGGATCTGGCAGGCCGGGCGTGGCATCACTATCCGCTGCAGCGTTGGGCCGGATTTGAGGGCGACCATCTGCAGCCCGAAGAGACGACCGCGCCCTGGCTGCACTATCCGCCGGGGACGCTGCTGAACGAGATTTACACCGGCTGGCGCTGGCCGCACGTGGTCGACAAAATCGAGCACCGGCCGCTCGATTATCCCAAGCTGTGGCGCCTGGCGCAGGCCCGGACGCGCAAACCGGTCCGGTTCGGGACCTGTTGCTCGCAGGTGATGGCGCTGTTCCTGGATATTCACACGCCCAAGTACAAGGACAAACGCCAGGTGATCTGGGACATGGCGGAGGCGATGAACAAGGAATTGCTGGCGCTGCGCGACGCCGGCTGCCGCTGCATCCAGAT
>Ga0302320_10020013_pt1 | contig 13391 bp, 13 predicted proteins | sample Bog_T0_3_FD_202130 | JGI IMG/M metagenome (GOLD analysis project Ga0302320, IMG submission 202130) | Peat permafrost microbial communities from Stordalen Mire near Abisko, Sweden - Bog_T0_3 | ecosystem: Environmental > Terrestrial > Soil > Wetlands > Peat | place: Sweden: Abisko, Stordalen Mire...
CGCGGCCTTTCAGAAAATCGAGTTCGACTGCAAAGGCAAGTCCGGCGATATCGCCGCCAAGCTGCTTCACCAGCTTCACGGTCGCCTCCATCGTGCCCCCGGTCGCCAGCAGGTCGTCCACCAGCACTACGCTTTGTCCGGGGTGAATCGCATCCATGTGAATCTCGAGCGTGTCCGAGCCGTACTCAAGATCGTATGTAACGCGCGCCACCGGAGCCGGCAGCTTGCGCGGCTTGCGCACCGGCACAAATCCGGCATTCAAACGGTAAGCCAGCGCAGGTCCAAAGATGAATCCGCGCGCTTCAATGCCCAGCACCAGATCGATCTTCCGTTCCAGATAATGTGCGGCAAGCGCGTCGATGAGCTGCGCAAATCCGGTCTTGTCCTTCAGCAGCGTGGTGATGTCGTAAAACAAAATCCCGGGCTTGGGGAAATCGGGAACGGTGCGCACCAGCTTTTTAAGGTTTTCGACATTGATCTCTTTAGTAGCTTCTTGCATATCTGGACTTGCTCCTCAAAAATAGGCTGAAAGACTGTAGACAATTTGCAGGAAGGGAACCAGCAGGAACGCGCTTCGTCTTCCCGCTCAATTATAGGGGTAGAAATTGGGGCTGGCAGCCATGAACCAGGATTGCCGCTACCACACGCCTTCAACCCTGAAGGAATCCAGGTTCTCGGCTTCGCGTTCGTCAAGATAATGCTCAATCAAACGGTCAACGCGGCTGCCGCGCGGGCCCTTGCGCAAGCTGGCGCGCAGCTCTGCCAGATCGGCATCGTTGCCAACCGCAACTACTTCCACATCGCCGTCTTCGGTGTTGCGCACCCAGCCGCGCAGGTCGAGTTCGCTGGCCTCGCGGTGCACGAACCACCGAAAGCCCACCCCCTGCACGCGTCCCTGAACCAGAAAATGTAGAACCATTGTCATTGCTCTGGCCAGTTTTGCAGATGCGCGCGCCTGGCGCAACCCGATCTCGTGTTTCATTCACAGAATCCATGGGATCAGGGCTTTTACGTGTCTGCGGTACGCGGGATAGGCATCGGGGAAGGTGGCCTCCATCAGCCGCTCTTCCTGGATCATCTTGTAACCAATTGCGCTTAGCAATAGCACAAACGCGCACACGCCCCGAAGAGTGCCTACAAGCAGAGCTGTGCCGGCAATCGTGGTCAGCAGTCCCGTGTAGATGGGGTGCCGCGCCAGCGCATAGGGTCCGCGTTCGATCAGCTCATGGTCTACCTTCAGCGTGATTCTTCCGCTCCAGTTCCTGCCGAGCATTATCCGCGCCCATATTGCAAACGCCGCGCCTGCAATGGCGACAAGCAGCCCCGCAATTCTTATCCATTCGGCATCGGGAACAAAACGCACTGCAAGAAATCCGTATTCAAGTCGCTGGTTGGCAAGCAGAATATAGCCCGCGATCATCAGCGCCACCTGAATCGACCGTGATGCCGTGGTCTGACTCTTCAGCGTGCGCTTTCCCTTGAGTGCGCCGGTAACCCAGACGATAGCCAGCACCAGCCAGGTTATCGCGATGCCAGACGATAAGATCGAGTTCATTTCGCGTTCTCCGCACCCGCTTCATTGTAAGACGGAGCTATCTGTCTGTGCCGTGATTCGTCCATACCTGCGCGTTGCCGCTTGGCCGGCTGCGTTAAACTGAGTCCTGCGATGGTCTTCGTTCTCGATAATTACGACTCGTTTACTTACAACCTGGTCCAGTACCTGGGCGAGCTGGGCGCTGAAGTGGTGGTGCGCCGCAACGATGAGCTGACGGTGGAAGAGGTCGAGGCACTTCATCCCGACCGCATTCTGCTTTCGCCGGGGCCATGTACTCCGAGCGAGGCCGGCATCCTGGTTCCGCTCATCCGGCACATGGCCGCCGCGCCGCGCCGCACACCTATCCTCGGCGTTTGCCTCGGCCACCAGGCCATCGGCGAGGCCTTTGGCGGCAAAGTCATTCGCGCGCACAACCTGATGCACGGCAAGACCAGCCAGGTCGAGCACGACGGCAAAGGCATCTTCGCCGGGCTCTCCACTCCGCTCACATGCACGCGCTATCACTCGCTCATTGTTGAAGAGAAATCTCTGCCCGCCGAACTTGAGGTAACGGCCCGCACTCCTGAGACGGATGGCTCCGGCGATTCGATCATCATGGGCCTGCGTCATCGCACCTTGCCGGTCGAGGGCGTTCAGTTCCATCCCGAAAGCGTGCTCACCGAGGGTGGCCACGAGATGATCCGCAACTTCATGGGAATGTAACGCGATGCCCAGCCCTACAAGCATGAGAACTTTGCTGCGAGGTTCCATGATCGAATCCCCGCTTGCACACTGGGCCCGTCTGTTCGCGTTTTCCTCGATATCTGTTCTTGGCGCAGCGCTCTCCGCACAAACCGATGCAGCGCCGCAGCCGCAATCGCAGACAGGTTCCCCTCCCATCGCCATCGTTCCTCTCGATTCAAAGGACCCATCGGCGGCAGCGTCGGTCACTGGTCCCATTCGAGCGTCAAACGGGCGTGCGTACATCGTGAGTAGCGGCGAAATTGCCGCCGGCACGCAGGCAGTGCGCGTCACGCTGCCTTATCGCGGCTCGCTTGACGTGTGTGCACACAGTGACATCAAAGTATCCGCCGATACCAGCGTCCCTGCCTCCGACGTTCCCGGCCTGTTGATCGCGCTGCAGTCCGGCGCCATCGATGCCAGCTTCGCCATTGTCAGAAATGCCGACATAGTGCAAACCCCCGACTTCCGCATCTACATCGGCGGTCCCGGTCCCGGCGACGTGATGGTGCGGCTGGGTCAGAAGGGCGATACCTGCGTCGAGAACACCGCTTCCGGTTCGCCTTACGTGCTGGTTTCCAGTGTCTTTGATGGCGGAGCCTATCGCGTGCAGGCCGGGCAGCGCGTCATGTTCCAGCACGGCAGCCTGCATGAGGTTGTGGACAACGAGAAAGAATCTTGCGGCTGTCCGCCGCCCGCGCCAGAGGGCAATGAGTTCCCACTTGCGCAGAGCGAAGGCCTGGCGCCTGCTCCAAAGGTCGCGAACGAAGCGGTCAATCCCGTTGCCCAAAAGCAGGTGACGGATGTGCCGCCACTGGTTTATCAGGCCGCCGATCACTCCGCGCAGCAGACATCTGGAACAACACAGCCCGCAACACCTACCGTTGCACCGACCGCCCCGCAAAAGAAGTCAGGAATCTGGACGCGCGTCGGGCATTTCTTCCGCTCCATCTTTGGCGCGGAATAGCCTCATCGCCGCAAAAATCTCCGGTGCTCTCGCGCGGAGGCAGGTGTTTTTTAAGACGCCCGCCTTTCGCGAATGCGTTTTGTTGGCAATGCGGCCTCAGGCTGTTGTGCTTACCAGCGAGCCGGAAGAAAGATTGGTGAGAAAGCTGTCTAGCGCTGTCTGTGCTGCGTTGATATCGCCCGAGCCAAGAGCTGACCCGATCTGCGATAGCAGGGAAGAGAATGAATTCGATCCGGACGAAGAGCTGGAGCTGGTTGAGCTGCTTGTTGAAGAGCTGCTGGTAGAATCCAGCAAACTGGTCAGCGAGTCGTAAGCCGATTGCGCCGAGCCCACATTGCCCGAGCTGATGGCGCTGAACAGGCTCAGCACATCGCTGCCCAACTGACTGATGGCCGAGCCGCTGCTGTCGCTGGTTGAACTGCTTGAACTGGTTGTTGTCGACGAACTGGTGCTGGGCGTCGCGTACGTTTCCAGCGTGGTCAATGCGCTCTGCGCTCCTGCAATGTTATTGTCGCCAAGAGCCGTCGAGACGCTGGAGAGAAACTCTCCAAGTGGGCTGTTTGAGGCAACGTTTGAGGGCTCGAGCTTTTCCACTTGCGTCAGATACTTTTTTGCATCGGCGGTGTCACCCGATTTGATTGCGGACATCAGGTTTGTAAACGCGGCGTCGAACGAGTTGCTGCTGCTGGAGGAACTGTTCGACGACGAACTTAAGGCTGAAAGCTCGGAGATCAGCGAACTCGTACTTTGTATACTGGAAATTGACATCAATCGAAGTCCTTTCGAGCAAATTTCTCCGAGCATCGTTTCCCGAGATAGAGTTCACGCTCAGAGTTACCAGTGTTGACGTGGTTCCAAATGAGCATGAGTACCTCTTGCCGCAAAAGCAAAGCCCCCGATTCCGAAATGGAATCAGGGGCAGCACTTTCCCAAATCCGGCATAAGTGCGGAGAACGCAACCCCGTCTACAGTTGCCGCGCTCGCTCAATCGCACGGATCACGGCCTGCGCTTTGTTGATCGACTCCTGGTGCTCCTTCTCTGGCACGGAATCGGCCACAATGCCCGCTCCTGCCTGCACGTAGCCTTTGCCGTCGACTGCGAGCATGGAGCGGATAGCGATGCAAGAGTCAAGATTGCCTGAGAAGTCCGCATAGAGCACCGCGCCGCCGTAAGAGCCGCGCCGTGCCGGTTCCAACTCTTCGATAATCTCCATCGCGCGCACCTTCGGCGCCCCGCTCAGCGTGCCGGCAGGGAAGCAGGCCCGCAGCGCATCTACCGCCGTCAAGTCTTGCCGCAGCGTGCCTTCAATCGAGCTCACGATATGCATCACATGCGAGTAGCGCTCGATGAACATCAGCCGATCCACCTTCACGCTGCCAAACTCGCTTACCCGGCCCACGTCGTTGCGGCCCAGATCCACCAGCATCACGTGCTCGGCGCGTTCCTTTTCGTCGTGGATCATCTCATCGGCCAGCGCCTGGTCCTCAATCTCGGTAGCTCCGCGCGGCTTGGTTCCGGCAATGGGCCTGTACTCCACCTTTCCTTTGTTCACGCGCACCAGCAACTCGGGAGAGGAGCCGGCCAACTCGATCATTGGCGCACGGCGGCCCTTGGACTTCTTCTGCGTGCTTTTATCCTTGTGGTTTTCGGATTGCCCGCTCAGCGGCCCATCCTGCGCAAAGCGCAAAAAAAACATGTAGGGGCTGGGGTTCACCTGGCGCAGCGCGCGATACACCTGAAACGTGTCGATCTCCGGCTCAACGTCGAACCGCTGCGACAGCACCGCCTGGAAGATATCGCCCGCGGCAATGTACTCCTTGGTGCGCTCAACGGCCGCCATGTAATCGCGCTTGGCGGTGCGGTGTTTCACCTTAAGTTTGGCGCCCTTGTGTTTGCCGTCCGCCAGTTTGGGCAACGGTTGCGCAAGTCGCTTCTCCAATTTGTTCAGCCGCTCCACGGCGTGATCGTAGGCTTCGCCGGGCTTGCCGCGCCCCACATCCACCGTCACCACCAGCCAGATCTCCTTGCGCACGTGATCGAAGGCAAGAACTTCATCGAAGAACATCAGGCATGCGTCGGGAATACCCAGTTCGTCCTTGGCCAGGTTGGGCAGGCGTTCGATCTGCCGCACCGCATCGTACGAGAAGTAGCCCACCGCCCCCGCGGTGAAGGGGGGCAGTCCCGGCAACCGCGCAGGTTTTTGGCCGGCCAGCGCGCGCCGCAGCACGGCAAAAATGTCGTCTTCAATGTCGACCACCTTGCGGCCTTCGGTGATGGTGATCTCCCGCCCCCGCGCCACAATGCGTTTGTACGGAGAAAGCCCGATGAAGGTGTAGCGGCCCACCTGCTCGCCGTTCTCCACCGATTCAAGAAGAAAGCACTCCTGCTCGCGCCAGGCTGCACGCAGAAATGCAGACACCGGCGTTTCCAGGTCGGCGGTCAGGGTACGGCAAACGGGCACCAGCGTATGCTCTTTGGCAAGCGCCAGGAATTCTTTGCGGTTCGGTTGTATGGGATTCTTAAAATCGCTCACGGAAACCAGTGTAATTTGCCCGGTTGAACGGCGGTACCATGCCGTTCAGTCCGATTGCACTGGGCTTGACGTAAAAAGCGGCGTAGCCTAGACTCAACAGGTTTGGAGCTAGGCCGGAATCGGGCATTGCCGTGCGGCCGGAAACTGGTATTTGGAGAAGGTTATGTCGACAGGAAATCCTCAATTGGCGCTGGATCAAGAGATCAATCCCTGGGAAGCGCAAAGCGCGCGTTTCGATTTTGCCGCACGCAAACTCAACCTCGACGAAGGCTTGTGGAAGCTGCTCCGTTCCCCGGCCCGCGAGATTATCGTTCATTTCCCGGTTGCCATGGATGACGGCCACATTGAAATGTTTACCGGCTTCCGCGTACAACACAACATTGCCCGCGGCCCGTGCAAAGGCGGCATCCGCTATGCGCCCGACGTGACCCTCGATGAGGTGCGCGCCCTGGCCGGCTGGATGACCTGGAAGTGCGCGGTGGTCAACATTCCCTTTGGCGGCGCAAAGGGCGGCGTTATCTGCGATCCCAAGAAGATGAGCCAAAGCGAACTGGAGCGCATGACCCGGCGCTACACTTCGGAGATCATCGAATTCATCGGGCCGGAGAAAGACGTTCCCGCGCCCGACGTAAATACCAATGAGCAGACCATGGCTTGGATCATGGACACCTACTCCATGCACATGCGCCAGACCGTCACCAGCGTAGTTACCGGCAAGCCGATCAACATGGGCGGCTCGCGCGGACGCATAGAGGCCACCGGCCGCGGCGTACTTGTGGTTTGCGACGAGAGCCTGCGCTATCTCAATATGCCGGTCGAGGGCTGTCGAGTCATTATTCAGGGATTTGGCAACGTAGGTTCAAATGCCGCGCGGCTCATGATGGAGAAAGGCTACAAGATCATCGGCATTGCCGAGCGCGAAGGCGGTTTGTATAACTCAGCCGGTATCGATATTCACCAGTTAGTCGAGCATAAGTATCGCAATGGAACCACGCTTGGTTTCCGCGGCGCGGAAGATATGCCCAGCGACGAGCTCATGTTGCGCGAGTGCGAGATACTCATTCCCGCCGCCACTGAGAATGTGATTACCAGCCGCAACGCCGCTCAAATCAAAGCTCGCATCGTCGTTGAAGGCGCGAATGGTCCCACCACCGCAGTCGCCGACGAGATCCTCGCGGAAAAGCGCATCTTTGTCGTACCAGACATTCTAGCCAACGCCGGCGGAGTTACTGCCAGTTACTTCGAATGGGTTCAGGATCGCCAGGGTTACTTTTGGAAAGAGGATGTCGTGATCGAGCAGCTGGAGAGAATCCTGCGCGATAGCTTCGACGACGTGATCCGCTACGCCGAAGCACACAACGTCAACAATCGTATCGCCGCATACATGCTGGCAATCGACCGTGTGGCCTTCACCATCAAGCAGCGCGGCATCTACGCGTAAGCTGAGAGTGAACTGTGCCGGGTGCCCGTCCTTTCACGGTCTTATCGTGAAAGGATGGGACAGCACAGCTGCTGACCGACACTCAACCATGCACAGAAACTGGGTGCCCCAGGTCTCGATTTTGAGACCTGGGATAGCAATATCCAAGCCGTGCCCCATCCATCACGCAGTCTTATCGCGCAATGGGTGGGATAGCGCAAGCTCAAGTTGCGAAGCTGGTAATCGTAACTATCCGCGCAGTGCCATAACTCATCAAAACTGGAATCGCGCAGCTAGTTGTGCGAGTCGCGGCGGCATGGCGCTCACTGCCTGTCCAAAACTTCCGCTTGAAATGTTTCCTTCAACTGCTGCTGCGCCGAAGAACTGCGCGTGGTTCAGCACGTTGAAGGCCTCGGCGCGGAACTCCAAGGAGCGGCTATCCTTCACCGAAAAGCGTCGAGAGACGGTCACAACCACAGGCGCTTCGTAGGAAGCAAAGCCGTTCTCGTCAACCCTCAGCACGTAGGTTCCAGGGGCAGGCGTCGCAACTACGAAGGCACCGTCTGGGTCAGATTGCGCGGCAGCGACCACGGCGGCGGAGCCTGAGTTCCTCAACGTCACAGTCGCGCCCGGAATCAGCGAGCCCGTTGCATCATGGATAGAGCCGCAGACGGAGAAGTGATCGGTGGTTTGCGCTTTGGTGGTAAATGCTATTAAAAAAAGGAGATAGAAACAAAGTACGCTCGGTTTTCTCATTCATTCCATTGTGTTTTTGGGTGCTTCGGCAAGATCCGATCGAGCGGGATGTGCATCTGCGCCAGAATGCCGACCTATTTGGTCTCCATTTAATATACGACAAATTGAGTCGTAGTTCTACGCAGTGATTCTCGTCACTCCGCTTCGCCCCGGGAGTCTTCCATCCAATGCGCAAAATCACTGCCGTGCCCCTTGTGTTGTCACTCCGAGCAGGATGAAGGGAATGTGACTCGCTGCACATGAAGTTGTCGATTTGTGAATTATCCTTGTACAAACGGGAGTCAGCGGGGCTTGAACTAGCGGCAGTTTCTGCCGATGTATCTTTTTCGTTCCGCCGCTCTCGGGAGTGCCAAAAATCCAGCAATTCCGTCGTGACAGGATCAGGAGCCGCAAGGGGATTGTCGAGTGAAAAGGTCTTAGCGTGAATCTGCCCAATTCCATCACGATGAGCCGGATTTTCATGATCCCGCTGCTGCTGTGGATACTCTCAACGCACTTTCCATGGGGCGGGCACGGTGAGCAGGAGATCGCGGCATCGGTCCTGTTCGTGATGGCGTCCATCACCGACGGGCTCGATGGTTACCTGGCGCGCAAGCATGGCCAAATCACCACAATGGGCATGTTGCTCGATCCGTTGGCCGACAAGATCATGGTGATGGGCGCGCTTGTCGCACTGGTGGCTTACAATCCCCAGGTCGTCAAGGTTTGGATTGTCGTGGCCATTGTTGGCCGCGAGTTTCTCATCTCGGGTCTTCGGTCCATCGCGTCCTCTGAGGGTTTCACCATCCAGGCCAGCGATCTCGGCAAGCTCAAGACGGTTGTCCAGATTGTCTCAGTGGTTTCAGCCATCCTCGCCCATCGTTGGGATCACTGGCAGATTGGCATCTTGGTGATTCCGGTTAAGTGGTATGCCATTGCGGCAATTTACTTTACCGTGCTGGTCTCCACCATCTCGGCAGTTGATTACTTCATCGGCTTTTGGAAGCAGATTGACGGCGCATCCAAGAACCGGCGCAAAGCCGCAGTGCTCGCCAGCCGCAAGAGCACCAGCATTCTGTAGCTCAGGCTTCGGCCAGCCAGACAGCAAACTGCGCTTGTCCTCCGGCTAGCACTGCTTCACGGACATTTTGAGCGCGCCGCTACACAACGGCAGGCTGGCTGATGGCAATCTCGACCGATGGCGGCGTTAGCAGCGTGTTGTGAATCAGGCAATGATGAACCGAGCGCATCAGGCCTTCATGCTGTTCCGCGGTAAGGGTCACGGGGCACTCCACCTGAATCTTGAAGTTGCCGAGCCGCGCCGGTCCCTTCAGCTTTTCCGCAGTCACAGAGACTTCAACGCCGTTTTCGGCAAGGTTGCGGGTCTTCAGGTACTGCGCAGCATAAAAGGCCGCGCAGGAGCCAAGTGACGCCAGCATCAGCTCCGGCGGCGTCATGCCTGCGTCCTCACCGCCGTTCTCTGCAGGCTGGTCGCACACAATCGAATGAGTACGCGATTGAATCTCGAATTTAACTTGGCCAAGGTGCGAAACTTTCACTTCCATGTCAACCCTCCGTCTTCGCTGGATAAGATCCACGCGCGGACGTATCCGTTACAAATCTGCGCACACTTTTTCCATCTCCGGCGGCGTGGCGGCAACGAGCTGCAGCAATACTACGGAACATTAAGCGGAGCGGAGATAGTGCTTCCGCCTGCACAATAGACACCTTTTGAGTTCGCGGCCAATCCGCCGACCAAACCATTTGGGCATGCGCCCGTACTGGAAGTGAATTTACCTGTCGTAGGATCTAGATCGCCAATGTCGGTCACAGACCCTCCGGGAATATTTACATAACCGTCGTTAATATAACCAACACGCAGTATAGGTGTTTCGCCATCTTGCGGCGCCAGGATATACGGAAGCAGCAAACCGATCGGCGTGGTATGAGTGACAGTCATGGTTGATGAGCTGATGGTGAACACCGATGTATCATTCGTATCATCCACCATATAGAGCACCTCAACGAAAGGCGCGTCGCCGAACGCAACTACCTGGTATACGCCTTCATTTGGAGCCATTCCGCGAATGGCGCTCACGGGCTGCATTGGAAAGCCAATATCTAACGAAGCTACCACGCTGGCGGAAGAGATCCCGATCTTAGTCAGGCAGGGAGAGCTATACGCGCAAACATCCCGCGAAAGCACGTATGCATAGCCGCTTCCGTCAATCGCGACCGACCAGGGAGCTCCGGGAACCGAAATTGCTTGATATCCGCTGCAGTCCATTTTAGCCATTCCAACCAGATTGTCTTTAGGATCGGAAAAGGCCATATATCCGCCCTTTGCGGCGATGCTGGAAACGAAGGACATGTTGGGAGTGAGTGTACACACCTGATTGCCGCTCTGAGTGAGGACAGTAATCTGATTCCCGCCAGTACTCAAATAAGCTAGATTTCCGGTGACGTCATCGGCCGCTACATAGCTGGGAGATTGTGCAGTTTGACCGGCGCTGAAAAGCGTCCCGGCCGTCCCATCGGTTCGTGTGAAATAGACTTGGCCACTTTGTTGTTCCACCTGGAATTGCGTCCCGGTTGTCGCGGAGACCGCAAGAGTACTTTGGCTAGTGTTTCCGAGAAATGCCGTACTCCACTGATTGCCGAATGGACCATTGGGATGCTGAATCTCAAAATTGTCGAAGTGCGGGTCGTAATTAGTCCCGTTCCACGTGCGGGAAACATTGATGTCAACGATTCCAGATGGTGACAAAAAACCTGACCACGCCGTCGGCGTCATCAGGGAGGACTGCAAGGTAATATCTGGAAATCCGTTCAAATCATGGAGGACGTCCCCAACAAAACATCCCCCGCATGAAACCGTGTAGTTCACGAGCATGTTCGAGAAGTTGTCACTTACTACATAGCGCAATGTGTCGTAAGCAATCGTCGGATTCACTGGATAGACGATAAAGTACACATTTGCGGCCGATATGCCGTAGTTGCTGTCCGTCGGAGTAAAGATCACTTGCTCGTCAGTCACGAAGTCATCAAACCAACTGGCAGGAACATCAGTTGGATAGGCCCATGAAAACGTTCCAGGGAGCGCTGCGCCGCCCGCGACTGCCGCGGCACCACCCATGAGCGTGGATGCGGTAATCGGCTGCCCGTAAGTGATTGGGCTAGCCTTAGGCAATGTGGTTATCTGTGTCTTCTTGGGAAGGACCAGCAACGGCACACTTGCGTTAGCCGTCGTATAATCGCTGGTATCGTTCGGGATGAAGACTGCGGAGAGTTGTTGCGTTCCAGCGTTCAGCATGGTCCCCAAAGACGGAGAATATGTAAAGGTTCCGGCTACGTTTGCTGTGGCGTCCAGTTGTGTACTGCTCAACGCGCTTCCATAATAAATAGAATCCGGCGTTGCCCAAGTGATGGTCGGGGTAGTCTTCTGCTGAGTTTGGGTGCTGCTGGCGCTGCCGCCGCAACCTGAAAGTGCAACAACTCCGGCAAGACTGAAAAAAGGCATCATGAACATTACAAATACAAATATTTTGCCACGCATGATTGTGCTCTCTCGTGTCGCTTCCCGTATAACAACTACGGGGCAGTTCATCCTAGGACTACGGTTGTATTTGCTTAGGCGGGCTTCGGCCATTTTTTCAGGGGCCTGAAGGCCCCCGCTCCCTTCGTAGCGGCTATTTACAACTATAGTACTATGGTAAGAAGATGCAATCAGGCTACCAAATCCACCGCTAGAGTCAGGGGTAGAGCCTGGAAGGTAAGTCATAGCATCATGGCGCTAGAGTTTGCTCAGACAGTCGCGGCAAGCTTCGCGGCAGTGGCATTTGTCACCATCGTCTGAATTGAATTGACTACCAGCTCCGGTTCGTCCAGATGAATCCAGTGCTCGCTCGCATGAGCAATCACTTGCCGCACATTGTCGCCGATCTGGTTGAGGCAGGTCTCCGAGAGCGGTTTCGACTTCTCCGGCGTGAGCACGGTAATGGGGATGTCCCGTATTGGCTCTGCGATGTGCATCTCCCGCACCGTGTCTGGAATGGACTCGATATGGCTGCGCATTCCGGCGTAAAAGCCGGGCCGGGACCAGTGAGCGGCCACTACCGGCCAAACCTCGCGCGGCATCTTGCGAACCTCATGCGTGATTCTGCCAATCACATGCCTGCCGCCCTGTTTCGCGGGTGTTGAGAAACGGCCTTTCATCTTGCCGGCGTGCCGGAATGCCGAGGTCACGGCCAGCCGCGTAACGCCGCAAAAGGCAAAGGGTGTTGCATAGCGAATAAGCCGTTTGCCTAACTCGATCTGCGCCTGTTTGCTGGGGTCAAGCGGCGGCCAATCCTCGCAGCGCATGGGATCGACCAACACCACGCCCGCTACTTCCTTGGGAAAGAGCAGGGCATAGCGGCGCATCACCAGGCCGCCGAAGGAATGACCGACCAGAACGTAGGGCGGCTTGACTCCTGCTTCCTCCAGCAGGTCGTGCAATTCCCGGGCAATGTTCACCGGCGTGCGCGCCGTTCGGCTTGGACTGCTGAAGCCCATTCCAATGCGGTCGTATGACGCGGTCGCGGCAAATTGCGAAACCGCTTGCTGAACCTGTCGCCAATTCAGACTGGTTGCGCCGATTCCTGATTCAAACAGAACGGTGGGGCGGCTCGCGCCGTTTTGACGCAGCCCTTCTTCGCGAATGTAGATACAGCGGCCTTTGCCGATCGTTACCCAGCGCCCCGCGCCGGAGTAGCGGCGTCGATCGCGATTGCTACCAGCGAGCTGGTAAACAATGCCTGCGCCTGCCAGGATGACAATGAAAGAAAGGACCCACAGTGTTATCTGCATATTCACCAGTCGCGGCGCGAGAAACGGTTAGTTGCAAATCCCCGGGGCTGAAATGGCTCCGCGGCAACCATTCTTGCCCGGCCTAACTCCGTAACTATCCCTATAACGAACCCGCAGCCTACGACGGCGCAGGTAATTGAGCCGCCCAATTCTCCTGTTCCTCACCGTGTTTTTCCCACATATACAGGAAAATCAATGCCGCGGTCTACAAAAAATCGAAGTGGAGAATAAGACACGGGCATAAAGGTAACGGCGGCAAGTGAGAACCTCACCCGCCGCCGGAAGAAAAGGTAGTATCGCGTGTACGCGTACTGAAAAATGAGCGAGCTTCGCGCTTCCAAAGTACGCCAATAACTGGCAGAGCCGTTTCAGCAGTATCTCAGGATGCCCCTTGAGCTTAGTTGAGCAACGTTCTTCACCGAATCCGGCAATCACGCTGGATTCAGGTTCGAAGAGGCTAGTAACGTCCGCCTCGACCGCCGCCACCACCACCACCACTGCCCTTACGCGCTTGATAGCAATCGCGGCAAAATACTGGACGATCTCCGCGAGGCTCAAACGGTACGGTAGTCGGTTGGCCGCAACCCGAACAGATCACAGGTGTGCCCTGTG
>Ga0302320_10020014_pt1 | contig 13391 bp, 8 predicted proteins | sample Bog_T0_3_FD_202130 | JGI IMG/M metagenome (GOLD analysis project Ga0302320, IMG submission 202130) | Peat permafrost microbial communities from Stordalen Mire near Abisko, Sweden - Bog_T0_3 | ecosystem: Environmental > Terrestrial > Soil > Wetlands > Peat | place: Sweden: Abisko, Stordalen Mire...
GTGGCAACCGACTCCGGCCGAGGAGAGAGCCGGGGCGCCAGGTCGACCGGATTGGTATCGTTCAAAAATCCGGTGACATCTTTCGCCAGTGGAGCGGTGCGCTCTTGAGCCAAGGCGACTCCCGCGGCTCCAAGCATCCCGATAAACGCGCGCCGCGAAACTGAACAAGAATTGAATGAGTTGGAGACAGCACGCATGAGTCTGTACTTCCTGTTGTGGCCCATCTAGCCCATCCTCCGGACGGAAATGTTGCGGCTTTGCCGCGTATTTGCTCGTTTACCAACGCTCAAGCCGTTTAATAATCTCCGGCTGGTCCTTCTCCTCCGCGGGGACACAGATAAACAACCCATCCGGTTCGGTCTCGGCGATGAACGGCTCCAGTGCATCCAACTGCAAGTCCACCAGCACGCCCTTGCCGGCGCCCTGGATCTTCTTGATCACCGGTATCCATTGCAGAATCGGTTGATCGTCTCCCACGCCCTGAACCCACTGGATGGCATTGATCTCCGAAATCGCCAGGATCTTGCCGATATGCCGAAGCACGCCCCTGCCGTCAACGTGGAAGATGCTGTGACTCATGTGCTGAACTTCATTCGTCGGGAATGGCAGGTAAAACTCGCGGAAAGCCCTGGTGGAAACCATGGACGTGAAATCGCAACTGGGAACATGCATCTTGCCGCGCGATGGGATATTCATCCAGTTGACGGAAAGCTGGCCGTGCGCCTTGAGTAGCTCGTGGTAATGGTCGAAGAGGAGCAGGAAGTTTTCCCCGGCGATGTCCAGCATCTCGTGCACCTTTTCAGGCGCGACACTCAGATCGAGACAAAGGTCCCGCTGGCCACGCCAATCTGCAACGCAGTCCAGGCTGCCATGCAAGTCCGTATAGCCGGCCATGAACTTGCCGGCGCATTTCTCCAGGGCGACGCGCGTAAGCTCTTCGATGCCAAGGTAGTATTCGTTGTTGCAGTCAAATTTCAATCGCTTGACGTCGTCCCAATCGTGGACGCAATGCGTCACCCACGAGGTCACTTCGGCATAATCCAGCTCCGCGCCGTGAAAGACGGCGTAAACATTGGGGCCTAGGTTCGGACTGAAGACCGGGAAGGTCTCGCCATCAAACCGGCGGCCCTTGATCGACTCCATGAACGAGTCAACTTGAAATTCGGCGTCAAACCAGCGGGCCTTGAGGCTTGGCCACCTGCTGTTGTCAGGCGCGTGTTCGTCGGAGAACTGAGCATTGGTTTGCGAAAAACGCACCGGCGGGCGATCGAGCATCTCATGATTGAACCACGCCTCAACGCGCTGCATGGCTTTCTCGAAATCCGGCTTTCCTTCCAGTTCCACTTGATCTCGCCTCTCAATCATCCTGAGCCGGGAACTTCTCTCCTGTGACTGCCCCAATGGGTTGAGGCGTCCGAGAATCTCAGGTCGACTGCGCCTGAGCGGGCGTTTGCTCGACAAAACCCTCTGCGACCACCAAAAGAAAGGCCGTGGTGGCGCGGGGGCCACACATAAGCTCCCGCGCCGCGCACGGCCTTCGGTTAACCAGCGTTTAGAAGTACATCTTCATGCCAATCTGCATGATGCGGGCATCGTTGGCGCCGGTGATCACGCCGAACGAACTCGAAGGCGTAGCGCCGCCACCGTAGTCCGTGCCCGGGTTGTACAGGTTTACATGGTTGAAGGCATTGAACATCTCCCAACGGAATTGGAAGTACCTCTGCTCCGTGAACTTGATGTCCTTGAAGAAGGACAGATCGAAGTTGACGGAACCCGGTCCAATGATGGTTTGTGCGTGCGAATTTCCGTAACGCGTGTAGGGCGGGTTGACGAAGGCCGCGGTGTTGAACCACTGGGCCCGCGTATGAATTCCGCTTCCGCTGTTGGGGTTCTGGCCCGCAACGGCGTCTGGATAGTTGCCGGCGCGGCCGCCCATGTCATTGTTGACGTCAGACCCGGCAGAGATGAAGCTTCCTGACTGCCATGTCGTGATGCCGTCGAACTGCCAGCCCCCGACAATCTGATTCACGACTCCCTTGGCGTCGCCCATAAGAAGTTTCCCACGGCCAAAGGGCAGCGCGTAGATGTAATTGAACACTGCATGCTGGGCCATCTGGAAGGGGCCGTAGTTGAGCTTCAGGTTTTTGATGTCAAACAGTTCCGCTTCGTCCTGCTGGGCCACTTCAAGGTCTTTCGCCCAGCTATAGGCTGCGGTTACCGCTATGCCATTGGCAAAACGCCGTTCCAGGTGGACGTTCAACGCATCGAAGTTCGAGTAACCTTCGAACGTATTGCCGCAGATGTAGCCCAGTGTCGGGTAAGGCACGCGGGTCTGAACATCGGAGGTTGATGGGTCGCTGGGATTGTACGGTGTGGTTGCCAGGTTCGTGTCGTACCGGATCGGCAAGCTGTAGCCGTGCGTGCCCACATAGCCCACCTGCAATACCAGGGCCCCGGGCAGTTCATGTTGAATGTTGAAGTTCCACTCGGCGTACTTCGGCACCTTCTTCTCCACCGAGTCGTTGAGCGCGACAGGAACCAGGTTCACACCCGCGCAGCAAGTGGTAACCGGCGCCGAGAACAGCAAATAGGGCACTGGGTCGCTGGAGCCGCCGGGAACCGTGATGTTCGAGCCCGGAATCTGGAATGCGGGCAGGTTTTGGGTTGTTGCGTCGATCGCGTTGTAATCGAAGTTTTCGTTCACATACGGAGGCTGGAAGTGCTGCTGCGCGTATTCCCACGCGCGTGCGCCGCCGCTCGTGATCGAGAACCCGCCGCGGATGACCGTCTTCGGCAGCCACTTGGGGCTATACGCCAGACCCAAACGCGGCAAGAAGTTGGTCTTCTGCGCCGGATAGATGCGATCCGGCATGGTCTTGCCCGCATACAGCATCGTCTGCGTGGCTGTGTCGAAGTTCACAAACTGGTTGTTTACTTCGCGAGCATTCTGTGTCAGCTCCCAGCGAACGCCCAGGTTCAGCGTCAGTTCAGGAGTGATTCTCCAGTCGTCCTGGCCAAAACCGGAAACGCTCCCCCACTGCAGGTTATAGGGATAGTCTCCAGCGCCTTTCAGGGCAGCGTGGGCATAGTTCGGAACGCCCAACAGAAGATCGGCCATTCCGTTGCCGGTCCCCGGCGTGGCCACCGTGCCGGCGCTGTTGTAGCCGGTCGTGTAGAAGCCGTTGAAGTCGAACTCGCCGTTCTGCGTGGCCCAGCCAAGATCGCCATAGGTGATGTTGCGGAAATCGCCGCCCACCTTCAGAATGTGGTGGCCGTGCGTGATCATCACCAGGTCGCTGTACTGCGTGTTGATATTCAGGTCGCCGGTGGGCTGCCATGCGCCAGGGCCGGTCGATGCAAACCCTGAAACCGCTACTTGCGGAATGCCCATCGCAAACGCGTCGGGGCTGATGTTGTTGATGCCAAAAGTCGTCCCCGAAAGGTTGGTCGCGGCGATTTGGCTCTGGCCTTCGTAAATCTGCTGGTGCGCATAGCCAAAGTGAAGGTTGTTCACAATATTCGGGCTGAACGTGTGCGCCCATTCCGCGCCCACGATCGGGTAGCCCTTGCGCCAGATTGTCATGCCGGTGTAAGGGTTCACGCCGGGAGCATCGTCAGCGAATTTGTTCATCGAGACGAAGCCGTCGATGTGATCTTTCTGGCTCAGGTAGTAGTCAACACGCGCCAGTCCCTGATCGTTTTGCACCGCCTCATTCGTGACGGCCGAAAGGTTGTAGCCGGGTCCGGGAGTTCCCGAAGGCGCTACAAAATAGGTCGCTATCTGCTTCGCGAAATTGCCGATGCGGGCGGGATCGATCACATTGGGTGTGCCCCCGTATGCGAACTGGGTGCCCGTCAGAGGATCGATTGCAATCGCGCTCTCCCCTGAAAGATCGCCGCCCAGCTCAGTCGCGGTCGGGTTCAGGATGTTCGACACATTGCCCCTGGTGGTCCGCGTGCCTTCATAATTCAGGAAAAAGAACAGCTTTTCCTTCTTGATCGGGCCGCCAATGCTGCCGCCGAACTGCTGCTGTTTCAACTGGTTCTTCTTGCCGCTGAAGTTGAACGCATTATTCGCATCCAACGCGTCGTTGCGGATGAAGTCGAAGCCAACGCCATGGAACTGGTTGGTGCCGTTCTTCACGGTTGCGGTAAGAATCGTCTGGCCGTAGCCGTACTCCGACGAGAACGTGTTCTGCAGCAGTTTGAATTCGCCCAGTGCGTCGATCGACGGGCTCACGCCATACGAACCGCCGCGCTCAATGCGGATTTCAACGCCGTCAAATAGATAACTGTTGCTGAAAAGGCGGCTGCCTTCGCTGATGATCTGGTTGCCGGCCGAGTCGCCGTTATTGTTCGGCCCCTGGAGATAAACGTCGTTGGCCAGGGCGGCGAGTTGCACAAACTGGCGGCCATTCAATGGCAAATCCACCACTTGCTGGTTCTCAATCACTTCGCCCACGTCCGCGGTGTCGGTGTTCAGGGTCGCCAACGTCTCCGTTACAACGACGTTTTGGCTTACCTGCCCCAGCTCCAGCGCTATGTCATACCGAAGCGTCTGGTTCACCTGGAGTTGAATGTTCCGAAGATCCACGGATTTGAAGTTCTGCATCTCCGCGTGGATCGTGTATTCACCCGGAAAAAGGGTGTTGAACGAATACGCGCCCACGGCGTTCGTGGTCTCGACGGTCTTCACCGAAGTCCCCACGTTGGTAATGGTGATTTTGGCCCCGACAATTACGGCGCCGCTGGCGTCACGCGCCGTGCCTACGATACTGCCGTAGGTGGTTTGCGCGTTGCAGCGGGTAAACATGCCGAAAGTCAGGAGCAGTGCGCATATCGCAACGACTGCGCGTTTAACAGCAAAAGTACTCATGCGTCCTCCTCAATTGTGTTCGTGACGGCACCACTGTTCGTGTCCGCACCTCTTCACACCCCCTGCCGGGACTCGATACACAGAGTCCGGCCGATCGGCACGATTGCGAGGCGCAACAAGCCCCGGAATGTATCGATTTAGCGCAACCAATTTCATTTAGCGCACTCGACATCATATGACCGGATTACTGGTCGGCCATCCTAAGGAAAACGTTTGCAATTGTCAAGTGGAAATTGCGAACGACAGTCTGGAGGCTATTTCTACGTGCGTAAATAGTTGATTAATAAAGAAAACTAGCCAAACTGGAATGCGACGTCCACGCGCCATGGAACTCGGTCGCCTCACGGCAATGCGAGACCATGAATCCGGACCAAAGCCACGACTCAAACAGATTGCGGCGTGACCACTACGTCCATCCCAACCAGACTCGCTCCATGACCGAAGACGCCAGCAAATCTATGCAGCCGGCTGCGAGGCCCGCCCCGAGCGAGCTTCAAATACCGTCCGGATATCCGTTGCCGCATGGCGAATAATAACGATCGTTGCCGCGTGCGCGGCCTTGGGATCATGCCGGCTGATCGCTTCCACCAGCCCGTAATGCAGAGGTAAATCTCTGCCACAACCGCCGGGCACCTGCACCGATACATCTCGGCCAAGGCGCAAGGCCGTCCCGATCGATTGGATCATCTTGTTCAGGATTTCGTTGCCGCACGCCGCGATGATCTCATTGTGAAGGGCCAGGTCGGCCTCAATGTAGGCTTCCGCGTCTTCAACATTCTCTTCCATCCGCAAGTACCATGCTTTGACTCGCTCAATGGTCGCTTCGTCGCCCCGCTCCGCAGTCAGTGCGGCGGCCGCCGGCTCCAGAATCTCCCGAACCTCACTCATATTGCGAAGGAACAGTTCGTCCGCGCCAAATTCGCATTGCCAGTTCAGCACATCCGGATCGAAATGGTTCCAACTTGCGCGGTCGCACGATTTCATGCCCTGGCCGTGCCCAACCTCTACTAAACCCTTGGCCTCCAATACCTTCACGGCTTCTCGCAACACCGTCCGGCTTACCCCGAGCATGCGGCATAGCTCCGGCTCAGCCGGAAAGACGATGCGCTCGGTGCCCGCTCGAACTATCTCCCGTGCCAATCCATTCGCCACCTGAACAAACAGCTTGCTGCCCCGAATCGGTTGATCTGCGTCCACCGTCTTCAGATCTTGAAGGCCCTTCGCGAATGATTCCAATTGCAAGCCCATGGCACCGATGCTATCATCGCCGGTCATCATACGACTTTGCAGTTGAATCGAACGATCAACGCCGTCATCGGTCCTCGAACTGTCGCTTCCCTGGGGACAGAGCCGGGATGGCTCGGCAAGCAAAAGGGCAATTGGGGGCCGCTCCCACACCAGCCAGCCACCTTGTTGCCGCACATGAGGAAGACCATGATCAAAATCCTCCGGGTTCTGCTCGCAGTTCTCGCCCCTTCCCTGCTTCTCGTCCAAACCTCACCCTTATGGTCCCAGGATCAAACCTCCGCGGGATTCCACCTTGTGGCCGTCGACGACTGTGGCAATCCTGCCCAGGAAGCTCACCTGGTCGAAGGCCGCGACGGAGAGATTCCCGCCTTCCTCGCGCCCACGGCGAGTCCCGAGCAGAGAACCATCTCCGGAGGATCGGAAGTCGTCTACAAATACGCCGGGCTGGCCCCCGCCGCCCACTACAAGCTGCGCGTGGTAACCCTTGGCGACCATCCCGGCCAGGCCGTCAAGCTGAGCGCAGGTGGGCTTCTACTTGAATCGCGGTTGGAGCAGCCGGAACATCAGGCCGCCACGCGTGAGATCGAGATCCCCTCCTCGGCCCTTCAGAACGGCGTCCTGGAACTGAAGTTCGAAGCTGCCGGGCAGGGGGACATCGCGGTCAGCCTCATTGAGCTCTGGTCCACCGCCGCTGAGCTTGCCAACAACCTTCATCTCCAGGTCGGCGGAGATAGCCAGGGAGCAATCATCGGCGTCGTCACCGACTGGCTCAACCGTCCGGCCCCGCGATCCACTGTCCATGTCCAGCCGCCTGACTTCGCGGAAATCCGCGCCACCGCGGACGCGGCAGGCCGCTTCTCCATCCCGGCGCCTCGGTCGTGGCAATCCGCAGAGCCCCGGCTCGTCAACGTTCAGGCGGTCCGGGGAAACTACTCGGCAGCCTCAACCATCAATTCGCTTGAGATCTTTCCCCCCGATATCCACCTCACTCCGCGACCTACAGAAGACTGCATCCCCCGCCTCCACCGGCACGATTCAAGTCCCCGGCGAATGGGCGATGCAAGGCTACACGGTCCCCAGGGGCGGCGCAGCCGGATACTGGCGCACCGTCGAGATTCCCCGCGATTGGCAGGCAAAACGAATCAAGCTCAAGTGCGATGCCGCCTTCAGCCTGGCCGAGCTCTGGGTCAATGGCAACAAAGTCGGCCAGTACGAAGGCGGCTTTACGCCTTTTGAGTTCGACATCACCAACCAGATCGAAGCCGGCCAGAGCGCTGTCATCGCCCTGCGCCTCCAGCAAGACACCATGGCCGCCGACCTCTCCTCCATGATCAACTACGCCCAGCACGACTTGGGCGGAATCACACGCAAGATCTATCTGTTTGCCGTGCCCGCCGTGAATCTCTATCGCCTCCATGCCGAAACCCGATTCGACACCAGCTTCAAAGATGCCACCCTCCACCTCACGCTGGGTGTCGCGAATCAGTCTCAGTCCGCCGCCGAAGCAACCGAACTGCGGCTCCGTCTCACCGATCCTGAAGGCAAGCCCGTCCCCCTCCATCCGGATTCCGTGCGCCTGCCGGCATTGCGCGCTGGTGAGAACCGCGCACAGGCGTTGGATATTCCCGTCGCCCAGCCTCGGCACTGGGAGAACGAGCACCCATGGCTTTACAACCTGACCGCCGAACTGGTTGCCAACGGCTCTGTGCTCGAAACCGCCCAACGCCGCATCGGCTTCCGCCAAATTGAGATTCGCGGCAATCAGCTCATCTTGAATGGCCGACCCATCAAACTCCACGGGGTCGAAAGGCATGAGACCAATCCGGCGCGCGGCCGCTCACTGCAACCAGGCATGTGGGCCCAGGACGCCAAACTGCTCCACGAAGCCAACATGAACTACGTCTTCACCTCCCACTATCCCGTGCCCGAAGAGTTCCTCGACGCGTGTGACGAGGTCGGGTTGCTGGTCACTGAGGAGATGCCCTCCGTCTGGGTCGGATGGCAGAACGGAACCGGCGATGCGCCCAAAGGCAGCACCGATCCCCGCTACTACCAGACCATGGCCACCATCGATGCAACCGCCATCGAGAAAGACCGCAGCCATCCCTCCATCGTCTTTTGGCAGACCTGCGACGAGTGCATCTGGGGCAGAAACTATGCCAGCCTGATGTCCCTCTTTGCCGCCAGAGACTCCAGCCGCCCGGTTAACTTCTCCTATGAATCCGGCACCAGCAAGTTCTTCTCCCAGCACTACCCGTCCATCGATGAAGCCCGCAAAGCGCCCGCCGACAGCGGTAAACCCATCATCTACGACCAGTACTGCCACATCAATAACTACAACCGCCGCGAGCACTTCACCGATCCCGGCCTGCGCGACTACTACGGCAAAGCCATCGCCCCCATGTGGGACGCCATGTACTCCAACCCCGGCATCGCCGGCGGTGCCATCTGGGAGTGGAGCGACGACGTCTTCCAGCTTCCCCCTTCCGGCCACGAGCGCGATCGCTTCCAGGGCTACCTCGATCCCCAGAATGGCCGCTGGCTGGTCGGTTACGGACCCTGGGGCGTCGTCGATTCCTGGCTGCGCAAGAAGCCCGAGTTCTGGAACGTCAAAAAAGCCTACTCCCCAATACGCATTCGCGAGCACGAGGCCATCCCCGTCGATGCCACCGGCCGGTTGCATATCCCGGTCGACAATCGATACTTCTTCACCAATCTCAACGAATTGAAAATCGAATGGCTCTCCGGCCAATCCAAGGGAACCGCAACCGCCAATGTCCCACCGCAGTCCCAAGGCGTAATCGAGATACCCTTGCCGCAAGGCGCCGCCAACCACCCCGACCTGACTCTCAAGTTTTTCAACCGCGGTGAGCTCGTTGACGCCTACATCCTGCCCATCGGCAATGCGAGTCCGCTGCCCGCCGAAACAACTGCCGCCCCGCCTTCCCCCTCCGCGCCCCGCCTCGAGCAAAACGAAAAATCCTTCATCGTGCGCGCCAACAATGCCTACTGGGAGTTCGATCGCAAAACCGGATTGCTCGTAGCCGGTGGGCAATCCCCGCGCGCAGCCTCCGTCGTGGGCGGCCCCTCTCTTGCCATCACGCCCCTCGAACTTGCCCCCTTCGGCCAGATCTCCGGCCCCAATGTCCCCTTGCAGCCCCCCGCGATGAACTGGGTCGCGTCCAAAGTCGAGGCGCAAGTTGAAGCCGGCTCTGTCGTCCTCCGCGCCACCGGCAGCTACCCCGATTACTCCGGCGCCTACACCGCCCGCATCGACGGCGCCGGCCGCCTCACGCTGGACTACCGCTTCGAGTTCAGCGGCGCCGAGGCCCGCGTGCGCGAGATCGGCCTCTTGTTCGATGCGCCCGCCACCGCCAATGTCCTCCACTGGAAGCATCGGACCCAGTGGAGCTATTACCCCGATGGCCACATCGGACGCCCTGAAGGCACTGCGCCCGCCTTCCGCGACAGTTCCGCCTGGCCCGCTGCGGTCTGGGGCCAGACCCCTCCCTGGCCCTGGGAACTCGACTCCACCGCCGAAGGAACCAACGACTTCCGCAGCTCGAAATTCAACATCCTCTGGGCATCCCTCACCAACGCCCAAAACCAGGGCCTCCGCGTCGACTCCGACGGCCGCCAGTCCGTCCGCGCCTGGGTCGATCGCGACCGCGTGCGGCTCCTGGTCTCCGACTTCGCCAATGGAGGAAGCGAGGTCTTCCTCCGCAACACCCACTGGACCAACGACCAAAAGACCCTGCACAAAGGCGACGTAATCTCCGGTACAGTCCGCCTCACCCTCACCAGCGAGCCGCGGTAACCGCGCGATGTCCGCATCACAGAGGTTCGTTTTTGTTTTGAGAGCGCACACATTCAGCCGTGTCTTCGATGGGACTTCAGCCCATGAGAACTCATGAAAAAAACGAGATCCTCCAACCCGGCAACCGCTGAGCTCCCGTAGGGAGCGGTCGAAAGTAGCCCAGGACGAAGTCCTGGGTAGGCGTCACAAACAAGGCCCTCCAGCCCCGTCGGGGCGGCGCGAAAAATCAGGTTTTTCGACCCTGCCGTAAGCTCCGGAGCAACGTTTCTCCTGCGAATTCATTGCAATCGAGGGCGCCGCTGAACGACGCAATTCACGCAGGCCCCGCTCGCACCTGGCAGCATCCACTGCGCAAGCGCGGGTGCTGTTCCGAGCTACTTCTTCCCCGCAGACGAAACCGGCGCACTCTTCGAGTAGCTCAGCTTCAGCGTAACCAGCCCCACGTTTTCATAGAACGGTTTATCCACGAAGCCGGTGTAGAACAGCGTGAAAGTGTCATTCCCCTCCGCAATCAAGCCAAGAGGCGTGTTGATGCGGCTCGCCCAGCGAACGTTGGCTGTTGGCTGAAGGTCAACGCCAACCCCCTTGCTCCAGTGAATGCCGTCGCGGGAGACGCTGTAGCCCAGCGTTGTGGGATTATCCGCCGTTGGCACCGTCGAGCGTGCGTAGACGGCCAGGTAAGTTCCGTCCGCGGCACGCGTCACAATGGGATTCTCCGCAAATATTGTCTCCAGTTGCACGGGGTTCAGTTCCGGAACTCTCTTCCACGGGCCGGCAAGCGAGTTGGCCTTCGCCAGTCCCACTCTCCAGTGCTCAATGGGCAACTTCTCTGTATTGGCGCTGCCATAAAATCCATACCAGCCGTCGCCCACGCGATAGGGATAGATCGAGTCGGTGCCCTGCAATCCCTCCCACGGCTCGGACTCGGCGTCCGGCTTCAGAATCACGCCCACATCCTTATACGGTCCGCCGATGCCCGCCCGCCCTTTCACTTGCGAGACGGCGCGCCAAATCTGCCCGTCGAAATTTCCCCACCACACGGTGGGCGTGTCGGGCAGGCTGTTATAGGCCACATAGAACAGATTCCATCGTTCTCCGGCCGCGTCATAGACGGGCATCGGAGCCCAAAGAGAGGCGCGCGGGTCCGTTCCGTCATGGGCTCCGCTTGACTCGTACAACGTCGAAACCCGAGTCCAGTGAATACGGTCTTTGCTCGTCCAATGCGCCATCCTGGTCTTCACTGCCTGCGGATCGCCAACCACCTCCGTCGGCGTCATGTGATAGGTGTCGCCCACCTTCACCACCGTTCCGCCCTCAAAGCCGTACTTGTTGCCTTCCGCGCCCGGCGAATCCCTGGTCATCACCGGCGTATCGTGTGCCTCCACAAGCGTCAGCACCGCGTACTCCCCCGCATGAGCCCGCGCAACAGCAGCATGCGTCGCCGCCTTGCCCGCCGTCGCCGATTGAGCCTGGCCGTTAGCCGACAGCAGCAAAAATGCGCAGACAGCAACGAAAGAAATAAAGACCAGCGTTCTCTTCTTCACTTTTCGAATCTTCCTTCAGTTGCGGAGCTCAGAATCCTGATGCTCCGATGCAACCGGATGAGAGCATCTCTTCAATTGGTATCGAGTCAATCCTGTTGTCCTGGAGCCATCGCCAATGCCTGCAAGAACTTGTAGCGCCGGCCTCCCGGCCGGCTGGATCGTGGGTCTCCCGACCCACGATCACTCTGCACCGATAGGAGAGATGCTTGGCGGCAGCAATCCACCGTATCCCTCAGCCCATCGCGAAGACGTTACGCCGGCGACGCGTGCCACCGGCGCTGCTTCCCCTTACGCCTCCTCCACCAAATCGGTGAGCCGCAACTTCACCTCGTGCGTGGTAATCGCCGTCCCGGCGCCCGGCCCCGTGTAGTTGCCCCACTCCAGATCCGGATAGGCCCAGAAGTTATACAGGCTGAAACTCACTTGTCCATCCGCCAGCACTCCAGCGCGCGCCGCAAGTCCGCCGTCGCCTTCCGCGCGCACCCGAACGCTTCCGCCGCCCAGAATGCACGACGCCCACCAGATGTTCTCCTTCAGCGCACGAAAATCATTCGATGCCTCTGGACCACGCCCATCCTTGCCAAAGAGAAACACGTCGCCCACGTCTTCGGCCCACGCCCACTCCGGTTTGGCCCCGTACTTCAGCTCGGCGTGGCCCGGCCGTTTCAACGCAACTCCCTGCGGCCGCCCGATGTGATCCTCCGGATAAACCGACCACAGCGCCGTGCGCTTCCATGCCAGCTTCTCCACCGTCTGCGGCAGCACATACGCCATCCCCAGCTGCGTAGCTTCCTGCCGGTAGCCGTGCAGCCGATACAACGTGGTCATCAGCCCGGCCCCGTCAATCGTGATCTCAAGCTCTACCGGATAGCTCTCAATCCCCTCTGCATCCTTGAACTCGCCCGACGTACAAATCTTCGCCGCATCTCCATCCATGGCAGCTTCAAACTTCCTCAGAAGCCAGCTCCCCGTGAGCGGCCCCGTGCCCAGATCAACATAGGGGCCGCCGGCAATCACCGCTTGCTTGTCGAATCGCGCCTCGGCAATCAGTCCTGTCGCCCCGTTAAATGAAACAGAGAACCGCGGCCCGCTTACCACCACGCCGGCGACGCTCTTCTCCAGCTTCACCGCCCCCGGCTTCGGCGTCGCAACCGACGGCTTCCAGCTCCCAATCGCCAGTTTGAATTCATCAATCGACACCCCGCCGCGGAGGAAATCCAAATGCACCGTGTCCCCCGCCTTCCAGGCCTGCGCGGGAATCTCCAGATACCCCGACTCATGCGGCGCCAGGTTCACCTTCAGTTCCTGGCTCGCTCCCGAACCCCGCGCCCACCGGATCTCGATCTCGTTCAGGTCCGTGTGATCGAAGGCATTGCGAATCGGAATTGCCAGCGCCTCTCCATCTTTGGGCGCCGCCATCGGCCGATCCTCAATGCGAATCGGTGAGTAGGCTTTCTTGGTCAGCCAGTACTCCGGCTTCTCCCGTCTCCAGCCGTCGATCACCCCCCACGCACCGTACCCCGCCGGCCCGTCCGGCAGCAAAAATATCTCGTCAATGCCGGCCCAGATCGATCCACCCAAACAGCCGTCCGACGAAATGAACTTCTCGCCAAACTGCTTGATGCTCTTCCCCCAGTACGAGCGCACGCCCGGATCGCGCCGCAGCGTGGGCAGGTTATAGCACGACACATGCGCGAACTCGTCGTTCAGCACCGGGTTCGTGCTGCTGCTCAAATCCGAGTTCACGCTTGCATAATGCTTGCTGAAGATGTCCACCGGCAGCTCCAGCGGAGTCGTCTCGGGATAGCTGAAAATCGTAGGCCGGCTCGGGTCATGCTTTGCTGCGAACCGGCGCTCCTGCGCGAAGTTCGTTCCCCATTGGCTCTCGTTACCCAGCGACCAGAAC
>Ga0302320_10020016_pt1 | contig 13390 bp, 12 predicted proteins | sample Bog_T0_3_FD_202130 | JGI IMG/M metagenome (GOLD analysis project Ga0302320, IMG submission 202130) | Peat permafrost microbial communities from Stordalen Mire near Abisko, Sweden - Bog_T0_3 | ecosystem: Environmental > Terrestrial > Soil > Wetlands > Peat | place: Sweden: Abisko, Stordalen Mire...
GACTTGGCGTCCAATGGGTGGGCGACCACATCCGGCCCCGCGTCCGCGCGCCTGAGAGCTGGCACTGGCCGGTGGGCGCAAGCCTCTCCATGGAGGCCGGCTACCAGCGCGCCCTCTTCTCCCCCGACACCTGGACCTGGGAGATTCGCCCCATCGTGGACAAGCAGAAAGGGCCCTGGTACTTTGCGGTGAATCCGGCGCTGGAACGCACCTGGCACGGCCCCGACGTGAACCTGGGCCTGGACTTCGCCCCGGCCGCAAAGATCAGCTACGACTTCACAAAGAAGATCACCGGCGGCCTCGAGTACTACGCCGACTACGGCAGCCTGACCCACATCGCCAGCCTGCACAATCAGCAGCAGCAACTCTTCCCCGCCATCGACCTCAACGTCTCTCCGGACTGGGAGATCAACTTCGGCGTGGGCATCGGACCCACCGCAGCCACGGACCACTGGATCGTCAAAGCCATCGTCGGCCGCCACTTCAACTGGAAGCAGCGCAAATAGCTCCGGCTATCCCACCAACTCCAGCGCCCGGATCGTCTCCCTGCGCACCGTCAGCCGCTCCACCAGGTCCGTCCGCACCTCATACCCGCGTCCCGGCGTATCCGGAATCCTGATCTCGCCCGCCGCGGACACAGTTACCTCCGGCTCGATGATGTCCTGCGCCCAGTAGCGCGCTGAAGCCGAGATATCCCCCGGCAGCGTGAAGTTCTCCAGGCTCGACAGCGCGATGTTGTGCGAGCGGCCAATGCCCGTCTCCAGCATCCCTCCGCACCAAACCGGGATTCCCCTCTCCTGCGCCGCGTTGTGCACCGCAATCGCCTCGGAGAATCCGCCTACGCGTCCCAGCTTTACGTTGATGATCTTGCAGGACTGCATCTCAATCGCTGCCAGCACGTCCCGCCGGTTGCGAATCGACTCATCCAGGCAGATCGGCGTCTGCAGCCGCTTCTGCAGCATCGAGTGGTAATAGAAGTCGTCATACCAAAGCGGTTGCTCAATCATCAGCAGGTCAAATGCGTCAAAGCTTACCAGGTGGTCGGCGTCCCGCAGCTTGTAGGCAGAGTTGGCGTCGCAGCTCAGCATAATTGCCGGCCAGCGGCTGCGCACCTTCTCAAACACCTCCACATCCCAGCCCGGCTTGCACTTCAGCTTGATGCGCTGGTACCCGGCCGCAAGCTCCTTCTCCACAATCGCCATCAGCTCGGGAATCGACGCCTGAATTCCCAGCGAAACGCCGCAGGCAATCGTGTCCCGCACGCCACCCAGCAAGTGCGCCAGCGATACCCCTTCGCGCTGCGCCTCGATATCCCAGATGGCGTTCTCCAGCGCAGCTTTGGCCATGCGGTTTCCGCGCACCAATCCAAATATCTTGGGGCACTTGCCCCCGTGCTCCGGCGGCTGGGCCAGCAGCATTGGTCCCAGTTCCTGCGTAATCACCGTCCACGCGCTGTCGGTCGACTCCGCAGAGAAGTACGGATGTTCCCCGGCCGTGCACTCTCCCCAGCCGGTCAGCCCTTCGGATTTGATCTCCGCCAGCAGAACCCGCCGGTTCCGCGTGACCCCAAAGCTGGTTTCAAACGGGCGCACCAGCGGCATATGCACTTCGCGCAGAACAATCTCATCGATTCTCATAAGTGATTACGTTCCTTGGGGACCTTGTGACTTCTCCGAACCGGTCAATCGACTCAGTTCGAAGACACCATTTCCTTCTCCATCCCGGACGAAGCCAACTACGGCCAACCCCTGGGAAAACGCCTGTTGAAACTTGCGGCGGTTCTCCAACTGAACAGCGAGGGCTCGCTCCCTGCCAGCTTCCGATGCCTTCCACTGATAGATGGCGGCCGGAACCAGAATGCGCTCCTCAATTGCCTGCTCGACTACCGGGCGACCTTCCAGAATCGCCTTCACCATTGGCGAATCGAGCTGCCACTCCGCAACCAGCCGGTCTGTCGGCAACCCACCTTGCAGTCGAGATGAGGATACACCATAGAAATCCACCTGGTAACCGCGAACAATGGCTCCAAGTTTGTGAATATTCAGATACGCGTTCTTGATCTCCAGCGGGTCAAACGTCCACTCCATCCGCCGAATGCCGCGGGCCAGCGATTCCTGCCGTTGCTCCACCTTCAGCCGCATTCCCAGGCCCTTGTCGCGGTATCCCTCGCGCACCGCCAGCATGTGCGAGTGCAGATAGGCCTGCGGCTCGCCCTCGCCCGTCTTCACTCCCGGAAGCGAGAACACAAACCCCACCAAAGACTCCGGCCCGCCCTCCGGCAACGCTCCGGGCAGCCCGGTATCGAACGCGCCCATCACCTGCCCGCCAATCTTCTGCGCCACCTTGAACAACTTGCGCGGAATCACGTCGCTCGCGTCGTAGCCCCAGGTCTCCACTTGCATCCGGACGCAGGCTTCCAGCTCTTCAAATCCCTCGCACCGCCGAATCAGGATCATGGCCGCTCTCCCTGCTGGGAGATGCGCCTCGCCAGGAAGCGCAACTTGGCGGTAGGCCGGGGATGCATCCCCGGCACAAAGCCAATCAAATCAGGGTGGGCTTCAGCCCCTGAGGAATGATCGCCGCTGAATTCAATCACAACGCACCTGCGCCTTCTGCCTGCTCCGCCAGCTTCCGCTTGGCCCCCGCCCACAGCGCCTCCAACTCGTCCAGAGACAACTCCTCCAGCGGCCGCGCACTCGCAACCTCCATCTCCCGGAACCGCTGCCGGAACCGCAGATTGCACCCGCGGAGCGCCATCTCCGCATCCACGCCCAGATGCCGCCCCAGATTCACCACGGTAAACAGCAGGTCGCCCAGCTCTGCCTCCACCGCAGGCTTCCGCGCCGGATCGGCCGACGCAGCCTCCGCCTCCAGCTCCGCGGTCTCTTCAACGACTTTGGGCAGCAGGTCGCGCCAGCCCGCCCAGTCAAACCCGGCCTTCTGCGCCTTGGATCCGAGCTTCGCCGCCTCAGCCAGCGCGGGCATCGCACGCTGCACGCCGTCCAGCCGCGACGCAAACTCTTCGGCCTCGCCCTTCCCCCGCTTTTCAGCAATCTTGATCTCGTCCCAGTTCCGCAGCACCGCCGCCGACGAACCCTCCACCGCCGCATCCACGTCCGCCCGGTTCCCCGCCGCACGCGAAGCCTCTTCGCCAAACACATGCGGATGGCGGCGAATCAGTTTGTTGTTCAGATGGCCCAGCACATCGGCAATGGTGAAGTGCCCTTCGTTCGCCGCCATCTCCGCGTAGAACAGCACTTGCAGCAGCAGGTCGCCCAGCTCTTCGGCCAGATGCGGAAAGTCCCTCCGCTCAATGGCGTCAAAGACCTCGTAGGCCTCTTCCAGCGTGTATTTGCGAATGGTGTCGAAGTTCTGCTCGCGGTCCCAGGGGCAGCCGTCCGGAGCCCGCAGCCGCGCCATGATCCCCACCGACTGCTCAAACAACGCCGCCGCCCGCGCCGGGTCGGTCGCAGTCTGTGGCTTTGAATCTTCTGCTGGAGAACGTTCCGCCGGAAGGTCCATGCCCCTCCAGTCTACCCCGCCGCCGAGCGCCCGCGACCGGCCTCGCGTCTAAAGAGCCGTATACTCATCTATCCAATGATTCGACTTCTCGGAACGACATTTGCGGCGTTGCTCGGCCTCGCCTTCGGCAGCTTCCTCAACGTCTGCCTGAGCCGCTGGCCCCAGGGCGAAAGCATCGTGTGCCCCCGCTCCCACTGCCGCAACTGCGACCACGCCCTCGCCTGGTGGGAGAACATTCCACTCCTCAGCTGGCTGGCCCTCCGAGGCCGCTGCCGCAATTGCAAAACTCCAATCGGTTGGCGATATCCGATGGTGGAACTGGCGGTGGGCGTGCTGTGGGCGCTGGCTGCCTGGCGGGCGATAAATCCAACCGACATCCTGGGCGTGTCTTCTGAAGAGCTGCCGATGGCGCTGATCGCCCTCATCTTTAACTTGTTCTTCTATTGGTCCCTGGTAGCTCTCGCGGTGCTCGACGCGGAACACTTGTGGCTGCCGAATTGGCTCACCTGGCCCGGCATCGTAGTTGGCTACTTGCTGCTTAATCTTCAAGTCGATCTGGACGAGGCCGTCCTCAAGATCGGCATGGGCCCGTCTTATGCTGCTGCTTCAAGGTTGCTTGAAATCCTCGCCGCCGCCGCCCTCATCCTCCTCATCCGATGGACCTACAAGCTCATCCGCCACCGCGAAGGCCTCGGCCTCGGCGACGCCAAGCTCATGGCCCTGCTCGCCGCATGGCTCGGCTTCCCCGGCGCGCTCCTCGCCTTTGGCCTTGCTGTTCTTCTCGGCTCCGCCGTAGCCCTGGCCATGCTCGCCCAGCCCGCATCCCCCGGCCAATCGAAAGAATGGGCCGCCCGCAAGCTCCCCCTGGGAACCTTCCTCTGCATCGGCGGCATCGTCAGCAGCCTCTGGGGTCAGCCCATCATCGCCGCTTATTTGCGCTTGTCCGGCCTTTGACCGCCTTGCAATGCCTTCTAGTTGTTCGGTGTCGCAGCCGCTGGTTGGCCGGAGACGAGCTTCTGCGCCCCCGCTACCGCAGGGTCCTTCAGCACCTTGCGCGCTTCCTTCCCGTGCGGACCGTCCGGATCGTACTCCAGCAGCTTCTCGTAGTGTACCCGCGCGCTCGCCAGATCACCCAGGTGCCGCTCGCTCTCGGCCAATCCCCAGTACACGTCGGGATTCTCCGGGTCCAGCACCATGGCCGACTGGAAGCGCGAGAACGCCGCCTTCCAGTTCTTCTTGTCCAGGTAGTACATGCCCACGTTCAAATCCGTGGAGGAGTTCTCCTTGTGCGCCTGCTCCTTTACGGCCATCCTCCTGTGCTTCCCCGGTTCATCCGTATCCGCCGCAGGCAACAGTCCTTCCATCCCCTTCAGGCTCGAACTGCTCTCCTCGTCCTGCGCCGCAACATCCGGAGCAGGATCGTCCGGGCTGCGCACCGGGTCGGTATCGTCGCCGCGCAACGGGCTCCGGCTGCTGTCCCAGCTGTTGTCCACATCGCTCAGAGTCCCCTGCGCCCGGGCCGCTGCCGCCGTGGACGGCAAAACGGGAACCGCACTCGTGTCCTCGGGAAACGGATTCGAGTTCGACTCCGCAGGCTTCTGGGCCGGCTTGCTTTGCGACTGTCCGCTGCCGCTCCCGCCCGCCGGACTCTGCGCCGTCAGCCCCGCCGTCATCGCCAGTCCGCCCGCCAGTGCGAGCCCAATCAGTAAGCCCCGTCCCATTTCGCCCCTTCACTACCCCTTCAATGTTACGATGCGGTTCAGACCCGTTCAAAGGAAACCACCGCAAATTCGCATGGGACTCATCATCCGCTCTTCGTCCATTCACGCCGCCGGCTGCTACACCACAACCCCCATCCGCAAAGGCGCGCGCGTCACCGAATACACCGGCCCTCGCCTCAGCAAGCAGCAGGCTGATGTGGCCTATGAGGAGTCTCCCATCACCTACCTGTTTGGACTGGGAAAGGGCGACATCGTCATCGACGGCCACGCCACCGCCATGTTCATCAACCACAGTTGCGACGCCAACTGCGAAACTCGCGAAATCAGAAACCGCGTCTGGATCGTCGCCATACGCGACATCGCCCCAGGCGAAGAAATCACATACGACTACTGCCTCTACGACGGCGGAGACGATGAAGCCATCTGCAACTGCGGGGCCAGGACATGCCGCGGCAGCATGTACTCCCCCCAGGAACTCCGCCGCCGCAAGGCGGCTGCTAAAAAAATGGCTGCCAAAAAGGCAGCCGATAGCCAGCGCAAGACACGATAAACAGGAAGACGCTCGAAGCCCCAATCCAGGAAGGCATAGCCCGTTCCAGCGTCGGCGCAAAGCCGTTGAGAAACTCAATCGGAAGTATCCGATTCGCCGAAGATTGCGGCGGTTCCGGCTGCCTGTCCAACACGCAGTCGGATACTGGCAACCTCTCAAGCCGCCCGCGCCCCCGTTCGCAAACCGCTCGCACTCAACCACCCAGCCTTCGAACTCAGCCGACGAACTCCAACTCCTCACCCGCTCCCTCAGGGTACCTGACCCGGTCCATGAAGAGTTGATAGTGCCGATCGTTCTCCAGCGTTGCCAGGATCGGGTCGGATCGGTATCCCAAACTCCAGAGCGACCCATCGCGATAGGCCTGCTCCAGCCGCTTAATTGCTTCCTGGATCTGATCCAACCCAATAAGAACCAGTGCGATCGCGTAGGACTCCTCATGCATGCTGTGGACTTTCGGGTCTATCATCGCAGACAGAATCTCCGTCGCCCTCTTCCTGTTGCCCAGCATGCCGTGCAGGTACCCAAGCGCGCCAAGCAGCATCGCGTTCTGAGGCGAGGCCGCCGCCATCACTCCCAGTCGTCCCGTCAAGGCGAGCGGCTCTTCGAGTTGGATCAGGCAAAGAGCCTCAATTGCATCCACAACCGGCCCCGAACGTCCGCTCGCTCTGTACTGCCGGATATGCAACAGAGCATTGGCGTACTCCCCCGCAAGGTACTGGCTCCAGCAATACCAGGCCATCGCAGTGCAACTCAACGCGCAGCTCTGCTCGGCCTCCAGCAGAAGTGCCGCCGCCTCGCCTAGCGATCCTTCCGCGAGGTGAAGCACAGCGCGGCCAACCATCGCGCGCGTGGTCAGAGGCTTGACGTCGCAGGCTCGATCGAAGCCCCTTCGAGCCCCCTCCCAGTCCCGGTCACAGATCATCATCAGCCAGGCGGCCGCGCAGTGCGCCTCGGGCTGTTCCGGAGCAATCTCCAAAGCCCGCCGTACAGCCATTTTCGCTGCCGTGTACGCAGCCTGCGGACGCACAATGCTCCACAGCCCCTCGGCAATCAGCACAGACGACAGGCCCGCAAATGCAGCAGCATTGCATGGATCGGTTTCAATGGCCTCGCGCAGAATGCGGGCAACCGCACTCAGGTTCCTATACGAGAGCGTCTCCCACATTTTGGATGCAAGAGCGACCAACTCGGCAGAACGAGCCTTGGCCGAAGCTGGAATTGCGGAGAAATCGAGAATGTTCCTGGCTGCCGTTACCCCTTCGCGCTCCGAAGCAGATGCTATCAGCAGTGGAACTCCAACCTCGGATGGCTCGGTCGCCGCAGGCAGCCCGCGATACCTCATCCAGTGGTCCAACTCCTCCGCATAGGCGAAGACTGAGCCGCTCTCTCCGCCAAGCCGGTGGACCGGAAGGTTGTACTTTGCATGCCATCGCTGGACCGTCCGGCTGCTGCGTCCAAGATGCTGGGCAATCGATTTCCAGGAATCCACTCTCTGGTGCGTCTGGGATCCGTTTGTCGGCTTGACGTTCATCTCCTCGGCTCTCCCTGTGGATCAACGCGCTGCCCAGGCGGCAGTTACTTAAAGATAGGCGCCAAAGAGCTCCACACGGATTACCCGGCGCCTTCTAAGTTCATTTGATAGCACTGAATATCTCGTGGCACCATATGAAGACAAACACTGAAAGCCGGATCGCCACAGTGATTTGCGCCACCTCAGCCTCTGTCAACACGCAGTAGATTGAGCCATCATACGCCAAACAGCCTGTCAGGCTCTCATCGCAGAGCTGTTGCGAAGACACTAAGGTAATACGTTCGTCCTGCAGCATCCTGGCCGTATCTAATGTGACTTCAGCTCGATGGCCTCCACCGGGCCGCCGGACTATCCGCCGCGCCCCTGATTTCCGCTCCCGGGCGTCAGTCTGGATCGACTCTTCCCTTTCCTCGAGAACGAGCCAGAGACCCGAATCTGACAGGATCTCTACAAAAACAAGAAGAAAACTGAAATGCGGTGAAACTCACTGTCATCTCTTGGCGTAATACGACGTTCATTTTCCGGCCTTGCTGAACCAGACTTGGACTAAGATATTCTCACTACCAAAGCATGACATGGACGTGGCAATGTTATGCATATTGCGTAAGTAGTAAACAAGGTAACCTGTCCTCCAGCGTCACATCAAGACGGTGATGCTGAATCCGGAGCACCAGATATCGCCCAATTGCCTCCACCGCTCTGCACTCAAGTTGAAATGGCCTCATGCATCCGGCGTTCCAGGTCGATATGCAATTCAACCCCAGGCTGTGCGCTGGGATACTCGTCAGCAGGAGAAGACCCTTGGGCACTCCCCAACCGACACGGGCCGGCATCAGCCTCGAAAGACGAGGGTTACCGGACGATGAGCGCCACACTCCCGGCGCTCATCCCGGGGTTGGCGGCTTCTGCTTTGACCGCAGGGTCTCTTCGAACCGCACAACAATCGGACGGTCTGCCGGAGCGCGTCTGCATCTCTCAAACCATCCGAGAGCACCGATACACACAACGAGCTTGCGTCTCCGCATGGCGGACACAAGAAGGCCGGCGCAATGCGCTACAGTTACCTCCCCCAGATCTCTCTGGCAGCCGTGGAGCTCTGCGCCGGCCTTGTTAATCCATACCCCCGTCCCCTATATTGGAGATGGCATCGGGAGTTCGTTCGGTCACCCCACCGAGCGGGTCATGAATGATCCGCATTTCGGCCGATCAGGCCGGGCGCTCTGCATCGAGCCAAGAGCAGTATCAAAACAAAATTCGACACCAACGAATCCACCGGTTTCTGCATCGAACCAAATGAAGCGCTTTCGTGCTCCGGCACATTCCACCCCCAGGAGTGAGCAATGCATAGCAGTCCGTGGTACGTTCTCCATGTCCTCTCGAACCATGAAAAGCGTGTTGCGCAGCACCTGATTGTGCGGGATGTAGAGCACTACCTCCCGCTCTATACCGAGCGCGTAAAGTGGACCGATCGCAGCGTCGTTACGGAACGGCCGCTCTTTTCTGGCTACGTCTTTGCCCGCTTCCCCCTCCAAACCCGAGTCACAGTCATCTCCACCCCCGGCGTCCTTCGCCTCCTGGGAGACGATGAACGGGACATGGTCAGCGCTGAGGAGTTGGACCAGATCCGCGAAGGCCTTACCGCGGGCTTGGCCCTCCGCCCCCATCACAGCCTTCCGATTGGATCACGCGTCCGTGTGCGCGATGGAGTTTTCGCAGGGGTAGAGGGCAAGGTCACTGAGCTCCGCCATCAGTGCCGCGTGGTCATCACCCTGGCCGCAGTCCGCCAGTGCTTTTCGCTGGAGTTGGCGCTCAGCGATCTGGAAGTCTTGGACAAGCCGGCCGCGAAGCCCGCGCCAAGACAGATCCCGGCATACGTCTGCTGAGCTGAGGCGTCAGGCAGCGGTAAGATCCTCGTCTTGCCCGTCGGCGCCGAAGTCAACGCGCGAACCACCACACTCTGAAAACCTCTTCAGGCAGGAGATGGCCTTTGCATCATGCTCAAGAGGCGCGGCATGTGGCATTGGCTGGAGTTCTTCGAGGGCTCGGCTCCTGAGGTAATCCCCAACGGCTCTCCAGCAGAAAGTGTGCCCAGTCCGCTATCGCCCTCGAGATGCTTGCCGGTGGGCTGCCGGACAGTATCGTACTCTATCCTCGCAGCTCCAGGACAGGGATCCCGTCTGCACGGAAACCCTTTTCAATCGGAATGCGAATCTCTCCATGAATCGCGGTGAACGCCACTGCCCTTCCGTTGGACAAGGGCCTCACGTTGGCTATCCTGCGGCGCAGGCCCTTCAGGTGAACCTCCTTGGAGGACCCATCCATCACAAAGACATAAATGCTTGCGCCCCGCTCAGTGGTGCGGTATTGCGGTTCACCCTGGGTGGGACCATAGGTGCTGCCGTAGATCGCTGCGGCATTCTTCTTGACCCATCTGCCCAGAGCTTCCATGCGTTCTACGAACTCCGGTTGAATCTGGCCGTCCGGTTGAGGGCCAACGTCAAGCAGAAAATTGCCGCCTCGGCCGATGATCTCCACCATCGACCGGATCAGCATCTCTTCGCTCTTGAAGTTGCGATCCTTGTCGCGGTAGGCCCAGGTGTCATTGATGGTCATGCAGGCTTCCCAGGGCTGAAACTCGTCGGGACGCGGCACCCGGATGGGTTGGTTGTCGGCTGTGCTGTGATCCGGTCTATCCATCCGGATGCCCTTCACCGGAATGGCCTTGGGAATGAACTGCTCTGGAGTGGTGAAGTCGCCAGGCACGCCCATTCGATTATTCACAAGTGCCGCCGGCTGCAGACGCCTGACCTCATCGACAAACCGCTGACCGTCATAGCGTGCCTGCGCATCGGAGTCGACCGCGTCGAACCATACTTCGGCGACCGGTCCATACTTTGTGAGCAACTCGTGCAACTGCAGGCCCATCTATTCCAGATAGAGCGGCCACTCAGGCCGTTCCGGCTGGCCTCGATATTTGGCAGATGAGAGCTTGCTCGTATCGCGATAGCCCGGGTGGCATCTGCTTTCTGTGGCAAGCCTCGGATAGCTGGCGCACGATGTCTCTACCGTAGGGCGTGCGGGTAATTTTGTAATCGGTGTACTCGGAGTCAAACATGCAGAAGCCGTCATGGTGTTTGATGGTAAAAACCATGTACCGCTGGCCGGCATTTCGGGCAAGGTCTACCCATGCCTCGGGGTCGAATTTCACGGGGTTGAATCGCGCGGGCAATGCGCGATACTCAGCCTCTGTGATCTCACCGTTCGGCACGAGAATGGGCCAGGAGGCTTCAACACCTGCCGCTGAATACGGACCCCAGTGGATGAACATGCCGAACTTGTCATCGCGCTGCCATGCAATTCGATCTGGCCCTCCCACCAATGCACTGAGCTGTCGAGTCCTGGCTGCCATTGCGGCCGACCCCATGCCGGCAAGAAACGCTCTTCTGCTGCACAACCTCTTCATCAACGCCATGATGTTTCCCTTTTCGCTGAAAACTCCCCTTCCGGCCTGCTACTGTCCGGAGAGCATGTTGTAGAACACGAGGTCGCTGAACGCATTGTCCAGATCGACAGGGTATCCAGGCGCAAGAAAAATCTCACCCTTGCCGTATTGCACGCTGCCCAGGAGGGTCGGAAGCTGGTCCGGGCGCTGGAACTGGGCGCCGTAGGAGGTCTGCGGGTAGGCACTCTCAAAGGGCGCAAAGCCTTTGGATCCTCCGGGACTTCCCAATTGTTGGCGCCAATCGTTAAGCAGTTGGGAATGGACCGGAGCGGATCTGGGATCGTGTGGTATACGTATTCCCGACAGAAGATTCGAAAAAATCGGCAGCCTGAAGCTTCCAGTGGACCCGATACCCACTGGATGCCAGAAGGTTCCGGCAAGGCGGACACATACGCATGAAAACCAGAATCGATCTCGCACAGATGCTCGCATTGGCTCTCACTCTGACTGGCGGCGCGTGCACCATGGCGCAACCGGCTGCGGCGGGGCCCGGTGCGGCTCCGCCCCGGCCACAAGGCCCCTGTGACATCTACGCCGCCGCCGGCGATGCCTGCGTGGCGGCCCATAGTACCACCCGCGCGCTGTACGGCTCTTACAACGGCCCGCTCTACCAGGTGCTGCGCCAGTCCGACGGCAAGACCCTGGACATCGGCATCGTCCAGCCCGTTGCCGAGCCGTTTCCGGATGCGGGCGGATATGCCGACGCGCCCACCCAAGATGCCTTCTGCGCCAACACCTACTGCTGGATCACCACCATCTACGACCAGTCTCCCCGGCACAACGATCTCACCCAGGCGCCCCGCGGCGGATTCAGCGGCGCGGCCCTGGGAGGATTCAACAACATTCCGATTGCCGATATGGCGCCGATCACGATCATGGGCCACAAGGCCTACGGCGTTTTGATTGAACCCGGCATGGGCCTGCGCCATGACGACGCCAGCGGCACCGCCGTGGACGACCAGGCCGAAGGGCAGTACTGGGTCATCAACGGCAGACACTTCAACTCCGGATGCTGCTTCGACTACGGCAACGCCGAAATCGACAGCCGCGACGACGACAACGGCACCATGGAGACCGCCTACTTTGGCAACGCGCCCTTCTGGTTCCACTCCACCTCCAGCGGCCCCTGGATCATGACCGACCAGGAGAACAACCTGGTCGGCTGCGTCAACTCGGACGGTTCCAAAGTCTGCAACCTGCCGAGCATCCCCTGGCGATTCGTAACCGCGATGGCCAAAGGCGAGCCGCACCACTGGACTTCGATGGGCGGCGATGCGCAGCAAGGTCCGCTCTCCGTCATGTTCGACGGCAAGCGCGTCAATGCGACCTACGATCCGATGCGCAAGCAGGGAGCCATCCTCCTGGGCAATGGCGGCGACAACAGCAACAGTTCTGCGGGCACTTTCTATGAGGGCGCGATGACCGCCGCCGGAAGCTTTCCGGCCGACGCCACCGACCAACTGGTGCAAGCCAACGTTGTGGCTGCCCGGTATGACGCGCCCCGGCTGAGCCTGGCGCCGGCCGCGGCACTTGCTGCTCCGTCCGGCCTCCAGACCTTCGCCCCGGGCACAACGCTGCAGACCACGGTGACCTTTTCCAACACCACAGGTGCACCCGCAGTTGGCGTCGAGTTGAGCCTCGCCGTGCCCGGCCAGCAATGGAGCACCGTCGTTGCAGGAACCAATCAGGCGTCGAAGACCTTTGCGGAGCCGGTGATGGCGGGCACAAGCGTGAGCGCGACCTTCAGCGTTACCTCAGGACCAAAAGCTTTCAACGGCGACCTGGTCGCCAGTGCCACATGGACGAGCGCGCCCAACGGCAGCAAAATCTCCGAGGCCGCCGTCGAGAAGGTGCGCAACGCGAGCCCGATCCGGATCAACGAATTCCGCATCGGCTCTGGCGCCGCCAATACAACGGATTCCTTCATCGAGCTGTATAACGCGGGCTCTGAGAGCACGGACATCTCCAACTGGACCCTGACCGGGCGCCCCGCCCAGCAGGCCATCTTCTCGTCCGTAAAGATTCCAGCCGCGACCAAACTCGCAGCTCATGGTTTCTATCTACTCGGCCTCGCCAATTCCGGCCTGGCGGTTGCGGCGCATGCCGGCGACATTACGATCCACGTCAGAAACACAACCGGCATGTCGGTAGGCGACACCCTCAGCATTGGCTCCGGCTCCGCCACCGAATCCCGCAAGATCGCAAGCCTGGGAACGGCGGCCAGTACCCACACGACCCTGTGGCAGCCGCTCCCCGAGGGGCCGGTGATTACGATCCCCCCCGGCGCGACAAACGTGCCCGTGGCCAGCGTTGAGGGCTTCGTGGTGGGCCAGAAGATCGCCCTCGGCCGTGGCGCCACGTATCCCTCCGTCGCAAGAGATCGGGAGCAATTCGAGGTCGCCACGGTCACCGCGGTCGGCAAGCCGGGCACGCAAGCTTATCTGGCCCAGGACGCGCCGGCCGGAGCGGCCAACCTCCAAGTGACCTCCGTCTCCGATATCTCGGCAGGTGACAAGATCAGGCTGGATATCGACAGTGTTGGCCATGGGATCGAGACCGTGACA
>Ga0302320_10020017_pt1 | contig 13390 bp, 13 predicted proteins | sample Bog_T0_3_FD_202130 | JGI IMG/M metagenome (GOLD analysis project Ga0302320, IMG submission 202130) | Peat permafrost microbial communities from Stordalen Mire near Abisko, Sweden - Bog_T0_3 | ecosystem: Environmental > Terrestrial > Soil > Wetlands > Peat | place: Sweden: Abisko, Stordalen Mire...
ACGGGAGAACCGCGCCGGCATCGTGCTCGAGTCGTTTCGCTCGGTGCACGCGGGCGTCGCCGAGATAATCGATCGCCTCGGCGAGTTTCGCGCTAGCATGGCGCACATCAAGAACCGCGCCGTCTTCGAAATACCCGAGATCCTCGACCGCATCATGCAGATCGCGAAGCCCAACGAATCAAGACCCGTGAGCCGAGTCGACACTCGAGGGTCGGTCCGGCTCAATTGACCACGTTCCTGCTCGCCTTCGGCGCGCTCTTTTCCATCGTCAACCCGCTCTCGGGCGCCTTCATCTTCTTCGGCGCCACCCAGGGCATGGAGCCGAAGACCCGCGCCGCGGTGTCGCGCTGGGTGGCGATCTACGCCTTCTCGATCGTCGCGGCCTCGCTCTACATCGGCGCCTACGTGCTCATTTTCTTCGGGATCTCGATCCCGGTCCTTCGGGTCGCGGGCGGCATCATCGTGTCCATGTCGGGCTGGCGCATGCTGAACGAACCCGACGCCACCGAGCAGCGCCGCAGCGAAGCGCCCTCCTACCCGCGCTCCATCGACACGCCGCCGAGCCGGCTCGCCTTCTACCCGCTCACCATGCCGCTGACCACCGGGCCCGGCACCATTTCGGTCGCCATTTCCATCGGCGCCGGCCGGCCGGCGGGCTTTAATCCCGCGCTGATCTCGTTCTTTCTGCAGACCGTGGCGGCCGCGCTCCTGCTCGCGCTCGCGGTGTATTTCCTCTACCGGCATTCGGCGCGCATCGCGGATTTCATCGGCGCGACCGGCACCACCATCATCGTGCGGCTGTCGGCGTTCCTGCTCTTTTGCATCGGCATCCAGGTGTTCTGGAACGGCGCGGCGGAGCTTTTGGGCCGCGTGTCGTTCGGCACCACCGGGGCGGGCTGACCTCAAAGAGCTTCCACACCGGTGCGGCAGCCGGGGTCACGATCGGCGCCTACCGGCCTCAGTCCGAGTTGCCGGGCGCCGCGCAGGCGCGCGGCCGACCCTTGGCGCCCTCGAGCGGTGGGCCCGCGCGCAGCGCCACCGCGAGGCGCGCATTATCCGAGCGCATGCCGACCGGCCCGTCGAAGCCCGATGCCGCCGCGCCGACGCCGCCCTCCCACACCGGCGCCTCGTCGATGAACACGCGCATCACCGCGCCGTCGAGTTCGGCGCGCAGGGTGCGCGTGTCGCCGGGCTCGAGCCGCGGTACCGGTGCGGCGCGCCGCGGCTTCACATTCTCGTAGCCGCGGTTGCCGCACGCGGTGCTGGTATGCGCGCCGTCGTTGCGCTTCACCGAGACGACGATCTTCGCTTCGGGCTCGAAGCGCCACATCACGTAGAGCAGATTGCACGGATCGCCCGCCTCGAGCTTCAGGCCGAACTGGCGCCTCATCTGCCCCGAGCCCAAGGGCACATCATGCAGGGTGGCGCCTAAGTACGTGAACCGGGCTTCGATGAGCTGGCGGGTGCCGTGATTCACGGTGGCGCGCATCTTGGGGCTGTCGACTGCCAGGCGTCCGGCCTCGAGCGGCGTGACCTCCCCTTCCGTCACGCAAAGATCGCGGACCGTGACCGGAACGAGCGCCGGCGCCGCGGAGCCCGCCGTCGAGGCGGCCATCGCGACCATGAGTGCGGATGCTCGATTCACGCCATGCCCCTACCTCCGCCCGGTGCGCACCAGCGCCGTGGTCCCGGTGCTTTGAATCATAGTACGCTGCGCGCGTCCCCATGAAAAAGCCCGCGCGCATCGCTCTTGTGTCCGCCGCGATCCTCGCAACCCTCGCGGGCGTGCTGGTGCTCGTCCTCTGGGCCGCCCCGCCGGAGCTGCTGCGCATCGGCGCGAACTACGCCGCGAAAATCGTCTGCTCGAACGTCTTCATCGCGGGACGCGATGCCGGCGAGGTGCTGCGCGACGATGTGCAGGCGCCGGGCGCGTCCGTGTTGAAATTCATGCGCGTGTCGGTCGTGCGCGACCCGGTCGACCGCGACCCGGTCGAGCGCGACCCGGGGGTGGTGCGCGCGGGACTGTGGGGATTCATTGGCGGAGGCCTCGCGGTGTACCGGCCCGGGCTCGGCTGCGCAGTGGCGCCGGGCGGGCGCCTCTCGGAAGTGGTGAGCATCGCGCCTGCGCCCGCGCCCGCAGCGGCTCCGGCATCGACGGCGCCGCCCGAGCGCGCCGCGTGGCCCGACGGCGAGGCGGCGCAGACCGATCCCGCGCTCGATCGGCTGATCGCCGATGATCGGTTGACCGGCCCCGCCACCCGCGCGGTGCTGGTGGTGCATCGCGGCGCCCTGGTGGCGGAGCGCTACGGGCCGGGCTTCGACGCGCGCACGCCGCAGCTTGGCTGGTCCATGACCAAGAGCGTGACGGCGGGACTCATCGGCGTGCTGGTCAATCAAGGCCGCCTCACGCTCGATCGGCGCGGGCTCTGGCCCGCGGGCGGCGGCCGCGAGGCGATCAAGCTCTCCGATCTCATGGCCATGTCGAGCGGCCTTCGCTGGAACGAAGGCTACGGCGTCATCTCCGATGTGACGCGGATGCTGTTCCTGTCGCCCGACATGGCGGCCTTCGCGCGCGACCGGCCGCTCGAGCACGCGCCTGGCACGTTCTGGAATTACTCGAGCGGCAGCGCCGTGATCCTGGCGCGCATCGCCCAGGATGCGAGCGGGCTCTCCGCGGCGCGCCTGGCGCGCGACCTGCTGTTCGATCCTCTGGGGATGACGAGCGCGGTCATGGAGGCCGACGCCGACGGCACTCTGGTCGGCTCCTCTTATATGTATGCGACCCCTCGGGACTGGGCGCGCTACGGGCAGTTCCTGCTGCAGCAGGGGATGTGGCACGGGCGGCAACTGCTCGCGCCCGGATTCGTTTCCATGATGGCGGCGCCGGTGCCCGCTTCGCGCGGCCAGTATGGCCGCGGACTCGTGTGGCTGTGGGGCTCGGATGCCGCCGAGCCCGGCCGCAGTCCTGACGCGGCTTTCGGCATTCCCGCCGATGCGTTCTGGCTCGAGGGTCACGACGGGCAGTTCATCGCGGTCATCGCTTCGCGCGAACTCGTGGTGGTGCGCTTGGGACTCACGCCCTCGCGGCTGCACTACCGCCCGCAGCCGTTGGTGCAGGCGCTGCTCGAGGCATTGCCTTGAGGGGGCCGCCCGTCAGGGCTCGACGCCCTGTTCCTTCAGATACTCATCGTACGTGCCCTTGAAGTCCACGATGCCGATGCCGGGCTTCAACTCGATGATGCGGGTGGCGAGTCCGCCCACGAACTCGCGGTCGTGCGACACGAATATCAGCGTGCCCGCGAAGTGCTCGAGACCGATCTGCAGCGATTCGATGGTCTCCATGTCCATGTGGTTGGTGGGCTCATCCATCAACAGCACGTTCGGCCGGCTCAGCATGAGCTTGCCGTAAATCATCCGGCCCTTCTCTCCGCCCGACAGCACGCTCACGGATTTTTTGGTCTCCTCGCCGGAGAACAGCAGCCTCCCCAAGGTCGCGCGCACCAGCTGGTCGTCGTCGGCCTTGCCGGTGTACTGCGACATCCAGGTGAACAGATCGCACGCGGGCTCGAACTCGGCCTGCGGATCCTGGGGCATGTAGCCCACCGCCGCATTCTCCACCCACACGATGCGACCCGCGTCCGGGGTCAGCTCGCCCGCGAGCAGCCGCATCAACGTCGTTTTGCCCGCGCCATTCGGCCCGATGATGGCGACGCGCTCGCCCGCCTCGACGTGAAGGCTCACCTTGTCGAGCACCTGACTGTCGGCGCCGGGATAACCGAAGGCGAGCTTGTCGACCGTCACCGCGGAGCGATAGAGCTTCTTCGCCTGCTCGAAGCGGATGTAGGGGTTCTGCCGCGAGGAGGGCCGCACCTCCTCGATCTTGATTTTCTCGAGCTGGCGCTTGCGCGAAGTGGCCTGCCGCGCCTTGGACGCGTTCGCGGAGAAGCGCCGCACGAATTCCTGCAAGTCCGAGATTTTGTCCCGCGCCTTGGCGTTCGCGGCCTCGACCCGCGCCCGCGCCTGCACCGAGGCGAGCATGAAATCGTCGTAGTTGCCGGGGTAGATCTTGAGCTGCTGGAAATCGAGATCCGCGATGTGCGTGCACACTTGATTCAAGAAGTGCCGGTCGTGGCTGATGATGACCATGGTCGCGTCGTAATCGTTGAGCGCGCGCTCGAGCCAGCGGATCGAATGGATGTCCAGGTTGTTGGTGGGCTCATCGAGCAGCAGCACGTCGGGCCGGGAGAACAGCGCCTGCGCCAACAGCACACGAAGCTTCAATCCCGGCGGGACTTCGCGCATCGGGCCGTTGTGGCGGGACTCGTCGATGCCGGCGTCGGTCAGGATCGCCCCGGCGCGCGCTTCGGCGTCGTAGCCGCCGTACTCGGCGAACACGGCCTCGAGCTCGGCGGCCTTCATGTAATCGGCATCGGTGGATTTGGGGTCGGCGTAAATGCGGTCGCGCTCGGTCATGGCACGCCACAGTTCGGCGTGGCCCTGCATGACCACATCGAGCACCCGGTCGTCCTCGTAGCCGAATTGGTTCTGGTTCAATTTGCCGAGCCGCATGCCGGCCTGCAGCATCACATCGCCCGCGCTCGCATCGAGATCGCCGCCCAGGACCTTCATGAGGGTGGACTTGCCGCAGCCGTTGGCGCCGATCAGCCCATAGCGGTTGCCGTCCGCAAATTTGACCGTGACCTGCTCAAACAGGGGCTTCGCGCCGAACTGAACGGCGACGTTGGAGGTAGAAAGCATGTAGATCTCACGAAAAAGCGGCCCGGGGCGGGCAAACGAGCGGCCGCCCCCGAAGGGGCGGACCGGCCGCGGATTCTAGCGGAGACCGTGTCCCCTTGTCGGACTTTCCCGTTACGGGCCGTTATTGCGGCGGCGGGTCGTGGGGAGTGTCGACGGGCGGGTTCTCGGGCAGCTCGCCGGTGGCCTTCTGGCGCTTGAGCTCGTTGCGGCAGTAGCGATCCATCTCGGCCTTGGACATGGTGACGTTGCCGGTCTTCTGCTTCTCGATACAGGTTTTGATCAGCTGTTCATCGGTCGGGGTGGCGCGGTTCATCGACTCGTCGGCAAAACTGGCGGCGCTCAGCGTGTAGACGAGCGCGAGGGCGGTGAGCGAGCGGTTCATGGCGGTCTCCTCGAAGCCCGGAAGGACCTCTGTCCCGCCACTATAAGGATCGGGTGCCGAGCGGCAATTGAGCGGCGCCGCCGGTCGCTGTCAGCCCGCGCCTACGCCCATTAAAAAGGCGTCCCACGTTGCCGTGGGACGCCCTGTCAATATCGACTGTCGTCTGGTTGTTGTTGTTATTCGTTGATGAGCGCGGGCACCCAGGGAACGCCCAATCCCACCACGTCGTTGTAGCCGGCCGGGGTCGGCGGGAAGGCATCGCCCGAGAGCGAGGTGTAATTGAACACGTCGTTGACGCCCAAGCACAGCGGCAGTCCACACACTTCGAGCGCAAACGGCGCCGTGGTGATCACGAACGGCACCGAGTTCACGGTGACGATGCGCGCTTCGTTCAGGTTCGCCGCATAGCCGCGGAACAGCGACACGGGCTCGGTGGGCGCGGTGATCTGGTTGATCGCATCCTTGAAGACGACCCCGTTATTCTTGCTGCCGATGCCGTAGAGCCAGGGGTTCGCGAAACCGACCACCGGCTGGCCGGTCGCCAGGCGCTTCGAGTCGATGACCGCGATCACGCCGGCCGTCAGGGGCGAGGCCAAGCTCGTGCCGCCGATCGGGGTGATGCAGAACTCCGTCGTCGCGGAGGTCGGCTTGCAGCCCGCGTCCGCGATCTTGTTGCCGGCGATGGTGTAGGTCTCGCCGTACATGTAGCCCGTGTACGGATCCGCGTCCATGGAGATATCCGGAGCGACGCGCTGCGCATTGGGCAAGGGCTCCGTGTAACCGCTCGCGAGGTTCAACGTGGTGGCGAGATTCGCCGGGACCGCCGCCGCCTGATAGGCGGGCTGGGCCTCGAGCAAGCTGATGCCGCCGCCCGATCCGGCATAGAACGAATAATCGTCGTAGGTCACGCCGAAGTTCGTGACTTGTGCGACACCCGAGTCCGTCACGGAGGACGCACTGTTCACCGTCACATCGGTCAAGAACGCGCGATACGTGCCCCAGCCGTACTCCGCCTTGTCGCCTTGCGGATCCTCGAGCAGGAGCGTGGTGCCGCCGACGCCGGTCGCATAAGCGCTGGTGGAGGGCCATGCGCCCGACGCCACACCGTTGATGGCCGAGAGGTCGCCATCGTCGCCCGAGCTGAACAGGATGGTCGTGCCCTGAACCGCGCCGGCCATGGCCGCCTGGTCGAAGGCCGCCTGGTCGCCTGGGGCGATGGACTCGCCATTGTTGCTCCAGCTGTCGGTGACGACGTCGGCCAGGTGGTTGTACACGACGTTCATGAACGCGAGCGTCAGCGAGGTCCCGCAGTCGGTCGATCCGACGTAGAGGATGTTCGCGCCGGGCGCGCTGCCGTGCACCGCCGCCACATCGAGCGATTGCTCGCCCCACCAGCCGTATTCACCGCCGCAATCGGTGGTGGCGGACTCGGGGACGCTGTAGATGCCCGCAGGAATGATCTGCGAGAAATTCTTGCCGTTCACGATCGGCGTCAACCCGTAGTTGGCCGAATAGGCCGTGAGGTCGGCCAGCAAGGTGGGCGAGGCGTATGCATCCGTGATCGCCACGGTGACGCCCTTGCCGTTGTACGCGGTGCTGTGCAGGCCGTAGGCCTCCTGGATCTGCGCGGGGGTGTAGCCGCAATTCATCCAGGGAATGGCCGCGCCGTACACGTCAGCCGCGGTGGTGAGGTTCGCGACCAAGAGCCCGCTCGCGGCGTACCAATGGTTGCAATAGGGCGGCGGGTTGCTCGCAGCCACCGGCGGCGGCGTGATGGTCGCTGCCGTCGAGGATGTCGTGGCCGCGGGCGCCAAGCGCGCGCCTTCCACGACCGAGCGGTGCATCGGGGTGCGCAGCTTCGAGGTGTCATCGAGACCCTCGATGAAGACGATCTTGCCGGCGAGCGCGGCGGGAATCGTCGGCTCCTGGTTGCTCGCGCGCAGCGATTTGCCCGCGAAGCTGTACACGTTCTGGGTGATCTTGAACGCGGTGCGCAATTGCGCCACGGTCGCGACCGCCTCGACGTAGACGCCGTTCGGACCGACCGTCACGTTCTTCATGCCGGCGTTCTCGAGCAGCGCCTTCACTTGATTCACGTCGGCCGCGGCCGGCGCGAATCGCTCGGCGAACTGCTCGGGCGTGAGATACCGCCCGTACTGCGCGCCCTTCGGATTGGAAACGTTCGCCACCAGGCGCTTGAGCGAGGCGGTGTTGTTCAACGCCATGTGCACGGCGATGGTGACCGACTGGGTCGCGGCCGCGGAGCCGGTGAGCGTTGCGCTCTTGACCCACGTCGCGACGTTGCCGGGCACGGTCGTCGTCGCGGGCGTCGCCGCCGTTGCCGCGATCGCGACAGCGGTGGCCATCACGCCGCCAAATATCAATCTAAATTTGTTGAGCACGAGATAATCCCCTCAATGAGTATTGTTACGCATGCGCGTGCGCGTAACCTCACTGACCGCGCACGTGCGTTGCCGAATCGGCTTTCCGGAGTCAACCCAGCGATTCTTTATCCATGCGCCGACATCGAACATCGCGCGGATCGATCCTTCAGGCGCAATGCAAGCTACCAACGCACACTTCAAGTGATCGCACTTGACCACAGCTATATGTCGCTTCGCAAGTTAAAAAATAAAATGCAACATGTCCGTCACGTTATGGCAAATTGCGCGCTCCACTCCACGGCCACGGCGTTCGAACACCTATGATGCTCCTGCAAAAATCCTTCAAAATCGCACTGCTGGTGCTCGCGTGGACCTTGCCCGGCGCCCTTGCGTGCGCGTCGGCCGCCACCCCGGGCGGCGGCACGGCGGGCGCCGACCCGGACAAGAACTACCGCGAGCGGGTCGCGCGGATTCTCAAGGCCACGCCCTTGATCGACGGCCACAACGACCTGCCGTGGGAAATCCGCGAGCGCTTCAAGAGCCGACTGTCGGCGATCGATCTCGCCTCCGACACCGCGCACTTGAAGAGCGCGCCGGATGCCGCGCCGCTGATGACCGACATACCACGGCTTCGCAAAGGCATGGTCGGCGGTCAATTCTGGTCGGTATGGGTGCCGGTCGAGATCGGCGGATTCGAGGCCGTGCAAACCACCATCGAACAAATCGATCTGGTGAAGCGCATGGCCGCCGCGTATCCCGCGGACTTCGAGGTCGCATACACCGCGGCCGACGTGCGCAGAATTCATCGCGCCGGAAAAATCGCCTCGCTCATCGGCATCGAGGGCGGCAACCAGATCAACAACTCGCTCGCCGTGCTGCGCCAGATGTACGACCTGGGCGCGCGCTACATGACGCTCACGCACATCCGCAACACCGCATGGGCGGACAGCGCGACGGATGCGCCCGCGCACCATGGCCTGACGCCCTTCGGCGAGGACCTGGTCCGGGAAATGAACCGCCTCGGCATGCTGGTGGACTTGAGCCACGTGTCGCCCGACACCATGCGGGCCGCGCTCGCCGTCACCACCGCGCCGGTGATCTTCTCGCACTCCTCCGCGCGCGCCCTGGTCGATCATCCGCGCGACGTACCCGACGACGTGCTCGCGCTGGTCGCGAAGAACGGCGGCGTGGTGATGGTGAATTTCGCTCCGGGCTACGTGTCGCAGGCGCGCAATCAATGGGACGCGGACCGCGCCGCCGAGCGCGCCCGCTACGACAGCCCGCCATACGAGGGGCTATACATCGGCCAGCCCGAGCGCGCGAAAGCGGCGCTCGCGCAATGGGAAGGCGCCCATCCGCAGCCCGCGGTCACGCTCGAGCAGGTCGCCGATCACATCGAGCACATCCGCAAGATCGCCGGCGTCGATCACGTCGGCCTCGGCTCGGACTTCGACGGCATCCCCGACACGCCGCAGGGCTTGTCGGGCGTGGACGCGTACCCCGCCCTGCTCATCGAGCTCATGCGCCGCGGCTGGACGGACGGCGACGTCGCGAAAGTCGCGGGCGAGAACGTGCTGCGCGTCATGGCCGGGGCCGAACAGACCGCGGCATCGCTGCGCACCTCGAAGCACGCCTCCGAAGCCGTGGTGGAAGCCGCGCCGGCTGCTCCACGATGACGGTGCGCACCCTGCGCGGATGCAGGGTGCGCAAGGAGTAGGTTCCCGGCGCGTCGCGCGGCTATGCCAGAGTGCGGTCGCTGAACGCCAACGAACGCGGATGCTTGACCACGGACACGCTCGACACCCCGAGCATTTTCGGCAACTGCTCCGCGGGCACCACCAGCGGACCCGGACCGTCGCCCACGCCCGCCGCGGGCTGCGGATAGGCGGTCGAACGCGCGGTGTGGAAGGTCACGTTGCCTTCGGTCTTCTGCACGATCTGATGAATGTGCCCGTTGAGCACCGTGACCGAGCCGAAGCGGCGCAGCTCGGTGAACAGCCGGTCCGCATCGCCGGTGCCCCACCCCCAGGGCTCGTAAATGGTCCACAGCGGCATGTGCGCGAACACCACGACCGGCGTGCTCGAGCCGCGGCCCTTGAGGTCCGCCTTGACCCAGGCGAGCTGCTCATCGCCCAAGGTGCCGAGGCCGCCCGCCTTGAACTGCAGCACGTTGATGAGCGCGATGAAATGCACCCCGGAGTGATCGAAGCTGTAATAGCCCTTGTTGTTGGACGCGGCGCCGAAGCGGTTGAAATATTCCGTGACGCCGGGGTCCGAGGTGTCGTGTTCGCCCGGCACCGTGTGAAACTCGGAGGAGCGGATTTTCGAGAACATCTGCTGCGCGAGATCGAATTCCGCGGGGCGCGACAGGTGCGTGATGTCGCCCGTGTGGATGATCAGCGACGGCGCATCGAGCATGCCGTTCACGAGATCGATCGCTTCGGTGAAGGTGCCGGCGACATCGGGATTCGCATCCTTCTTGAAGCCGATGTGCGTGTCGCTCACCTGCACGAACAGCGGCTTGCCGAGCCGCGCGGCGCCCTGCGTGTCGGCGGCCGCCGCCGCGAGATCGATGGGCGTGAACACGCCGCCGGACAGGGCGAACAGCGTTCCCGCGCCCCCGTAGGCGAGGCATTTGAGCGCGTTGCGGCGCGAGTGCAGCGTGGGATCTTTCGACATGTCCGTCTCCTGAAGATGGGTTTCAGGACACGAGACTTGCGGGGCCGCGGGTTTATTCCACGCGGCCCGCAATTATTTCATCCGCGGCTGTCCGCGCCGCCCGTCATCAGCGATTCGAGCTTCGCGAGCTCGTCCCAGCCGGTGTCCGAGACCGCGCAATAATTCAAGTTGCCGATTTTCCAGAACGCCAGATGATAGCCGTTGCGCGTCGTGTCCTTCGGCAGCCTGGCGCCGTCGGCGGACCAGCTGAACACATTGATGACGTGCGCGCCGTGCTGATAGACCACGACCGCGGCGCGCTGCCGGTCGAAATAATCCGCGCGCCCGCCGATGAGCTTGTAGCCCTGATCGGAGAAATCCGTCACCGTCGGGGAAACGTCCGCATGCCCCGCGAACCACGGCTTGACGGTGTGCCGGTCGGTCGACTCCACATCGATGAGATGCGCGGGCATGAGCGAGCGCACGTGTGCGTTCACCAGATCGTCGAGGAGCGGGTTGGCGGCCGGCGCCATGAGAAAGAACGCCGCGCAGGCCGCGAGCGCGGCGCCGCCGATCGCGCCGGACCAGAAGGGCCGCATCCACGGAGTGCGCGCGCGCGGCGTCGAACGCCGTGTCGCCAGAGGCGCGGGCGCCGCGGGCGCCGCGGGCGCCGTCGCCGTTTCACGGTCCAAGGCCTGGTGGATTCGTGCGCGCAATGCCGCCGGCGCCCGTTCGTAGCCGGCATCGCGTCGCAGCGCGGCGCGCAGTTCCTCGAGCTCGCTCAAGGCCGCGCGGCAATCGGCGCAGGTATCGAGGTGCCGCTCCATGTCGGCCGCCGCCACGGCGTCGCCCTCGCCGTCGAAATAGGCCTGCAGACGGACGGGGGGTTCAGCGCACGGCATGCCGTTCGCCCTCCTGCTGCTCTTGCCAGCTCGCCTTGAGCGCGGCGCGCGCGCGCGCGAGGCGCGACATCACCGTGCCGATGGGCACTTGGGTGACCGCCGCGATCTCGCGATAGCCCAATTCCTCGATTTCTCTCAGCACGAGTACCTCGCGATGTTCCTCGGGCAGCCCCGCCATCAGCCGTTCGAGCGTCCGTGCATCGTCGCGCGTCATCGACGCGCTCTCCGGGCCGGGCGCACCCGACACCAGCTCCTCGCCGTCACCCTCCTCGGGCAGCGGCACGTGGCTTCGCCGCCGCTGCTGCGCGACTGCGGTGAGGTGGCAATTCCTCACGATGGTCAGCAGCCACGACTTCACATCCGCGCCGCGCAGCCCGTCGAAGCCGCGGAACGCGCGCAAAATGGCCTCCTGCGCGATGTCCTCCGCGTCGCTCGATGAACGCGTCAGCCAGCGGGCAAAGCGATAGGCCGCGTCCAGATGCGGCAGCACCTGCGCGTCGAATCGAGCTCGTTGTTCATCCATCGATGCGATCCGCTACGACCTGCACGGCTCCCCGCTGACCCTCGCTCATTGACAAGACTCGCAAGGCGGTGAGTTTATTCCCGATTGCATCATGGGTCGCCCCGGCTATCCTAGGCGCCATGAAAAAGCGCCTGACCCTCGCTCTCGCCGCCCTCCTGCTGACCGTGGCCCGCGCGGCCGATCCGCCGCCGCTCAGGGAGGGGCTTTGGCAGATCCACGGCCAAAGCATCGAAAACCCCGGGGCCAAGCGCACGGATTTCAGCTACCAGATTTGCCGCAATCACGCCTATGACAACGCCATGGATGCCCTGGTCAAGAACGCCAAGGGGTGCACCACCACGTTCGACGATCTCGGCGGCGGCCGCTATGCATCGTCCTCGAGCTGCAACGTGGATGGCACGCTGATCGACTCCAAAGGCACCTATACCTACGAGAGCACCACCTCGGCCCGGTCCGAGTCCTATGCCACCTATGCGCCCGCCTACAAAGGCAAGACCGACGAGCGGGTGGTCCAAGAGCAGACCTACGTCGGCAATTGCCCGGCCGGGATGAAGCCCGGCGATCGGATCACGAACGGCGCCCTGCAGCGGTATTAGCGGGCGCGGGGACTGTCAGGTTGGATCCACCTGCACGCCCACGAACAGGAGTTCATGGGTCTTGTTGTCCTGCACCGCATAGAAAAACGGTCGATCCACGGTCATGTTGAAGGGCCGGGCCGCGGCGAGGGACCCATCGAAGCTCAGGGGTGCGCTCATCGGGTCGAGCGAGTCCAGGGGCGTGCGTACCAGGCCGTCGGGCACGGCGAGCTTCGGGAGCGACAGGTTCCCGAACGAGGATCGGAGCTGTCCCGACCAGCGGTTGAGCTCCCGGGGAGTGATGGACGACACGAAGCGTTCAAAATTGACGCTGGCGTCCGGCAGCACGATGAGCATGCTGCGCCGGCCGGCACCGTAGGGCATCCGCACCGCCTGAAACGCGGCCCCTTGAAGCTCGCCTTGAAGGTAGGCGTAGCTGCCGGTCCAATGGGTCATTTCCAAGGGCACCGGCTCGGCGAGGTTCAAGGCCGCCGGTGCGGGCGGGCCGGCCGCCGCGGGCGCACCGCTCCCCACCGCCGCCCCAACCATGAGGCAGATTCCGCAGACCGCGGCCGCCAACCGCCTGCCGTAGCCCTCCATCCCCTGAGTTCTCATGAGGCCTCCTCTGATCCCTAGCCTAACGGCCAGGAGGGGAATCGGTTGTCGTCGAATTGTCATGAAAGTGTTGCGTTCTGTAATGGTGGGTACCGCGGGGGGCGATTTCAGCCCATTAAAGCTGCCGCGGGGTCAGCCAGGATGCCGATGAACACGAGTTCCCCGGTTCTACCGTCCTCGATGGCCCAGATGAACGGATGGTCCATGGTCATGCCCGGCCCGGCGTCGCTGGTGGTCACGCCGACTCCGGTGGCCGCCGCCGCGACCGTACCCGTTTCATCGACCTCCACGACCGTCGCGTGATACACCTCGGACACGAACGCACCCGGCGCCAACGCCGAGAAATCCGCACTCTGCGTGAAGGCGATTCCCATCCCGAGCGAGGTCAGCGCGGGACTCAACGCGCTCGAGTAACTCGAGGTGAAGCGCGGCAGCGCGATGCTCAAGCTCACCGACTGGAAGCTCAAGCTGCGCAGGCCGGCATCGCTCAGGCCGGCCGCGAACCGCCCAAGGCCACCGCCAAGAAAAGCATAAACCGCCCTGCCCACATCCCCGCGCTCCGATCCATGGCAGTCTTCTCCCTGCTACCCGAG